>Ga0126337_10003234_pt1 | contig 10610 bp, 8 predicted proteins | sample DipCmetagenome_FD_92527 | JGI IMG/M metagenome (GOLD analysis project Ga0126337, IMG submission 92527) | Coral microbial communities from La Bocana,Puerto Morelos, Mexico - Diploria C A metagenome | ecosystem: Host-associated > Invertebrates > Cnidaria > Coral | place: La Bocana,Puerto Morelos... | reverse complement strand
GGGTAAAGAAAAAAAAAGGGACAAGAAAAAAAGATAGTGTTGGAAGTGGGGGGGGGGGGGTGGGGAGGGGCGCCCCCCCCCCCCAACAAGAAGTGGGGGGGGGGGGGGGGGGGGGGGGGGGGGGGGGGGTTGTGCCACAGCAAACGCAGGAGTATTGTTGGGTATGCTTCGCAAATGCTCACCAAATCGACGCCTGAGACCTCGCCCAGTTTCACCGATGTAAATATGGGTGCATGTGCGGCAGGATATGCGGTACACAAGATTTTCCGGAGTGCAGGTGAAATGATCGCGGACGGTGAAGGTGCTTCGTATCTCGGTGAGAGGGTTGATGAACTCGCACGTGTGACACCGAGAGCGTTGACATACACGTGTCCCAGGCTGCTTAGTAAAAGATTTGTCGGTGGAGTATACCAGTATGTCTCTTAGGCTGAAGTTGCGTTAGTATGCCACAAAAGGTGGTTTTGGTCTCAGAAAATTTTACTTGTGCTTATTTATTCCAAATTGCACTCAAAAATCATCGAAACATTTACAGATCAGCCCGACACGTAGACATGTTAGATGAGAAAAGAGATTTTGATTACTTGAAAGGTGAACAAGATATTTGCATTAAAACCATAATACCCAGCCAAAATACGGCCTTTAGGTGTACCCCCGCCTAAACGACTGACAATTGAGAACGAACTGCCGTCGTCGAAATAATTAAAATAATTTCCGAAATAAGCTTAACATACGCAGGAAAAATACTTGGCCTTTTCCATGATGCCTTCTACCTCTCAGTGTCAAAAACCATTCAAATGAGACAAATGGCCTATAGCCCTTTTTAGCTGGGGGTTGTTGCCAACCTCGTTCCCAGGGCTTTTCCCTTCACCTCTGGGAACAAGGTAGGGTTCTTGCCCCATTTCAGGACATGTGATGATACTCTTTAGAATTCCTACTTTCGAATTTTCAAATAGTCGTGTGTATAAGAGTTAACGATTTTGAATGGATAAAAAGAACATTTTCCATTGAATATCACGTGATCTATAATGGCAAACAAACCACCCAAGCTGAAAAGGAATTTTATAAAATAACAAAGCTAGTCATTTCAAGTGCATCCATCATGACGTCGAATAAAGAAAATATGACCTGCACAAAGCAAGCAGCCCCTGGGAACATCCTAGATGAGGTCATAAACTACCCTTGCTTAATCTAATGCGGGTTCATGAAACTTGCTCCACCGGCTCAATGAATTTTTCACCAGATGCCTTATGACGGCCAATCCCATGAGACTCATGAGGGCCGTTTTTAAAAAAGTCTAAATGCAGTCCTCCTAGGACTGTTATGTGCGCTAATGGTAGTGCACATAATAGAGATAGAGATACAGATACAGATAGAGCCAAGGTAGCCGCCCTGACCATGTCCGATAGACCCATCAAAACGAGGCTAGTTGCTAAACTTAGCAGCAAGACACGACCACAGGGCGTATAAAATATTCTGTTTTTTTACGCAGTATGTGGCGTAGTTTGACAGTGAGAAGTAGCATTCTTTACTCGTGTCGTGTCTTACGTCTATGCCAGCTAAAGAGCAATTTAACTCAGAAAAGGATTCTTCGAATTATCTTCCGTCAACTTTACATTGTCTTACCTGTTACTCTTGTCTTTACGTCGGTTGTGCGTTTCGTCTGATTTGGTAAAAAAATACCGTATTATGACAAGAACGAAATCTCGCTTCGAATCCAAGCTGAAGCAAAGTGAGCGAACGTCGGAGCGTCAAAAAAGGCGGGAAAATAAATGGTCACCGGTCTCCTGTCATATATCACCTTGAACTTGTAGGCGGATCAGGGGGTGGTACCCACGGTCCGCACTCATGCAAAACAACATGCCTATTACAAAATGTCAGTTTTCAAAAACTTCAATGGAAGGCGTCGTTGCTTTTACTCTTGACCTGTCAAGCGACTTATTTTATTATCAAAGCCTGAATAATTAGAAAGGATTCTTTGGGAAACTGCTATCTAGAAGGCCACAAAACCGCACCCCAAATTACAGCCATCTGAAATAGGCCGAATTCTTTCGTAATGAGTACGTGATCCATTGGTTTGCCTGCTTTATTTCTCTATATAAATACCCGTTATTAAAGAACTTGTTTGCCACGGCAAACATGGTAAACAATCCCATCGAGTTGTAAACACAGAATACATTAAAAATTGCGTCGACTGTAATTTAGTCCACACACAGCAGTGCACGTGCATGTGACCATGCCGAGTCTGAAGGGATCATGCTGAAGTTTCCAGCTTGCGAATAAAGGCAGGTGGCAAACAAATCTGCGGGCAGTGGAGCTGTTTAAGAACAGTCTGGAAACAATGAGTATCGGTAGCAATAATCAATTTGACCTCGAGGGATAAAATTCCACAAGGTGTGATTGTAGCTCCACTTTGTTTATCTGTAAAGCTAATCTACCTTATGAATTGGGTACGTCACGAAACAGAGAAACCTCTGCTGGACCTTTTGACAAAGTGAAAAAGAAAAAAACAACTAAGAGGACCAAAAGCCAAAAAACAGGTCTTGTGCTTTTCCCTTTCATCGTGAACAGAAACAGAAAGATAACAATGGTATTTAATTAACAGCACAATGGTGGCGACATGCCATGTGATTGTGGAGATATTGATTTTGAAGTATGGACGTTAACATGCCCACTTAATTATGGCTTCAGTCCAAGACCGAGGGTCTCAAGTACTGTTGACATCTCTTCCACCACAGGCTTGACAACTGTTGTAGGTCGTGTTAAGTGAGCTGACCCACCTCGCTCTCGAAGCCAGAGAACTGGTGGATAAATTTTACAAAGCTGATCAGTTTAACTTGGCCACACCATTCACACTACTGGATTCACCCGAGGCTTGTACACGAAAAAATCCTGAATTTTTATAGGGCTTTTAGCAGGAATATTCAAATACTTCTGCTCCGGAAGTCCTACATCCTTCAAGTACTTTGAAAAAACGAACAATAGTGATTAAACATAAAGTATACATGATGTAAGAGCTTACAATGGAAATACAAGATCTTATCCTCAAGAACCAAATTCAGTGAAACTACGTGCGCATGTGCCTTCGTGTTCAACGGTTCGTGACAGCGACACAAGTTCCCTTTTAATTTTTGTGCTAACACTGCAATATAAATGCCACGTTTTGTAGACATTTCGGCGCCTGGTAAATTTTTATACCTTACTCACTGTTTTAGCCATGAAACACACCCACAAAATCGCGACCGCCCGCAAATTGCTTTGCGTGGGTTTAGACTGGCTTATGCGAGAAATGATATTTTTAGGTTTTTCCGGGATTAAATGGTAAATTTCGCATTCTCCGATAAACGGCAAACTATAGCTCTCTTTTGGAAGCTTTCGTTAATTAGTCAATACACATAAAGTAAACATTCCCACGGATTTCTGGAACAAGGTGTTAATGATCACATTAAACACGAACACACCGCTGCTCTTGTATGGGTTGAACCTGACAGAGAGCTATTTTGGCGTCTTCTAGAATCCAGGGTGTGATTATGGTTTCGGTTTCTAGTTGTTCTTTCGTTTCCGAAAGGAAAAACAAAAAGACCCCTGACACTTCGGGGTGACGTAGCCCAATTAGAAGCAAAACAAGCCTATTGTAAGCTCAATTGTCCTGATTTTCCATTGTGTCTGCAACTGTCAATCACATTAACTCTCGTTGGTGAATGACAAGTGATGGCATTTAACACTTTGTTTGCTTTTGCACAGTGACTAATACCATAACAATAACGTCAACATATCGAACTGGTTTTACCGGGTGCAGTTTCAAAACAAAACCTCTTGCCACGGGACACTCACGCAGTTTCTACTACGCCGGCCATACCACCGTAAAAATGAAGCAATTCTCAGTTCACTGTGTTGTGTTTCTGGTGGTCACTAACTTTCTGATAAACGGAGCAGTTGTCGTAAACAGAAGTGAGAAAGGTTGGTAATTTTCATGTGCAACACGCTTTTCCTTCTTTCTCGATTTAAGTTATTAAGTCGTTTTGTTCTGTTTTCAGATTTTGTTTCGAAGCGCGCCAAAGCTCGCCCCACGGAGAATTCGACATCAGAAGCAGAAACCGAGAAGTCTTTCAAGGTAAAACTCACTCGAAGAGAAAAATGCTGCAATCTGGGGCGAGAAGTTGCCAAAATAGGAGAAACGTGTAGTTATACGTCAAATGTGGACCGTATCTCGCCCGATAAGCACTTTCACCAAATGAAAACAGCAGTGTGGACTCGTCGTAGCCACCCCATCAACAAACGTCTCCTTCCAAAGTGTAAACCTTTTAAGGTTTTCTACGAGAAATGCTGTCGATACGAGTACTACCTTATCGAAGCTGATCTCCTCAGAGCCAGGATAAAAATCAAGCGTTACTTGAAGCAAGTCAGGAAGAACGAAGTCGAAGAGGACCAAGGAAGTTCTAACGACGAGGGAGGCCCTCCGGTCGAGCACGGGATCTCTCACAAGAGGTACAAAATTTAATTCATGGAGGTACTCGTATGAAAACTACAGACAGCAATCAAAATACTGACCTTTTAACTCGAGGTACTGAAGTTTTTTTTTTAACTTATCCTCGGTATATTACCATAACATGTAAACGTCATGTCTATCTTTACGTTATTACTATGACGTAGTTTAGAATAATAACGGAGGCATTAACGGGGAGGTCCTTTAAGTCCTCGAGGCAATATTAAAGACTTCAGGATTTCAAAGAATACTCAGTATCTATTAATGAATCTCACTGCCCTTTTTGCTTGTAAATAACTCTTTTGGCAGCAATGTATAGTTTAAAAATAGCAATGTGTGTCTCCTCAAGCTACAATATATGGCCACAACAATAAAAAATACTTAGGCCTTCAGATCAGAGAACTCATTCTCCTAGTTTGTCTGTTTGATTGTATTACAATAAACTAAGGGAAACGTAGTTGTAGATTAGTGAAGAGTACAAAAGAGTTATTACGCAAAGGAAAATCGCATGTATATACTTCCTTTTCCTGTTATTTTTCTTACATTTATACATTTTGTGTTGTATTATTTTCCTTGACAGAAGTTGTAAATAAAAGACAGACGAATCATCTGCGTCATGGTCGTTTGACTCGGCAGTTTTTCCCACGCTCTTGCAACTATTTTGTTTGGCATTCAAAAAAGTGATTAATTTACCCCTTTCCAAAGGTCAACAATCAACACTGTGTAATGGCAACTCAAAAGAACAGATTAAACACACGAGGATTCTATTGTTCATTGTCTGCTTTAATGCATACGATATCGATACGGGCGAGCATAGTAAAGTAATCCTGTGAAAGGGTTCCCACAAAAATGACGAATATAGTATAAAGTTCCAAACTGTTTGTAATTAGCAGGGAGATAAGCTCCTTAAAATTATCAAGCGACCTTCACAGATATCTTAATAAAGTTATAACAGAGAATAAGTCTAATTTGCCTCTGGCGTTTTCAAGTTTAAATTCTATTTGTGTTGCCGACTTCTAGAAAGCTACAATTAGTTCTGAAAAACGCCCATCAAATCAGAATACAAGTAGATTAATCATCTGTTATGATGAGTTGACTAACGATGTAATCTGTGCTTATCTCGACGAGTTCTAAACACTATGGCGTACAATCCGGATTTTTTTCACATCGTAGCACGTTTAAGATAGCATTTGCGGCCAAATGGATCCAAAGGAGTAGATGCTCCCCGTACTACATTCCACCCAAACTCCCACGCCTTGTTTGTACAAGAGACAGAAATCTCGATCAGTGATAAGGCAATTAAACCAAAGTCGCCGAGGCATACAACTGCTTTGAAGCAGAAGATTCCGAAAGGTCAATTTTCGTGAACGCTGCGTGCAATTTTGATTCATTAGAAACCAATTTCCAACCGGAAGACCACTGACAGAGCTGAGCGGAATGGCTTCATTGAGCGTAACGTGTTAAATAAGTTAATGCTTCGACTACTTCAACACCGAGTGAGATCTTCCAATCAGTTGAGGTCATGTGCATGCCCAACATTTGCAAAGTTCGTCCATGACCAGATTCTCTCTAATAGGAAGACTATGTTGGAATGTTCTAGGTACCATGTTTTAAATACAGGAAATGTCTTCAGACCTCTTCAGGCAATTCCATAGAAGAGGACGTCGGATTATGTCCATCGCGTGTGTTTGCACGCCGTGGAGTTTAGTAGATTTGCTTCATTGTATTATGTTGCCAGTAAAGTCTTCCTCCTTAATTCATCAAAAGTGAAATCTCCGAATTTCTCATTAGCTGTCCGTCAAAAAACGACAAGTTTTGATTGAAGTAAAAAAAGGAAATTTTCCGGTCAACAGTTCACTACTTTCGAATTGTGAAAATCGCACCTGGACACTTACTTTTGCTTTAAGTTTCAGTTTCTCTGTGTTTTATTTTTTTTTGCCATGGAGGTCAGTTTGTCGTTCGCCTTGTTTTCTTACTTGTCCCTTAAAATACCTGCAGGTCGCGCTGTTCGCTTAACACTAACCCAGGATTAAAAGTTAACAAAAGTATTATTTTTTCGTGTATTAAAATGTTTTTCACTTCTTATGTTTCAACTATTTGAAGATAAGCCAAGCTCAAAACCGAAGGACAAACGACATAAATAGGAAACAACACCAAAAAATTTCAAAACTGAAATCAAAATTCTCGCTGATCCTGGGTTTGCTTAATCGCGCTTTGAGGAACCCGACAACCCGAGGGCTTAAATTCTTAAAATCCTTTCTGACGAACAATCCTTTCTGACGAACAATTACAAAAACCTGATGGCTGCATTGCAAGCGTCGACTTTTGGGTATGCAGGGGGAATTTTCAAATCGCTTCCCTCTTACACAAACCTGGTAATACAAGCTCCCACGTGGACGTGCAGAGTCCCTGAACTGGTCATCTACACGAAACACGTCGCCAGTTCGTGCCGAAACCCTACAGCTGGGGTTTATTTTGGCATGCTTTTCAAACTTGGGATAATATTCGAGTTCCTCGACGTTTGTCTTGGTTGCTATTTTATGTTTTAAAATACTTAATCACAGCAAGCTTGAAATATAATGCGCGGCACTGTCATAAGCTATGAAAACAAACGTTTGCCCTTTTAGGTCTTTTTACAGTTACTCAAGAAAACACTGCAGCGAGTGGATGCCGATGACCTTACACCACCCAACCGGAACCCAAATCTCAACTTAAAAGAAGTACCGAATATTTACCCAGAGATTATACCAACGTTCAACTCAATCTTGATAAAGATGTGAGGTTAAGGTATTTTTAGTAATGTTTGGCAATCGTCTTTGAACAAAAGGTCGGGAAAAGAATGAAAGAATGAAAAGAATGAGAACATTAAAGATCACCTCTATACGCATCAGACGTAATGTTCATGCAAACCGTTTTCAATTTTGTTCAGTTTTCACCATTCAGACTTGTACTCTATGAACCTGGTGTGTTTTCTCCAGTTTTAATCCATTAGTGGATTAAAAATTCCAAGTCCAGTTTAAAACCAGTTGTAAGTTCTTTCCGATACTCTTCAGAATGAAGAGTCGGAAACCTTAAAGAATGGGGAATTTACGTAAACGCTATTCAATGTCTGCAGTTGTAGACAAAGATAAACAGACAAACTGTTTTCCAATCATTTCTTCAAAAGATAAACATGGCTTTACTCCCATATAGCGTTATTTTACGTTTGTCAAAGGGCGTGAGACCGGCTGTGTAAAACAAATCTGTTAAAAGTTTTATTTTACGCAGGTAAAGTCACGAAAACTCGCGCCCGTTGACGGACGTAGAGTAACATCTAGCTTTAGGAAGTGAATTTCACCTTTTGAAGGGGTACCAAGCTAAACCTTTTCCATAAAGCACTGAATTTGTCTCTGCCATTTTAATCACATCATTTTCAAAATAAGAAGTTACGCTAAGTAATCATACAAACAAAAAAATGCAAAAAGATGATGGCCCGATGATGGATCATAAACCCATCCCTGACACTCAAAGAACTGTCAGCCACGGAGAAAAGCTAATCTGATGGAATGAAAAAACAAAAGATTTCAAAAAGTAATCACGCGCAAATTCCGTTTCAATCTCTTTAGAAGATTGCATAACAGGCTCGTTATATAAGATTATACTAGTAAAACAGATGGCGACATCACACAGTGTCACAAACGTTCAAGCTTAAGTCTTTCAGGATATATAGAATTATTCCAACGAGAGAGAAAGAGGTACCAAGAAAGACTCTTCTTCAGACGCGATGACTTCAAATGTTCCGTCGATGAAAAAGTTAAAGCCTCTTGCAGTTTGATGTGTTAAACGGATGGAATCAACCAAAACATTGTCAGCTTTTAAATGCGTTACTTCCGATCCCACCCCGCATATCATAACTACTAGTTTACAGAGTAAACGGCGGTCGCGCTAAAATTAAATAGAAAATTATCTAATTTTGACCGGGATAATTCGGCATCAGATTCCCGGGAAAACACTCTTAGGCGGGAAAAAAACTACAGTTCGCGCCACGTTTGCTTGTTTGCTTTGCTGTGAAATCTTCCAAATTCTAGAAACGCCAACGAAATATTCTAGTGCCTGTTATAAGATCATAATTGGATGAGAAGATTCCATGGGTCGGAAAGACAATAGGCGGGATGCAAAATTGAAAGTCGATGAATTTTTATCATTTAATTAATTTCAGGGCTGAATATCACGTAAACATGCTACGCTTTTTAATTCATAGTACACTGGGCCATCCAGTTTTGAAGACAACAAAAATCGGTTAGCAGCTTAAAAGGGCATGAGTGAACTAGACAGAAGAGATATGGACTCAATCTGATCTGTGGCGGTCCGGTGGAAATCATCCTGGCTAAGTTTTTTTTCCGAGACGACATGTTTGTGGTGTTTTTTTTTTTTTGCGGTCATCAAGTGTTTTTTTTTTCGCACGGGGCTCCAAATCTAAAACACGCCAGACATAGATATCGTGTAGAAATTGAACAGCAATTTTCTATGCCTTCCTCGGAATTTTTGCACACTTCCTCGAGAAGTGCTGCTCTACAACATCCAAAAAAACATTTCAATTTGAAAATGAGGATGATTAACACGGCATAAAAGTGCATTACAATCCGGAAACCATTGTCTCAGGTACCCTAAGAATCTGAAATTGTGTTGCAACACATAATTCCTTTATTGGATTGGTTATAAGCTAGTCCACAGAAAACGGATACGCCCACCGGGGAGCGGAAGGGCACGTTTACGTTCCCGAGTAGACAATTTTGTTTGTTCAGTGTGGTCAACGAAACACCCATGACCTCGAAATAACTGGACACACTTGGCTATAGACTGCTGAAACAAAATGCCTCTTATCTGTGCTTCTGACTTGTTCTTTATGATTGTCGAGATTTCACCAGCAGAAGAGAACAAAATCTGTCCTGTTGAAGTTGAAGACATCAGATCAGTGGAATGATAGCGTGATCAGGCAGAGTAGGATAAGCGAAAGTTGATACCGTGACTTATAGCAGTGTCAAGACAATTATGGTAAATTTATTTCACAGCTTAAAGAGACAGCTGTATGCATATGCAATCCAATAAAAGTGCAATAGCTTTAGATCATCTTCTTTAACAAAGAAAGCCGGCTATATTGTACATCTTCCGTCTTCTTTATGCCCCTTTATTGGATTGCCACAGACATCGGCTTACATCAACATGTGGGTGGTTTTAGATGGTAACTCCTTGGTATTAGTCTGTTTCCCTTTATGAGCTAGTTGTGTGTCAGTTCATTCTGTTCTCTAACATTGACCTCCAACTGTAAAAAGGAGCCCTCCAACTGAACCACTGAGCTCTTGTACTTATTCTGGGTGGCCTCAATTTCGGACGCCGTTCAATACAATTGAGTGTATTGTTAAGGGGGCAACAAGTTGTTCGTAAGAGCCTCGTGAACGTCAAGCTTAAACTGCTGCGCGCAAGCTAAGCAAAGAGCATATTAATCATGCCACCATAGCTTAAAAGCGCCAAGAACATGGCGACGCCTTTATTGGCGAACATTTATTTCTTTACAATGAGCTATAGACGCCGTGAACAATCAGTCTTCGTTAAAAATGTCTATACCAATGACCCAGCATCAATTAACACAGCAAGCACGCACATTGTGGAGCTATCACTGAACGATATGAAAACAAGGTTAGAAGAGTTCGTCCAAGCCCGGCATTGTAGACACATCGCCTGCGGCTGACAGCGAAGGCTTACCAGAGAACACTCGTTTAGCGACCTGCAATGACGGACGTCGACGATCAACATGAAGCAGATCTTTGAAACACAGCCATTAAAATGTCTCGTCATTATGGGTGGGGTGAGACCGCGTAGTTGGATCAAAGGGCATAAAGAACGGCACATACTTAGGGACATGTTGCGGAGACGTGAAGCCCGGGGGGGTACTCAAAAAAGTTTTATACGGGGAGGCTCCGCCCCGAGGTCCAACCCCTTACCCTTTTATATACCATTTTTTCAGAAAGGTACCCCTTTCGTATACCTTTTATTGGAAAAAGGCACCCCTTTCATATACCTTCTTAAGAAGACTTATGAATAAATCGTTAAAACAGGAAGTCTTCTTGTCATTTTTTTCACGTAGCGC
>Ga0126337_10003233_pt1 | contig 10611 bp, 12 predicted proteins | sample DipCmetagenome_FD_92527 | JGI IMG/M metagenome (GOLD analysis project Ga0126337, IMG submission 92527) | Coral microbial communities from La Bocana,Puerto Morelos, Mexico - Diploria C A metagenome | ecosystem: Host-associated > Invertebrates > Cnidaria > Coral | place: La Bocana,Puerto Morelos... | reverse complement strand
TTGCGAGTTTTCAAGGAGGTCGCTGCTTTGCAGAAAGAGCGACCATGGAAAACGCATGTGCATGTCGCTGCTTTGCAGAAACAGCGACCATTGACAAACGCATGCAAAACACATACCTTGCGAGTTTTCAAGGAGGTCGCTGCTTTGCAGAAAGAGCGACCATGGAAAACGCATGTGCATGTCGCGCTGCTTTGCAGAAACAGCGACCATTGACAAACGCATGCAAAACACGTCTCTTCTGAGTTTTCTTAAGGTCGCCTCTAGAGTAGAAACATGTGCATGTCGCTGCCATGCAGAAACAGCGACCATTGACAAATGGATTTAAAACACGATTCTTTTTGAGCTTTAAAATTAAATCTCCGCACTTTTGCAGAAAACACGTTCGCTGCCATGCACCGGATGTGCTTGGCGGATGGATCCTTTGTGGAGCCTTTGCGAAGGCCACCTTGGCTCATGCAGGCTCCCGCGTACGCTGCAGGACAAGCTACAATGGGTTGACCATTGTAGTTGTTGCAGTACTACGGTCCGCAGCACCTAGACGGTGTTAGCGACCTTCGCACGCACCCGCGCCTTAAGCAGCCGCGATCGGCTGAGCGGTATAGCGATAAGGTGCATCCTTGCCAGCAAGCGCTGCATGCAGAAATCTCCAGCAAAGAGACTAGTCTGCCAATAACGAGAGTTGAATCATGTGTACATGGACACCGACATTGATCGCGATGTTGCATGTGTATCTGCAGCGAGAGACTTAGGCCACAAGAATGATTCTTAAGGCCTGCTTCGATCGACATTGCTCTGATTTTCAAACATGCATGTCAGCTGAGCAGTGCATGGGTCCCAAGAAATTGTGGTAATCTTGTGCGCGCTGTCGAGCTCATGCTGCACTAGATCGAAAAACATGACACTTTGTCGCGCAGGTGCTAGCTCATGCACTGCATATATATATATATATATATCTGCCAAAAGCGATATCTTGAGCTGAAATCTTGAGCCAAAATTTGCGGCTTGAGCCGAAAGGTGTGCAATACATGGCTGCCCAAGCTAGGCTTCCATATATTGCTTTGTGCTGTGAAAATATTCACACTAGTCTATACAAAACATATATATATACATATTTTTTTTGGGGCCTTGGTTCCTTAATAGATATCGTGTGCATGCATATATCTGGCCGAATCGCAACAGCGTTTTTTTTTGGAATCCCTTCCGAACTGCGTTTTTTGGGCGAGGTCGTTTGTGGTACGTGTTCATTCCCAAAATATATTAAGTTTAGGGGAATGACGTGGGTGGACATGACTATATGTGGTGATTGGCATTTCTTTTGTTCATGTTTTTGATCGTGATGTTTAAATGCATCAAAATGCATTATACCGATATATTTTTAAGGATCTCAGAGCTCCCAAATAACGTTGACCCAATACGGTTTCAGCCATGCCGGTGCGAAGCAAACCACGGGAGAGCAAAGCTTCTATCTTAGCCTTTCTAGAAGGAGTGGCAAACGAAAGGGCATGTGCATGTTGCTACTTTGTCTACTTGCAACCTTGGCTTAGTGAGAGTGACCGGGTGTCTTTATACAGAGTCAGCAAAGATTGCCGTTGTGACTTTCTTTCCCTGACGGGTTCTGAGAATTACAAGGATGATTCGGAGATGGAACGGGATGAATTTGAAAAGAATCATCCTGAGAAAAATGCCGACTAGATCACTAGATCTGCAAAATGTATACAATGAAGTGGCTATTTTGATGTGAAAGAACATTTGTTTCTTTCCACTTTGGATTTGGGGGACCTTTTTACAGTGGGAGTGTTTCCCGCCATGCTGTCCAAATTGGAATGACTCTTAAATAAAAAAACGTGTCTAGGACGATCTCAAACCACCATATCCTTTAATTGTAATTTGGGACTGCAGGTGGGTATCTCCAAGAGCTGTAGCGTATTTTATGCCTCGACAATTTGCAATAGTCATGGTGAAACGGCGCCCTGCGGCTGTGTTGTGCCCCCTTTGTGTCAACACTTCTGTGTAGCTATAGCATTGTGTATCTCATTCCAAACATTTTTTCCTGCATATACATTTTTCATAGTGATGTTTTTGAACAAATGCAATTCGATATGTCACTCTTTTCACTCATGGCAATTTGCCGCTCATGCTCGCCTTGGTTCACGCAACTCAGCAGTGACCGAAAAACCACGGTCCTACATAACCAACAGTAAAAACATTCAATAGTCCAAATGATTTTGAAACTACTTGCTTCCAAAATGTTTTTGTTTCTTCCTGAACTGCTTGCATGATGATGCTAGCTAACTTTCAAAGTGGGTTTTGGTTTGGAATCACGTTTTGATACTTCCAAAACAGATTTCCAGTTCACCCACAGCTAACGTCAAATGCGATGGAAACATGGAGTTACCCCCACCTCTTGCTGTCATGCAGCATGCTTGGATCTCATGCTGGTCAGCTGCATGAAGGCATGTCCTGGGATGGGATGCGAAGGCAGTTTTTCCAATCTTTTCCCCAACAGTGATTTGAAAGGACACTGCATAATTCTGATCTTTTTTCTTGTTTATGATCTTTGTGGTTCAAAAGCCTTTAGTTAGTTCAGCTTCTTCTTCATCGTGGTCATGAGGAGCCCAGTTCGCGCAATTAGGTTGCCATGGGGGGAAGGCAACGCAGCCAAACAAAAAGCGATTAGAAGCTTTAAAGCTGGACAGGTGGTAAATATTTTAGCCGACAAGTTGGACCAGGAACAAATACAAATGACAGGCCAATTGTTTCCAACTGGCTCCTTGAAACGGACCGCAGTACGGGCATGTTTCAACTGGACCTGCAAGTTTCGAGGACGCGTTTTTACAAAACCACTATTAAAAATAGTTGTTCGGCGGCTTATCCGCAAGCTTGGCCCAGTGCCCTTGGACCCCAAACAATCCTTCGGTGCCTTTGTTTCAGCACAAGCAAAACGTCTTGGGAAGTTAATCCGAGCAGCAAAACGGATGAAGGAGGGGTGGGGTTTGTTTAAACTTTGATTTCAAGAGTCTTTAGTTTCCCTTGTATAGGCCTTTATCCAACAGTGTACTGGCTCAAAACATCTACCCTGAAATCCCTGAAGGAGCTGAAGCAGGAGGACTGGCATGTTAAAAATATAGTCTATTTGTTTGCATGCCCTAATTTCCCTATAGTCGCCCTGTCCTGCTTCATTCCAGGATTCAGCCCAAATGGACCAGCTTGAGACGCAGCCATGGGTCAGCATCTCATTTGCTTTCCTGAGTTGGGTGGGATGTGGATCGATGGCTGTTGGCAAAAAAATTAGGATATGAAAGTGGATGCCGGTGAGGAGGCCTTCAAGTTCAAACTTTCAAACCGCTCATGATTGTGCAACCTCTCTTTCTCTGAATATAAATATATATATATATATTTATACATATACATGTTCCTTTTCATGGCCTAGATTGTGTCAGCCCAGGGCGGACACTATGAGTTTGCCCTCTCCTGAGATATCTTTCATCATTCATAGTAGTCAGTAGTAATGAAGTTGCTTTCGCCAAAAAAAAAAATCTATTGCTCATGGATTAGGACAGTGCTTGCGGTCCATGTGGGTGGGAGGACGAACGCTTTTTTTTTTGGTTTGCTAGGGTTTATTGGTCTGGAGTGTCATCGTTTTGTCCAAGCAGGATCCGTGGGATGATACAGCTGATGAAAATGCAGAGGCTCCAAAATTTCTTTCGCAGGTTGTCTTGCTGCCATTGTTTCGTTCTGCAGGCCCCTATGGAATATGAAGAGCCTGGGGAGGAGATTGACATTGCTAGCTAGATTTCATTGTGTGGTTTCATGACAAGCGATGCCTTGGTCATGCTTTAGGACGAACGGGAACATGAACCATCAACAGAGGAGGCGTGATCTCAATTTGTGATCGCTGTGTGAGGTAAATGGTTTAAACTTTTGCTTCTGTGATTTGTGAAGGTATATAAGGCAAAACTTGCAACTTTCTTGGACGAATGTGGGTCCTGGCTAGTGTCTTCGAATTCCATTCTGGTTTGTATTGTGTACTTGTTTTTTGGTAACGGTCAGTGCTGCAAAGGACCCAATTCCTGAAGAAGACGAAGAAGAAGAACATCATGGAGAGAAGGCTTTTTCAATAGTTTTAGTTTTAGTCTATAGGCTTTGTTTGATCACATACTGGGTTTCTGTTCTTACGGGTTCATGGCAGGTGAGTGATTGGGCTTCTCATCGCCTTGGTCCGGTGTGAATCTCAAACGAGTGATAATCTAAAGGGGGACTACCTGGTACTGATACCATAATTTTTGCATCATTGGCCAGGCAATGTTGGAGAAAATCAACAAAGACTGGGAGTACTGGAATGCCATGGCCTTGGCAATTTTTGGAAGAAATCATTATTGGTGCATGTTTGGTTGTCAAATCTCAGCAGGGCGAGTCTGGTGATGCTACCATGGAAGTGGCAGGGCCCTCAATTTCTTATCGTAGGTGCATTTCATTTTTGTTTGCTTTGTGTTCGTCATGTTGTGGTGCATTTAGGCGCCTTCTTGGGAAGACCAAAATGGCGAAAAGGTGAGGGCAAACCAAGAAGCAATTTCCAAAGCTAGGATATGTACAGTACAACATGCTATGGCCTGACAGGCTTGGGAGCCGAATTGCAACTTGATCAATCCAAAAAGGAGCCAACAAGCCAGGGGCTCTGTTTTGACAAATGTTTCACTATCCTAGACTGGTTTTTATATTTGCACCTTGCATTATGAGGTTACCGGTACCTCATGCGGCTGGACGCAAGCTGCCACAAAGGACAGCATCTTTGTTCCTTCATCCAGTTTTCATGTGGGGCCACTGCATTCCCAGGAGTACTTCAGCATGAGCCCCGACCAGCAGAAGGCAGTGAAAACTTTTATGAATATGCTCATTGCGGAAGGCATCGTTGATGCTGATGAGTGGCAAGAGATCTCATCATGGCTCTTTGAGGATTGGAGAAGGGGAGTAGTTGGGTCGTTTTTATATATATAGAAGCTTCGGAAATTGCAGTTTCTTTAGGGATCCTACAGGGACAAGTTCTGCATAGTTGAAGTTCAACTTGGGCTCTACTCTATTCTTGACATGTCCTTTCGTCCTTCCAATTCAGGGGGTTGGCTTTTGGACTGCCAGCTTTGCTCCAGGATCAAAGTGAGCGCCAAGACATGGATGTGAAGATCAAGGAGGACTGGTTCATGTTTGTTGGGACTGGGCGCATGCAGTTGTCAATGACATGAAGGGGTGACAAATTTTGATTTGTGAAGTGACCAATTGTTAATCTTCTATATGGAGCCTTTCGCCCAGGAGCAAGTGGAAGATGACCGTTCCTATGCTGCCAGCGTAGCTGATTGGGAGAGGGGGGCGCATGCTGGGAGGGCTTGCTCTGCCAGCCCACCAGCACCTCTGGTCACTCCGAAGGGTCGGTTTTCTGACAGGTTTGCTGTAGAATTGCCAAGCCCACCCAAAGCACCAGAACCATACAAAAAGAGTCAGTTAGCTGCTGCAAAGAGATTAGAAAAGGAGTTGAAAACATCTTCTCAGACTGCTTCAAAGACTACTGGTGAGAGTCAAGACAGTAAGAGTAAGGTGAAAGCCAAAAAGACTCAAAAGGAAAAGAAGACTGACACGAAGAAAAAGGCACATGACTCAGGCCCTTTGCAGGATGCGATGTCAAAGTTTTTGACCAGGGTCAAAAACCAGGGGGCGAGCCACAAGGAAGCCCTTCAGATGTGGCGGAATTCCCGGGAAAGGGATGCAATCGTTGGCAAGATGAGTGAATCTGAGAGGAAGCGTCGAAGGTATTAGATTTTTTGGGTTTTGGATATGTGGCCATGGGATGGATTTCCAGTTTTTGATCTCTAGTGATTAATACATTAGTTCAAAACAAATGGCCCCAACAGGTTATATCATGTTGAAGTTTCATGGCTGCATATGGGTTTGATACTGTGCAGGTGCGATCACCTGTATACGGTTTACGCGTGGGATTACTGGTGGCCTTTTCTGTGATCATTTTGGCAGTCAACAGTGCTGCTATAATCATTTAGGTTTGGAATGGGTTGGTGTGATAGAGTGAGTCATAACCAATTTGAAAAGGAGGTTTTTGATCTTTACCAATCTTGTTGTGTAGGAACTTTGTTTTCGGATCTAGGCACACATTCCTGACCCGATTGTTTGTGGGGAAGTAGCTTACATGATCGGCCACCAATGTTGCAAAGCAATACGACTTGACCCAAGACCAGCGCCATGGGTTAGATAGAATTTCGAGTTTGTGGGAATTGTTTTGCAAGGATGACTGGGTTTTTTTGATACGGCAACCAAACAATAAAGGCCTCTGTAAAGTAGATGGCTCAATTCCCAATATGGTTTACTGAAGGGATCATGCATAAACCAGTTTTTGTTTGGGCCATCTACTTTCACAGAAACCTCAAATGCTACAGTTCTGGCTTTCCATTTGCTAGCGGCCTGCATGCAGGTCATATGTCGCTATCGATTGCTGGGTATATAGGTGCCCCCGCCTCTTGCACCATGCTTGCAAGTGGTTCATTCTTGAGTTTCGGTTTGCTTGCTTTCATGACCAATGGTTTTCAAAATGGTAACGAAATTCAAAATTCAATGTAGTGCAGCCTTTATTTGCTTTCAAGGTACCCGTAGTCTTGTTTGGGAGGATGAAGTTTAAAGAGTTAGCAGTTGTGCTAACTGTCCTACTCCGATCGTTCGGGGAAGTGTGCGATCAAGATGGGACGCACTTCCAAGAAGAGTGTGCTGGAGAAGGAAATCTCACTGCAGGAGTGAGATTGTTCCACTTGAACGCAGCGCGCCGGGATGTCGTTTGCCAGCACGCTAGAGGATTCATCTTGTTTCTGGTTTGGATGTTTCACATTAGTCCTTGATCTTTCACTGATATTTCAAGTCCTAAACTGCCCTAGGTGAAGTACCATCGCTTCATGGATCTCCTCACTGCTTTTGGATTTTTGGCGTGTCTTCAGGGTGTCCCTGGGTTGCAGGAAAAACGACTAGAAACATTTCTGTATTCTAGAAATTGTTTGATGGATGGTCTGCAATCTGGATGTCAAATGATGGTGCGATATGGCTCTCAATTGACTGGGATTTCCAGTCAAGAAATCATGATGGTTGTCCAACTTGCTACCCTATATATTCTGAATTTATTGATTGACATCCTCCAAAACTAAGGTGAGGTCCTTAAAGAAGGGTTGCCTATGGTGGGCGGCCCCACCATGTTCGACGTGGATATATCTTTCACGCGGATCTACAGGTCGAACCTATACCCGGGCGAGAGGCCAGGAGTTTGGTTAGCGAGCAAGGTTAATGTTGATCAAAATCAATGTAGTCTAGTCTTGATGTTCATAGATGTTCATACATGCAGTATATCCTTGTCATATGTTTTGTAGGATCCAAGAAGCATCGCAAAGTTCGCCGAGCGAACAAACTTATCCGCAGAATCATCTATGTGTTTCTTGGCTTATAGCTGTTTTGTGGTGCTGCTGTCATCCCCGTTCACCCCTCTAGCCTAGATCATTTTTCCAAATTGAGGTGTGAGTACCTCTTCAAACGAGGGGTGCACTATGCGATTGAAAATCCCATGAGCACATTGCTGTGGACATATCGTCCTATGGAGGCCATATGAATTCATACTTTCCTTTTAAGGTTTTTACCATATAACGTCACGCCAAGAGTCATTGCTCTCGAACTGGAAAGGCCATGCTGAAGCGCCACAAATGCTTTTCAGTGAGCATCCCACTTGGAGCCTACGGAGCAAAGAGCGAGAGACTTGGCGAAAATCATGGGTAAACCTTGGGACAAAAACAAGTTTCAATAATTCATTCCTCGAACCTTCTGGGATATAATGAGGAAATACTGGTGGTGTGCAATTAAGGGGATGGTTCAATCCATGAATCTTTCACGGGCTTTGAAACTGCCCTGAACTTTGTCATATCATTTTTAGATTTGTGATACTTAAGGAAGAGGGTGACGATCTACACCACAGCGCCTTATCTCGTGAAGTTGGGCACTGTGATTGATCCCTTACAAAGGCCCGCCCCCCCAAGTGGCGCATGATTTTTTCCATCAACAAGTATCATTGGTAGTTTCTTGTTCCTGGTCATTGCCTGTAGATGTGGCTCATGTTGCCAGGGAAAGACTTGCGAGGCTCAAATCATCGCTAAACTTGAAACTTGTTCGGCATTATCAAGACCGTCAAGGAAACCACAAAATTCAAGGAGGGCCACACCTTACCCAATCGGCAGAGTACCCCATACAGTTGGGGTTAAAGGCGGCAACGGATGTGGTATTATGTGTTCAGTTTTTTTGTCTTGGACATTTGAGACCTAAATATATATACATATATATGTTGTAAGTCTGTATCTCATGTGACTGCAGGTGGGAACTTTGTTGAGCGAACATGTGAAACTTGGCTTCCGAGTCCTGTGGATGAATCTTCCTGTACCATTCATGTCTTAAATCCAAAAAACATTTGAAAACAACTTCAAAAACTGATGTCTACTTGAAAAGAAGTCAAGTTGATGTTACAGCTGTCCACCCAAGGAAGACCAACACGCCCGCAGTTGTTCCTGATGCTGGCCTGCGTTTTGAGAATATAGATGATGATTCCTCGGATAGTGGCCTGGAGCAATTGCTAGGCTGATTGGTGAAAACACCAGTGCCACATATATCATGAGTGTTTGGACGGCTTGAAATGGCTGGGAGTTGAAAACAATCAATCTTCAGAGTCTTCAGATTGCTTGGAATAAATGTTGTGGATGTGCAAGGTATATAATTGTACATCATTGTTCTATCATGTTTTTTCATAGGAACCTGTGTAAAATAGATTTGTATATGTAGTTCTGTATATGCAGCTTCTAGAACATATGCGGTATATGGTCAGCCACCCGACTGCCTGCGATTTGAACGTCAAGACGCCGTTTTGGGATTCTCACTGTGTGCCCCAGCTGCAAAATGATAGCCTTGGATGGTTTCACTTGAAGACCAATATGCTATATATCACCAAGATCATGAAATCCACCTTTAATATATATATATATGACATGGATTCTGAAATGTGTTGACCTGTTGACTTTCCCGACCATGAAATCACAGGTTTTTGGGGAACCACCTGGTATCAGAACATGAAATTTATGACAAAACGTGGGAAAACACTTATGACGTTACAAACTGGCCGAGTTGATGGAAACACAGTACGTTTTGTCAAAAAACCAACCATTTGGGACATATTGGGTGAAATTCATGAAATTCATGAAATTTCATGAAATTCATGAAATATTTCGAGGAATCTAGGGGGTATCCCAGGTAATTTCATGAATTTCATGAAAATTCCTATTAAACTATACTGAATTTCATGAATTTCTGATAATTTTCATGAAATTTCATGAAATTTCATGAAATTCATGAAATAAAAGGACAAATTTAGAGGAATCTAGGGGTAGTCCGAGAAATTTCGTGAAATTCATGAAATTTCATGAAATTCCATGAATTTCATGAAAATTCCTATGCTAAATTACTTCATGAATTTCATGAAATTCATGAAATTTGTACTCTTTTACATCTGTTTGGGTGGATTGTCGAGTTTTCTGGGAAAAAAGGTAAATCTGGAAATCGTGAAATTTCGTGAACTGATCTATATGAATCGTTCATATATATCACAAAACGTGAAATTTCGTGAAATTCACTTTCCCTGATTTCAGGTCTCTTTTTGGATCTTGGGATGCTTCCTGGCTATAATTTAGATCTTTAAGGTATACATGTTAAGTGATTATAGACACAAATAATAAGTATATATTATATATATGAAAATCGGGCTTTCTTCTAGAAAGGATGCACATAACTTAAGATGCAACCACTCCATCATTTGATTCATCTTGCTTCAAAAGTGGAACTTAAGGAAAGATAAGGATCCTGAGCAAAGCTATGAAACACCGCCGAGACAAACTCTGCGAAGGCTTTCGTCCAAGAGTCCGCCAACAGAAGATGCCGTACCAGCCTTGCCATCCAATCCATCCAAAGGGTGGATGAAGGGAAAAAGCAAGGGAGAAGTTTTGGCTATCATTGCTGGCAAAGCAAAAGGAAAGGGAAAAGGATTTTCAAAGAATGGTTTGGAGAATGGTCGAGAAGAATCATGTAGTGAACCTGAAGCACCACCAAGGAAGATACCACCGCCAGGGAAAGGGAACCCACCTGCTGAAACAGAAGCTTTGTCTACGAAAAGAACACGGGAATACGTGAACAATGGTACTGGTCTTGAAGTTACTGAAGAAACACAGAAGGCCAGAAAGACTGGGATTGTTCAAGATGCAGGACGACCAGGTGATGGTGAGGAGAACAAGATCAGCCCGACGAAAAGAAAAGGACGTGGCAGGAAGCCACACCATGCAGGAAAAGATGGCGATGACGCAGAAGAGGAGGAGGTGAAATCAAAGAAGAAAAGAAAGGCAGACAAGGGAGGAGGAAAGAAGAAAGATACAGAAGAAGATGATGATGATGAAGAACAAGAGGAGGCACCCGAGGAGGAGACTCCAAAGAGAACTGCAGCGAAGGCGAAGGCGAAGGCTAAAGCAAAGGCCAAGGGAGGAGGAAAGA
>Ga0126337_10003231_pt1 | contig 10612 bp, 6 predicted proteins | sample DipCmetagenome_FD_92527 | JGI IMG/M metagenome (GOLD analysis project Ga0126337, IMG submission 92527) | Coral microbial communities from La Bocana,Puerto Morelos, Mexico - Diploria C A metagenome | ecosystem: Host-associated > Invertebrates > Cnidaria > Coral | place: La Bocana,Puerto Morelos... | reverse complement strand
ACATTTAACTTCTAAAATCAAACTTAAGAAGGAAATGGCTGAGGAGAGTGCTTTTAACTGCCGGACTGGCGGCCAAGTAGCTCAAAATTTTAACTTATTCTCCATATGGACACGAGCAATGATGAAAGCCTTCAACACAAGCATGCAAGGCTTAGAGCACTTCAAATTTGTGAGTTCTCAAACTATTTAGCATGACTTTCTTTTGTGTTTGGGTGCGGGTTATCTGCCAGTGCGGGTAATCTGCTGAATCTTTTTTCTCCCTTTGGCAAAAATCGACCGGTGCGGGTAATCTGCCGTGCGGATAAATGGCCCGAAATTACGGTATGTACTGTACTTGTACTGTGTACATATATTTAAACCAACATGCATGATGGCTTTCGTAAAACAGGCTTATTGCAATGCACATGAGAAAACGAGAAAGTCCAAGACTCATTTGTAACAAGAAAATACTGACAGTAATTGCACATTAAAGGACACTACTCTCATCAGCCAAACTGCCAGTCCTACAGGGCATACCCTGCGTCTGGATCTTCTCCAGAGTTGTTTTTTGTAAATTAGTAGATTTTTCGACAAGAAGTCTTTGAAAAGAAAGCACCTGTATTCTGCTGTCTTGCAGAATAGCTTGCATGTGTCTGGCCAAGCTGGTGAATAGGGTACCTTAACGTTGATGGAATATATAAATATACATGTACATGGTTTTTTATTCTTTTGCTTCAGGTTTCAAATCTTGGAACATCTCCATTTTTTGTGGAGAATGTCAGTGACCTTCAGCACAGTGCCCTCAAGCTAGTCAGATCGGTATGTTTCTTTCTCTGAAGTTCAGCTAGTGTCTCCTCCATACACTTAAACAAAGACTTGGAAGAGACCCTTACATGTACATGTAGGATTGATGGTGTCAAAAAAATGGTAGTGGTGTCAAAACAAATGCTACAAAATGTTAATAAAGAACCCATTTTTTAGCAATTGAGCAATAATTTTATAATGCAGTGTCATAAGCAATATTCAGTTGCTGGAATAGCTAAATGTTCTTACATTGTGAAGTTCTTTAAGCTCAGAAGTTCATTAGTGCCAGCTCCAATAATGTGGGCTAAGTTTTTTTACAAGGTTGCATTTGTTCTACATGAACATGTGTGTCCATAATGTAAATTTAAAGATTAATTGAACATTATGTATTTGGTACTTTTTGCAGTCAGCTCCAAAGTTTCTCGTCTCTTTGCAGATTTTCCGAAAATATATCAAGCACAGGGACTTGATCCTGGAGGACATCTTTGCATCATTAGCAAGACTTCCAAGCAGTAAAAGGACACTCCGAAGTTACAGGTTTGCTTTGAAAATAAAATAATGTTGATTTATGTTTAAATAAAATATTATTATACAGAAAATAATTTTGTTTTGATGTGTCACAAATATTGTGGTTTATAGTTGTAGATGTTGTTTAATTATATCCTTGGTGCTATATAACATTTTCCATGTGCTGGTGTATGGTTATATAACGTAAGGTTACTGTATCAAAGGTGATATTAAACCACATACATGTATTATACATTTTAGAATAACATTTGTTTAGTACTATACATGTACATGTACAGTGTAAACCTAAAAAAAAATTAAAATAAACATCGAAATGTGTACAGTATTCCAGGATTTTAAAATAGCAGAAGATTGTTTTTGAAATAAGTCAAGAGCAAAATGTGTTTCGCTGATGCAGTGACTGTTTTGTGTGTTATCTTCAGACTGAGTGGAGACTTATCAATACAGATGGTCACAGCCTTGGTGCTTCAACTCATTCAGTGCTCAGTTAAAATCCCAGAAAAAACTGATGAGATCCAAGATATACCTGATACTGAAGATGGAGGGGATGAGAGCAAACCACATGTAAGCTTTGTTTGCATTTATTACAGTATACCCTTTGAGTGACCTTTTTTCCTATGACCAAGAAAGTCATTCAGTTGCCAGTCTCCTGGACAACATGTAAGGTTCTCATCTTATTGTATACTGGTCATCAACATGATGTGAAGGTGTACATGTATGCGTCTAGTAAAATCACAGAACTAGACAAAGAAGAAGAAAAAAAATGCCTTCCATTAAAACCTTTACAAGTATTTCCTTCAATTAAGCAAACTTTCTTTTATTGCTCAATGCTGTGTTACATCGATCTTTAGAGACATTATTTTAAAATCATATCCTCTTAAGATCTTAAGTGCTATCACATTGAAGTATATTTGGCAGCTTTAATAAAATGAAATTCGTACTGGAGATGAGTTGCTCACAGTACTAGATACACAAAATTTTCTACTGTTAAAAAGTATATTTGGCAACTTTGATAAAATTAAATTTGTAGTGGAGAAGTGTTGCTCACAGTACACAGTACAATACACAAAATTTTCCATTTTTATATTTTAAGTTTCAGGTCAGAACTACATGTATTACTTTTACATGACTGCAAGAATGATTTGTTAAACTGTTCTAAAAATGTTCAATTTACATTTCAGGTTGACAGGAACCTTCTAATCATCACATCCTATGAAAATGCTCTAAGAACAGCACAGAATTTCTTGTCAATGTTTTTAAACAAGTAAGTTGTTGTGCTCAATGGCACCCTGCTTCAACTAGGTTCAATTACATGCATATAAAATAATTGGCACCAACTAACTTGGTTTAAGTGTAAGCATCGACCAAAGCATAAGGACTGTGGCTAGCATTAACCCAGAGCTCTCTATCAGATGCATCCAACCTGCTGACCATTAGAACACCATTCCTCTCTTATCAGAATCTGAATGGTTATGTTAATGGGAAAGGTAGTCAGTTTCAAGCTGCATGTGTATACTATAGTAACACAAGTTTCCCTTACCTTTTTTGTCATAGTACAGTGAAAACAAAAAAAAAGTTTGATGGGATTAACACTAGTTCATCACAGGGTACCCCCAGCGTTAAGGTCACAAGTACCATTTATATGGCTATGTGGAGAGAGACACTGCGAGTAACATTAAGTGTCTTAACCTATTACACAACACAATGTCTCTAGTAAGGACTCAAACCTGGCCTGTTGATCTGGAGACAAGCACACTAACGATGAGGCCATTGTGCCTGCCATTGTAAATCAATTGAAAGCCTTCTCAAAATTCGGAGCTTGATGGCTGTTGAAGTGCGTTTTCTTCTCAACCTGAACTGACAGTCCCTTTCACATAACTAAAATCATTGTAGATGCATAAGTGTTGGGAAAGATGAAGAAGATTATCGTCCATTGTTCGAGAACTTCCTTCAAGACCTTCTGGTTACACTGAACAGACCTGACTGGCCAGCTGCAGAGGTTCTGCTAACCCTTCTGGGCAGATTGTTGGTAAGTTCAGCTTCCTGTGCTTGGCTTGTCCTGTCATACATTGTATGCAATGCAGGTCAGGGCAAAACATTGTCTGACTTGCCTTGGTAAAGGTCCAAACAACAAGATCTTTACTGGTTTCTTGCCTTAAAAGACTGTTATGCTGTCAATATGACTCACTAAAATCGTATATACATGTAGACACAAAGAGACATTCTTTAAAATGTCAAACATTTGGTTGTTTTTAAAGGTTTTTTTCTGTTCTATAGATTGTGACCTTCAACAACAAAGGAAACGATGTAAGTCTGAGAGTCTCGGCTATTGACTATCTTGGTGTCGTTGCTGCTCATTTGAGAAAAGACGCTGTCAACAGCCAACAGGACACAGAAAGCATAACAGAAATTTTAGTGGAGGTAGATATGAAATTATTGTTCAACAAATGATTCATTCAAGCACATATTTACTGGTTCAGTGTCTGTCCGTTTGTGTGACCTGCCTGACTTCTTTCTCTCTGTCAGTCGATCAGTCTCTGTCAAGTAATTTTCTTGTATATTCCAAATCAATCTACTTACTAATAAAACATTAAAATGCACAATGTGATATATTTTTATTTAGCAACTTGGGGAAGTGTCTGATGACTCTAGTGATGAGGTTTCTCATTTGGTAAGTTTCTGTTACTACTAAGTTTGCAAATTAGATTTAACTCAACTTATTATACGCCTAGCTCCGTGAGCGGGCAAGATGAACGAATCTCGCGCTGTGATTGGCTACCCGAGCGGGCAAGATGGAGCTATCTTGCCCGCTCGGGATATGGGCTTTGTCCCGCAAGGAAAATTTGTCATGTTTTGGTGTTTTATCCTATATAATAAATACTTTATTGACCAAGCTTGTTCGGTCAAGATGGCTGGGTATTGGCCTCGTTCTTTTTTTGCGTGTTTATGGACCTTGACTTCGTCTCGGTCCATAAACACGCAAAAAAAGAACTTCGCCAATATCCAGCCATCTTGACCTCACGCTTGGTCAATAACCCATACATAATTATTTCACAGATTATACATGTAATTGTTGCATGATATTGATGTTTTTAATCTTCAGTTGGTACAGGTACATATAGATAAACACAAAGTGCAAAGTTAAACATGATAATACTTTTAGTCTATATACTTTGAACGTGTGCAGTATCAATATTTTTTATTTTTTTTTGTAAGGATGAGCGTTCTGACAAGAGAAACCAGATCTTACAAAAAGCTGTTGCAAACTGGTTGAATTCTGAGGGAAGCAAAGATTCAGCTTTCATGGTAGGAAAGTTTATATTTTTTGGGGTGAATTTTTTTTTCTTTTTCCAAGTTTTAACTGCCATAATTTTGTTGTTTTCTATAGTTTGCTAGGCAGTTCTTTCTGGCCCAGTGGATTAGAGACAACCACATTGAAATAGAGCGTTCGCTAAGGAGTCCTGCTGATGATCCTCTTGATGGTGCAGAAGGATTGAATGACAATGCCTTTTTAGGAGCACAAAGCATTGCAAAGTTGGAAGACAAAAAGGCTTTCTTGTTGTCTGTTTTGGATGGAAACAATCTCTCAAACTTCAGGTGAATCCTAGTTGCTGTCTAGGTTTGCTGTTCTACATTTTATACAATTTAACCAACTGCCTCGCTTAAGTGGAAGGTGGGTGCCTGGGATACCCAGGGGCTTCCGCTGTGGCCAGCCAGCCCCTACATGTAGATAAAATACTGCCCCCATGGGTGGCAAGTCCCCACAACCCAGCCATGAGCCCCCATTCCAGGCAATCATCACACTGATGAAACAGTGGAAGGGAGAAAAAATAAGGGATGGGAGGTGGGGAAAGACGCTAAATGAACCACTCCACTGCACGCTTGATGACGAACTCTCCAATCAGAGCAGTGTACACACTACCACATACCATGTGAGCCTGCACTTATGGGATTGACCGCTGGATTCCTGCTGAACTTTACAAATTGACTATAGGTTCATGTTTATTTTCTAAACACCAGTGGCTCATTTTGATTTATTACAAAATGTACAGTGATTTTTCTTACCATAATTATTGTCAGTAGTTACTCACAGGAATACTCTTTGACAACAAAAAAGATGTACTAAGTACTTTGATCTTTCTAGGTCATCTGGTAACTGTTTAGACTATGATCAGGCAACTTTGGTCACAAGACATCTTGCTTCATCACGATCATTCTCAAAGAGCTTTGATGCATACTTGAGCCAGGTACAACTTTATATCATCAAGTGATATAGTAGTATCTTTACATGTATGTGTTTATTCCTGTAGTTAGGGCGGTTCATCAGTGGTATTGTGAACCTGATTTTTGACTGAGACTCAGAGCCTTATACATATACATGTTGTTCATGGGAACACATGTAAACAAACACAATGTGACTTCCATTAACATTTTCATTAACATTTTTAGCAGTAGGGCAACATTTTGAACTGAACCTCATTGCAAAAAAAAAGCTTTCAGGCAGGTAAAATCATCCTTGCAGGTAATCAATTTACCCAGTGCCCTTCCTTTAAATGAAACCCCTGGACTTAGTGATTCTCCCCTCGCTCGACAATGTACAGCGTTGACTGCACTCCTCTCCCCACCCACACAGACATACCTCTAGTACAAGCACCACCAATTGCTAGTTAGATTTTAGTTAGTACTGGTACTACTAGCAGCTGTATTTTATTAAACAGATCCTCAGAGTGCTCAATGAGAGTGCCGTGGCCATCAGAACCAAGGCAATGAAATCACTCTCTGCTGTTATCTCAGCTGATCCATCCATACTCTCAAGGGTAAGAATGCATGTATTTTCGCTCTGTATTTGTACAATGTAGTGTTTAAAATGTGTCAACTAGGTGAATACAGTTGCTGTCCTCATGCAATTAAAAATTATCCTTTGAAAAAAAACTATTTTTCTTTAATTTGTTTGTTCTTACTCTCACTCCATAATATTGACCAACATAACATTTACCATACAGGCAAATAATATTTTTTGCTCATTTATATTCATTTCCATGTTTAGGAAGATATGCAGAAAGGAGTTCATTCAAAATTTGTCGACATGTCAACCAGTGTAAGAGAAGCTGCAGTTGAGCTTATTGGACGCTTTGTTCTCAATAAACCAGAGCTTATTCTTCAGTACTATGATATGATCATCGAGAGAATACTTGTGAGTAGTTCTCACTATCTGCTTGTACAATATGTGAAGATAAATATGATATTTACAGCTCAAGAAATCCTTGAATTCCAGCTTTGCCTTATGACAAGTACATGTAGCTCTCAAATTTTGCTTGTCCTGGGCAACAATTGACAGACAACATGCCTAATCTCTTGCAAGCCCATGCGGCAACTGAGAATGAGAAGATACTTGCCCAGAGGGAAAATCTACTTTTCTCGACATCCTGAACGGCAGTTCTGTCAAGCCCTGATTTTGTTACATTTCTCAGTCATTCTAGTAGCGAGAGGGGAGTGACACAGACAAGTGTACATAGCTATAAATTTCCTCAAATGGCTTGACTTGCATTAACAAGGCTGGATATAATAAAATTATTAGGAGAAAAAGGCATGAATGTAGGTGTGGTTAATCGCCCCACCCAGCACAAAAAGTTGACTATGCAGGTAGGAATGGAGTTATTAGAGTTGTGACTGAAGATGTTGTCCTTTACGTTTGTTGTGACATCATGGGTGCTGATCCAAGGGTTTCACTTCACTGGACTTCTCTATACAAGAAAAATTCTTTTAGATTGCCAAACCAGGTGGGCAAAATTCTTCTCACAACTGGTTAATTCCCACCCTTTAATAAAACCCCACTAGAAGACATTAGGACATTACCGGTACTTCAATCTGTAATTTTCTTTTTTGTTTTGTCTTGTCAGGACACTGGTATCAGTGTGAGGAAAAGAGTGATCAAAATCCTCAGAGACATTTGCATTAGTCATCCAGACTTTCCAAAGGCTACTGAAATATGTGTCAAGATCATAAGAAGAATAAGTGACGAAGAAGGGATAAAGGTAATACAGGATTGGTCTTTAGAAACAAGTCAATCTTTTTTCTCTCCTTTTCTTGCTGATTGTGCACCTGAGGGCATGATTACACCAATGCGTTTTTGTTCTTATAGGCATACTTTTTGATGCGTTTTTGCCAATTGCCCACACTAAACTGCCAGAAAACCCAGATGAAATCGGAGGCTTTCTAAAACGGTTTTGAAAGTGGAGTGTTTTGAAAAGGCATCGTTTTGAAAATGCTTTGTTTAGAACTAGTGTGGACATGTGAAAACAGAGGCCTTTGAAAATGGTGACAAAAAAAGCTACATACTGTCACTTCCATCATTTTCAGGCAATTTGGGCTTTTCGAATGATGGCGCATAAGTGTGGACAGTTGAAAATAAAACGAAAATGGTAGTGTGGGCAATGGGTTTCTTACGGATCAAAATGGAAACTTTTCCAAAATGGTTTTATTTAGTGTTCCCTGGACCTTACGAAAAGTCTGTTCTTTTTTTTTCTGAAGTTAACTTTGCTTAATGTATTATTTCAGGAACTGGTCACAAAAGTGTTCCAGCAGATGTGGTTTACTCCACTCAAGAACGATGAAAACTCTGATGTTCTTGTCAAACGTGTTGTTCACATGACTGATGTGGTAAGTCAACAGGTTAATGTTAACTGCTGACAGTCTGTTTTTCTCCTGAAATAAGGGCGACCCCTTTTCGTCCACACTGCCGTATGCATTCATGTTCAGATATAAACACCCATCCCTAAGAGAAAGACAGGCTGCCAGGACTCTATACTTCATGCAGTAAATGTTTCTTTCCTTTTTAAAAATTGTATTTTCAATGTTAATTTTAATTTTAATTGTAGTTAAATTGTAGTTTCAATTTCACAAGTGTTTTTTCACATGGTTAATGTTGTTTGTAGAACTGTGATGATTGATCAGTCATGTCTTCATATTTTTCTCTGCAGTTAAAATATAATTATGCTCTTTCATCTATGCACTTGTATTTTGAAAACTGACTGTATAATCTGACTACCTTCCAATACAGGTTGCAGCATGTGGTGAAAGTGGGGACTGGTTTGAGCAGCTTTTGGAAAATGTAAGTGAGATCGAATTTTTGTTAATCATTCACAGTACAATGGAGAGCTCTAACATGCAGTCAATCCAGTTAAAGTGCTCTGCATCTATAGCAGTATTTTGTATCTGTTTAGAGGTGTGAAGTGTATAGAGCTGTAATTAAGTGTTGATTCACCTTTAGACTTGATGTTCACAACCATAACAAACTTGCTTCTGTATGAGTGAATTGTATGAACTACAAGCAAGTTGGTTTATAAGAAGAGACCAAATGTACAGTCAAACCTCCACTAACAGCCACCTCTGTTACATACATGTACAGTACAGTTTAAATGCTTAAATACATGTATGCATTTTCAAAAAAGAAATGTTGGACCCCCCTAAAAATAAGAAGTAGGTATCATTTTACCCACCCCCCCCCCTCCCCTAGCATCCCAAAATAGCCAACTCTCTGCAATGTCTTCTTTCCTCTGCCCCCAAGGTGGCCCTTGGAAACTGGTTCGACTGTACATTTATATTATTTGTACATTGTTATAATGGCAGGCGAATTCAAACCTGGCAAATTAGTTGTTGCAATATTCTTAGAACTAAATACAAAAGAAATGTATGGTTATCGGTACAGATATGCCTCCAGGTTGATATTGATGGCCTTATAATTCTTTGTATGTTTTTGTAGTTGCTTCACAATGAGGAAGACTCTATTTCCAAAGCTTCAGAGGAGGCCAGTCGACAAATTGTAAATTGCTTGGTTGAGAATGTGTTGAGTTTAGAAGAGAGAGCAGTTGGTAAGCTAAAACTGATCTTTTTGTGAAAAAAATAACTTGCTTGGTTAACCCACTGAAAAACCACGGTGAAGGATTACTGTAGACTGGGTGCCAGGGTCAGCGAAAAGTCAGAGAAAACTTAACTTGGAATTTATGAAGAAAAGCAAAATTTTAATGTATAACCTGGGTTTTGCCTTTTGTTTTAGCAATAACTATATTAAAAGTGCTTGACTAGATGTGAAATGGTGATAAAAAAATCTTGTTCATGTGACACAAACGTCATTCTTACGAGCTCCCACAAAAGTTTCTTACTAGAACGATTATTTAATGTAAAATAACATTAACACTCTAAAAGTAACTTGATGACATCTGCAATTCAGACATTTCTTCAAACATACCATAAAAGTTAACTTGCTTGTCAGACAAGCAAAGTACGAGATATATTACTTCCACTCGATCTACAAGGCCTGGGAGCCTATTGTAGTTTCTTTCCACAATGAACGTGTCTCTTTATTGCAGCTCAGTCTGAAGGCAAAGGCTCCAGCAGCCAAAGACTTGTATCAAGCTTATCTACATTGTACCTGATAAGCAAAATCAAACCACAGCTGTTAGTGAAGCATGCCATGACATTACAGCCATACCTTAGCACAAAATGCAGTGTACGTATATAGAACAGTAATGTAAACTATTGAAAATATTTATTCTCGTTACAAAAGTGTCCCTTTCTCCTCACAACACGAGCCCTTAGAATAGAAGCCCGCTTGTATTTAATTGTAGCGTGTAAAGAAAAATATTAGTTTTACATGTACATGTACGTGATTATAAGACTCAGACAGCAGTGTGTTTTGCATGATATTGTGAATCCAGTATATTTACGTACGTTTGGAAAGTAAATCGTTTGGCGTCAGAAGAGCATACTTTGTGGTGCGTGATATTCAATTGTTCAGTTATGTTTTCTTAATTACATCGTAGGACGTCCTTATAAAGGTACCCTCTGAGGGAAGGTTCAACTATATTTATCTGGAATGTAAACCACGTTCCAATATGTCCCCTCTTCCAGTATACATGTATGTATGTTTCAAAAATAGTGACTTATTCAATGGCTTCTGTTGATTTTTCCTTGTTCACTATAGACCCAAGGAGATTACCTCGTTATTCACAATGTTGCACGCATTTTGGAGCTTGTAGTTCCACTGATGGAGCATCCAAGTGAAACATTCCTGGCCAGTTTAGAGGAGGACTTGATGAGACTTACAGTCAAACATGGACAAACGGTAGGAACCGATACGATGTTCTTAACAGTTAGAGATTTTTTTGCATAACATATTCAAACACTAGAGACCGTGTTTAACCACATTTGAAAACACCAAGAACAACGTTGAAAATTTGACGCGCAGATGAGTATTTTTGACGAACTTTGTTTATTTGGAAATGTGGCCATACGCGGTGTT
>Ga0126337_10003230_pt1 | contig 10613 bp, 8 predicted proteins | sample DipCmetagenome_FD_92527 | JGI IMG/M metagenome (GOLD analysis project Ga0126337, IMG submission 92527) | Coral microbial communities from La Bocana,Puerto Morelos, Mexico - Diploria C A metagenome | ecosystem: Host-associated > Invertebrates > Cnidaria > Coral | place: La Bocana,Puerto Morelos... | reverse complement strand
TAACTTAACGCTCGTGGATCCGCGCGTGATCTTAATAGTCTATTAGATAAAGACTTACTCTCGCATGTATAATGATGATCAAAATATTTTGTCCATTTTAAACTACGAAATTCAATGTCAAAAGCGTGGCTTTTACCCTTGCACAATGCTCACAACGCTCTTTAGTTCTGTTTTTTGAGCGTCACGGTTGTGTTTTGATCTCTTTAGTTGTGTTTGTTGAGCGTAGTTGTGCTTTCATCTCTTTAGTTGTGTTTGTTGAGCGTAGTTGTTTTTTAATCTCTTTAGTTGTGTTTTTTGAGCGTAGTTGTGTTTTTATCTCTCTAGTTGTGTTTTTTGAGCGTGGTTGGGTTTTGATCTCTTTACTTGTGTTTTTTGAGCGTGGGATGCCATGTTAGTTGTGTTTTCCCCTAGACTGTTCTGTTATTTTATGCTGAAATGGGATTTCTCCTTCTTAGTTGTGTTTTGTTCTAGTTAGCTGTGTTTTTATTGCGTTCAACGAAGGGGAACGCTTCCTAATCCGGAAAAAGTTGAGATTTTTGGGGTTTGTATGGTTATAAATTTGGCCCCCCCAGAAAATTTTTCAGGGGGTAATGACGTCATCTCCATGCCATGTGCTTCTGATGCTCGCGCTTCGCTAGCTGTCTCGACGTGTTTTGTGAATTTGGCTGTGCTGTGGACCGTTATTTTCGCAAGGGCGACTTTGGACCACCTGTTTTACATGTGTCAAAACCTTTTGAAGAACGAAGCGGAACACAATAGGCACTATTGTGATTCAATAAGATGTAATTAAGTGGCCCTGTATTCTGTGGTTTAGCCCATTTGTTGATTTCTGTCGCGACGATAAACAGTCTTCACCTGGTCGAATATTGTGAATCGGTGGGAAAGTAATCCGAAGGCAAGATCGGGAAATACTCGAATCAGTAGCAAAGAGTTTGCTGAGCATAAACGAGCACGCGATTGCAAATGTTTTCTTATATTTGTGCTTCCAGCTTAGAATAATGTACGTAGAAAATATATACCTTTAAGTAGTTTTTTCGCTGTAAGAATATTAACCACGAAATTTGAAGGCTATCGTCACGCAACGTATCAACAAACAGTTGTTTACACAGGGGACCTCTCCACTCCCATGAACTTTGACCGGCTATGCATATCTGTTTGTAAAATGTTTATTTTAGCAATAGACAGAGGTTGAAATTCAGCAAGTGAAATTATCTAAGGTATATATATTTAAGTGACGGAGTCCAACGCACTTTCATAATCTTTGATTACTACTAGCTATAGTTTTTAGATTTAGTTATGTTATCTTCCTGTTAGCTGGGTCCTGGCACTTGGTTAGAATTGTAGGATCCAGGCTAGCGCGGAAGAGACGCCTGAAGTCGGAACAAGCGCATTTACAAATCTCGTCTCACGTCAGAATGTCGTCGGCTCAGCGGCGAGGTTTTGCATGAACTAAATTGTTTTTCAGGTGGCAGTATGGGATGTTTAGTTGGGATGTAAGTAATACTATATTCGGTAACTTAATACATCGAAAGTCAGAACATGCCGGACTTAAAATTCGAGAGAAGTCAGGAAACTCCGATAATATTGTTCAAAGGTCTAAATTTCAGCCGAATGTTATGGAAACGAGGAATGTATTGTTTCAAAAGTCAGAAGACGTGTGCACTGTCTAATTTTAGAGACAGGAAATGAGTTACATTCTACTTAGCAGGTGAGAAAAGATGGAAAAGGTATTTTTTGTTTTAATTTGACCCTTAAAACGCGCCATATTAGAGTAGACTACGGTATTCAACTTCTTCACGGAGGCAGGTCAAGCTACTGGTACTTCATCCACTTTCGCGTCTGTAGGTATCTGCTAGGCTCTAGGGAACTGCTAGTGTGGTCCTAAATGCTGCTTTGATCCGCTAGATCTATTTAAAATCAATGTATTGTATTGTATTTCATTGTATGATGTTGCAGTGTAGTGTGTTACATTGCATGCCATAATTGTAGTTGTAACTACATTGTACTGCATGGGCTCTATCCAAACCATGCGTAGAATTCCAGTAAGCCACACGCATCGGTCAGGAATGTCACCTGTCCGTTCACTTGGTTTTCACATCCACAGCAAACTTGTTACATTGTATGTCAATTGTATAAATAACAGGCAAGTTATCATTAACATGAAAGGCGCATCAAGGATACTCAGCCGTAACAGGTAATGACCCTTAAAAACAGCCCTGCCAGTAAACAGAAAATAGTTGTAAAATTGACACCTTTAACTCGTTCCCTTGCTTTTTAGTCAAAAGACAGAATCATTGCTGAATAATGGTATCGATTATTGTATGACCTTGTTTTTCCTTAACATCACTTGTTTTCTTTTACAAGTCATGGGATCTGGACCGGCATTGTCGAAGATCATTTGGGTAAGCCAAAAAAGCATTTGATTACAGTTTGTCATAAATTCTAGAATATCCATAATTTGTTTTAACGTTGACAACTGAATTAAAGTCGAATAAACATCGTAAGCTTTAAAATCCAACATCCCGGTTGAACATACACCTGTATCACGTTATAAGAGTCTTCAACTTTTAACCTCCGATCATACTCGCCGATTAAACTTCCCATGTAGTTAACAGCTCCAGCAAGCTCTGCGCTAATTCGAGTTAAACGACCCCAATAGCGCCTTTGAACCTCAGTATCAACGGAGGAACTCGCCAGCGACACCTGTATGAAAATAACACATAATACACAAGACAAAAATCGCCAAAAATCTCGGCCGTGCGGTTAATTTTCGATAACCGTGACGAATAATTACTGCAACAGAAAGATTGAGAAATCCTTGCAAATTACAACTAACTAGAAAGTGTAAGCTGGACAAGAACTACTTAAAACAAAATGAGTGCGCAGACCATACGATATGAAACGAGAAACCCAACAAAGGCTGCACAACAAAAAGTTTATTATCTTAATATAATTATTCTTATCTATTATTATTATTATTATTCTCTATTATAATTAAGTATAAAATACCTCATTTTTATTAATACATATATAATGTGAAATAACTACGCTAACAATTTACTATTAACTATTCACAAAAATACTTCAATTATTAAATATATAAATATCTATCTAACAACTATTATTTGGACTATTATTATTATTATTATCATTACTATTATACAATTTATAATATATTACAAATGAATAAATGAAAACGTATGTTATCTACAACTCAATGGGACCTGATAGTAGCAGGAAGATCTAGAATATATAATAGCTGACAAAGCTTCAAAGTACCAACGACACGCTCAACGGCTTTCTAGATATAAATGGACTATCAACATATGAAGATCTTGGAAAACTAGCTAAACTAAACATAATTAACTTACAGAAATTACTTATCTTAAGACCTAAGTTATTTCTAGACAACATTACTGAAAAACATTCAACCATTATTATTGCTTATTTTTACAATTATTATTTCTACTACTTATTAAGTGTATGTTTCCTTATAGCACTTTCTTCTTGCGTGTTCTTGCTAGAAAAAAGACCGATATTAAAAATCAATAGAAACAATATATTTGATTTTTTATAAAGTCGTAATACTAGTAATATAGATAAATATTGATATATTCTTCAATATTTGATTTTTGCATAGACCAGATATTATGTACAAGAACTTTTCTTGGAACTTCTATAATGTTTTTTTTAACAATTTTAACGAGTTATCCGAACATGTTACAAATAGTAAGTCATTTCTAATTCGAATTTAAACTCAATTTTGTATTCAATTTTGTCGCATTTTTGGTGGATCTTTGGACATTAAGTGGTCCAAACTTTTTAGAGATTCCGTCATTAAGGAAGTGACTAGTCGTCCCTAGGGGACATACCCCTATAAAAGGAATCATGTGGTCCTAATCGAGGAGAAGAGACGCTATTTCCCAAGAAACGTTACTTTTTAAGAAACATAAATTCACAGAGAATTACAGCCATAAAACACAAGGATTACGCACGGGAAAAGGATTACAAGAATTGTAAGTGCAACCATAAAATATACCGAGTCTGTATTAGTTGATATTCAGTCTGTCTTAGTTTAGTCAAAGTAACTGTAATTTTGGCTTTTTGTTTTTTTTTTTTGTTTTTTTAGTTTGACTATATATACATGTAAAAGTATACAAATTAAAATCCTCAGATTTTCCAAGCTGGTCTTATCCAAGTTCAATACAGCAAGGCTGCAGATGACCTTGTTTAGATGAAGACCGCACTGCTTTTGTTGTGTAAGTAAATTCGTTCATAGTTAACACTTACAGTGCTTTACTTAAACCGGGGCTACCCAAAAAATAAAAGCGAATCATGGCAGACCTAAAAAAATAGACTCCAACCTTTTCAAATCCACCCAATCAAATTTCCTCTTTACAAATCAGGCCAATTAAATGTACTGTACAAAACAATGAAATCTGAGCTCGTTTGTCGCGATCCTTACGCGACTACAATGTCCCTTATCAATACTTTCGCGTGCTTGAATTGAATTATATTATATGCTACACTTTCTATGAAGAGGTCTCTATCAAAGCAAGGCCACTTCCCGCCTCGCTTTCATTCATAGCTCGTGTAACTAAACACACGAATTGTGACAAGACTAATCCCCAGGGCATTAAAATCACGAGAATATCGCCAAGTTTTCCATAAAGTGTAAAGGTTACACTTTTTTCTGCAAAATTTGTAAGCTTTTTAATAACAAATTTGGCGGTTATAATGTTTTCGTCTTAAAATGGTGTAGTATTGACTGGCTAGTTTCGTAATATGCATTATTCTGAAAGAATGGCTGTGTTACTCATAGAAGAAGAAAAAGGGAGAATTATAATTTTGTAGTAGATTTTGCTTAAAATAAAAAAAAAAGAAAAAGGTCATTTCCTTTTTTTACAATTTCCGCGCACGCCTTCCGCTTTTGCTGATGAATATGCTTTTTTTTGCATTAAAAACGAAAGATCATCAGATCAGTTTTTAAGATATCAGCTTCGTTGATAAGAATTTTTCGCGCGCGTTCTACGCACAAATCAAAATCTCGACTTAGAAAGATCGCCCTTGCGGATGCGTGAAGGCGATCCGCTGATCAGTAAGGCTTGGAATTCAACGCTGTAAATGTGAATACCCACTAACAGTGTCTCTTTTTGCTGCTACCTTTAGCAGCATGAGAGAAAAGATAAATACCCAAAGGTGAGACTGACCAAGTAAAAAGAACGAAAGAAACCTGATGAGTAGTTTTTCCCTGATGTTCAGTTTAGATTTGTGCGATTTTCTTTTTCTGTGCTACCGATATTTTTTTTTTTATAAAATAATTTAATCTCTGAATGGTGTTGTAGTCTTGTAACCGGCGGTTTTAAGGAGTCTTATAACCGGGGGTTTTAAGGAGTCTTACAACCGGTGGTTTTAAGGAGCCTTATAACCGGCGGTTTTAAGAGTCTTATAACCGGCGTTTTTAGGGAATCTTGTATCCGGAGTCTTATAACCGGCGGGTCTAACAGCTCATTATATAAGGGAATTCCTTTGGGGTAACTTACATAAGGGAATTTTTGCTATACATTGGTGCTGTTTTTATATAAGGGTGTATGCCAAACTACTGATAAAGATCCCGGTGTTTCTACAGTTCCAGCTTGGTAATCTATATTCTGCAGGCGTGTTCTAAAATCACTCATGTTTTCCTCACAAGTAAATTGAGAGAAACTAGAGGCCTTAACGCTTTTCCGTCGATAAAGCCTTACGTAACGCCTGGTGAGTTAAAGGTCTTTGTAGGTTTGAAATGCGTGGGCACGTCAAGAATAAATCTCTGCGGCTGGTAAAAGACCTTCAGCAGTGGGTTTGGTTGCTGCCATGTCACAAGAATGTTGTGAATTGTATTTCTGTTCTTGGTAGACAAAGTACTGCATGCCAGAAAATTTGAAATCAAAAGGTACACATTATAAATGATTCCACTTCGTCTCCACTGCCACAAGAATCCAATGACATTGCAACACGCATGCGTAGGTCAGTGCCATTGGTAAGCAGCGAAAAGTTTTGCTGAATGAGATTTGAAAAAAAAATAATTATTCTTTGATTAAACTCTTCTCATAACGCTTATCTAAAAGGAAGAAGCGCTACCCACACCCTACCCCTTTTTTTGCGCTAATTTAATCTCCCCCAGTTTTTTTTTTTTTCGCTCAAGTGTTCCATCATCTTGTGATAAAGTAAACATTCTGACTACACAAAAGATATCCTGATAGAACAAGCAAACATTGTAAATATTTTATTTCGAGAGGACTGAAAAAACGGCCTCTTGCGGAAAGGGTTCAAAATTCTAGAATGCTAGAAACTATGTAAAAATGCAGTCAGAAACCGAATATAAAATACTAAATACGGCTTAGTTCGTTTTCTGTTTCCCCTGCGAGCATGATTTAAAGCTCTAACTGCTACTCTCCATCTGTAGTTATTGCAAAATTTTCACATTTTCTTCCAATTTCTTTTGACATCCTGTAGAGCTTTGGTCCATAATTACTAAGACCGCATTTTTTGCCTGTACATTCAAGCCTAGAAACTCCACCGGTCTGCAAATTACTTTTAATAGGTATCCGACTTCTATGACGTTCAAATGCTGTTATTGGAATCGATACGATAGAAGCCAATGATCGGTTGAATCAAAGCAGACATTTCGATTCTCCCTGTGTCCTGAAGCGCGCGGTCTTCAATAGGGGAATCCTTGTTTACAATATTTGCCTCATTAGCATAAGCAATTCAGTTTCTGATGGAACTACAAATAAATCAGTTCTGAATATTGAAAGTTAATAGTATGATTAACTCTGCCAATGAATATGAGCCCGATATATTGAATACTTCTTGCGCAACACGGGCTTGAAAACTCAAAATTTTACAAAAAATGTATGAGCTCATTAGCACATTTGCCACCCAGAGATTTTGCAGTTTTTGAAAGACAATTTCTCCTTGAATATTAGACAGAAAGAGCCAAATATTTGAACATGTATTTAATTTCACTAGCACTTTAGCTTCCTGGAGTCAATTTATATCTAACATATTTCCTTCTGCGAGTAAAGCCCTATGCAAATGAGCAAAAATGTAAACAATGACGTCAGCAAGGATTCCCCTATTGAGGATAGTGTAACAGGTAGCATGAGGTTCAAATTGTTAATGATAAATATTAAGAGCCTAAATTGAAAACTCAGTGTGATGGTTTCGGTATACAAACAATCTAAACAACATAAATATTAATTTAAAATGGTGAAAGTAATTTTTTTTTCAATCGAATAAAACATTATTTTCGATGAATTTCAAGCGAATATCAATAGTTAAAGCTTTTTGTCAGTTTCCAGTAAATCTTACTACAAATGTCAGTTGTCAGTTAATTTTTCCGGCCCTCAGTCGGTGTCAGTTGTTGTTTATTATTTGTCAGTTCTCAGTTAGCCCCATTCAGACCCTCATTCAAGCCTGTTGTAATGCTACATACCATTTCTGTTTTGGTTTAAGCCAGGACCAATTTATCAAACCTGGTCTCGAACGGATCAGAAGTAGTTTTTCATAGTTTTATGTAAAGATTCACCATGGTGTGTTTACATCTTTTTATGTTATTTTTAGGATGCTGTTCCTAGTGTGTTTGCGAAGTTTCATAACAATCGAGCTCAAGCAAATATGGGGTCCCAAATTTACCAAGTTTTCAAAGAAACATAGGGCTAGGCAAAAGCGCTTACCTTTTTGCAAGCAGTGAGGCTTATTCTTTTCATTGAAAGAAAAATAACGGAAGTGTGAAATCGCTTAAGTGGACAATTGGCCTAGATTAACGCAATCTGTTGACTTAAAATCGATTGAAGGTTACATTTGGTGCATGCTTTGCCGAAAAGGTGAGTGGGAATGATTTTTATAGACGTTATAAGAGCGAGGATTGGGGAAAGAGGGCGAAACCTAAACTGCGAGCATCTGTGACCATGAGGGTCATTGGGCTTCACTGGGTGTTGGCCCTTTTTCTCCACAGCGGAGAAACAATACAATATCTGAATTCTCTGATTTTTAAAGTATGTATTTAAAGTGTATTTACTATACTTAGAAAAGAGTGGAAAAAGATAGACAAAATGCTAATAACTAAACGTAAGTTCAAAACCAAATTGGTAAAGTTCTCACCCGATCCCTCAGGAAGAATTCCGGGATGCAGTGCATCAAAAAGCAAAGCATCTCGAGTTCCCATCAGCTCAGCACAACCTGTTGAATAATAGGACGTCGCAGTTAGGCCCGTCTTTCCTTATTAACACACTGATTTGTAAGGACACGATTGATCATGGCAGTTATACACACAACTTAAGCAGTTGTGAAATTAAAACCTGAAAAAAAAAAAAAATCTTGGAGAGCAAAGAAAAGTTCAATTCCAGCTTTCCGAGTGCTTTCAGAGCTCTCAAGTGCATCATTAGCTATCTATCGTAACGTAAGGATGAGAGCTGTTTGGATGAAAAAATGCATACGTGAATGAAATGAAGTAAGTAGTGGGCTTAAAATGCAATTAATTGAGGACACTATTTTAAAATACCTGATGGAAAAAACTTATCAGGGGAAGCAAATCTAAACGGTGCACCCCGTGAGATTGATTACACTGTACAGATGTAAACTGCGTTTGGTGGCACGATTATGGACTGTTACTTATGCGGCCTATATAACGCATTCAGTGTGCCACTGATGTTCTTACTACATTTTGACGTCCTCTGCGATTTATTACTGAACAGACGCACGGCAAAATGGAATCTATTTGTTTTATACAATAAAAAAACATACTACTTCAGCTTTTTATTTCAAAATCTTTCCCATTTACTCGAAAGCCGACCTTTGCCCACTTTGGCAAGTCAAAAAAAAGCAATTTGACGTAATCTTTTGTCTATACAAAATGAAGCAATCTCATTGGTTGCTATGCATAACAAGCAATTGTGATCAGTGGTCAAGAAAAATCACGCCACTGTCAGACTTGACTCAAATGGCTTCTCGTGGAATCAAAACTTACAGCAAAAGCAAAATTGAACTGCTAAATCTACAACTGTTAAAGAAAATGCTGGAAAAATCAACTCAGTTTTTGTCATAAGAGCAGCCTTGTGGGCCGAAAAGCTTGAATGTTTCCTTGAATATTGCTGGAGTTGAAAGAATACGCTCGGAAAACATACGGTTGCGGTCAACACTGGAGGCCATTTGATTCGAGTTTTGAATGAAAGGAGGGTTACCGACGGTGGAAGTTTGTGCCCTCTGTGGTTAGTGATTCTTAAATTTAGTTTGACATGGTATCAGAGACACCTTATGGCTGCAATACAGTTGGCCGCGAGCTGTGGTGAGCTTTACTTTTCTCGCTGTTGTGCCCTGAAACGGACTGGAACATTCGGGTCGGAAAGTAAGGTTACGTGTTTGTTTTAACTGAATTTAAGAAGTGATGATTTTATGTTTCATTCCTGACATCAATCTGTGTCAACAACTATATTTTAAGATTAGGAAAAGTTGATTTTTTTAAAATTTTTAATTAAAATTAATGTAACAAAGACTTTGTTTATTGGATTTGTTAATTCGAGGGATAGCCTTGCGGCAAGATCAACTGCCGACTGAGACTGCTCGAATATTTTTTGAGTCATTCTCAAAAAAGAAACAGCTTTTTCGAATACATGAAAAGACTACGGTTGACGAAACTTTCACACCACAAACAGGCAAGGAAATAAACTTACCCGCTCCTGCCTCCTCTTCTGTTTCTTCTCTTTCAGATTCTAAAAAATTTATATGTACATGTCAAGCACTTAAATATAGACGTTTCGTCCGTTCATTGAATTTAAAAATTGCTCAATTTTCAAACCGAATGATTCTACCGAGCTCAAAAATTCAGGAAAACTATATAAATTAGAGTAAATGTTAAAAAGAAAATTTGCCCTGAATGGGATTTGAACCCACGTCCCCCGCATAATAGTTGGCTGTGATAACCACTACACCACCAGGACAACCATGCTGCTGAGATAGCAATCGAAGTGGTGTATTGTGTGATTGAAGACTGGGCCTCCCGGCAATTTTCTTTCGAGGAGACAGGGTAGTGGAAGCCTATAACTCCGTTTGAAACCCAACTGTAAAACACCAATACACCAATACAAGTGTAAAATTTGGTTTTCGTAAAACAGTGCTCAATACATGAAAGAAGAGCGGAGTATATAATGTGTTCGTTGCCGCCACAGAAGCAAAGCATTGCTACGTAACCACTAAACACTGCAACATTTAAATTTCATAGTTTAAAGTATATAAAGATGGTTTTGAATATTCTTTTTGATAAAATCCCCTGATGAGTGAGCAATCACGAAACAGGATTGTGGGGATGAACTTGTAGTTTCTTTGTTTTTTTTTTTTTGTTGTTTTTTTTTTCCTCCCACTTTTTTTTTTTTTTTTTTTTTTTTTTTTTTTATTTTTTCAGTGTTGTTTTTCTTTTTTTTTGTAATACTTTTTTTATATCAGACAACTGTGACAACTAATTATTTTCTTTTGCTTAATACGAAGTTGTCTTTGAGTGTTCAAAAATGAGCGTTGATTGGTGTTTTTCTTAGTTTTGCTGTCAAACTACCGCTTATTCCTTTCCATATTTGGCT
>Ga0126337_10003228_pt1 | contig 10616 bp, 3 predicted proteins | sample DipCmetagenome_FD_92527 | JGI IMG/M metagenome (GOLD analysis project Ga0126337, IMG submission 92527) | Coral microbial communities from La Bocana,Puerto Morelos, Mexico - Diploria C A metagenome | ecosystem: Host-associated > Invertebrates > Cnidaria > Coral | place: La Bocana,Puerto Morelos... | reverse complement strand
CATGCCCCTGATCAAGCTCATTCGTTCGCCCCCTCCCCCCTTATCAATGTTGCTAGCTAACCAAAACCATTTCCAAAACTCAGATGAACAACTTTGAAATGGAGAAAGGGGGTGAATGTTGGTTAGATGTAGTCGACTTCTTATTGGGCGTCGATGTTAGTAGGATTAGCTGTCTTTTAGAAGGCGTGTCTCAACAATTTTGTAACTGGTTGTGGCTCCGCGGAGTTTTCTTCGCTTTGTTAGTAAGTAAACAATCATTTTTCATTTAAACTACATTACCTTGAAAATGAGTAGTCAAACTGAGGAAGTTGGTAAACTGATGGAGTTGTTAAACTGAGGGAGTGGTCAAACTATTGGAGTAGTCATTGCCAGATGGATATATCAATTTAACGTTACACGCAACTGTGTCACTGAAATTACTGTGCGAACTGCTGTGAATGCAAAAGGTTCTTGTCATTGTTATTGTTTTATTATCACCAGTCCTCGGCGAAAGGATATAGAAAAGGCACTGAAATCTAAGACAATAGTCCTTTTTAGCTTGGGCGGTTCGTTCACCCACGTGATCTCGAGGTCATTGTTCACTGATCCTTTTAAAAATCATTCATTCATATACATGCGACTATATTAAATAATTTGGAAGCAATTGCAAGAATTCGTCAGCCAGAATATTATCACATAGTCTGAAATGGGGCAACAAAGTTCTGTTGAAACTGACCATTAATTGTGATAAAACACAAAATCTTGTTTATGGCTTGACTAACGTAAAGTTTCCTCATTCCAGAGTTCCAGAGGGGCTCATTAAAGAGCGTCTCTGCTTTAAAAACTTGTTGGGCGTCGCACTCAACAGTCAAGCCATTCAGAAGAAGTGAGCTGTCGATAATTTGGCGTGAACTTTCAGGAAAAAAAAAATTATTCTAGTTTAGGACATGCTCGGAATTTTTATCCATATCTTATTATTTTCGCCTCATGTCCTGAATTTCTGTTTCCCCGTTGACCTGGTAATTTTACAAAAAAATGTATAACTGATTTATAAGATTATTATTAGTTCGTAAAGTGTGATCGTGTGGGTGAGAGTAGTTCTGAAAAGAACGGTTGCTGGAGACCTATAATTGATGAAAAACTTAACACGAGTCTTTCAGCCAATACCGTAATGGCTAAACTGGCCAATCAGTTTCAACGGACCAGACTTATAACATCATCGCCTGACAAACTTCTATTCACTTGACTCTGAACATGACTTCCGTTGTCGAAACGTCAGTCTCAGCAACAGTTATCTGCAAAACTACTCTCACCCGGACGATCACATTATACGAACGTCTGATAAGTGTTGTTGTTTTCTTTCAGATCGTGTGACCTACAAACTGGAAATGGTCTGTGATGTGACGTTTCCTGAGAAAGAAGATGATATTAACGTCTCTCCTTAATAAACCCGAGTTCCAGGAAAACATCAGTGAGAAGGCCCTTATAATGTTCACGGCTGTGAACAGATGACAATGGTTGTTTACCATTTGATCAGAAAACCCGGTTAGTCGACAGGTGTGGTAAATGGAAAGCGTCAAAACCCGAATGGGAATTTCCATACAGGATTTGCTGTTCCATTTACAGTTCCAAGCAATCCAATCCGAAAGGCCTGAAACTGGTCAGAAAGAGCGAATGGAACGCACAATTTCCGTTCGGAAATTCCGTTTAGGAATTTTGGTCCACGTTTCAAGAAATCCCGTTTTTCCCGGAATTTTCCATTTGGAAAGACTAAATTAGTCTTTTCATTTACATTCCAACCGAAATTCCCGGATTTGTTTTGCAAATGGTAAACAACTAACATTTTTGGAGTCACACGATGTTTATCTGATTGGCAGTTTTCTCGTGATGTGATTGATTGATAAATTGATTGATTGGAGTGATTGATTGACCGATTGTTTCTGATTGATTGATATTGATTGATCGATTGAAACTTCGTGAAGGTTTTGTCCAGGTCTGTAATTTACAACTAGTGGCAGTATCTATTCCGAAAATACTCAACTAGGGCTCTAAGAGCTAGTTTGTTTTTGTCGGATCCGACTTTGGATATATGAACTGTTCTGATTCCTATACACAGTTATAACTTGTTCAGTATTATCATTTTCCTTAAATCTTTGCTATAATTAAATACGTCTGATGAATACATGCACGTTTGGATTGCTATCATTACTGAAAGCCCTTGTAAAGAGGATTATCGACAGACTTGTGTAACTTAACAAGGCTTGTTTAGATAGTTCAGTTAGTTAGCTATAGAGTGTATCTGCTTGATTAGCTCGTTTCGAAGTTGACATTTATTTTTCTCTTTGAATTGGGCTCACTGAACTTGCTAACAAAATAAACCATAGTGAGAAATAGCAAAACAACAACGACGTACAAAACATCGGCACTCGATGTCGCACTGAAGACTCAACATTTGTGTAACACTAAATAACCACGCTCATATTCTTGTCCCCAGAGCCTCCGTTTCTTTTGCATCGATAGCTGTGTTTTTGGACACACGTCTCCAGATATCGTACGAATAAACGAGTGCACAGATCTAAATCTTGGCGATGTTGTTTATATGTCAATCATCTTTCATATCCCAGCGTCTTGACTTAATTTATTGAATGGTTTCGATTTTTTTTTTCCGATAGCGTGACACAGCAAGCCAGTCATACTAAACCCTTAAAGTTGAAAAAAGAATTCAGAAAAATTCAAGTAAATTTGTTGAATTAAATTAAAGAATCGCTAATCTACACCTTTCGGAAGTCTTGTCAAAGTGAGTAATACGACCAAAGAAAGAAAACTTTAGAAATGGAGGAGAACATTAAAAGATCCATGTGTCGCGTTTCAACTTTGTAAAGTCAATGCTGTACACGGTTTGACCTAATTTCGAGTTGCGAGCGAATAAAAGACTGGCATAAAAAAGATGGCCATAGACCACAACGGCCCCGCCCCTAAGCCAGAGAAAAGGCCCTGGGAACGAAGTTGCAAAGACAATTAAGATAGTGTTGTTAAAATCATTTGAGGCAGTGCCAAGTCAAATGCGTAGAAAATGTTGGACCCTTGATAAAGAATCTGACTGGATAATTTTAGTTAATTAGCCAAGTAATAACGCATGATGCGTGAAATAATCGGGGATCGCAGGTGATTTGTCCTGGGGAAAAATTTCAATTCACTTTTTTAAATTTCTAGGAACCGATTCTTCGCAGCGTAGAAGCCAAAAGATCTTTCCGTAGCCGTTGTTATTTCCTAACAATTGAGGCTTATTAACACAACATTAATACTTAGAGACGTCAATGGATAACTAGAAAAGAAACTGATGGATGATGGTACCTTCTGTGTTTATGAAGCAATTTGTTTCATTTTATGGATTACTTTTCTGAAAGAGCCTGTTTACATTTAATTAAAATATCATTTTCTTTTTGTTTCAAATTCCCTCCTTCTTGAAAAGGTTAGACGCGGGAAAATGCTTCAACGGCCTTCAATCAGACTCGTATGCTTGAAATGTATATTGTTTTTCCAGTTCCTGCTTTACTATTCAGTGGTGGCTCTGAAACCACCCCGTATAACTTTCTTAAACTTTGCAAAAAGTTGCATCGTATCATGCTTTTCACAATTCGATAATAAAAAATGGGGGTTACGGAGCTTGTTTTTGACTTATAAGAGCTTAAAGCTAACATTGGGGGTGTTTTTAGCATGTTATATTATTGCTATGGTAACTCAGCAATGATTGGACAGACTTTTCATACCATGCGTTTGGCATCAACCAATATAGAGTGGTTATAATGACCCTTCAAAATCTACGTTTTGGAAAGTGCTAGAAACTGGTTCGAGCAACCTTAAAAGCCATCTCAAACATTTTTTGATGATTTTCTTTCACAAAAATTCCGTTTAGATGCCATTATTGCGAACCACTGGAAAAAAAACAAGAGTAATTGTTATATAGTTCGGCAAACCATGGAAATTTTCAAGATCGACTTGCGGTGGCGTCATCCGCAACCTGTGTTCTTATCGCTGTCTTATGCCCTTATTGACAACCGAGGCCAGTAAAATTACAAGGACGTCTAAAAACTTGTGCAGCACATATTTAATTCCAAGTCTGAGAAGCAAAATAACTCCAAAGAGAGTTTGTAATGTATATCATGTTATTTGTGTGGATATGTTAATAAAGGAAACAAAATTCAAGCATTGTTTGCAAATGTTATGATTGATTTTTGTCATTCACAAGTACAGTACCTGCCTAAGTGCTGAAAACGTCATGAAAATTCCTTCATTATAAATATTCATGATATTTCTTTTTCCTGAGAAGTATTACGATTTAATTCCAGCTTTATAACAATCGAAATTAGTTTAGAACTTGCGAGAAATTTGACAGCCATTTCAAATATTTCTTCGCCCATGTCACTTCTAAGTGAAGTACTTGAAAAACTGTAACTATTATCTTATATTTTGATTTTGCCAATTTTGGGACAGAAAGTTTTCTTGGTAATAACTTGTCACTCACGTAACAGGCAAGCGTCGATTAGCACCAATGTAGCGAAGTATACAATATGTAAAAAAATAATATTAACGCCCTTGATTATCTTCTTTTTATTGTAAAATGTCAATGGCTTGCTGCATAAAATAGTTGCGTAGATACAAAAAGCTCTATTGGGAGTGGGCTGGTGTTAACTGCCACGAAAATATGACATTTTAGCACATAAATGTATTGTTGGAAAATGTTAGCAGAAAAGAGCAACATGTTTCCACAGAAATAAGCGCGGTTGATCCTGATCCATCCAATACAAGTTAGTTTTCCTCAGGACACATCTGCATTTCGCAACTGCTATGGGATTAAAGGAAGGTAAATTCGCTTATAAAACTCTCAAGTCGCACGATCACGAAGAAAGAGAAAACGAGAAAAAAGCCGGCAGTATTGATGAAGAAGAAGCCCACAATGAGGCAAGCAGACTAATCCTCGACAGTCGAACTTCAACATGGCAAGCTGTTGCGAACATGACAAGTTTCGTCCAGGGAGTAGGAACGCTGGCCTTGCCATATGCAGTGTTCAAAGGAGGCGTCGCAACAATTATTGGCTTTCCTTTGTTCGCTTTAGTCCATTGGTATACCGGTAAAGTCATGATAAATTGCATTTACGAAGTTGATTGTGCCGAAGTCACAGAGCATGAAACGATTGTTAGACATGACAAAACACAAATTGCAGCGAAGAGGAAATCACGAGTTCGTGACAAATACAGCGAGCTTGGTAAGGTTCTTTGGCCGCGATATGGCGGGATGTTTCTGGATGCTTTGCAGAGCCTTGATCTGTTAATTCTCGGTGTTTCGTACTTTATTTCATGTGGATCTCTCATGGCGCATGCGCTTCCAAAAGCAGGACTCACAGAAGCAATGTGGGCGTCCATTATTGCTGCTGTGGTGTTGCCGTCCACGTTTGTAAAGGATCTGGCTTGGGTGGCATGGCAAAGCTTGTTGAGTATAGCGTCCTTGACCACCATGGTCAGCGTGATGATATGGTACACAGTCACCCACTACTCGACCATAAACCCGACGGATGTGCTGTTCTGGGACACCGAAGGAGCCCTTGTCGCGCTTGGCTTGGTCATATCCAGTTACTGCTTGTACTCAATTTTGATTCCAGTCGAAGAAAGCTTGGAGGATCCTTCCAAATTCGGTTCAGCCTTGGCGATTTCCTTGTCGTTCGCCGCCATATTCAAGACTCTGTTTTCGCTCTGTGGCTTTCTCTCCTTCTCCCATGCCACTGACGAAGTTATTGGAAACAACGTCCAGCTTGGCGCCCCTCGAACCATCGTCAGCGTTGTATACGTCATATATGTCATATTCAGCTATACACTGGTCATCTATCCTGTTTTTCATTCTATCGATGGTTCTCTATTGGCTTCTACAGTCACCTCTTTTATTCCCATTTTCATTTGGTCTGCTACAACAAGATTCCTTGTTGTATTTATCACGCTCTTTATCGCAGTCGTCGTTCCACACTTCGCTCTTTTGATCGCGTTTGTTGGGAGTCTCGCGTTACCATTCTTAGAATACATTGTACCGTGTTTAGTTCACTTAAAGTTAAAATGGCGCGAGTTGAAACCTCTTCAGGTAGTTGCAGATGGTACAATTGTTATAATGGGTGTGTTGGCAACTGTATTTGGTGCTTATTGCTCTGGTAAAGCGTTGATAATCGAAATGACTAAGTAAAATATAAATTGACAACGGTCGCTATTTGTTAAAATGTTATTTCTTTGTTTTTACTGATGGTGGTTTTGCGGTTTGAGTAGAAACTCATCGTTAAAAATTAGCGGAATTGCAGAAACTATAGAATGCACATAAAACTTGTTTCTAATTGCGCACGGGTGTTGATTAACTCCGAACACTGGTAAAGACCCGACAATTGTGTAAACCGTGAAATCATGTAAGTTACTTCAGTCGATCTCTTGTATCTGTCTTTTTTGAACGTGTATTAAAAGGTTATCAATAAGCGATCCCTGAACTTGCTCTGCATTATTTTTCCCGCTCATTGCAACCATGATATCAGCGGTCTAGTTAGCACTTTTTGCATTTTCTAGCCCTTCTGTTCGTTTCATTCTTTCTGTTTTGTTGTTTTACCGATTACAATTTATCGTTAATCCAAGCGTATTTAAAAGTCAAGAGGCCGATGATCCTCTTACCTCGTCCCCAGGCGTCCCCTCTCCTAAGTTAGATCGAGGTGCGCGTGCTAGTGTGGGCCTGTTACAATCTAAAACATTCTATCATGAAGCAGTACGCGCTCTTTTTTCGCACTGTTCGCCAACGAAGGGTAACGGCACGAAGGGTAACGGAACCAAAAAAACGAGGCAGATATAGAAACAGATTCCGGTAGGTTACATTTCTATAGTACAAAGCCATAGTAGTTTTGTTTTTTTTTTTACCGCTCTCAAATAAGCCATTTAAACCGGAAAAATCTCCCGAAAAGTTAAAAATAACATCCGAAAATTTATTACGATATATAAGTTGACTCTGCCATATTGATATGGGGCTTAATTCTAAAGAATCTGAAAGATTACATTCATAATGCTATGTACCGTATTACTTCAAGTACTAGCAAGCATTATCACCAACAAGATGAAGTCGTAAGAGTAATATAATAGAGTATTACTCCGAGAATAATTATGTCGAAACAACAATTCAAAATCTTTGCAAGATGACAAAAATAAACAAAAAAATAATAAATAGGATAGTTATTTGTTTCTTTTTTTTCATTATACGGTTTCTGAAAACTCTCTTTGTTCAAATGAACGATACTCGTCTTCTCGAGATCATGTTGTCGCGTTATTAGTCCTGCCACTGGAGGTTAAGATTGCGTGCGATGAAGGCGTAGATGTCCGAGTACTCCTCAATCTTAAGCAAGCAAATAAACAAAAAAACATGAATAAATAAATGAACAGATAGTAACATGTCAGTGTGAAGTCACAAAAAAAAAGCTTGACTGACTTGGGCTATGTCACCACGAAAAGGCGGTTCTCAGTTCAAAATTGTGGATGGAGGTGACTTCGTGATTTTGGTGAACTAGTCATAAACAATACTTGCTGTTGATACGTCAGGATTTGGTAACCAGGATGACACACTGCTTCGCAACTTCTAAAGCTGCGGGTTTAGAGTAGTTTCAAAGAAATTCCACTGAAAACCGACATTTTTTTCTCTCTCTAAATAAACAAGAGTGAATGCACCATGCTACTAAGTCCAAGAAAAATTTCACAGCTGCCATTTTTGCCGGATATTTTTCTGCGACAATTGGTTTGTGTAGTGCGGCGGAAGGATACCGGTTCAACTTAAACATTCACCAATTCAATTTTCTCCTCACACCTGATGTTGGGTCAGTATGTCAAAGAAATATTTATCACTTTGAAAACTTACAATCTTGGCTGTGGGTTTTCCGAATCCGTGCCCAGCTTTTGTGTCAACCCTGATTAACAATGGGTTTGTCTGCAAGGAAACCAGACGAGGTCAATATAGGCTTTCAGACAAGTGAATAGTGTTTCTTTAAATTAACCAAGATCAATGAATAAAAATTGAGAGACTTCATAGGCTTGTCGTATTCCTACAAAAGAGTGAAAACATGAACTAACATCTCCGTGTGTTTCTTCATTTGACTTCGGCATTTTTGTGCTGATATTGGAAATATCTTACTTCAGATTGAGAGCAGCACTCTGTTCAAATACACCTTAGGGAGTCTTCACGATTAACTCAAAAGACAGTACTATCCCAACAACTCGTAATTGACACTAACTCTTTGGTCTTGCCTAACTGATTATGGTATCTGATCAATAAATGGAATAGATCTTTCTTGCATTCCATTTCAGTGCCTACGAACAGTAGTACCAGAGCAAGGTTGGGGTGGACATTTTCGTACATTTGATGTATTTATGTCCACCCTGACCTGTCCACCATTGAAACAACGGGGAAGGTCTTTTAATCACTCGGACACAACATAGAGACTGTCCATGAATCACAAAAACACTAACAAATATCTACGAAAAACGATGAGCTAATGCAGCGCACATCGAGAATTTCAAACTCAGTTTCAACTGATCAATAACCACACCTGTTTTTCATAACTGCCAACACAATGCTGTAACTGCGCAATGTATTTGAGAGAATGTAATGGAACTACACGATCGTCGTGGTCAGCAGTCAACAGTAGAAGGGAGGGATACTGAGCGCCGTTTTCCGGAATCTTGATGTTGTGCAGAGGAGAATATCTGACAAGAAAATATGCATGTTTGAATTGACAACCATTGAAACAAAAGCTAACAAACAAAGGGTTCCGCGGATCCTGTACTCTTGGGGGTCCCTTGCAAAACCACTTCGCCAATGTGTAATTGATGTAAGGTAAGCTTAAGTCTGCATGCGAGGCAAGTGGCCTATAAGGCCGTAGCGTAAACCGGTTTCCGTAGCATTAAGCGACTAGGAATATTTCTATTTCGTCCTGAATGGGATGCTATAGTCTATCGCAGGGTTACCCCTAGCATTAAGTTCGTCTAGTGTCTTAACCAAGAACACAACGCAATGTCCCCGGCCAGGAGTCGAACCCGGACAGCTCAATCAGAAGACGAGCGCACTGCTCGATAAAGTTACTCATATTTTCAGAATTAATATAATGTAGGAGGAAGCACAATCTCATAATTAGAATGTATTTAGAAATGGTGTGTAAATAAAATAAATAAAATAAATAAAATAAAAATAAATAAATAAATAAACGAATAAAGGGTGAAAGTTTCTAAAGAAACTGTGGTGCTGCGTCGGTGGGGATAACAAGGTAATTTGGTTATATCAACTAAGTTGAAAATGTAAATTGGCCACCGTAACGAGCCAAAAAGCTGACGTTTCGAGCGTTAGCCCTTCGTCGCTCATAACTAAATAAATAAACCTTGTTTAAGGTGGGTAGCACAACAGTCATACAACTGACAGTACCATGGCCGCCGAATTCCCGATCGAATTGGAATTTAGAAATTTTGATTTTTGTGTGTTTAATTTGTACAGTCGAAGCTCTACTAACGGCCACTACTCAACGGAGCAGCCGGATTTTCTCCTCCCAATTGCGACAGATGCTCTCATTTTAAACTCCCAACAATGGCCACATCTCAAAAACGGCCAGTAAAGTCTGTCCTCAGTTGGGCAATGAGAGATATCACACAGCTGACCAAAGCACATGTTGTGTAGACCAGCAGCTTACAGTGTACACACGATAATGCAACTGAGTTGCATGTCTTTGAAAAGGAAATAAACAAAACCTTGAAACTCACTTGATTAGCCATTCAAACTCCTCCTTCTTATCGGGAGATCCAAAATCTGTTGTCCTTGAAGAAAATAAGTATCGAAAATATAGAAATGAAAATAAGAGCGAGAATTACGTCAAATAAAGCGGTCCAGTAAATACACTGGATAGAATTCCTGTTTGGTTGCTAGAGATAGCTGTGGTAGGATACATACATTGATATATCTTATGGTAGATTATTTTGTGTGTTTCAGCATCAGAATTCGGTTTTCCGAGTCCCCACCTTTTGTTCAAGCAGACCCGCATTTGTAGACGCAGGTTACATTTAATAATAGACGTAATAGGTAAGCCAAGTGACAGAAGCTTTTAAGGTACTTACCACGCATGACCGATGGTAAATTTATGGAACTTGAGCATGTCCATAACTCTGTGTTAAACGATCAAATAAGTTCAAATTAGACTGTGCTAACGAGTGTTACCATACCCAAATTCGCAATTAGCCAATCAGAATTCGCGTCGACTCTCCTGATATCCTACGATATCTAGTCAGTGACCTGATACGGCAACGAATTATTGGTAAAAGTTGGTCGAATTTTGTTAAAGTAAAAACCTAATCGTACTTTTTTCGGCACGCTTCGTTGACTTTGCTTGACTAAGTCTCGCCATTACGAACCATGGCTCAAACAAACTTGCCTGATTTGCAACTGAACCCTAGAACTATCCAAAAGGTACGCAAAAGATTATCCGACTTACGGTACTTGTGAAACGGCACAGCCAAAGAGATCTGGTCTTTGGTTGATACAAGCACCCACCAGAAGGCCGCCGTTGGATCCACCGCAGATTGTTATCCTGT
>Ga0126337_10003227_pt1 | contig 10618 bp, 2 predicted proteins | sample DipCmetagenome_FD_92527 | JGI IMG/M metagenome (GOLD analysis project Ga0126337, IMG submission 92527) | Coral microbial communities from La Bocana,Puerto Morelos, Mexico - Diploria C A metagenome | ecosystem: Host-associated > Invertebrates > Cnidaria > Coral | place: La Bocana,Puerto Morelos... | reverse complement strand
TCCTAGGGTGCCTCCTCGGGTTTTGGCCTCTGGGCCAAAACCCTGCGGGGGCAATAAAATTCGCAATTAAACTTCAGTATGTACATTACAATCATAAAAGGGTATTTACAAATTTAAGATATGTTTAAAAATTCTCTTTTTGAAAAGGTTCAGGTCATTTGTCTCTCTAATGTTCTTAGGCAAGTCTGACTTAGTCATTAAAGAGCTTCGCCCCACGGTAGGATCTCTGCCCTGTTTTTAGTCTACACTTCGGCAGCTCAAGATCGTTTTTCTGCCTGGTGTTACGCTGTATGATTGAACGTCGCTACTTTGTGTAGAAGAAACACTTGACGTAAAACAATAAAGAACAACAGGACAAAAAAGAACGAGGAAAACAATAAAAACAATTGGTTTGTAAGGCGGCGTCCTATTTTGACGTGCCTGTGTCTTCTACACCAAGTAGGAGCCGATTAATGCTGAGGGGTAACCCTGCGGCGGACTAGCCTTGCTACAGCGGCCAGAGATAATCGCCGACTGATAGGCGATTAGACTCGAATGCAGACTTCACTTTCCTACTATCATGAAATGGTGAACAACAGGAAATAACCCAAGTAAATCTTTTCTATCTACCAACGTGTTGGTCAAATTAGAGTTTCGTCAAGCCTTGTTGGCTCAATAGGCTAGTGTTTTCCATTTTCCATGATATAAAGCAACTAGGAATTCTTGTATGATCTCCCACCCTGACGAGATGGGATCCAAATCCGTCACAGAGTAACTCCAGCATGTTTAAGGTTTTCCTTACGTTCCCTTCACAATAATATTTATCTTACTGGTTAGGCAGAGAGGTGAGAGAGTGTTGCCTTAGCGGGAATATTGGTATTTTATTTCATACTACGGTTCGTAATCATATTTTCTCTCCCCTTTCCCAGAATCTTGCGGAGTTCATTACACACACGCCAATCGTCATATTGTTGGACCAAGCGAGGCGGAAAATCTCATGTCTAAACAGGCTCTGCAAGATGTGTTTGAGCTCAGGCAATTTTCACAGCAGCCTGCTAACTGTTTTCCCGCTCTGGAGGTATCGTACGTTTTGAAAATGACTTTTTTATAACTGTAAGTTTAAGCTTTGTGAGCTTTCTAACTGATTTGAAAAAGCACCCACGTGCCAAGCAATCTGAGAAAGCAGTAAGGTGCAAAAAGTGTGCCTTCACTCCGGTTACATGGTTACTTGTTTTCGCACTCTTAGAACACCTTACATATTTTCCCGCGCTTCACTACGGGTACGTGTTTTCCCACGCAAAATACTAGTTACAAGTTTCCCGCGCTTAGCACTGGTTGCATGTTTTCCCGGTTACCTGGTGCTGGTTACATGTTTTCTCGCGCTTGACACCGGCTACATTTTTCTCGCGCTTGACAGCCGTTACATGTTTTCCCGCGCTTGGCCACTGATTGCACGATTTTGTTCAGAGTTGTGGCTGGCTCATTGCCTATTACTTTCTTGTCGTCTAAAACGCTGCTTTATTATACTTTCTTTTCAAGTAGCACCTATTTTCTTATTTCTTTGTTTTGCTGTTCTACATTCTTTACAGACAAGCGAAGAAAGTGATGACCTTGGCGAAAGTGCTCAGGATAAGAAACCGGAAGTCACTCGACGCACAGAGCAACCGGAAGCTGGCAGCAGTCGTATTGATAAGCCGCCACTACGCAGGTGCAATTGTTTTTTCTTATGTCATTCAAGGATATAAGCTGTCTCCCATCCAACTTATATATTTGCTAACATTTTCACAGCACATGGTACTATAAAGAAAAAAACACAATTAACAAAGTTTGCAAGTAAAGTGAAGATAAAAACTTTTAATGAGGATGTTTTCTTACAAATTAAAATGACACTCATCAAATTTTTAAGACCTTTCCCCAACTGCTTATGTAACCCCTGTTGGACAAAATGTACGTTAACCTGTAGTAAGTCCCGCTAAAACTCCTTCCCAACTTGTATTACCGTCATTTAACGGTATATCTTTCTTAACTCGAATTTTCGACGATTAGCTATTTTTTTTTTTTTGATTTTTTTTTGTTCAATTCCAGCTCGTCTAAAACCAGTAATGGCGTCACGATAGAGAGAATTGGCAACAGTGCCATATTCATTGGTTCAACTCCCCGAGGAATACGTCGACAACATTTTCGGGAAATGTCGGATGCGCTCGGATTTAGTTCGGAGATCGATCTTGCTAAAGCTGTTGTCAACGGCAACGAAAGCGAAAGATGGGAAATGTTAAAGCGTTATTACGTGGACAAAAATCCAATTTTGTCCGGTTTGTCCAGTTTTACAAGAACGACTTCAGGCGAAAACGTGAACGAGAAACAAGTTGGGGAAGGAGAGACTTCTTTGGAAAGAAAGCGAAAAGACTACAACAACGACACAGCTAAGAATTCCAAAAGAAATTTGAGGAAGCGTAAATCAAAACCAGAGTCGTATGGTAGGGATCCGTGTTTTGAAGAAAATCTCGAGAGACATGAAATTAAACACTTTGCTGGCAAAAGTAGTTGTTCTCGAGGTAAGAAACCCTATTGTGCGGCGACCGTTTCGAAAGGAAGCCACAGGATTCAACACGAGAGTTTTGGAAATGATCCTGCAATGAACGATGAAAGAGCTAATTCTGAAGACAAAGGAAACTGTGGATTAGAAGTGACAAGAACCAGGCACTTACATCAAACAAATCAACTGGAACAAAGGGATGTAAAATCTACATCAAAAGCATCGAAAGGCGAGTTTGTCTCTGAAACTGAAGCGTCTTATCTTGAAAACGCTTCTGAGCCTTCTTCTTCTATTTTGGACGAATTTTTGATAAATGACTACTCAAAATGCAGCGCAGAAGTTGAGGATAGTGACAGAAGAATGAACAAGTGGAAACGTAACTCTCAAAAAGAACGCAAACAGTTGGATAAGACGAAAGAGAAGGAAATCATAAAAGGAAAGAAAAATTCCACCTCTGTGTTAGATGAATTCATTTAGGTCACGCTCATTTGTTAGCTTGCTGAAATAATCTACAATTTGTCCCGCGTTCACACTATCTGAATGTATCAAGTTAAACAAGTTTTAAAACATTGCCGAAGAGTCCTAATAGACTGGAGACATGAATTTTGCAAACAAGTTTTACAAATGGTTCTCACTTGAACTTCAAGTTAGTGTAGAAAAGGATCTTTTTAGCAACAAAATTATCTTTTACCATGTTCAAATTTTACAGTGAAGGTTGTACAAGTACTGTCAATAATGGATACGCCGTGTAATACTCAGGATATTTATTTTAGAATGATCCACATTAACTATCAGCGGGTATAGTTGACTGGTAATTTTTCCCCGATTCGCGGTTGGTTTAAATGGACTACATCAAACACATTTTATAGAGCCGTGCCTAATTTTTATGTATTGATTTTTACAAAGCTAACCGGCAAAAAAAAAAAAAAACTTGGAATCGTTCTACGTTTTTTAGCAGTTATCAATCGTTTAGGCACAATGTGTTGCATCAAGATTGAACAGCGTTGGAAGATCTTGGATCAAAACGCATGGACCGTTCAAGAAGGACCTTCGGTACACTTCAGTTTATTGTTGTAAATAAACAACTATTTAGTCCTGAATTAAAAAAAAAGAAAACATTTGTTTCCTTTGTTTGTTTAATATGTTATGTTTTGTTTTGATAATGGAAACTGGCACACACTGATTCTCTTCCTATCAGGTCGTTGTCGTAACCTTTTGATCACGAACGGGAGTCAGGGCGCCATGGTCAACTGAGTTTTTCAAATACCTTGGATATTTAAAAGTCATATCTCAACATTGTTGGACGCAACATGTTGCAAGCGTTTGGCAACCCTGTTTCTCTCTAGAGCTTGGGATCGAGGTTGTGGGGGAACGCCTGTCACATCACATCACGACGGCCATGTTGGCATAAATTTAATTGAGAATGAGTTCGTTTCTCAGGCAAAAAGATGCTACTGCGAGGAAACACCAATTTGGCCACAGTAAAAACGCTCCATATCTTTCAGCTCAATAGCATTGTTAAGGTGGCACCTCTATAAAATCTGATATTTCGCACCGCATGAAGAACACGAAGGTGGCCGAAATAGAACCGCAACCCTTGCAAGCTTGTAATTATTTTGCTTGATAGCACCTGTTAATGTTTTGGGGCTAGGGCATTGTGTTCTGTTGTTTGTTTTTTGTCCTCTCAAAGGGTTCCAACCAGTCACGTGAGACTAGAGCAGCTACCAGACCCGAAAAGAGCAATGCGGTGTTGTCAGCAGTCTGGACTGTACAATTATTAGGAGAAGTGTTTCTGTGGATGTTCAAGTCTTTTTCCCTGGTGTTAAAATAATGGCGTAACAGCAGAAGTAAGTTCCATATGTTTTGATTAATTTCCGGCCTGGCCGCCTAATTAGTACCCCTTCGTGGAATATAAATACCCCAACGCTGAGTTCTGAAAATTTGAATACATCCTTTTGACGGGACACGGAATTCAGCACAGAACTGAAACTTAGTCGCCTTAGTAAATAAACTGTTGAGCCCGACGATATATTTCCTGTGCTATCGTAAAGCGTTTCTCATATTTTTTCTGTCAAAGTGAACCGTTACAAAGCTTTAATCGCTCAACATCAAAAAGGCACCGAGCGTTCAATTACAACTCTTATGACGTCATTTAAATTTGTTCCCTAGCAACTAGGTTTAAAACTTCAATTTGCAAAGACTAGTGCCGGTAATTAGGCATTCGTTTTTCTCGCAATTCACGATATTAAAATTATGTAGATCTTATAAAAGTCGCCTTAGGAAATATGAAGTCGAGCATGGGAGATCTCGCGCTGTTGTTTTAAGCCTAATTTGTCAATGAAAGTAACAATTGACAACTATTGTAACTTTAAAAAAATAATGATAAAAAGATAAATGAATAAATATACAAGAAAAGATCCAAGGAAATCCTGGCATAATTAAAGTGATTGCTATAAATATTTCTTAACAGTATTTAACTTTGAAAATGGATATTTCACAAAGTCAACCGAAAATGATTCGAATTTGAAGCCGATTGAAATAAAATGAGATTGTGATCGGTCCGCGGAGAGCCCGTTACGCGTTTTGAATGAATTTGCAAGTGTTAGTTTCTTGGGAATTTAAAAATTAAAAAATATCCTGTCATTTCTTTTGTTGTCGCCAGCTGACTGCCTCAGGGACTAAAACAAAACAAGTGAGACCAACAGATGATATTGTCGCAAAGCGAATGACTGGCAAGTGGCTTGCGCTCTGAAGCTAACGGAACAGCTTCGTTCATCCGCCAAAAAGAATACACTACGTGTCAAAACTTGTCTTGAACACAAGTCCTTGGCGAAATTGGATTTACGCAGAGTGCCTTCCCGTGAGGACTAAGAAGCGGCAGACGAAGCTTTCTTTGTGGGCTTAACTAATTCATACTTCATCGCTTTATTTCAGAAGGTAAGTTGTTCAGTGTTGTCTCTAGAACGACGCCAAACCGTGGCTCATGATTAATTTTTACACTCTTAAAGGATCTAAGAAGTGAAATTCATGACATAGATGTAGAACTACAACTTTGACAAACAAAATGAACTGATTCCTGACAGAAAATGCGCGCATGCAAGCCAACTGAGCCATGTGTGCATGGAATAAAACAAAATAAATATTTTGGCGAGTCGAATTTAATACATATACACAAATGCGAAATGCATTTTGTCGAATTTGAGTGCTGAAGACACATTTGTGTTGTAAAAAAACAATAACAATTGTCTTTTTTTTATTTCACACCTTTTGATATTTGAAAAGTTTCCACTGACTCGAAAGGGAAATAGACGTAACAAGCTCAAACGAAAGCAACGCGCCATTCGAATGGCAACATAACTCTCCATAAAAAAAGGGAAAAGCTGGTCACGATATGACGTCAGCTTCATTTCCTCCTGGTCTAGTGCGTTGTGCGATTTCGTTTTCTCCCCAATCTCTCTTTATTTTCGAATTAATCTGTTATGAAATATTTTATTCAGCGCGAGAATTGTATAATTCGTAATGAAGACTAAAGTTCTTAGCCATAACCTTACAAAATACCTTGTACAAACAGACGGAAGATTTGCATGTGTGTGGAAAATTGAACATCCCAAATTGTTGTTGCTTTTTTTTCGTTTATAATTGCCGTGAACGTGTCTTCCGTTTAATCCTGAAAGATACAGTAATACCTTTTTTACCTCCGGTTGCCCGAGTAAATAAATGGTTTCGTCTCGCCTCAGTATGTTTTAATCAAAAAACTTCAAGTCGATGCGCGCAAATGATTTTTCCAGTGCGTCGATCTCGTCTTGTCTGAAAGTAAGGCTTTGATAGATAGCTGTCGTCAAGAAGTGTATATCACCTATCGTATGTTTACTTCTTTGCAATTTAAGTGTTCAATTGAACAAATGTAATAGTCTAGATATCGAGGGCTAGTGGGGTTAATGGCCGAGCTGTTTGTTGAAGTCTTTAAAAAAACAAAGAAAAAAACAGAATTAATCTTATTTATCGCATTTTAACAATCTCTTACACATGAAAACAATGCCTTGTCGTACTTTCGGTACACTGTATTGTAATTTTTCATAAATACAAGTTGAACAAGACTGTCGAGCAGACAGTACACGAAAATTTGCATTTTGTAGCCGAATGACGAATCGTTGCGTTGCAGGTGTAATTAGATAAAATAAAACAGGAGAGATGTATTGTTCTCGTCCTGTTTTGACAAGATAATTACGTCTTGCTGCTAATATCAATTCATCTACACTTCAAGGCCTTTCTCTGGCTTCTTTTCTCCACTAAGGTAACCGCATTTACATTGTTGCGCATATCTCACACAAGTTTAATATGCAGGAAATTTCGTTTCTTTTTAGATTTAAAAGTATTCAATCTGTCGCCGCTTCTTTTCTAACACTATAGAAACACAATTACGACAGTGCCACCGTGAGTTCATCGCCATTTCAAAATAGTACCCGCCTGTGCAAAACGTACTGCAGCAAATATTTTTCACAAAATAATTTTTAAATATTTTTTGAGGATATCATTTGTGGTAGACTAAACTTTAATTTTTTCAGTTTTCCAAACACTATGATTTGCGATGTAGTGAAATTGAACATTCAACAACTTTTGCCAACAAAGTTTCCCAAAAACCTGTTTAAATATTGCATTCATTTGGCTGTTAAGTGTTGTTACAGCTTACATTTAACTCATGTCGAAACGAAAGGAGCTTTTTAACCTTCCCAACGACAATCTTAAAAGCAAATTGTAGCTTCACTTAAAACTAATCAAAAATGCCTTGCATGTATGTGATGGCTCTTTAATAAACAGTACATGCCGTTGCCATGGTTTTCGTTGGCTATCGTTCTCGCTCACGTATCAAAAGTATGAAATAAAAATTGATGAATGAATATAATTATAACTAAAAATGTCAAATTATGGAAATACATAGAACTCATCGATGTGTCGCGCATTTCACGAATCAACGCGTACGTTGGTTTTCATTGTTTGGCCAAGAAGTTTATAAATTTGTTCTAAACATATGAAAAACGAAATAGAGACAGCAACTCCGTGATCACTTCAGGTTTTTTAGATTTGACAGCTGTTTGACATCATTTGACCTGACACATTACTCTTTCCATACTTTTTTGATTGGTTAAGAAGTATTAAAGGCTAATAAAAAGATGTCAACAAATTGTTAAATGCGAGACTCGCATTTGAATTATTTAGGCTCTTTAAGTTTGTACGGAATTCACAACTCAGAACCTGATTTCTGAGAAAAATGGGTGGAATGTTGAATATAGCGCATTCTGAGAGCGTTGTAACATCAACTCTACCCTCTTACAATCTTGAGTTCTCGTAGGTAAATTCTATAAGGTATGTTTTCATTATTGCTATTTTGGAGGAAGTGCTTCAACCAATGAGTTTGCATTGATTGGGCGGAAGAAGAAATAAATAAAGAAAAGAAATCTTTCCCCTACCGATGGTCCCTAGCAGCCCAATTTGAAGTTTGATATGTTCCCTTATAAGAGGTCTGCATCCTACAATAACTACAGTACATTTCATTTCCGTTCTCTAAGAGCTCCCACCGCAGATTTTCTCTTTAGTCACGTGCTATTAGCTTCTATTAAATACTTAATTGTTATCGGATTCTTTGTGAAAAGTTCGTTCTGAGAAAATGGTGCTAGATCAAGACGTATCCCATATGCAGCTGACGTATCAGTCCTCAATTCTCTCTACTTATCTGATTGCATGATGCACACAGACAGGCGCTCCATTAAAAATCTGCACAAAGTCTTGCGAATCAAAATCTTCTAAAAGTAATACCAGCGTGTTGTATTTTCGGGTTAGAATCTAGCTGGTTTAATTCTATCTGCGATTGAGCATATATTCATTTTTCGACTTGCGTGAAAACTATAATAAATTCCCTACCGTTTACAAACAGTTTATGTCTTTATGCAAATTTTGACTAGCAAGGTTAAAAAACATGTGGGTGACATTGCATAAATTGCGGTTAAAGTGACAGTCATTTGTGGTAAGGCAAGAAGATAGATAAATTTTTGTCCCGATTCTCTGACCTTACTTAACAAAGTTGTATATGTATATTTTTTTTACTTTATGTGAAGAGGATTTGTTCAAATAACCCTACCGATGAACTAAAAATTGAATATTCCAGCTAGATTTTGCGGATCACTTATCTTTGTCAGATTCATTCATTATAATTGAAATTTTAGCAGCTATTAACCTGCCATTGTTATCTCCCTCTCTCGGTGTTTTTGTTTTTGGTAAGAAAATAATTGATATAAAAATGCTTAGAACAAATTATAAGCTTAAATCATTCACGATCGTGTAGAAAAGCGCTAATATATTTTAAAGCGTTGTCCGGCGCAGTGTAATCTTTTCTTCACATACGCAGTTCAGTTGCCTGAAACAAGTAATCTTCGTCGGTAAAAGGTGAGCTAAGGTCGATAATCCCATTTGTACAAAGAAAATATTTTGGGTAGATTTGAGATAGATATTGCCGCCTCGTTATTCCATCGAACCATCTTTAAAAACTGAATTTGAATTTGGCTTTGACAACAACAGCACCAAAGAAATTTCTACTTGAAAAAAAACTTCAAAATTATAGCTATAACTGTAGTGTGCAATGTCGGCGTTTAAGCTGTATCTTAAACCTAGAGCAAAAGCTAGCTGAAGGCATAACTAAGTAAACATACATTTGTCTTCAGACGTTTGCTTTGCAGTGTTTACAAAAAGTTTGAATGCGGCGGATTTCAACTCAGTGATAAACTGACTCAGTCTAACTTATATAATTTGTATTGAATTCACTACCATTTCTCATATGTAAAAAAAAATTTTTTTTTTTTCGGCAAACCATATATATCTTTTAATTGTTTTGTTTTAGGCGACGGTATAATATTTTGTTTTTGCTTCTGTTTTTGAAGGGAATTGAAAACAAATCTTCTTCTTAAATCCGGCAGGGCTAATTTTGGATTTACTTTTATACAAAAATGGTGGGCGGATTTTACTTTTAATTCGATTCAAACCAGTTCTATAAACATGCTTTGATTTAGCCTGCGAATCACTGAAATATTAAACATGAACAGAATTTCACTGTAGAGAAGAAGAACACAATAGATTTGATTTTTAATTAATACTGACTTACGCAATATTGTCGTCGACTAAGGATATATTACAAGAAATTAATTTTGAAGAGTTTAATTTCGGAAGCAGGACTTGGCGTTCGAGATTGAATGCTTACGTCGCTAGCCAGCTATTTTACATTTATTTGCAAGGGAAGTAAAAATGATACTGCGGTAGATTCGGCGGTGAGTTAAATGAAGATTAGCCTGCCAAAATGTAGGATCTCCGGCTCTATAGCAGGCCATCATGTATTAATAAAGCAAGACCAAGCGTCACATTTGCGATATTTCGAGATATCGTATCAAAAACATAGTGTCTTCACTGCAAAAGCATATTGCTATGTATTTCTGACAAGCAATGTGTTCTGTTGTCACCAATAAGTACTTTTAGTTACCTTACGTTTATTCATTTACTTCAATTAAATTTTTCGGAGTAAGTGTAAGAGGGGATGGCAAAACAACCTTCTAAGTGCTTAATTGAGACAAAATGACAAAATGACGTCTCAATCTTTGTGTTAATCTTTCTGAATATTCACTAAAGAGCATAATTTATACCTCTGTAAACATTTATGACGAGTTTAAAATTCATGAACTTGCGCATGGAGAGAGCACCAGTACATGATATCTGGACAATTACTGATAAAGAATGATGAAAATTTAAATCGCCCTAACATTAAATTACTTAGCTTGTTACCTAGTTTCTGTGAGTTTTGAAGCGTGTAAATCGATGCGTTAAAGGGACACAGTCACCTGGTGCACATGCGCATTGGATACCATTTCATAGCTAATTTACATATCGCACTTCTTCACAAGAAGCGCGCGCGGAAAAGAAAGGAGAAGCGCATCTAAGCAAACCTTGTCGATTTGACGTATTTCCGAGTCAAAATAGTGCTTGTATTCGTGTCATATTAAAAGAACAGTTATGTCATTGATGCCATGGTGAATGTACCGATGGCCGTGTCCAGGGAAAGCC
>Ga0126337_10003224_pt1 | contig 10626 bp, 2 predicted proteins | sample DipCmetagenome_FD_92527 | JGI IMG/M metagenome (GOLD analysis project Ga0126337, IMG submission 92527) | Coral microbial communities from La Bocana,Puerto Morelos, Mexico - Diploria C A metagenome | ecosystem: Host-associated > Invertebrates > Cnidaria > Coral | place: La Bocana,Puerto Morelos... | reverse complement strand
TAAAAAACAAAAAAATTATTTCTTCGTTAAGCGCAAAATAGCGAATTCCGTTCACTTGAGGTTTGGATAGTGCGCCAGAAAATTTCATCAGGTTGATTTAAAGCAGTACTGCCAAAGTAATTATCAAAGCAAGACCCATGTCAAGATTTACAGCTTGACAAATGAATATTATAATGAGAAATGAAACATATTCAAAGTGCGCTGCACTCTCGGCGACAGTACATTTTAACAACGAGACTGCGTTTCGAAAGCGCGCCAAAAAAACCCGGCATTTTTATTACCGCGTCCTACGCATCGTATTTAAAACATACCTTGGAAGGTTCTTTTCCTCCGATTCCAAGAAGCTTTCTGCATTTTAAACGACTCTGGGCATCATCAAAGCTGCGCCTGTCAGTGAACAAACAGTGCTAACATGAATACAAACAGCTTCGAAATCGGCGACATTGTTCCCTTTAGCAAAATCTGCCCAATTCTAATTTCAATGTGTTTTGGTAATGCGCGTGTAATGCACAATTGTACCGGCTTTCCTGAGCGACAGTTACCGTTGCCTCGAGATAAAAACAGAAATCTTTATCCGCATTAAAAAAAATAAGAAAATATGCAAGCCACAAATAAAGAAAATACACCAAATTGAAGATCGCAACATGATACATATTCAGACATATTTCGCTTTCTGGAACAAAACAAACCTGATATAAACAGCATAGTTTTTGAGTATCGAACTAAAACATTTAATGCATTAAATAACACGCGATCTGACTGCACGACGCCATGATTTTGAGGTCAGCACAAAAAATTAACCACAAAAGCCTGGCTGGCGTGATATGTCGAAGGCTGGTTTTTCACGGTTATATTTGCGCTAACATTTATAACGCGAACCTAAATACGATCAAATCGTCTCGCCTGCAAGAGATAAATTAATACTTGAGCGTACCTTTTTGCGATAAAACGCATAGCGGAGATGAATAAGATATGGGCGAGTCAACTTCGCGATTTAAGGAATTGGAACGGATGGTCATATCAAATCAAAATACTAATCCGCGCCGAGGAATTGCGAATGAAAACAGATCGCTAGCGGAGTTATAGCTCGACAAAGTCGTTCAACAGTCAGCATAAAAGAATTAGAGCCATCTTATTAAAAACCTGTGGAAACCCTAAAGGACAAGATTTCGCATCAATGCACAGAAACGACGGGCTGCATGGCTCGATGACAGTACAGATTAACACAAGAATTAGAAATTTACGACGTGCAATCATTTGATCGAGCTAAGAAAACGCACTAAGCTAACAAAACACAAGGCATGCGAAATTCTATGTCGAATTCTAGCTCATACTTCTCTGTCTTCACCAGGGCCGGTCGTTTATTCTCCGTGGACATCGTACACCAATTACTAACAAAATTGTGAACCGTTGCTTTCGGGTTGCGAACAGTATCTTACTCCGGATGCCAACTTGCGCGAAGTAGCACTGACAGGGGAGGGCTGGAGCGGAAAATGTTCCGCGAATTATTCAAATATCTATTCTGGAGATGAATATTCGTAATTTCTATTTAGCGAATGAAATCTACGTCTGATGTGATAACACAACATTACGTTTGTATAACATAGTTAAGAAAAAATAAAAACACTGCTGTTTAATAAAATGAAGTAATGAGTGGAGCTGTCAACATTTCAATAAAACATAAAATAGAAAATGATAAAAAAATTATGGCAGCTTGTAGCTACAACTGAAAACGTCTCCAATTTCGCTTTCGTCGAAAAACCTTGCCATCGGCGAGATGTTCCGTTTCGAAGCCAGGATCATTTATGTTGACCGCCTGATTAATATTGCAAAACAATACTTCACGGCTGATCTGCTTTTCTTAGATTTTAGAGGTAATTGAACAAAAAGAGTGATGCATCATGCAAATTTTCGACAGCTTTAACTCTAAAAATCGGTTAATTGAGAAAAACGCCGTTTTCCCACACTCCTTTCGTCAGTTCAGCTCGCTCTTTCCAATGCAGAACATGAAACGAACTTCGTCAACAAGAGCGAAGATTACAACACTTCCGATTTGGCAAGATATTCTCACAGCGACTTCAACCTGAACTTCAGCATTCGCTCATTTGGGGAAGAGATAATTAATTTTATTTTCTCAAAAGGAATATTTTTCTTCAAGGTCTGTAAACCCCTTCCTTGTCGTAATTATAGTCTTTTGCAGATCACTAATATATTCAAAGTAGATCTCAATGCATATATATCTGTTGTATCCATCTTTCAGATTCTTATTGATTTCGGTCAGCCGAAAATGTTTCACTATGGGCCACTCGTTTGCGCAAAATATTTGCCAGTGGCGCTCGAAACAGAGCCGATATTATAAACCTTGGCATGTGATAACTGTGAACGTTGATGGCGTAAGAGATTCAGCTTGGTCAACGGGGTGAATTTAAGTTTCAGCCGCATCGAAAACGAAATCGAAGCGAAATCACAAACGAAATAAGGCGCTACCGCAGGAAATTGAAACGCTATTTAAAAAGGAAGAGAATACCAACTTACTTCAATCTTCCCAGCATGACCAATTTCAGACTCTATAAAACCGAAGCAAAGCTGTGGCAAACGTGCAAATGGTCCCGATCGAGAGAATATGGGTTACTAATCAATTCCAATCCATGGATCTGACAGAGCAAATGTTGACGTCTCGTTATGCCTCTAATTCGCCGCTTCGCTCAATGTTTTACAGGCTGTGACGTGATGTGTCAATTATATTGCGAGCGATAGAGCAACACAGCAGCTCAGTAGGCAGCTGGTAAATTCTCCGCTTGACTTAAATCTTCTCTAATGAAATACAGAATGAGCTTTACTTGTCTAAGTCTGAAGATTGCATCGGAGTTTTCGTGAATAAGTCAAGCGGCAGGCTACTCTTCAGGAAAACGATCTCGAATGATCATAAACTCCACGTCCATTCATACATAGGTGGGTTTATTTAACATATTCTAACATATTTGCATGAAATCCACATTATTTGCATGAAATCCACATTGAAACAACCCGGAAACACCAAACTCCCGGATGCAAAGTAGACAAGCTTGAAATTGACTACATCAATTTTTAAATGCTCACGTTTGGTAAATGTTAGTATAAAAAACTAGATCGAAACAATCAGGTATCTTTAAGGCGAGGCCGGAGGGGATATATCAATATATATTCATGAAAATAATGATATTCTTCCGGGTCTCCGGGCCAAATTCGTTACTTTTTAATCGCGTAGAGAACAAAACCGTCAGACTACAATATTACTTGCACCACTGAAAAAATGTGACCAATCAGGTATCGAAATAATTTTTCGGACGTCACTTCCCCATCGAAAGTCTTGGCATGACAACAAACACGTGGACATTAAAAAAACGATAATTGATCTCCCTCCATCCTCAAACACAGAGGTATACATTTAAAGAAAATATTTCTCATACATGCCAACAAAAATGAACAGATATATACAGGCCACTCAAACTTGAACATGAATCTCTTTATAATACAGCTCCTGCTTTATACAAATATCTTTCAGAGTAATCGAGGGCCCGTTGACCCTTGGCCTTGGGAATTGTCGCACACTGTCGACTTATAGTCTGGGCGAGAAGCAATCAATTAAAGTGCCACTGAGATCAAATTGTCGATATCCATTTTTTACATTTTAGTGCACAATACGTTTTTCTGAAAGATCTTGCCTAATCTATTACGAACATTAGAACTCACGTTTTTCGAACCTTTATTTCCGAGAATTTACGGCCGCCATTAATTTTCCTTGTTCCTTGATTGAAAAATGGAGTAAATGACGTCTTTTTGAGAGTATGACGTCATTTACTCCATTTTTCAATCAAGACTGGAACAAGGAAAATCAATGGCGGCCGTAAATTCTCGGAAATAAAGGTCCACTAAACGTGAGTTATAATGTTCGTAATAGATTGAAATTTGGCAAGATCTTTCGGAAAGACTTATTGTGCACGAAAATGTAAAAAAATGGATATCGACAATTTGATTTCAGTGGCACTTTAAGGCAAATCGAAGACCGTGTGCCACTCGTACCTAGAACCACCTGTCTCTATTGGCTGGCGGGGACATGGTGTCAATGTATGTTAACAGAAAAGGCATTGTCTCTCACTGGAGATGATATTAAATATTCACAAAAGGGTATTTACAATTCCAAGAACCATATCGAATTGTAAAAAGAAAAAATATGAAACATTTCGTGAGTCCAAGCTTTTAATTTGGCGCCAAAAATGAGTCGCCCTTGTCGAGGCACTCGCTCGTAGTTCGCCGAGTGTCGCCAGATAACAGTTGTGTTTTTTTTTGAACGAAGTAGGTAATTTAGCATTGTCTTCCTTTTGTTAGCTGCGCAGAAAAAGACTATTATCGTGTTGCCTTGGCAGGACAGTTTGGTTTCAACTGCCGCTCGTACTGCAGGCGTAGCAACTGTATGCAAGGATTTGAGAATGTTTCTCCATATAGGGACACCACCCGGATAGTAGCGTCGTGTAACCCTTTCATTGACGTGACCTCAATCACGTTCAATATAATTGAAAATATGAAGAACAAGAACGTTATCTGATCAGTGAGACAACGTGGTTCCATTGCAACTGATTAATTGTTGATAGCAAAATAAATAATGTGTATTTCGAGACGCAAGATAGCCTTGCTTACATCTAATAGCTAAAATGAATGTACCTGACAAGATGTACTTGAAAAGATATTTTTCTTGCCAGCTGAGCTTGCGAAAGAGGCAGGAAATTGAATTCTCTCACACTGAACGGGGGACCTGGGTTCGAGTAGGATGTCACATGATTCAGTTTTCTTTGCTTGCCGGACAGTACAACAGCTTTCCCACCCTCCCCACACCAAGTCTTATGAAGTGTATGAACGTTTGGGTATTTTTTTTTCCTGTTGTTGACTCCGATTCTGTTATGTTGTGATGTTGATAGAATTGTCAATAAAGTGCTGTTGCATGATTGCCGTGTGGCAGACAAATGGCATTAAGTGTGTGAGAAACACTTTTGCTTCAAAGGTTGCCAGGCTGACAACGAACACAGACGAAATTCGCAGAGTTCCTTAGGCAAATGGAAACAGGTATGCGGTGTTCGGGAACCGCCATCTTGCTTAATCTTCTACGTTATGTTTTTTTTTCTAGCCACCAAGAAAGGTACACCAGAAGCAAAGAAAATCGAAAGGAATTTTCAAAAAAGAAATAGCACAAACGGTAAGAAAAACGTTCATTACACAAAGGCGACCGACCAGAAACGTGTTCCTTAGCTTTAAGGCGCGGCTAAAAACGAAACGGACCTCTTTCTGTCGCGCCCAGACTGCTTCTTTGTCGGCGCTCCATCCCTTAACGGGGGTATGGGTACGAACAAGAACCTAAGGATTTTTACAACAAAACCTGGATTAGGGCCAGATAACTATATTATGGGCTTGTTTGTCTGTCCATCCTAGATAAGAGGAATGATCCTGAAGGCTTGACCTTGAAAATCACAATAAGCTTCTTATTAATCCAACCTGTGCTGTTTACTTCAATATAGAAAGCTAAAAAAGATAAAAATCGTGTCATTTCGTAGTTTTTTATCGATTCTTAGGGTCAAAGGTGAAGATTTTCTCGCAGAAACTTCGTGTTGTCAGCGTAACTTTCTCCGATCGGATACAGGTGATAAAAAACAGAGAACAAAGTCTAGTGAAGGACTTGATTTAGATTCGCCATAAATCTTTTTACCAGTTTTTCGGTAAACCACTGAAAGCTCTTCTGAACGAGTATTCAATGAAGCTGCCATACAAAAATTGTATACAATCCGAAAGTCAGATAAAAGCCGAACTTTTTGACTCTTAATTTTAAAAGCTGTTTAATAGACATTTGTTAAACATTGAAGAATCCCACAGATTTTAACTCCCTCTTTAAAGCAAAATCTCTGAATTTTTTCTCTCCAAGCTAAACACACCAAGTTTTAGAAAAACACCGCGAATAAAATTTCTTTAAATTGAAGGAAACCTGAAATTAGTAGTCTTCTAAGATAGGAAAACACCAAAGAGATAATAATAAACCATAAAGGAACAAGGATGGTTAAGGATGGAGAAGATTAACACGGATTTCAAACGACAAACTTGAAAAATTTAGGATAAACTTTCCAGGAGGCGCAAACCGTGCGTTCGATCCCTTTGATTTATTTCCTTTGGGTGTGGGATAATAAATCTGAGATTTCATATGTTTTTAATTTCAGTTTCCTTCCACAGTTTCCCGCCACAGGAAAACCCTCCACTTTCTTCATTTTAAAAGAACAGATGTCGTCAATTCTAAGTTCTCCGGCTTACCTCCTTACAGCATAGTCTTTGTGCACATCCGGGGCGCTTAATCGCACTGGGTCGGCCATGTTGCTATCGTCGATGTCCTGGCCGTCCTGTTTGTCTTCTATAAGCTCGGTTTCCTCCTGTCGATGAGAGGAAAACATGCTGAAACAAGCGTCACTAGGCCGAAATAATCTCCTACGTTCATGTCACTTTAGGAAGTCTGAAATGCAATGGCAAAAATGCAAGAGTTTCCTCGTCTGAAGGTGGTCATCTACGCCAGGACTAAAGCTTCGTTTGCAGCAGTTTGCAGCCGGAGACTGACAAAAAATTTTCCAAAGAGAAGTTAATTTGCATTGCGGTCATTGCCGGTAATTAATCGATAATAATTATGTGTACATTTTCAATACAGTGCAGGATTCGACCAACCGTGAGGTATTCTTTCCGTAGAGTCGGGTTTGACAGCAGGAACTTTTCAGCACGTGCGGAATAAAATGTATGAATAAAACACTGGAGTAGATAAAGAATTTCTGTGAAGGATTTCAACGGCCGGGCGATAAGTCAACCAACGCAACCTCGGTCAAGAGAGACGATGAACACACTTCAATTGAATTTAAACAAACGGTGTCTTTTCTAAGCTGCACTGACGGACGACATACCTAAGGCACTCTTTATGTTGGGTCTGCTGAGGGCGATTACACTTCTATTCTAGAATCAAAAACAACCCTTGAACCAAGCACGCAAGACAAGGAAAAGCTCGGTTGACGTTTGAAGGTTGTTTCACGAAAACGCTGATCGATCGATGCCTGATTTTAAATAAAAGAGTGAAGTGTTTTCTAAACCGTGAACAGTTCATGAGTATTATCCCGGTCAGCTAAAAAAATCCTAATTTTCTGTCTCGCAAAATAAAATACTTGATCGATATCTGTGAGATAAAGCTGGTGTTTAACCTAGGGTGCATTCTTTTCTTGACCTATCTAAGTCATATGAGCTAAAATAACTTCTAATTTATTTGCTTCTGTGTACATAGATAAACAAAATTTGGCTGTTCATTAGCTATCGATTTTTTTTTGTTATCGATAATTTAGCATGGAATTTAAGCAACTGTTCAGCTGAAATGAAGCGAACAGACGCGACAAATACAAATATCAGAAGTTGGAACTTGATTCAAGCTACGTCACGCAAAATACTCTGATAAAACTAATAAGTTTGCTTCTTTCAGAATCTTAGTTACAGACCTATGTTTACTTAGTCTTTGAGAACAAGAGATTTGAAGAAATGGCTCCAACTCAAAGTAAACTCACAAAATTAAGAATAAAGTGGATATATATCCGCTGGCTGAAATATGCATAAGATTAATAAACTCACGATGCCAAATTCGAAGTAAAACTAACAAACTTACGCTGAATACCAAGTTTACATTTTTAAACACCAAACTATATGAGTCCTATATGAGAAGAAAGTGAACATCTTAAGGAATTATAACCTTACCTAGTCCACGGAGCGAAATACGTCTCTCTTGGTGAAAGCAGCTTCGAAATGGAGACTGATTATCGCCTTCGACGAATTAGTCAATGTCAACGAGTGATATTGGCCTGTGTGCTCACCGGTTAATCGATAATCGCTGTGATATGGAATCGCATTTCACGCCCGAGTGCTTGGTGAGCGATCACGCGATAAACGTAAATGATCGGATAATCTTCGGCTAACACTCGGCAGACACTTCCGACAATCGCGGGCACGACTGTCCCACGAAAGTAGTTATCGGTATTATCTCGGATGGCGCGTAAACAAAACCGCACAATTCTGTGTTGTCGCTGATCGCAAATAAGTAGGAACCCATTAATTCATTTACCATGACTGTTTATAGCCTACTCTGACTTCCATTGCTGTTTTCCACAAGAGATTTGCTGGATCACTCCTGGATCGCGTGACCTTCTCATAGCTGGATCGCGTGACCTTTGCGATCTATCGCATGACTTTTGACTACTTTTGTAGTCTATAAAAAGATTGGGCTATTTTTGTAGTCTATCAAGAGATCGAAGCCAAGAAAGTTTTGGTTTGAACACAAGATATTGATTATAACAGTAAGCTAGATAAAACTGTTCTGGGTCGACGTCTTACAACAAAATATTTGAAACAAGAAAAATGACGCACACAATTTTGCAAGCAAGACTTCCATTACAGCGTATCCAAATTTGGTAACTGAATCGCCAAAGGCTGCAAAATCAAGTCATTTCTGAGTATAAAAAACGGTCATTTTCAGGCATAAGATGAGAGTTTAGTCTATAGGATTGTGACGAATTTAGTTGTTACTTCACTCGACCTCAAAATAATTCTAGCTAAATATAATATCTATGATATTTAAGAATTTTAAAAATAACCCAGTTGTTGTCCATGCTCAATCGATAGAGAGAATCAGAACTTAGGCCCGCGATGACCTACCCGGCTGGGCTTTTAACAAACAAACTTCACAAAAAAGACAGCAACTGTTAAAAATAATGATGGCAAGTATATTTGGTTTATTTTGCAAGTGGAAAGCAATCCTACTTGCAAATATTTGCTTGCGGACCAAGAGAGATATGTTCGAGCCCTGATGGACGATTGTTTATAGGATAGGAACTTCCCGGCAACTTACCATTGTTTCAATTTCCAGCCACTGAAATATGCCGAATAATTCACTGTCCGGTAATTATAAAGTCGGCTGGAAGATCTCCCGCTTCTTAGTGCTCACTATTGTTCTTCTTAAGCTGAAGCAAAATCAAATTAAAATAAAATAAAAACCAGCAATTTTGCAAAGCTTTGTTTAAAATATTAACGGTTTTATATCCTCACGCGAGTCCGCTGAACAACGACAATTGCAGCACGTAAAACAACAAGTACATTTCTGTGGGGCCCTTGGAACAAAAAAAAGACAGAGATGTTGAAAGACAGCAAAAACGAAAATCTTTCCAGTGCATACCACAAGACAGTTTATTTAAATTACTGAACCCAATAGAATGAAGATCTTTGCATCAATATTAAGGAAGCTACGTCACATCTTGAAAAGTTTAGCCTTAATTTTTCAAGTTCGTCGTTTGTAATCCGTGTTAATCTTCTCCATCCTTAACCATCCTTGTTCCTTTGTGCTTTGTTGTTATCTCCTTAGTGTTTCTCTTTGTTATTAAACTACAATTTTCACGTTTCCTTTGATTTATAGATAATTTTGTACCTGGACAATAATGAATCAAAATACGCATATTTTGAAATTCGTTTCATTTATTGACACAACTACCTACCTGGTTTACGCTGAATTGCTGTGTTATCCGTTCTCTTTAAGGTATACACATTCACGCTCGTCTAGAATAAAGTTGAAACAACATGGCAAGAAACTGCGATAAAGTGAAAGCTTACGTAAATAGTTAGTTAAGTACCTTCAGTATAACTTATACTCAGTGGGTAAGCCAACAGTATTCACGTGGTGGTCTGATCCGCAAAGCGGAACGAATTAACAAATCTTTTCGATCCTTTGATGGCAGCCTTTCAGTTGATCCTAAAACACAAAACATATCACAGCATCTTGTAATGTTATTTAAAAGGCTTTGCGTATCATTAAAATCTCTTTTCTATGAGCCGGAACAGAAGGTTTCCACGCGCAGATCATTGTGCGTTAACGAGGGATATGAATCAATATTTCTCGCGTTTGCCAAGACAAGTTGTGCGTGGGCACTCGCGCAGCTTGAGGGCGCACAAAATCCGACAGCTTCGAATCTATGAATATCCTCTAAAAACTACTTGAACCGAAGGCTTTATTACAAATATATAAATTACTGCCTTATCTCGTTCAGTTAATACAGTAATGCCAAGCTTCTTTTTATGACTTTCATAAAACAACTTCACAGAAATAAACATGATGTCAAGGAGAAAAGGACGAAGCGTTGTAACATCAACTGATTCGATTTTTTTTTTTTGAAGCAATGTTATGTCTCGATGAAATTTTGTTCTTTCCAGAAAATATTTCTTTGGCTATGCCATTAAAATCGCACTTTTCTAACATATAAAAAATAGAAATCAGAGAAAATCTGAAAAGTCAGGCTGTTTTATGATGTCTGTCAAGCTTAATCTTGTCAAAATAAAAAAATACACACAGACTCCGCTAAGAGTATATTTGTAATTGCATATACTAGTACACGAATTTCTATGACAAAAGTCACGTATCAGAGATCGAAACAATTTGGATCTACGAAAGGCAAAAAAAAAACATGATATATCTAGTTCTTATTTGGTTGGGGAAATATATCTATATCTATTTGTGTTGGCTATGGAAATCTCTTTTCATTGTAT
>Ga0126337_10003223_pt1 | contig 10626 bp, 3 predicted proteins | sample DipCmetagenome_FD_92527 | JGI IMG/M metagenome (GOLD analysis project Ga0126337, IMG submission 92527) | Coral microbial communities from La Bocana,Puerto Morelos, Mexico - Diploria C A metagenome | ecosystem: Host-associated > Invertebrates > Cnidaria > Coral | place: La Bocana,Puerto Morelos... | reverse complement strand
ATATCATCTGAACTTGCTTCCGTATCAGTGGCTGGTGTATAATGCTTAAAGTGAAGTTTTGTTCATTGTTCTTTTTGGAGCAACTGCAGAATACCCTGCCACTATTGTTCCTGATTCTACTTATGCACATATTTTTAAAGAATGAGACATGTGCAGGAATAAATTAACTCAAGTGGCAGGGTATTCTGCAGTTAAGATGTTCTTCCTTAAGCAAATATTTTGCCAACTCGTAATCAAAAGGACGCCGTGTACAAATCCAACGGTTAGTTACTATGACCAGGCAACTTAATTTTGCATAAAGGGATTTAACGATTGTATTAGTATTATTTACATATAAGAGCTGTAGTTGACAGAATATGTAATAAATAGTATTTTCCTTTCAAGAGCATATAAACACCATCAAATATGCATAATTAGATTATCAATAATGTGTATAATAAATATTTCCAATAGTTCATTGCACCCATAAAGTGCCGGTGAAGTTAAATGGCTGGTTGCAACGCAGCTATAATGCAAACATGCTTAAAAAACTATCTTAAAACTATTAGTGAGAGATAACTATTACTCAAGTTACTGACTGAAACTTCAAAAAGTAAAAGTCAGTCTGTGCAACAACAACCAGCTCTAATGTACACACTAGTTGGAAAATTGACACAAATGTACACTACGAGAATAACTAAAGAAAAGAGTCTTAAGCCTCTAACAAACACTAAATGTGATAAACTTTTAGCACATGACCCATGGACCAGCAATTTGTGTCTCTTTTTTTACAAAAGTATTTGTCAGTACAATAAATTAATAATACTATCAGAAAAAGTCACTTATTCCAAAAATTATCCCCAAAACAAGAATTCCAGTTTCAAACCCTTACAAAATACAAAAGCTGCTCTTATAAGAATGAAAATCTCAGAGCAATTTGAAATAACAACAGAACCCTGCAATAAAAACTCCTCTCAAGTATTAAATCTAATATATATGGCCAACTTGAAACAGCACCTACATCTGTTTTGGCTGTGTAAAGCTGGCTCTGGCCTACATACATTCCAGCTGTTATATGCAATGGTGGGGCTCCAGCAGCTTGAAGGGCAGCCAAGTGGAGCCCATGATACAAAAGAAAAGGAAACCCATCGTTCTTGAAATAATTATATAATTATTTCTAAATCGTTTTAAATCACTGGGATTTGTTCTATAATTTACAGTAGCACAACTGGCCACTACAAAAATACTGGTATGCTGGAAAAATGTTGATGATGCATGCCTGGGTTCTTGGCCAAGCATGAGGTCAACATGGTTAATGTTGAGGTCCATAAACACACAAAAAATGAATCAGGCCATTAATTTACAGACAAATAACGTACTGTACTTTCTTGCAGTACACAGTGAGTAACCCTGAGCAGGCAAGAAAGCACCATCTTGACCACTTGGGTAGCCAATCACAGTGCATGATTTGGTTTATTTTTCCCTCTCTGATTCATTGAGCAAGCCACATAATATATAGGGGTTAATATTCTAAAGAGTATCTTCGAGAAATCCTGAGGAACATATCTATAAGGCCTGCTACAGTGGAATAGCACTTTCACCATTCATCTGTCCTTCTTCTTCACTTTGTGTTTCTGCATTTCTGTGTATGATATTGTCCAGTTTATCATTGCCATTGCACTTAGGACAATGGGGAGGGGAAAACAGTCTCAGTGATCGGAATGTCTGCAATCAAAATTACCACAAGGATTGGTCAACTAAAACTACTGGTAATTTTTTTTTCTTTTTGTCTATGATGCATGAGAGAAAAATTTGACAGCATTTAAACAAAACCATGAGCTGCAGATCTAGAGAGGACAATATATGCATGGAACTATGAGCTTTTTTCCTGCTTGCCTGTTTTACTAATCTTGCTCAATCATGATTCCTTTGAGAATACTTAAGTAGTAACAACCATGACTAATTACCAGAATACTAACCCTTACACTAACAGGCCACTTTTAATTTTTTAACTTAATTTCCTTGAGATAACAGTAGTCAGGTATTCAACTCCTCTTGGAGTTCCCAACATGATCTACTTTGAGGTGATGAATGAAACATTGGCAAATTAGTAGCTTTGAGAATGAATGATGAATCTGAGACCCTGACAAGATTTGAACCCATGACCTCCCAGATACCAGTTGGGAGCTCTAACTACTTATAGCAAAAGAGACTCTGTGCAATGCTCTGTTGAGGTAGTATGGATTTTTTTCTGGAACTGCATGTGACAACATGTATGCAAGAGATGGAAGACAACATGGATACAAGACAAAGACACCAAAATGTCAGATAACTCACAATAAAGAAGGCCACAATAGCACCAAGAAACATGCCGACCAATACATCTCCCCAGTGATGCCAGTAATCAAATATCCGTGACAATGCACAAAGAAGCCCTAATGACAAGAAAGCCACTTGAAGAAACGGCTTCACTAAGTTGCTTCTCTTTGTTGGCATTGATGATTCTAGATATAGCTGCAATTTAAACAAGGCTACAATTAACAAAGCGACCCTAAATAAATTAATTAAATGTAACTGACGTTTTTCAGCTAAGAGATAGAATGTCTGTAGAAGGAGTGATTGAACTTCTGTTGCTAAAAAAGCAAAACGAAACATGGATTTTGTATGCATTCCTTTGTATGATCTAGATCAGGGTCAACAGGTGCATCAGAGGAAACTATGAATCCACATTGACCAACAATTCAGTCATCAGTTCCTTTGATGCACTATGATCTGAGTGATCTTGGATGTGATGTGAAGCTTAAAATTTAAAAATAAAAAAACTTGCAAGCCAGAGATTGATTGCCTTTGTTCTCAAAATATCCGAATTTTGAAGACTTGTATTGAAATTCTTCAAACTAGCTAAGACTAAGTAAAGCTTCAGCTTCTCCACAGTATTATGGAATAATAATAAAAATACAAAATCTAAAAATCTGAAACCAGTATACTTACAGCTAGAAATACCATGGAATAAGCTGAAAATGAAGCATGAGCTGAAGGAAAAGAGAACCTAAAATGAAACATGAAATTGCTATTTTTACAAACTGCCATCAGCACAAAAAAGTAAAGTACTTTAAATTATCTATAGCCTACAAGCAAGACAAATTTGTACATGTAGCTGTCAATAAAATTGTCTATGCTGAAAGTATCGATAAATATTCAGCAGGAGGCAAACTGAATAGAAAATGTAGGTATATGCCAGGACTATTGGAATCCAAAAGTAAAAAATTGGAGATAGCCAGGATTTTTTTTGAAGATTTGTTTGAATGTCAATAAAAATGCTGACATCAGCATTTTTCTGAAAAAAGGATTTAAGAAGGACATTTCTTCACAGATTTACTTAAAATTCACATGGTAAATAGTAACAAGTGAAACTACATGGTATAAATATAAAGTAACATAAAATCCACTATTGGTATGTTTTTAATGACAAAATTGTTGCAACTGCACTCTTAGCTTCTCTGATAGCCCTTCTCTGGTTCAGTTAAAATACAGCCTTGAAAAAAAGAACTTTCCTCACAACCAGAAACAAATCACTTGTTGAATAGGCTTGCCTCTTCTATTATTTTCATAACATAAAATGTAGGGGTAGCCACATGTTTTTTAAAATAATTCATCTTTTTTGAAAACTTTTATGGTGCCAATTACATTTTTTTCCTCTCACCTCCCCATGAGAAAAACATTTGCATCTGGTGCATCTGCCGGTACATGTTTGCATTGCATTTCAGTGTAATTTTCAACTGTTAACAGCTAGTGCTTCAGCTGGAAGCTGTTAACAGTTAGTGGTTGGTGAATATGCTGCTATTCTGGCATTTCTGAATTAAGTACCGGTTCATTAAACTTGATTTGGTCACAGTAGGAGAATTTTCCTTTCATTTTAGTCATGTACTTGGTTTTGTAGTTGATTAAATCAATGTCAACCCTTGTGCGCATGTGGTAGTAAACCATGCCTTGTGTGATGTGCAGCATGTTTGTGCACTAACAAAAGTTGGCACCGACCTTAAATGGATCTTGAGTAACATCATAAACTGAGTCAAAACTGGGACACATTAATGTCCAGTTGTGCTCAATACAAATTTAATAAGTGGAGGCATGAACATTTAGACCTTTCTAATCTGTTGGACAGCTGTATTTTCTAACAAAATTTTACCATGGGTAAAAAGTAAATTAGCTTATGAAAGGAATTACAATGAATATTATTTACATGCAATTTATACAGTCAAACAATCAATAATTAACAAAATACTGTATATGCACGATGATGTAATTAAACAGGTGGGGTAAGGGACTTCTAGCAAGCAAATGTTTTCTACCAAGCTACTGACCTCGCTTCTAGAATGTCTTTTGGATCCCCAGTACAAATATCTTCAGTTATATAGCCTTGACTACAGTTCAGTAGGGTGTTATTAGGTTTACAGATTGTGACGAAGTATGGTCGCAGTCTTCCAACTGTTGCTTTACCCATGTCAGTAAACAGGTTTGTAATAAGTGCACCAAAGCCAAACATAAACACAAGGAAAATAGATCTGAAAAAAATAAGCAGTGCACAAAGTTTTCCTCTCAGTGAGAATTCATTATATTTAATGAGCCAAGCCCTTCATCAGTGGAAAAGCCAAGTTGATTCCCAATTGACTTTTCCACTGATGAAGTGCTCAAGACCGAAATGTTTAGAAATTTTTAAATATTATGGTACATAACACTTGTATGCAATAACGTTTTTAAAATTCACTTGTCTTGTTTTTAATTACAGGTGCCACACAACATAAAGGAATTTTTCTGGTTGATCATTATGTTATATAGAGAGATTAAAATAAAATGATCAAGAAAGCAAAAACATCTGGGTTTTTCCCTGACCAGAAAACAATTTTGACTGATCACAGCTGCTGTTTGTCAAAATAATTATATGAAAAACCAAAACCACTACACTTTCAATTTCTTTTGCAGAAAATAATTTTTTAATGGCCAACAATGGACACTCATCAAAAACTGCCTTATGGTAAAACTCCCAATTTTCTTCACTTTTTCACTTTTAAAAGACATTAAGAAACCTCTCCCTGAAAAGATCTAATAAAATCTCTGGCCTTGGATGAGTTTTTCACAGACTTTTGTCTGACTTTTGGCAATCTGCTTTTTAATTAATTCTTTACTCTTTTTAAGATTTGTTAAGATCTGGTGTATGCTGGTATGTACAATATATAAAGGCATGCAATAGATATAGGAGGGCCATAATCACCTTCTCTGCCAGCGCGATGGATTCCATTTCAATGGCCCACATTTCACACTGATCTTGCCAAGTTCTTTTTCATTTTTTCTTCTCCTCGATCTTGCATTTACTGCTTCGCAAATAATCATCTAAATGAACAAGTAGTTACACAAACAAGATACAAAATAAATAAATAAAATTAAGCATTTCTTTGCAACTCGTATATTAGAACTATAGATCTGAAATTTAGTCGACAATATTACAAAATGATTGGTAAAATTTATATTAAAATACAAACTCTTTTATGGATTAGATAATTATGGAATAGCCAAGTAATCAACTATGTATCGTGCCAACAAATTATCAATATCTCTCCGTTACAGTGTAGGTGAGTGTAAGAGTAATGTTTTGTTGAAGCACCTTCCTAACCCGTTAAAAGATAGTAATAATTTCTAAAATCCAGGGGGCTTGCAAGTAATTTTCTAACGTCCGAGAGTGTATGTTGGGGAAAAGAAGTTTGGTAGAGGACGGCACAGTTGTACGTTTGTACAACAAAAGCGGCTCAGGACTTGAATTGTTTAAATAATAAAAACGGCATTGTCTACTTAAACAAAGAACGCACAATTACCACTTCACTGAAAGCAGAGATAAACTTTTCAGTTTCGATATAAGATTCCTATAAAACACATCTAAACTTAACGGACTTGAGTTTCACTAAACTGCAGAAAAGTAAAGTACACTGTTTTGTATTCTTAAATTAAAAGCAATATACAAACTTATTACGCGAGTGCCTTACTCGCAATGATTTTTCTTCATCGTTAAACAAATTGTAAAGCTTAAGCGTAAATAAATTTCAGCATAATTGCTTCCTGTGAGGAATCGTTTGTTGAAATACTTTTTAATTTGTTTTTACAGGATTATAAGCTTTAACTGACTAAGTGGCTGGTAGATTTTGTTTCACGGGTTAAGTAAACCCTCTTCTGTACGCAAACAGAAAATCAATTGAGTTGAGATCTAGTTAAACAAATTTAAGCTTTCTTACCGTAGGAATTGTCGCAAAGAACCCAACAATGATCGTGAGCCATGTCGGAATAGTTTCTTTCTGGAATGGCTTCTGCAAGCTTTTATCGTCGCAAAAAAATCCCCTGTGAGATGGTTTTATAGGGATTATGTGAAACAACATGTCTGCAATCCCCAGTACGACAAGGCAAACAATATCCATGATCAAATGCCATCGTATTTGACGTGTATTTGCCATTTCAAGCAGCGCGATATACTGAAATAAAATTATCACGTTGAACCTGAATAATGTCAAAATCGGACGAAGTTGTGTCGTGACAAATACACGATTGGAACGTTATCTATCCCTTTCTGTGGGACTTTAAAAGACGATGTTCTAAATTGATTCAGGTGACTGGTTAAACAAGAATATGCTAATGTCGGACAATATTTGAATAGTTTACAATTTTAATGCAAAAACACTTACCCACAAATCAGACAAATTGCCGCCATTTTTCGTCTTTTGAAGACTAGTTCTCAAGCTCTTCGCGACTCAGGTTCGACCAAGTCTTCCGTCTTTCCATTTGGAAGGTTTTGTTGCTCATTTTTATTCAGTTTTTCTTTCCATATTCCTTCAAATGTGAGTATTTTATTAACTATATGTCTGTTTTTAATACTTTTACTTGTACCATAGACAAACTAGTGGAACTAGACTTCCAAGGTCGATGCAAAAGTCAATGAAAACCTTTGAGCCTTTGGGTCATGTTGCAGCTCTCGTATAAATGTCTCACAACCTTTGAGAGGACTATAGAACAAACAATTGAAACGATAATCCCTAGCTCCAAGACAATAGCAGCTGCTGCAATGACAACAAATAGAGTGTGTATCATCCACGTGTTGAGTTGTATTTAGTAATATGTAGGATATTCAATACCAACTCTGGTACAACATGTGTTGATAACTGAGAGTTATTCAATGGCAAATCTTGTCAATTAAAAGGTTTCATTAGCTGTTAGACCTGTTAATCCATCTCTAGCCTTTTTACTCTCTCCTACTTGTTAATACAAAGCCTCTTTCCTTGATCTTTAGCAAAGACTTAAGAGTTAAAAGGCCCCTCCCTTAAAAGCAATCTCTTGGCAATCACCTTCCCATGCTTCTCACACTTTGTTGGAATAAATTTTCTAGAAGAGTTCCTTAGGTACCAGTATTAATCTATCATGTAAAAATTATGAAGGCAAACCTTTAAGGTAGTGAGGGTGCTCTAGTCTAATTATGAAACACCCAGCAAAGGCAGCGTGGAGGTGCGATGGCCTCATGCTTGGTGTGCTTGCCCCCACGGAATTGAGTGGTCCATGTTCGAGCTGTGGCTGTGAACATTTTGTTGAGTTCTCGGGCAAGAGCCTTTACTATCTCAGTACTTATAAACGGGTACTGGTGGATTTAATGTTGGGGGGATTATCCTGCTATGGACTAGAATCAATCGCCCTAGGGAGTAGAAATACTATTGTTGCTCAATACTAATGAAACTGAAGATGAGCGCTGGCCCGATGGGCTGCTTGGTCTGTTTTTCACCAAACTTTAAATCAATGTTTTAGCTATATCAGGAGCACAGGGCTGACACAGGCCAGGAAATGGCCAGGGGAAAAAATATTGAACATCTGGGTAAAGTCTGGGAATTTTATTTTGAGTCATGGGATATACTGGTAATGTTGACATTTTTAAGAGGAAATGACAGGAAAAATTGAAACTATAACACCACTGAGGGAGGGGTGGCTGGAGGCTGCTATCATATCTGACATTTTGTATTTATTTAAAGTTGTAAGAAGTACTTTAATGCAATGTGATAACCTAGTCAAATAAAGTATAAAATATTGTAAACTTCTCTTCATTTGTAAGCTACTTCTTTCAGTCATAATTTTGCTTGATGCTTTTCTCAAAAGCACATCAGCAAAGTTCTCTTTAGTTAAATAAATGTTCTTACATAATTTAAATCCAGTCTTTTATAATTTACCCCATTGCTACTTGTTTTATTTTTGAAAAATAAATAATTTTCCTCTGACTTCTAACATTGGAACTTCCTTTTGTATTAAAAGTTATTCAATAGGAAAAGATTGAATTTTCTAGCAATATTAATATTATACTCTCTACTTCCCCAATCTAGAGGAAAGAAAACATATAATCCATTATTCATACCAGTATCTAAGAGCTTTCTTCTTCTTAGGATTTGCTTATCAGAAACCTAACACGAGAAACGGATCTGTGTGCAACAGATGCAGTCTGAACTTGTGTAACACAAGAAATTTTTATTTTCTTGTTTTAGTTTTTTAATTTCCTGTTTGATGCACAAGAACTTACTATGGTAGTCCTTTGTAGCAAGGATGTTTTTTATGATAGTGTGTAGCAATTTTAGAGGGGATGGCATTTGAAAAACAGTTACTCAGGATAAGACCCTTAACTATTAATAAAAGTCATTGTTTTATTATTAATACCGATCCTTGAAGATGTGATGAACTTGAGTTTGTCTACTTGGAAATCGATTAAATTTAAACTTTTAAACACCAAAAATAATTATTATGAACCTAAAACCACACTAATCATGGTACTGGGATCTCTTACATTGAAAAAGAGTTATATGCTGTCATGGGCCTTTTTGTGACAGGGTCACTTATTGAATTAGGTCACTTATTTCCAGGATTGAACGCAAGTATTCTTCAAATAGTAATTCATCTTTGGTAAGGTTATCTGACATTTTTATATTACTTCATATTTGACAGAATTGTGTGTGTTTTGGTACCTTTTTACCAATGAGGACACTTTGTGATGCTTATCATAAGGAATTTGAATCTCATTAGCGTTCAATCCTGGACATAATCTGAAGGAAAGTGCTACATTGTTCAGAAGTAATTTCCTTGGAGTGAATTAACTGAAAATGTGAAAATATTGAAACTTGTAATTTAACAGGAAAGATATTAAAGAGCAATCTTAAACAACTATATATGCAAGTGACTTTGCTAAAAATTAATTTGGTAAAGTAGTTTGATAGACTTGTCCAACAACACCCAGCAAGCCACTGTAAATTAGCAACCATCAAGTAAGTTTCACTGTTACCATGGTTACAGAATCTGTAACGATCAGCCAGGGTTGTAGTTGTTCATCCTGTCTTCGGCTTTGTGGCAAATCCTTGTCACTGTCCAGTAGTTCTGCTTGTCAACACTTGATTTCCTTTCTATAAAAGTATCCACAATCCACTGTTGAAATGTCCCAGACCCAATAGTCATTAGGTGTGACCCTTCCGTAAGAATGTTCTTTTCTGTAAGGGCAACAACACCACTATCCATCACTTGATCCATAAGCATTGAATCATCTGATTTTGGGTTGTATGTTGTGGGTTTTAAACTTTTCGCTAAGAACCTCTGTATTTGTTTTATTTTGTTTATCATTGTAATGTTCTGTGCTGTTAGTGAATGTAACGTGTCCGAGCCAAAACGAGTAAAATCCGACGAAAGGAAAACTTGTTTGATTTTGTACTTGTGCTTGAGCGCTCCAACTTTTTCCACTAAGGTTTTCAGACATAGTGACAATCTTTCAAAACCGTACCACTGAATTTGTCGTTCAGATCGAATATGAACCGAAATGAACTCCTCGCCAATCGAATCAACAATATTCTTAGCTCTTGAAATAACGAGTTCACTTGAAGGTAACGAATATACCAACTTCCGGCTGCTCTCATCCACTTCCGGTTTGAAATGGCTTCTGTCTTTGCCGAGTCCTCGCCAATGAATAATAGCTACGCATTTATCTCCTTTAAGAATTTCAGTGTTAAATAATTGAACACTTCTGACTTTCTCGGCATCTATGCAAATTTGCCTCCCAGCTTGAAAATCGCCAATTCTGTCAGTAAAATCGAGACCACGATCAATAAAATTACATTCACACCAACCGTATTTTTTCGCGGCTTCTTCAGTCTTTTCATACACAGCATTCGATATCTTGTACCATTTTTTCATTTCTTCTTTTTTCCGATCATTGAACATAAAATGTAACAATGTAGTGTTTGCAACACTTGCTCGACATTCACGTTTAAAAGTTTCCAATTTTACCATCCGGGCATAGTGAGATTTTGTGAGCAAGTTTTTCATAAATTTTGTATCGAAATAAATCGATAGCGGATAAAATCTTCGGCTTTCAGTCCGTAGCTGTCCTGACCAGCCGTAAGGCAATCCACACATTCTAGAATCGCGAACAAAAGGTTCCACAATCACACGGCCAATTTGTTTCGCGACCGCAGCTAACTGGAACAAATTTTCTGTAGTCTTCGTGAGTTGTTCGTAATGGTGCAAGACAAAGAGAAACTTGGGGTTATGTTTTGCTCCATCGGCCGAATAATTGATTATCGACCGTTTACT
>Ga0126337_10003222_pt1 | contig 10629 bp, 3 predicted proteins | sample DipCmetagenome_FD_92527 | JGI IMG/M metagenome (GOLD analysis project Ga0126337, IMG submission 92527) | Coral microbial communities from La Bocana,Puerto Morelos, Mexico - Diploria C A metagenome | ecosystem: Host-associated > Invertebrates > Cnidaria > Coral | place: La Bocana,Puerto Morelos... | reverse complement strand
TCGAACAATCTACTGTAACAGCTCTTTGACTGTGAGTTAAAATATGCCGATATAAGAGTGCCAGAAATCATATTTCCTATTTTCTTTAATTTAACTTTTTCAGGTCAGGCATACACTTTACGACGATATGGTTTATGCCATCCAGGAACTGTACATATTCAAAACAGCGCCCTCCAGTGCTTTCAATGCTCTTCAAGAGAACGTAAGCAAAACGTTTTCTATATCAACATTGTAGGGTTGAATTGTCATTTTCATGTGTCTCGGATCCTTTGGAAATAGATTAATTCATCAGCTAAGCTGCGCTTGTCGTAAGTATAGAAGTTGATCCGCCTGATTCCATGCGGTTTAGAATTTGATCACTGTATTTTGATTTTAGGAGATGTGTTGTGGATGCTTCAACTACACAGATTGGCGAGATTCGTTTTTCACAAAGGGAAACAAGTCGATTGTTCCCGACAGTTGTTGTAAAGAGCCATATCGTCACTGTGGAGAGAATTTTCACGTAAAGAATATTTACACCCGGGTATGTGTTCTAGAGTAGACGAATAAGTAATTAACAGTACGCCAAGTCAGAGAATGTGAACTAGTGACACTGCAGGACAAAAACGAGTCATCGATTAAGCTAGGATGGTAGAACCCTCGGTTTTCTTCAATGCGGCCTGGGTCCCAAAGGAGATTGAGTTTGTTCTATTTGATAGGCTTGCTACAATCTTTTTCAGAATAAAACGTGAAAAAAAAGTCCTCCCGCGAATCAATTGCGCCCAAACCAAAACGCGCCATTTTTTATCATTGAAATAGGGAGGGGTAGTTTTAATCTTCCAAATGTAGATCCAAGGGTCGTCATTTTCAGTTGAAGACCAACTTGTGCGATTTCCTGTTTGATCTGATGACTTGAGATCGGCCTAACCTACCCCCGGGGGGGGGGGGGTATTACCCTATAAAGTTATATACAGGGAGGTTCCATCTTGAGGTCCAACACTTACACTTTTGTATTCCATTTTGACAGAAAAGGTACTCCTTTCGTGTAGCTTTAATTGAAAAAGGCTGCACCTTTCACAAATTTTCACAACTGGCCTGTATCATAAATAAATCGTTGAAAAGGAAATATTGTTTTCATTTTCATGTTGTGCCTAATTAATGAAATAGTACAGCCATAAGGTGCGTCTCACGAAATTAAATATTAAGGACCTTTAAATAAATAAATGACATATCCCTGCTCTTTCATATACCGCAATTTGTGAAATCCCTACCTTTTATATACTTTAAGTCTGAAAACGGATTCCCTGTCCGGGTGGAGCGGCTCCATGTAGGCCATTATAGGATAGGGAGTGCCCATTCCCTCCGGCCTAAAACTGAACCAGCCGAGTCGGCCGAAATACTTCACCTTCTGTTGACACAATTTTTCCGTAAATTGAAATATACTTTTTTGTCCAACTACCAGTAAGCTGCGTTCTTAGTTTCATCCGATCATACTAAACATTTTCTCGTTGATATTTCTTTCAATCTAGGGTTGTTATTGGGTTTTCCTGCACGGGATTATTAGAGATAAACTTTGCTACGTTGCAGCCGCTGCTGTTTGTGCACTTGTCTTCAAGGTAAGAAAGCAAAACAGAGTAAATTAGAGTTAAGCATAGTTTATCGTCAACTTAAGTTGGTAAATAAGATAGATCATGCAGTTTACTGCGAAGACAGCTAGGACTGTAGTTCTGTTCCGGTAGCCCTATGCTCAAATAAAGTCGAAAACAAGGAATGGTCATAGGACTAAGTGGAGTCCAATTTGTTTATCACGAGTATGATTACAGACCGAATTAGACGACGCGAAGTCTTATTATCATTTAATCGTTAAGGGTGCAACTTCCGAGGAAAGACAAATAGCCAGGTTATGAACGAAAGGGAAAATTTTCATTACAATGCTGCTTTTAAATTGGGATTGGTTTATTAAAAGTAAACTTTGAATGTGATTCGTTGATTTAAACTACAACTTTGAATGTGAATTAGTTTTTTTTTTTGCGAGGCTGGTTTCCTCAGAAACTGTTTTCGAAAAGTAAACCTTTTAGATCTAGTGATCTTTCAAGTGAGGCCTCAAACTATTGTAAAAGTAATGAAGGATAACACTCAACGCTTAATAAACCATTTTGTTATTACTTGTGCCCTCTTTCCCTCAGCTACTTATGACACAACAAAGCATTTTGTTTTCCGGCTGTCACTTTTTACAGGCGCTGGGTATGCTGAATGTTTTACTCCTGATCTCAAGAATGGAGCAAACAGTGGAAAAAGTACCACTGGCTGGCGCGATTCGTATCTGACAATTGAGTGATAAATAAAAACTATTTACTTCTGAAAAATGTTTTCGTTTGTCTCGTACGCACTTCACAATCCGCCGGGTCCTCCCAAAATATCAACATCAAACCTTAGATGTAGTTGACAAGCCTCCTGGTCCCCAGTATAAATATAAAGCCCTGGAAACGAGGTTGCCCAAAGATCGGCCACAAAGTGACGCCATATTCATGAAATGTCTGATTAAAATTTTCTGTTTTCCAATTGCCCATAATTCACTCTGTTTGTGCCCCAAATGTTCATAAACTTCTCTTGGGATAGAGGTATCTTTAGGAAACTTTGTGTGTTGTATCGAGTGCTCACATTTTCTTTTTAATAATTTTAATTTATAGTTAACTGGAAGAATTCATATCATTATATGAAAGTTTAGTACATTTAAAAAAAAACCATGAAAAGAGGCGCCCCGAGTAAAATTAGTGCTTTTGTTTCTTGCTAATCTGTTTGCTTTCCGGCCCTGCGCCACCCGGGCAATTGTCATATTTTATTTGCCTGTTCCTGCGTGGTAGGTAACGCATGATCGAGTTTAATTAAACTGGATTACCTTACTAGACATACCTTTGTTGTCAGGCGACAACCTCGTTTGCAAGGCGGAAGTAAACTCTAATAGACTGACGGATAACTGAAAATTTTCCCATTTTACGAGAATACTCAGAAAAAATCCCAGCTGCATTGTGACTTCATCATTTGCATATAAACTGTACTAGCAAAGGACATTTCAACCATTTCTGTTTAGTCTTAACTGTTTGTATCGTTTGCATTTTTGATGGTAAACCCAGGCTGCCCATAAGAGACCCCCCCTGTACCACCCTCTACCTAGCAACAAGTTGGCAAGAAGGATGTTAGGAAGTTGTTGTTCTTTCTCTCGTGTTTGATGAAGAAAGGTCTAACGGCGAAAATTTCCAGAACTGATAGAAGGACTGCAAAGTGAACAAGGTGAATATTTAGTATCTCCGTCCAGGATTAAGAATTTGTGTTCCTCCGCTTTAGATCCCTTGGTTGACGCTGCAGATCCGAAAACACAGCACAGCTTAGAAAGAGTTAAGCTGCAAACCTGAACCATATATGATGATTATATTTGCCATGCAGAGGCACCGTCCTCTGTCCGATATCCAGTGTAATTGGCCCGATTTATACTGGGCAAAGAACGGTAGCCCGTCTGATAATCCGTCTGTGTATAAATACTGGGAAGCAGACGGATCATCCATCCACACGAGCTATCGTGACAGTCAATCCTGTAAGACGAACCATCGTGGATAACTCATAAAGATGGATGATATGTCTGCTTGCCTGTATTTATGCATAGACGGATTGTCAGACGAGCTACCGTTCTTTGCCCAAGCTCGTCCCAGATGGATGATCCGTCTGCAGGATAAATCGGACCATTCTTGCATGTTTCGCTTTAAGTTTACGTTCAGTAAACATAAGAAATTTCTCTCATTAATCTAAGCGGAACCTTTTTTTCATGTAATTACAGACTGATCTTCCCCCTATGGTATCATGCTATGTGTCTCGCTGATATTACCTACAGGATAAATTTTCTGTTCTGCTGTTATAAATGGGCACATCAACAAGACCCGTCTTATGATCCGAACGCCTTTTAAAATTAACTTCTGTAAACAATAAGCGATTTTGGCTCTGTTCAGTTATTTCGGCAATTCCTGAAAATTGAAAATGTTCACTTAAAAACCCTGTGTTTACATAACCTTTCCTTCTCTGCTTTACCACTGTACATACACAGTGTGAATGGCCATCGAACTTCGAACTTTTAGACACTAAAGCCTTCAGTATGGAAATATTTCATGCATTTTCTAAGAAAACAACGCCTGAAAAACCCTCTTATGTCGGTAAACACAGAGTCGAATTTAGACTGAAAATCAAAGGCCTCTTTGAGGCTACGACTATTTTGCATGATGAACTACATGCATCAGTATAAGCAGAAAAGATGAAAATATTTTGGCTTTGTTGCAAAAATAAATTTCTTTCTTCTGTCCCTTATTTAAACCTCTTAAAATCACGCTTTAATCAATGCCCTAACTCCGCAATACAATAATGCATAACGCTCTAGACACATACACGCTTTGCGGACCTATGTGTTAAGTTAGCACAGTGCGTTGATATGAAGGGCGAGAATGGGCAAACGCGCGATCTTTTTTTTCTTTTCTTTTTTCCCTCCGACATGTTTTTTCTTTCTTTTTCCCTCAAGAAGTTAATAAGTGCTTCCCATTCATAATAATTTATTATTTTGCTCGATATTCATGATGCATTACATGCATCATGTTATTAAAACCCAGGAACCGCGTTCATTTTATAACTAGGACAAGGGAGGGACTTTTTATTTAAGTGTCAGAGTATTTAGCACTGTTGTACTAATTGTGGACACTGTAAATAAGCAAACAAATATTACGAACAGAAATTTGTTAAGAATCCCAACATGCTTTCTAGGTATTTTTAAACAATTCAAATAAGAAAATGCCCGCACCACAAGCTGTTGACATAAATAGCTGATATCTATCTAATTATTATTTCACTATGCTTCACATTTGCCGAACCATTCGACGACATTTTTCTCTTCGTCAAGTCAAGTTGTGTATTGGTCAGCGGAAATCCTTCCTTGGGTCGTAAACTTTTGTTTGGGACAGAAGAAAGAAATTTATTTTTGGAACAAAGCCAAAATATTTTCATATTTTCTGCTTATACTGATGCATGTACTTCATCATGCAAAATAGTCGTAGCCTCAAAGAGGCCTTTGATTGGAGTTGAACATTAATCGTGACATTTTGTACCCAAAATGTTACAATTTTTTCTGATTTTTGCATCTATTCGATATTCATTGGGACTTGGGTGTCACACAATGTTATTTTTTGATAGGTTACGGGATAATGTTTTTTGATAACCTATCCATTCAAATATTTTTATTGTAGTTTAAATTATAAGATTTGTTATTTCTCTATTTCCATAATGCTACTAGCTTTGTATTTCCCATTGTGTTTAGCAGAAAGTCTGACATGAATTTCATGAATAAATTCTTCTTCAGGAGGTACTAAAAACACAATGACTAGCACAAGAACCATCAAGATCTGGATTCTGGTTGTCACAGCTGTTTTTGGTGTAAGCTCGTGTTATCTTTGTCTAAAGCTACTTGTAATAGTTTTATTAATTCACCTTTTGCCTTTTTCTCCCTCCTCTATTCCTTCTCGACCACCCTACCTCCATTTCCCCTCTCCTCCCTGTTCCTTTTTCCTACCTCCCTCCCTCCCCTCCCTGTCTTCTCCCTCTCTAACTCTTTCCACCCTCCATTTCTGGACCAGTTTCATGTGGTTAATGGCAGGTTTCCTTAAAAGACCGCTAGGCCTACTTTCTGCTTAGGGTAATGCTTTCCTCCAAACTGCCTGTTACCTTCCAATACCAATACAAAATTTGTTAAATAATTTTCTTGTTTATTTTTCGGCAGATATTTTCCGCAGTGACGATAAGTGTTGGCATATGGAGCAGTACACAGTTGGGCGCTTACACCGCTATCTCGCCATCTGTTCGTTATGCAGTGGAGTATTTCCTTGCATGTACAATTGCTGCTGGATGCATCATTATGGTGTTCATACTTTTTTTTGTGTGTGTCTGCGGGTGTTGGGAAGAGCCGAACGACAGCAGATTCAAATTTACATGTGTAAGAATCTAAAGAACGTTTTCGGGTTGTGGTGTCGTCATTTTGGTACACTCGTACTGTACAATGTAATGTAAAGCGGTGCAACTTGACGTGTTGTAATAGAAATTCAGAGTAAGGAAAGATAAATCCATATCGTTTCCCAGTTAATTTGAAAAATCGCTTTGGGTCTTTTGTAGGTTTTAGTTGTCCTTCTTGGAATTCTTGGATTACAGATTTCCGGAGCTGCTTTAGGATACATAAATCGCGACAAGGTTGGCATTAAACGTTAACGTACACGCACGCACAACAAGAATTAGCGAAAGAGTATGACGTGCAGGCGCAGTGGCCTCATGGTTAGTGCTCTCGTGTCCGGATCAGATCCATCAGTCCGGGCTCGAGTGCTGGCCGAGGACATTGTGCTGGGCACTTTACTTCTACAGTGCTTTTCTCCGGCCAGGTGTACAAATGAGGTTGTGACTAGAATGGATACCTTAAAATCAGATTGGACACACTCAAAATACATGATGTAAAATCCGAATTCAATTTCTTATTTATTTGATTGAATTTTAATATTTTCAGATCAAGGAGGATACACTTGCCGATGACGTGGTTAAAGCCATCCGAAGACTTTATGGAATAGAAACTGAACCTTCTAGTGCCATCGACGCTCTGCAAGAAAACGTAAGAAAAATTATCTTTTTGTCGGCCCAAGACCTTTCTCCTTTTTGAGCTAGGACAAGTTGCTGATTACTGTTTCTTGGTGGCCTTATTGCTGATGTCTTGGAGCCCTATATTTTAATGTCCTTGAGTCACGACTGCCTCGTAAAAAAAGGAGTTTACATAAATGAATTGCAGCTAATTTAATCCGATATTACGTAAATATATATATAAACATCTGTAGCGTTTAAAAACGGTTTCGCCTTTTTGTAAAGGAATGAAATGCCAACACTATGGCCAAAGGTTTTATGATAGAATTTTAATCTCAAGGGGGAGTGCTGCGGCTGGTACAACTACACTGACTGGCGAGATTCCAGATATGCTAGAGAAGTCACCGTCTTGAATGACTCCGTTGTTCCTGATAGCTGCTGTGTTAAAGGACCAAAAGAACGCTTTCACTGTGGAAGGCATTTTAGTGTATATAATATTTACACCAAGGTAGGGCCTAATAATCCGTTTAGATTAGCAAAGAATAGAATTAGAATAGCAAACCTGTTTTCCATGAATGACGTGTTCCTATTTTATTAAATTCAAGATTGAGTAGTTTTAAAAGCGAGGTAGCCTTTCTTAGGGTAGGCTGTGTTCCACCACTGTAACTAAAATTGCTTTTGGGATAGTTAGTTTGGGGAAAGGAATCAACTATAATTTATTTTCGGAATCTTTCTCATATCTGAGTAACGCGTTCCATTCCGTTTGGTAGATTTCCTTTTTTTTAGAGAGTGGGTTTCTATGACTTCTTTCTGCGTCTGTTAATAGGGCTGTCAGGGTGTGTTCTTGTACAAGTTAATCAGAGACAAGCTTTATCCTGTTGCAGTCGTCGCTACAATTGCAGTCGTCATCCAGGTAAGGACTGAGAAAGTTAGAAATAACGTCCTAGTCCTCGGGCAGAAAAGATGAACAGAATCCTGCAGTTTGATTGGCTACCTGAACGGAAAATATATCAGCAATTAGCGTGCAGTGGCTGGCGGTCCTTACAATCAATATGCTTCCAGCTCCTCATACCATATAATAAACCCTTGATTGACTAAGCTTGCTCGGCATCGTTCTTTTTCTGAGTGACAACATACAAAAAACGAACTCAATTGTCTGGTATCTGGACACATCGGCATCTCGCTTGGTAATAACCTAATGTTTTGTACCACACTGACCGAACCCGTAATCAATATGAGTTTCAGTAGCTCTCGAGAATAGTTCCATAAATTAACTCTGTCGGTCAAATACAATTGGAACGTGGCAACTAAACTGTGTACCTGAAACATTTGATAATTTTACTGTACTACGGTGACATTGCATGTTCTGTTGCGTTTCCTCCAGGTTCTTGTTATGGGGCTTCTCGCGCTTCTCATCTGTAGAAAGACACCAGAGTCTCCTGGACGCGACGACGAGCAGGAACTCATTTGTAGATCGGGCTTTTGTCGAGAGTTATTTGATGATTAGACTGTATTTTACAGATTTCAACAGCTACCTAGCTGCTTAAACCTAGCTACTACCTTGTTTATACAGTTCTTTATACGAAAGACGCGAGTAAACAAATTAGATTCCTTTCCTTGGAAAGAGACACAATCATGAAGCGCGTTTCTTTGGAATGATCAGTAGAGATCCCTTAGATTACAGCATTATTGTGAAGCAAAAGTTGTTTTTAGAATGTAGTTATTTTCATTCTCTGTTAGTTATTTGTTAGTTTGTTGCTTCCGTGCAAATCTGTTGATGTACATGTAAGGGCCTGTTTGCCCACACAGATGTTTTACGTTATTTATCTTGGTTTATTAAGGGCCCTTATTGCTAAGCTAAGTCTTCGTCAGTGGACATGTTTGGGTTAGTGCCTCAAAGCTTTGGTTATTTCGTTTGTCAAGTCTATAGTCCAAGGTTATTCAAGGTTCAGGACACACTAGGAGTTTCTAAGTTTAGGTTGTGTTGGTTATCTTGCCGAGTAGTGTTTGTATTTCAGTTGAAGGTTCCTGTTTTAGTTTAGTTTTCGTTCGTACTCATTTGTTATTGGCAGTCAGTCTTGCTCTGTGTTGGTTCCTCGAGTAGGTCTGTTTATATTTGCTTTCTTAAGTAGTGTCCGGAGATGTCTCTGGTTTTCCAAGGTCGCCGAGTCTTGTACCCAAAACATGTCTACAATTAAGATATATAACTGGATTAGCTATCAGAGTTCAGAAGAGATTAGAGAGTGTATTCAGAGAGAGTGTTGTGAAGACACATTAAAGAAGACAAATCAGAAGAACAGAGTCTTGGTACCTCTCGTACGAGCTTAGCCCTTACCTCTAACAATCTAACATATTTGGTGAAGTATTTAACAGTATAACAAAGGGATCGATGAATCCATGACCAGAGTGGATTTTGAATAATGCGGCAACTGATGAAAATTCTAGTGAAACTCCGGCAAAATCTTTTATTTCTGAACTTCTTATAATACCTTAAAAATCCCTAAAAAATTCTGGCTCTTTGTTCCCTAGTGCTCCTGTTTATCTGTGATTGGACAGTATGAAACGGCCAACCCTTCAGAACCTTGAAATCGTCAAATTCTGATAAACACCAAATTGTTCTGTAACCTGTTCTAAGCTGTCATCTCTCTTGGAAAAGTAAACATAACGTATATACTAAGTACACCAAACTTGGTTGTATCAGGAAAACAGGAAGCGCATTCTCGGCTTACCACACCATTTTGTCCTCTTGTTCATTTGGTTCTGGACTTCCCGATAATGACGATACAATCAAGACAACTAGCCCTAACTTAGGCAGGCTCTACTTACCTATAATGAAGTGTCCCTGTTTATTGTTGTATTCTAGGCAGTAAGAATATCTGCATCTTGCATATAACCACAGTACTGATATTTTGTAATGTGTTCAGTCGTTTAAGCTGTTTAGACCATTTTACAGATACGCCCAGCTAACTGAAGTCACTGAACCCTAAGTCGTGTTGGAAATAAACTCTTAGTTCTCGAGAAGCGTGTTGCTTACTGGGCTCCTTACAGGCCGCTACAACGATCGAAATAAGACGTTAACTAGTCCAAAATGTCAATTGTCTCTTGCCCTTACTAAAATCCCTGGGAGCAAGTTCCCAGAGAAGCAGAGCGGCAAGCCCGATACACGAGGCACTAATAAATAATAAATAAACAAATAAATAAATAACGTGTATCGTAGCTTATCGTGCTTTGCGCTCTGCTAGGTAACAGAAAGATGCAAGAGCTGAAGAGGGCTAAGAATGTTCTAGTGGCGGTGTTTAGAAAAAATAAGAGTTAGGCGGATTGTAGACAAGTAGTTAAGGTATATATAAATGTGATTTTAAATTCGTTTCGTAACTATGTTTCAATACTTTATTTTAAAAATAACAAGTTTGGAACCAACCATTTGCAACTATACTTACAAAACACAGGCAGAAAAACCCAAGAACTAACCAGACTTTTTCTCGCAAAGCCCTGTCTTGTATACAAAACGTACATTTTTGGTACCAAAACACAATTGACCACAGTAAAAACAAACTGTATAGCTTACACACTCGTATAAAACCGCCCCGAGTTGATATTCGTCATTTGAAAAAAGATAACAAATGTGATAGACGCTATTTACAGTATCCTTGGACTTAATAATTTACAGAGTTGGGGATTGAAATTTCATCTTCATTCCTTGGTTTGTTCTTCAGATCCTTCTGTCGTTTTCTCAGATCCTTCATCTGCTGGAGTCTAAAAAGAGGGAATGCAGAATCATTTGTATTGCCATAACAAAAACAGTTGAAACGTCGATTATGCCTGCACTTCCCTTTTCATTGCTTTCATTTTTGAGATTTATGCAAAAACTCTCTTACACTATAAAGGGTGAAAGTTTCTAAAGAAACTGTGGTGCTGCGTCGGTGGGGGTAACAAGGTAATTTGGTTATATCAACTAAGTTGAAAATGTAAATTGGCCACCGTAACGAGTTATAAAGCTGA
>Ga0126337_10003221_pt1 | contig 10630 bp, 4 predicted proteins | sample DipCmetagenome_FD_92527 | JGI IMG/M metagenome (GOLD analysis project Ga0126337, IMG submission 92527) | Coral microbial communities from La Bocana,Puerto Morelos, Mexico - Diploria C A metagenome | ecosystem: Host-associated > Invertebrates > Cnidaria > Coral | place: La Bocana,Puerto Morelos... | reverse complement strand
TGTATAATAAATAATAAATTGACTATAAAAAATTATTGATAAAACTATTACAATGATAGAGTAAAAATTCATAGAACTGCTAAAAATTGTCTATAAAAAATTCTAAAAATTTCTAAAACTAGTCACATGCAGAGTTCATGATGTTCATTCGCCTTTAAAATGCATTAAACAAGCATCTGAAGGAAAAAAGAAAGAAGGTTAAAACCACACCGTCGTCTATAGTGCTTTGCTTTGTTTCTCACGTCCTGCAAAATTCACTGGAGTCTGACTGAATATTTTAATTTGAACTGATCAATACAAAATGAGGTGTCGAGCATTTTAAAAGTAGCAGGTGTCCATTTCCATGTCGTTTGCACACATGCGCAGTGTTTGTGAATGGATAACTTCATAAAACTCAAAAAACATTGAGCACCCAGCCCGTCCCGCCCTCCTCTAGGAAAAGGAACAATGATCAACTGTTCCCCACACCCACCCACCTAAATTTCCCACACTTTTCAATTTTGAAACTTTTTCACTTTTCACTTGCAGCACTTTGTTGTATTCGTAAGAGAACGTGTATGATGTCACTGAGCTGAGAGTCTGACTGGTGACATGTTAGTTTCAGTAACATCAATTGTGTGGTATTTTTTATATGAATGAAAGCTTCAAGATTGTGTTTATTTGTCTTTTTACCGAGTATATTAATTATTTATAAATATTTCAATGGTTTGCAAGGTGACCTCTAGAAACCAGTAGTTGACACCACCTCGAAAAGATAAGTCTAGATAAGATATTTATCAGTTACGAATTTTGTTTAAGATAAAGGTGTTATTGTGGTCAGTAATATTCGTAGCTTGATCAGAAACCGAAGCGCTTAACTTGTGCTAACAAGAGAGATCTTATAAACAAAGATTTCTCTACACAAAAGATATGACGAAAATCATTAACAGAAGCACACTGTAGTGATGTAAGGGTGTTCATTAGTTTGTAAGTATGTTGTAACACCGACATTTTGCGTAGAGCACGTTTTGTTGAAAGACGCACCAGACAAAAATTATAGCATGTAAATACATCAAATTTTCGGAACAGAGCGTTATTGTTAAAAAGAGATCGGGTAAGGTTTGCATATTCTATACTCGCCTTCTTTCTTTTTCTGCAAAATATATGCAGGCCTTGGGATGGATTTAACGTCCTTTCCTTTTACGTCTTATATGCCTTATACGTGTGAGTTCCAAGCGATTCCTAATAGTGATAATTTTTGCAAAATACCAACATTTATTTCATGATCACTGGATGGCCATATGCAATTATTCTAGACCGACGAACCTCAAGCGCCAAAAAGAACAATTAAATTCTCGAATTCTCTGCAAATATTCTAATAACGCCTCCGAGTAATTAATTTCGCGAAATTGACCAAATAAGGTGGCGGCTTAATTCAAAGGGTTGAAATTTACGCAGTTTAAACGTTAACGAGCCTGCCAGGAATGTACAGTTCCTAAAAGCTGCAATTACCGGTCATTTAAAAAAAATTATAATGCTTTGAAATATCTTCACGCGTTTGAAATAATCAAAGCCGCTATTTAATTAGTTGAATCCTACGCAGCATCGATTCTCCTTCATGTGCTTTATTGGTTTCTAGCTTTTGGGTGAACGTGCCCGCTGTCGAGTGAAATCAAAAATTAGTCCAATCGAAGTTCAAGTTTTACAATGAATTTAGTAAACACATGTATTGAGCTATTCATCTTTTAACAATGGAATATTGAAGCGAACAATGAAATCAAATGTGCATTGATAAATTCATTAATTTGTTGTTGAATGAAACACTGTTTTTCACTTCAGTAGGCTATCAAGCAATGAAATGCTTCCATTTCGCTTCACGAGAAAACAAAGCCCGATAAGAGTCACGATTAAAACTAAGCACTGAAACGTAATACTCTGTTTTTCAGGTAGTCTCACTCATCAAACCTTCTGTTTCACGAACTTGGAAATAATTTTTTGCCCGTTGGAAGATTACAACTTGACGACCTTGCATTGCCTCCCTAAAGCAATGGTCATGTATACAGCTGGCAATTAAATATTTACTCATTCTTTCAGTAATCATCAGTCCAATTTATTATCCAAACTCACTTGGATTTTGCTGCAAATATCTATTTAACGCCCACCAGCGAGAACCATTTGCTTTTGTTTAATTCAAATCATGTTTTCTCCACGTGTTTGACCATTTGACGTTCTCTATCGTTTAATTAATTAACTGAGAGATCACGCTCACACGTATGTAGTTACGAAGTTGTACTCACAAACCTGCTCATATAGTTGACCAGCATCTTAACAAGTACGCTTCATCATTTTGCTTTCAACACAGACTATTAAGGTGACTACTGAATTTACTCTTGATAAATAAAAAGCGTTAGGAGAGAGGCGGACCATCGTAGATATTTGCATAATTTATAGACACGTTCAGTTCGCGTTAGGTGCCGAACAGCATCGGAAGCGTGGGTGGTACGAACTGACTTCCTGCGCACTTGATAACAGTGATGTGCCAGCTGAATATCCGTACAAACGATAATTTCAAAGATTTTTCGCTGTTTTTTTTTTCTGGGTTCAGCATGACTCTCAGCTGAAGGCAGAAAGCAAGAAAGTCCGTGATTGAATGCGACAGGACCGACAGACAACTAAAAGCGTGCTTATTTAGGGCGCCCGCCCGACTGCCTTTTCACCTTTGCTTTTAAAATAATTATAGGGCTGACTTCCGTTACAGAAAGGCAAATTCAGCCGGGCACCCATGATATTTATAGATTGTTATGCAATTTAAACAAAGCTTAGTTTGTCCCTGATATGACATGACACTGATTTATCAAAGGTCGTATTAATTTTATAGATTTGTTTAATCTAGAGTGAAATTCCATTTCAGCCAAATGTGAAAAATGCATTTTTCAACAAATAAACCTTGTCCACTTCGGTGCATAAATTACACATTCAGGAGTATGGTTATGACTGAAAATGGTGCAAAGTACCCTTCTTCAAACTGCCCGGCTGGCGCGTGTAAAGTATTCTAAACTCCATTGTTCTAAATTGGCTTATTTTGGCTACTTCCCTCTAACTCCGGTTCTTAATGCTGTAAGTGTTACAATTCCTGAAATTCTTCTTTTAGTCTCCTTGATGAAAATGGCGTATTGATTTAACTAGACCATAAACACAGCTCTTCGTTTATCACATTTTTAGGAGTGTTGTAATATGGTGGCTGGGATAGGGACTCGATGAGATCAAGACTTTGAGTGCGGTTGCAATCAAATCTCAAAATGAGCGGGGCTTTCGAGTATTTTCATTAGTGATGAAAGCATAAGTTTCCAACATATTTACAAATGACTAAACAGGGAGGCACTTAAGAAAGGCAAATCTACAAATAACTACGTATTAGAAACTTTTATCTATAGTCAAAAAGACTTAAAACGGAGAGTCACGTTTAAACTGATGTAAACACCACAATGAGCTAATACGACCAAAGATTCTGTGAAGAAAGCTTAAGCCGAGCAAATGCTTGCGGCAACCCTGAAAACGTTATATGTAGTAACCATTTAGCCCACTAGTAATCAAAGATGAAATATAAGATCGTTTCTATCAAGGAGCCTGTGCGAGTGTCTTACAGGTTGTTAACTAACAAACCTCACCTGTTAGCTGCAACTGTTGTCCGTTTTCTTCAGAAGTGTTCGTCACTAAATGTAAATTAAATTGAAAAGATATGTTACAAGCAGGGCCAATACAGAATGGGTTATTATGGCTGAACAATAAACTACGCCAGCCAATTTAATTTAATTTATGACTTTTTTAACTTGATATATTTTGTGAGGTTTTGCATCTTAAAGATATTTGTATAACGCACGTCTCAAACAGTTTGAAGGCCAGAACATATGAAGAATCCGTGTTTTCTCCTTGGCAAGTAGGATTAAATCGCCCTCCGGGCATAAGACGTAAAGGAAACAAAGATTTCAACGTGCCTAGCGTAACTTAAAATAACACTATTTAGTAGAATTCTATTAACATACTGATACAAATACTGTGATTCAGTGATTGGGGGAGCTACTGAACACTGATTAGCCAATTCCCCAGAAGACTACATGACATTGCCACGACCTCGGCTTTATTCGACTTGAAAACCTGAAAATTATCACTGAATGAGCGCAGTGATGAGCGCCCTTGCCCACGTACAGCGGTACGTTTCAAATGACTAGACATGTTCAGTCCGCCCAAAATGTCGCTGACGTGCCGTGACGTTCGAAACTAATTATTAAATTATTAAAAAATATAATGATAAGTTATTATTTCGGAAGTTTTTTTGTTAGAATTTTGCTAAAACATCATTATTCGCTCTCGATTATTATTTAAAGAATGTAATGCTTCTGCACCCATTAATTAGGTTGATAGTTGCCTGGGGAAACTTCATGTTCTTAACTACAAATGTTCGACACCGGCTTGTGTGCAAGCTTTTTAGAATATAAAAATTTATACGGGAGAGTATCAGCACATGAACCAGAGACATGAACCCTCTTTTGTCTTTTATCTACAACAGCGCTAGCAGGGCTTAAAGCTGAAAACGACATGAATTTATTTATGCGAAGATTATTTAAATGTGTCATTTGCGGACAGAAGTGATGCTCTGAGACCTGAGAGCTTTTGAACTCTGCATTTAGATGTCGTTCGTGGAGTCTAGCTAAGTTGAGTGTTTAGCAAACATTCTTTCAACTATTGTCTCCTAAATACGTAAAAAAATCAAGAATGTCTACCTGCTTTTTCCGGCTGGCCTTTGTTGTTTTTGAGATTCGTAACTTGCGTGAAAATGTATGACAAAGCCGGCAAACTTAGAATAAAGTAAGGTTGTAAACTCTTTACAAGAAGGTATGAAGTTTAGTCTATTCATTAAATTACCTTGTATGCCAAAGAAGTCTGTAAATTAACCAATTCAACGGCGATTCATAACAAGCTAATGTCGAAGAAGTGTTAAATGTTTGCCGTCCTACTGGTATAAGCAGCTAACACGTGTATGTTCAGCACCTACTGACAAATTTTCATCAGAGATTACCTCCTCAGTCCTTGTAGATTAATAGCTTCTTTTGTACTTTCCAGTATATTTCCACGAGTGTGAACAGTTCCTTTCTGTGCTCGATTCCCAGTTTCAACGCAATGAGGCTTTCTATGGTCTTGTCAAGTTGACGACGCACCCACGAAGTCAATGTTTTGAAACTTCGATGAAATGCTTGCTCCGTTTTGCTTGCATGAAGAATATAAACTTTGGACCCCAGGAATAATTCGGATATTTCGTTAATCTTAATATTTTGGCACAATTTTAGAGAAGTTGCACGACCCTCGAAAGAGATTATGCGAGGATATCTCCGAAAGAAAATCGCTCGTCAGCACGAATGTTTCATTCGACAAGCTATTAAACCGGACACCGCGCGACTTTGGCGCCGTTTTCCAGTCACGTGAACAGATGCAATCGCTTCTGTTACAAACGTTTAGTTCTAAACTGAAACATATTATCTACTTAGAATTTTAGAAATCATCATAAATTCTTCTCAATTACAAACGTTACTAACGTGTCTTGATTTCTTCTCACTGAAGAAGAGACAGGCCATACGTGTTTATAGCGGCCACGTAGGAAAACTCTTTTCAATGAAAAATTGTCACAACCAGCTTTGGAACAATACTTCGAGCTCTTTGAAAGTGTTAGGCCACTAAGTTGTTTTCGAGCAGTCGAAGTTCTAATTTTATACACATCCTACTTAGATGACTTTTGAGAGAAGAATTTTTTCTATAAATGTATTAATTCCTGTTTTAATAGTCTTTGTGCTCACCTCAGGTTCACACAAATTGTTCGCTTGCTTTTTCCGCCAATCGAGTAAAGTTTCTCGGATTAAGGCTCAATATTCAATGTACAGTTTATGACCTTGGGTACTAGCAAGGTTTCTATTTGAATCCAGTTCTCTGAGCTTCACAAATATCCCTGCACGGGGTAAAAATATTCGATGGTCTACAGGCTTAAGCTCCATGTTTCCAAATCTTATTACATTTAATAAAATCTTTCTTTAGAAACACTTCAATGATGCGAGCACTGCTTTTAACATCACTAGGAAACAGAAATTTTCAGTAAAATAGCAATGCTCTTTGCATTTTTACGAAAATGTTTTAATGTACTCGCTTACTCAAAATATTCCATTTGAACCTATTTACAATACATGCACATATTCGGCATAATTTGTTTTATCCTAGTCATGTATAATGTCTATTCCATTTTGTAAGCCTAACTGTTCTATAGATTACTTTATTACTGTAACACTGACAATAAAGCGAAGATATTTCTACTGAGATCGTTAATGAAAACCCAGCGCAGCATTCGTGCAAATTGATATGACGCAGCGCATAACATCCGACGTCTGTTACTAAGGAAAGTAGCAAGAGAGCCATCTAGTTTAGTTTCTGAGAAGGGAATATATATATATTTAGCAGTAACTAGCATTTTCTTTTTCTGATGGCATAATCTCTTGTTCTAATTGTTTTCAAAAGCAGATATCGTGGTTTGAATTCACGATCCTCTCCTTAAATGTACAACACATCTTAACTCTGAAAGTTGGTTTTTAAATACGCATGTAAGCGATCTCCTACAGTTTGTAAACCTCTTATCTTCGCTAATTATTTATGGTTTAGCCTAAAACGCCTTGGCTTTTTTAAGCTGCCACAAAACAAGCTTAAAGGATAAGTAGAGAGCTTAAATGATCTAAAATGGCTTCACACGCTTCAAAAGGAATGTTGGAAGCTAATTACAATTAAATGTCTCACCTCCGTGGGCGAATATACGCTCTTGAAAAGCCCTCGACAAATAGATTAAAACGATGTCTGTTAAGTGAACAGAGAAGAGATCAAATCCTTCGTTCAGCAAGATGAAATGTTTCATAGGCGAGAACTTGGCATTGCAACACGAAAACGACAATAACGTGCAGTGATGAATAATTAAGCACTTTTTTGGATTCTCTGCAGGGTATGAATACAAAGAGGGGTTGAAATAAAACGTTGAAGTGTGAAGCGCAAATATCTTATTGTTTATCAGATCGCCATCACAGAGAAGTCATTTTGAATAAGATAAAAGGCAAAGTGGTTCTTTCCGGAAACGCCTATGTTTCGGCTTATGGGGACTATGTCATGTCAGGAATTCAAAATCCCAGAGTGCTAAACGTGGCTACACGCTCATAGATATGTTCCGTAGACTTATCTCCCTTTGACAGCTTTACCACATCTTATAAACAGAATAGCTAGTATGTAAACCAGTTGTCTGGGTTCAGTTACAGCGCGACTTGTGGGTCTTTAACAACAAAGGCTCTCTCGGTATTTTTGCCCTGTGGAGAGCACCATATGTACCTCCGGTTTTCGGCGCGGGGCGAAGTGCTTATAATATACAATTAAAATAGATTTTTTTCACGTAGTGGCCGACTAAATTCTTCCTTAAAGGATATGCTAATTATTACAGAATTAGGAAAGCCTTGAAATTATGAGCAGAGCAAAAGAGAGAGTTCCCTCTTGACAGCACCGAGGAGTATCAGTGCGCTCAACTATAATAAAAATAAATTTAAGCTTAAATGATTGTTGTTTAACTTTACACAGAGAACTTCAAATAAATCATTTACTCTACACAATGCTCTCGCGTCTATCTTCTACCACAACAATAGTAGAAACTCTAGGATGTTGTCGAACATTCGAGAAATAATTGAATATAGTTTATATGTAGTTATGTAAGCGAAAGAAGCGCAAAAGGGCGCTAGGTGTAAAAGTTGAAAGGAATTGTTTACTAATTCTTCTACGTTCTTTTACGTGTTAACTACAGTGGCCAATTTGGAACTAAAATCAGGGCTTCAAGCGTTCTAACGAACTCAGAAAGGATTATTGAAGCTAAGTAAAATCTATAAATGATATAGTTATAGGGCAAGTCTATATTCTATGAGTTATTATGGTTGAAGAAAAGTAAAACTTATCCGTAAACATTTCATGAAACTTCAAAGTATCGGAGATGAAAAGCCGCAGTTTATCTTGGTTTCAATCAGTTACCTGAACAGTATTCACATCCGAAAAATAAACCAATGTATCTTTTATTTCGGGCAAGTATCAACATGACGGCCAATATGTATTTAACCCTGCTTCAAAAGCATGCCAAAACTCCCCTCTGACTAACGGTGTAAAATTGTTTGAATTTGTAAGAGTGCATCAGTTCTACTTCACGGCACGGAGAGTGTTGTGGCATGCGTCTATTTCACAGTAGTTAACTTTTAAATCAGTCTTTTTAATGCTGATTACCTGCCAGTAATAGCAAGGCATGAAAGGCATTTAAATTTTCAGACGAAAAGCCTGAATGTAAACATCAACGTCTTGCTTACCTTGCCAAGCCTCCGGTATAGTAGCTGTTCTTTGAAATATCCGGCTGAAAAAGATGATGTTCGGTCAGTACAAAACCATCAAGGATCGAACCCCTGTCCGGGAAAAGCCGACTTAAGATGTCACTGATACATCGGAGAGAGTCAAATCATTCAAATTACAGACTACGGGAAGGCACAAAACCACGATCTATCTGTCTTGGCGTTTTGTTTGCACAGGTCAATATATCTTTGATATTGTTCTTACAAAGGAATTCACTGTTGATAAATATCTTAATATCCCTTAATTAATCCTAAAAAGTTGGCACGTAACGGCTACAATGGATATTAATTCATTTTAATTTTAATTTAATAACACAGATAAGATCACCGCTCTGATAAAACAGCAGGGCCTTCACCCCTAAAACAAATGAAATATTTTTTAAATTGTGTGTTTTTTTGGTTGGGTGTAAATTGATTTCCGGTTGATGAGCCGCGAGAGCATTGCAATTTTCTGTTGGTCATAGCAACGCCAAGGCTAGTAGGAAAACTAAGGAAAGTCAACATGTCTTAATGTTGTAAATCGTACTTCGCTACCTGAAGTCTCTTTGGTTTCCAACTACGTATGGATCTCTGAGAGCGACTCGTGAACGTCTAAGCCGTAGGCGAGCCGGTTCCTAAACAATCGTGAGCTGTTTCGAGGCTGGTTTAAGCTTCGAGCACAGTAGTGCTAACATGATTGTAGAACGATTTGTAGACTAGTTTCTTTCCAAATCGTATAGAAAATAGAATACTCATGACAACTTTTTCAGGGAAAAAATAATTAAATGAAAGGCGATGCTTTCAGCTAATCAATCATACACCTCATTTTCAATGAGGCATTTTTCGGAGTTACAATAGATGTTTCAGTGATTGCATAAGTATTTAAAAAAGCATACGTAACGTTAATTAAGAATCTTAAACAAACAAGGTTATTGAACTCCAGGAGTGGAAGAATGAGTTCAAGAAAAAAATTCTTTCAATAGCTTGATATACATTTAGGGGATCACAGAGTTGTGATGCCGTTTCAAGCACGTTTAACGAAATTTGCGCTTCACACTGACACTTTTAGCTCTTTTTAGCAATGTTTTTTTGTTCATAAATTCACAAATAACATGTCTTTTAGTTGCTTTTCACGTGTCGCCATCACTACTAAGCATGCGTTGCGTGGGATGTGTACCGCGTAGAATTACCAACTGTGGCTACTGCCGCTGTGACTGCCGGATTCAGTTGAGCTGGAAAGAATCTGGAAAAGGCGAGAGGAGGAGAGAGGGCAAACTAACGGGAGACCTACTCTTATTCCAATAAAGAGTGCGCCCCTCCCAGCTCTGATCAATGAAGACACATCTGTCACACATTTGTTTTTTTTTTTCAGGTTTTTTTTTGAAATGTCAGCGAACGATCGGAGGCTGTGAATTAAACAGCAGAGCCCGGGATAGCATTTAAATAACGCAGTTATGAAGTAATACAATAAAGATGCAAGAGACCATGAAGTCATTTTCTCTTGAAAGATGCTATAAATTATTTCTAAAATACCATACTCGCTTCTGTCATACAATTATGGTTAGTCTGGAAGAGTGTTGCAAGGGGGAGAGGGGTCGTGAGGGTTTTCGTTTAGAATGTTTAGAATGTACAGGTATTTGCTTTGTAGGGCATGGCGTTTGAGCCGTTTTGATGTCAATTGCACCGTTCGCCTTCAAAAACCTTTTAAAATATTCTGATTATTTTATGTGCTTTGTACGCAGACGTTAGTTCTTTGCTTGGTCTCCTGACTAACAATAGGGGGATCCTTGCTGACGTCATTGTTTACATTTTTGCTCATTTGCATAGGGCTTTACGTACAGAAGGAAAAGTCTTAGATATAAATTGACTCCAGACAGCTAAAGAGCTATTGGAATTTAATACACGGTGGAAGTTTTAGCTCTTTGTGTATAATATTCAGGGAGAAATTGTCTTTCAAAAACTGCAAAATCTCTGGGTGGCAAAAGCGCTAATGAGCTCACACATTCTTTGTAAAATTTTGAGTTTTTTGACCTGTGTTGCGCAAAAAGTATTCAATAGACCTGGCTCATATTCACTGGTAGAGTTTATCATACACACACTAGTAAGTTAGCGCTTCTGGCACACACATGTCGTGGGAAACGAGAACAGAAAAAATAACCCTCCCAGGCTCAACTCCCCCTCCCCCTCCCCCTCTCCTCCCCCTTCCCCCCTCCAGG
>Ga0126337_10003220_pt1 | contig 10632 bp, 6 predicted proteins | sample DipCmetagenome_FD_92527 | JGI IMG/M metagenome (GOLD analysis project Ga0126337, IMG submission 92527) | Coral microbial communities from La Bocana,Puerto Morelos, Mexico - Diploria C A metagenome | ecosystem: Host-associated > Invertebrates > Cnidaria > Coral | place: La Bocana,Puerto Morelos... | reverse complement strand
ATCAATTTATTGAATATTGCTACAATCGGCTTGCCATAGCTTTAGTGCCTTTCTCTGGTTATGGCCCAAGGTCCCCAAGAGTTTTGACCAGGGTTATAGCTGTTAGTAGCTACAGGTATACTGGTATACACTACAAATAAATAAAGGGTGAAAGTTTCTAAAGAAACTGTGGTCCTGCGTCAGTGGGGGTAACAAGGTAGTTTGGTTATATCAACTAAGTTGAAAATGTAAATTGGCCACCGTAACAAGTTTTAAAGCTGACGTTTCGAGCGTTAGCCCTTCGTGAGAGCTTCGATTTACATTTTCAACTTAGTTGATATATCCAAACTACACTACAAATAGCTGTCAGTTGAGTTTGTCAAAAGACATATTTGCACACTGTCAAAGGATACCTGTAGTAAGCCAACATCATCAGGATAAAATTCAAAGAATGGAGTTAAGCTGTTAGAAGAAGGTCCACCTTCAAGACAACATTTTTTCCCAACAAATCCTCCTTGGAACTGAATATGAATTTCCCTCACACTACTTTCTGCAGGAAATTCCAGGATAACAAATTGAGGTGAACCCTGTAATTAAAGATAATGCCCAATTCAGCAATAATTCAAAGATCGTACTTAGCAAAGTCTGCTAAACTTCCCATGTTTTATATGTCAGGTCTGACGGTTCAAGTTATAAAACTCAGTAACCGTAATAAAAATAGTGTTGTGTGTTATAGTACATTAATAAAGGCCATATAATATACCCTAGCTACAGAAGCAGACGTTTTCTTGGGTCAAGTGTTTGAAAGGATGGGTTTAAAAAAGTTGAGGTTCATAAAGGTTTTGCTTAAAGTTGATTCACTTGGCGACATATTATTGTGCATGTTATGTTTCATTTGTCCAGTGTGATATTTTGTTCAGTACGTAACCTAGTTGGCATGGAAACTTCAAGTGCATGCACATGTAAATCTTACCTGCTAAAGAGACACCAAAATGGCAATTTTTCTGCATTTTACATTGAAATAGTGCTAATGATCAAGTATCTTCACTCTTACATAAAATGCTCCTAGAACACCATGAGAATATTGCAGAGCTTACCAGTAATAACCTGATTTAAACCCAGTATCCAGTCTGGGAAGCTGCCAACTTAAAACAAAACATGCAACCTCTATGAGTTTGAAACCCGAGCCTATGATATGGTCATGTAATACCAGTCAACAGATACCTTGTTTTGATATCCAATATCAAAGATATACCTATGGTGTTGGTGCTACTCTCTTATTTTTCAAGGTATCAGGCTCAGCTTGTTCACACACAGTACAAGTGGTGTACAGATGTACATGGGAACAGTCACATGACAACCAAAATTTTTTAGATCAATGGGTTACCAAATTTTGGAGCCATTTTCATGAGTTATACTTCCTGGTTGTTTGCTTCTCCAAAAGAGAAATGAATAACTCACCTAAATATGTCTAAACTGCCTCGAGGAACACAGAGCATCAAAATAATGCAATACAGACATAAGGTTAAGCCACTTTTATTTAAATTATTCTTGAAGCAATTAGAGTACTTTTCAAAGCATTCTCATACATTGCCCTATAACCAACTAAAGTTGTAACACAATCGCCAACAGCATAATGTCACAATGTCAGTGATGGAAATGTGAATGCTACATTAGTTAAAAAGTCTTCAGTCAAGTCAAACACTGGTTGTGTTCTTGGGCAAGACACTTCACTTATACAGGGCTGTAGTCAAATTCTCCTTATTAGCTAGAGGTGTTGTACTTCCCTTAAAAAAATTAAAAAGAACAAACAAAACAAAAATGACTAGAACAAGTGCCTCGGTTTGCCTCATACTGGTCACGGCCCTGTTCCACATTGCCTATCTCCACACAGGAGAACAACTATAGACACAGACAAACTGTTAAGGCAAACTTACAAAGTGTCAGGTAACAACTACTAACATCCCACCCAGGCCAGGCAGCAACAATCCTAGCAACAAGTTCTGATGGTGTGGGCCACTTGTAGGTGTAGAGTATCTACCTCATTTTGTTATTAATAAGCTCTAATACATTTGTAATGAATGCCCCATGTACACTGTGAAGAATGAAAATAAATTCTCAACACTTCCAGTTATTCTAAACTCCAATAACTCAATAGACCGTCAAAGAATTAAGATTTTTCTAGATCTTAAATGACTCTATTTCAGACTCTAACAACATGTGCAAACTAAAGGTTTGAGGTCTGATGTCAATCAAGACATCATGCCCTTTGATTAGTCCTTATAAAATAAAACATCATGAAATCTCTTTTTGACATACACCTTCTTGCTTGCCTTATGGTGTTCCAAATTTTTAGAAGGGGTTAGTTAGAAAATAAAAATTGAAGTGGCATAGTCATCAGTGTGCTGTGGAAACGCATACTGGATGGCTACTATGACTTAGCAGTCAACTAAGAAGAAATCTCTCTTTTGGATGGCCTATAAACCCAATAAATGCACTTACCTGATCTGAATTCCAGCATGTGTCCTCATTTTTATCAAACATGTACTTCTTTCCATAATGATTACAATCTCGGTTTAAAACAGAGCTGACTCTTAAAATTAAGGACAAATTAAAGAACATTAAGATGGAATAACACTCAGATAAAAATTCAAGCCAGTTGACATGAACTTGTTCCCACACTGAATGCCATTTGTCTGCCACAGAAGAACACGACAGCACTTTATTTGCAACCTCAGAACTCAGATACAAAGTGTATTCAAAAATACAATGATCATACTAACAAAGGTCTGAGTGTTCCTTTTTTTCTTTTTTTGTATCTCAACCACTGAAAGTATGGCTGTATCCAGACCGGAAAAAGGAGCCACTGTGGGGACACTGTTGCTTCTTATGGCAAGAAAAATAAAAAGGATCACATGACCAAATGTGATATCTGATATCCTAATTCAAGCCCAGTCCTCTCATTTAGAGTGTGAGAACTTCATTTCTTACCTCATTCGCAGGCTTAGCTGGTAAGAAAAACTATTACATCGCACTAGTCTTGAAATTAGTTTGGGTAGGTAAGATATAACACATGACATATAGTACAATGTTGCACTTACAGCTGCTCACTATGAAATTACACAAATATAAATATTTGTGTGAATCTTAAAATACCCTGCCAATTCCAAAGAACTGCTTATTGGCATCGTGAATGTGACAAACTTTGACCAGATGCTAGATTCCAGCTACTGGTACTTTGTAGTTCATGGAAAAGGGGCCATAGAGCAAATGAGCCTTGTCTAAGCAGGCTTCAATTTTCAAAGATGAAAGTTTCAATCAACGATGGAAGTGACTGGAAAACTTTTAGTGTATTATTGAAGCCTGGTCAGGTAAAAAAAACATGAAATTGGTTGAAGGTAGGTCTTTCCCGCTCAAAGAAAACTGATATTATCTGGTATATCTTAAACACAAAGAAACAAGGTAAATGAGAACACCTGATTACAGTAAATTCATCATCATAATTATATTTTGGAGGAAAAAGATCACCACATGTGCACAATTTCTCTTGCTTGATGTGTGGTATGGATTTTTATTTATAAGTGTCAGGTTTAAGTAATTCCCTAATATGTGTACTTGGGTTTAGTAATTTAGTGTTCTCAGTTTATCAATCCAGCATATAGGTTTCATTTTGCATTCTGGGTTTTAGTATTCCAGCGTTCTGGGTTTAAGTATTTGGATGTTCTGGCATTCTGGCATTCTGGCATTCAGCCATTTCTGGAATAGGGACTAGCTGAATACTCCTGGCATATTTCTAGTGATTAAGGTTACTGCAGACCTTCAAAGACCGAATTTTGCGAATTTTTTTTTCTGTGCTCCTGATATAGCTAAAGCATCAATTTAAAGTTTGTTGAAAAACGTTTTTTAAAATCATTCAATGATTGCAAAATTTCAGGTAAAAACTATTTTGGAGAAGAGTCAATAAATAACTAAAGGCGTTGTAATCCATTAACACCTCTAGTGCCTTATCCGGGGCTTAAATTACAAACATTTATCTATTTTGTTTACATTGAAAGTTGTGCTGTGTTGCGTTGTTTAGGCCATTGGTATCAGTGAATATTTCAATGTAGAGTCTGTGAATTCATCAAAAAGAGAGAAGACGCCTTGCACAAAACTTCATAAGAAACCTGGGCTGAAGAAAAAGGAGAAAGGCGAATATTTGTTCAAAGAAAACAGGAGGAAGGAACTTGAAAATAAAGCCTACCTGAACGAATTCATGGTGGCGACCACGTTTTCTTGGATTGCGTTCAGTTGACTGGATGATTGGTTCTTTGGAGGTTGCCACAACTTTTCTTCTGTTTCGCTGTTCAGTGTCTTTTCCCTTCACTGTTTTTCCAGAAGCTCTTCTTGTTGTTTTCCTGGAATTCAATGAGCTATTTTTGTTGTGGGCGATCGGGGTCCAAAGCTCGTGTTTCATTGGTCGGCAGCCTGACTCATTTGACAGCTGCTTTGATGAGGTGTGATAAGCTTTCAAAAACTTTAGGGGTCTAAAACTTGGACTTTATTTTTTTGTGAATTTCCTTGCTTCAAGCAAATTAATAGGGTATATAGATTTGACGGATTTTGATACTCCAAATACTTCTCCTTTTGAGCGCTCTCATATGCCAAATGCCAAATAGTGTCAGTTTTGCGTTTGAAGGCCTGTGTTCGCTTACCATTAAATCAAATCTTAAAAAAAAATATTTCTTCTGAGTCTACATTTTATTAGCTTTACGATGATATATACTTTTCTATGGTTATAATATAAGCAGCGCGCATATGAATGATTCTTCGGAAGACACCCCTGAAGGTCTACAGTAACCTTAAACCCGGGGTACCCAATCGAAGGAAACCAATGATCGGAAATTCAATCGATCAATCAATATCAATCAATAAAATTAGTTAATTGGTACCGATTGGTATCGGCCAATCAATGGCTCAGCAACCTCAAACAGATGTCACGCCCATTACCTGTCCAATCATCCGCCATTTTTAGGAAGCCCTGGGTACAAAATTGGTAAAACAAAATCCGACCCAGTCTCAGCACAAAGAATATACCCCGTTGCAGGTGTACTAAAATTACCCACTTGCCCATCATTGCCTTTCCATGTCATAATGTTGCAAGACGTCCTGGTAGAGGCTTTACTGAATATAAGGTGCATCATTATTTTGCAACAACTTATGCTACTGTTGTTGGCAATTTCATTGTTTGCAAAAGTACGACTTCTGTTACCAGAATTTTTCTGCGAAAGCGTAATATGAACACTTTCCATTTTTTGATGTCTAGCCCATAGAACAAACTTTTAATTTCTCAAAAAAAAATTCCTGTGGACGGGGCGTTAACGTCAAAGAGAAAGAAGAGAATATTGTTCCCATGTTGACATTAAAATGAAATGTGTTTACAATTACTGCCTACAAAGGGAGCACCTACAGAATGCAGGGCCGCTTTGGACCACCTGTTTTACATGTGTCAAAACCTTTTGAAGAACGAAGCGGAACACTAGGCACTATTGTGATTCAATAAGATGTAAATAAGTAGCCCTGTATTCTGTAGTTTAGCCCTTGACAGTAATAAAACTGATAAACTCGTGGCCCTCTGAGTAAAGATATATAAATAATGATGATAATAAGAAGAACTTATGTGATTTTTTTTCTTACCTCACCCTTGTGTTTTCTGTTAATAACGAGAGCCTTTCTACCCCCAGTGGAGCTGACGATCCACCAGCCATTTCCGTTTTGCTAAATGTTTTGCTATTGAAGCTAGAAATGAATCAGCGGTAGATTTCATCGGGAATCTAGTATGTGGTGTAAATATTGCATCCTCCTCATGGTTCACCTGTGCTGCGGAAAACAAAATGGCGGACAGTCGGCTCGGATAGTTGTTAATATGAACTCAATTTAATTGTATGGTTATATTCTAATAGAACCCACAAATATTCAAGTATCGGGTGCGGGCATCGCCCCTTTTTTCAACTCAACTGTCTGAAAGCAGCTGAAAAACCGGCAGCATAATATGTCTGTGAATTACGCTGCCGGCCTTTCTTATTACCCCCACAAAGGAAAGTGTGGATTGCCTGAGGTACAACATATTATAGTTCTACTGAATCTACTCTTTAAACAACGAGTAGCAAAATTTTTATTTCGGATACGCTTTCCTGTTTTTATCCTTAGGTTTTCGATTCTCCCGAGCAGTTTGACCAAAAGATGGCAGAATTCGCAAGGGTTGTTCGCGAGTCAAAATACATTGTGTTTCACACAGGAGCGGGTGTTAGTACATCAGCGGGGATCCCTGACTTTAGAGGACCAAAAGGAGTATGGACATTGGAGGAAAAGGGAATAACTCCACAAATGGAGACTACATTTGATGATGCCAGGCCATCTTTGACTCACATGGCTTTGGTCAAACTTGTGGAAGAAAATGTCGTTCAGTATGTTGTGAGTCAAAATGTGGACGGGCTGCATATAAAGTCGGGACTTTCAAGGTATAAATATCTGTTCAGGGAACGAATTAATCCCATATGAAAATCTCAGTAAATGCATGGTGACTCAAATGCAGGATATAAATATTACAAGGAAATGTCCAGTAATATGGTGGTGGCACGTGGAAACCTAAAAAGAATGACCTAAAATGACCTTGACTGATGTCTAAAATGACCTAAAACGACTATAAATAACCTTGACTGATGTCTAAAGTGACATTAAGATTTCAGACAATTCTTGAGGAAATTCTTAATGATCACTGGTCAACTTCTAGATGACAAAATGTTAATGTAGGTGTGCAAAGAAGCTTGCTGAGGTATAGTGCAAAAAATCGGAAAGCAGAGCAAGCCAGACTACACTTTGACACCACTTGCTGATACTAATTTTTCACCCTAGGGAGCCTGTCCACTGGCTGAATGCAAGGGTAGTAGCTTACACCTGTAGATGCTACTGTGTGACATTCAAAGAATAAATGTAGATTTGGCCAAACCTAAAATTAAAACTCTTGATAGTAGTGAGTTAACCATAAAATTAAAAAAAGGATTAGTTTTTCTTGGATCAGAAACTCAAAAATGATCAAATCTTAGCTTGTACATGAAATTGTTCAGCCATGAGTATATGACCAAATACATATACCCTCTTTTGTAAGATACAAGGGGCAGGTCTTTGTACATTGTCCTGGTTTCACTCAGTTAAGAGCACCTTAGGTCATTGTACTTCTACCAACTACTATTTTAGGTTTAAATGTCAATTTTGGTTATTTTAGACATCAATCAAGGTCATCTTACAAACTGTGGTTCATTCCTTGTTTTAGCAACTAAGTAGCATAAGACTCCAGCTTGAGGCTGGACATTTTGCCTGTGTGTGAGTCCTATGATACTTCTGTGGGATAATTTTTAAGGCCATGGCAAGTTATTGAAAATCATTTCTCTATGAGAAGGAAAATGCTGTTTACTACCTTTTTTTTGTTCTGGAGATATTCAGGTTTTAAAAATATTCAAATTAGCCAGGTGATGACATCATATACTCAACCAAAAAATGACATCTCAGCTAAATTGTAATCAGAAATGTTCTATTTTTGGCAACAAGACACTTCGAGATGTGCTCCACAATTATGAGCTGAACACTTTTCTTACCATGGAGCATACTGGGTTCCAGACCTTCCTGATATTAAAGGCTTTTCTGTCCACTGTAGGCATTTCGTTTTGTCAATGGTGCTTCATCGGCATGATCCAGCAAGCTAAAAATAAGTTAGGTAAGTTTTGTGGCCTTGTTTACTGTTTTCTCTGAGCTGAACATCACTAAAATATTAAAATCAGGTTAGAGGGGACTGGAAAAGAGTGAGTTGCCATGGAAACAGAATTTTTTATACTGCTAGCCTGCCAAATTTCAATGGTCTCTTGATCAAGGTAACTCTGTTTACACACTTGATGTAAAATTAGGTTGAGTTTACGATGTCATCAGTCCTCTAATTTGCATATATTTTACATTTTGTAGGCTTATGCACTATGTATGTATAAGCCCAGTATGCTATCAAAAGTCTTTTTGTGGATGTGATATCATGTGCAAGAACTTAGGGAGCATGAATAGGCTGACAGGTAGTCTGAATACTAGTTATTTGAGTCATTGTTTTTGATAGAAGGCAGCCATTGCTACATTTGCAGGACATACCTATGGTAATCATTGCCAGTTCTTGGTATATTGGGTTGTCTTGGTTCATCTTTGCTCAGTTTTTTTTGCACAATTTGGTAGCACTTTTCATAGTCAGGTATTTTCTATTTAATCACTCTGTCGAGCTGTTTTGCTATAATTATTTTTGCTGTTTTGCTATTATTTCCTTTAAGTGTAGCACTGCAAATTCATTTTGTGACACAATATGATTGCCAAAACAGTTCGCTACACAACTTAGTATATTCATTTTGGGGCACAATTGCTCCAAAGCTAAGCAACTTGGTGCATTTATTTTGTGACCACGAGCCATGGTCATGTGGCTCAATGTCTGCTGAGAATGCTGACTGCTCAGTTTGTGTTTTTTTATTCACAAAATAGCATTGAAGGCAGGAACACTACTGACAACAAAATGCCGATTTGATTTGCCTTTTGATATATACAGTGGAACAATTGGCATTAACCCAAGGTTCTCTTCTTATACTGCCACCTACATTTGCTTTTACTGTGTTTTCAGGTTGTTTGAGAGCACACAACACAGACATGTCAACTGACTAGCAATGTTGTTTGAAAATGATTTCAGGACCATATCTCTGAACGTCAGAATCCTCTAGACACCTAAAATATATCTGCAATGTTTAGTAAGGGTTTCAAAGTGTTTTGAAGATGGCAACTGCACTTGGAGGAGTAGGCAGCTGTGGCAAGTTAGGGGCCGCAAGCCCGCTCCTCTTGGGAGTTTGGGACATGCGGCTCTTACTTGGTGTAGAAGGCACAGTTGATGTAAAACAATTGGGAACAAAAGGGCAAAAGAACAAGGAAAATAATAAAAACAAGACTAGCAATGTTATTTGAAACAAATTGTCCTGGAAAGAAATTAAGTTTTTTTTTACTGTTTCGAAACGATCCATCTCGAGTTCCAGGAGTAAGGCACAGTCTACAGGATCACATTCCATCTTTTTGGAGGTTAGCAGAGAGTAAATGCACTTATCTATGACAAACCGATTGCATTTCTGTCAACTGAGAAGTAAGAGGATGAGCTGCGGGCAGAAAACATGCAGAAAGTACTCAACAAGGAGATGCTGGACGAGCCATTTGTTTGTCCAGGATCCTGAGGAAGACCCTTCAATTGAAGAAGAGAAGAGACCTTAAAAACTTGGCAAAGCATCAGAAACAACTTAATTCCTTCTCTCCTCTGGAAGAATTGGGTCACAAAGCCATAAAGTATATGGACAGTATCAACTTAATGCTGAGCTCTATGCTGTGTGTTGTGCTTGTTTCAGATATATTGCTCCCACTTGTTACTTAAGCATGGAGTAGTGATAGGATACCAAGCAAAGACCTATGTAATTGTACCAGTTCCAAAGAATGGCATTGAGTTTTCATCATGTGCTACATATTTTCGATTTTACCTGGTCTTAGTTGACATTTCCTCTTAAGATGTTTGTCAGGCAGAACAGGAGATGCATATAACAATCAACTTCTACCAAATCTCAATCTTCCGTCCAAACTTTCTGTTCTGAAGGTTGTGTGTGCGATTGATACCTACTACAGGTAGTTCATGTTTATTCAGTTGTAACTCTAACTAGTGTATAAATCTTGCAAATCCTCCATTTTTTTCCAGGCAGTACACGACTGTTGTTTCTATTACTGTTGTATTTTTAGGTCAAAACTTTCAGAACTCCATGGTAATATGTTTATTGAAAAGTGTGACAGATGCGAAACAGAGTATATCCGAAGGAATGCAGTAACAACAGTTGGATTGAAGAAAACTGGAAAAATGTGTCAGAGGAAAGGTATCAGAGGACAATGCAGGTATTTCTTCATATTTGCAGAGTTATGGTAAATTCCGGTTGTAAGAAACTACATTTTTTGAAGTCTGGCAAAATAGGTTCTTGTATTTTGTGGTAGTTATTGACAATTTAGGCTAAGCAGATTCCTAATTAGGTTCTTAATTTCTAAGAAGGAGATATAGTTGTTCATTACCGGAAAAATAAATAAACATAGGGTTGGTTCTTAAATTTACAGTATTTATGTAACTGTATTATGTATTTGATTTTTCTTGCGATATAGATGTGTAATCACAAATTTACACTCTTTGCTTAAAATGTTCAGTGGAAAAAGGACCTTAGGTATTTTTTTCGTGCATGTTCAAGGGGTGATCTTGCAAAGTCAAGATTATAATTTGCGCATAATACGCTCAAAAAATTCCTTAACCTCAAAATTCCTTAACCATGGAGCTTATATCTCAAAAACTGATTTGGTGACCCTACTTTTTTAATTCATTAATTTATTCAATACTCCCTGTGATAATATAACAAAAAATTATATACATTACAATATTACAAAATAATAATAATAATAATAATAACTAGTAGTAATCAACGATTAGTAGAGTGCGTTTCGACAGGATATTTTGTATAGAATTGTGGTGTGGAGTAGTTTTTGCTAAGTGTAATCATTTCAAACTGTTCAGTTGTAATGAAATGT
>Ga0126337_10003219_pt1 | contig 10635 bp, 4 predicted proteins | sample DipCmetagenome_FD_92527 | JGI IMG/M metagenome (GOLD analysis project Ga0126337, IMG submission 92527) | Coral microbial communities from La Bocana,Puerto Morelos, Mexico - Diploria C A metagenome | ecosystem: Host-associated > Invertebrates > Cnidaria > Coral | place: La Bocana,Puerto Morelos... | reverse complement strand
GTCGAGCCATTTTATAGTGAGCCCAGGCACGGATATTTCGTCAACTAATAAACCAAACTAATTTTTAGGATCGCTAACTGTTAATTATTCCACGAGTTTGACCATAGGTATTCTTTGATTTTTGAATAACAATAGGGTCACAGATTAAACGACCAGATGTTCGAAGGCCGGATACCGCTATCCAGCATCGAATCCAGCAGATAGAACTCTTTCCCGTGAATAACTGTTCACAAACCACGCTATCCACTGGATAATGATTTATCCGGCAGCCAGGTTTCCAATTATTGTGTTCACCATTAAAGAGTTTCTATTGTTGTTTTGCATATGTTGAGAAAGTGCAAGAAATTCCCAATAAGATAGCTTAATTTGTAATATTCTTTCATTTTTTCTATCACTTCAACGTTTTACATTCAATCTTTCCTGAAATATAATCTTTCGTGAAGACAGAAGTCCCATAAAATGGCTGAACTCTTCAAGCTTTCTAAAGAACTTGAATTGAAGAATCTATTCAACAGATCAATTAACATATTGTTTGCAGTTGACATAAGGCTATGGGCTTTTATTGACCTTGGGTCTGTGACGAAAGCCCTCAGATGACCACAAGAAGTTTCAAGTAACATATGTTTATATAATACCGAGTCAAAATAATGCCGCCAATATACTGACGTTTTTAAAATTTATCAAATTATTAATTTTCGAGCACGCTTAAATTTTTTAACAGGGTATGGTACAGTGAAAGCAACCTGCACGCGAAGATTTGAAATATGTGAGATAACTTTATATTCGTTTTCTGACTTTTCTCGCACTGAGAAATTTTTGTAACAAAAGAGCCTAACTTCTTCTCTTTACTCAGATCTGGTCTTAACTTGTGCTAAGGTTAATTGGACTTCAATTTAAAAGTGTAACCGAAAGGGTGGTTAAGTGAGTGAAGGATTTGATCTACCTAAAGGTATAGCTGTTGGTGGACTGACAAAGAACGCATATCTGGGATATCAACTCTTCCATCTGCTCAAAGCGCATGCGTTCTTGAAACCCGCAAGATATGACTCAGGAAGGGGATCGCAATAGCAATGAAAGCTTGTCGTCGCGCTCAGAAAGAGAGAAAAATTCTATTCCGTATAAACTCAGTTTAGTCCCAATTTTAATATCAATAATAACAACGATGATGAACTTGTCGATTTATAAAGCTCTGCTCTCTTCTTAATAAAACTAACTCGCGCTTCCCAAGCACCCCACGTTCTCGATCTTTGATAAGGGAAACGAGCAGATGTTTACCAGCTACTTGTTATACGCTTTGTAATGCAGTAATTGTTTTCAGAGTCAAAGGGAATATTATAAACAACCATGCAAACTAACAGTGTTTAAATGGTGTGATCGCTCTACCAAATGTTTAATGCTTCTTTTTCAAGAAATTATTACAAGAACATGAGGCAAATAAATTACAGATGAATGCACATTGTTTACTTTAGGGAGAAAAGCTGCCACGTTATGATCCGTTTGAGCACTCATCATCTGTATGCCAGTAGGCTTGTCTACTTCAGCCACTCCTAAACATCTGGAGAGTTTTCTGCTCTCTACAATGAAGCAAAAATATCGCAAGTAAATTTGTCAATTTATGTTCCCTTCCTGAAATGCTTACACAAGATATCTAATATCTAGTCCACATCCCACGAACTGAATTTGATGGGTTGACTTAGTCATCAAGTTTTTGGTGATTCTCATATTAACTACTTCGGAGAACTTGTTAAGAACGAGTGTTCAATATCTTTTATCCAAAAGGCTTGTCAAAGCAAGTAAGATTTACCATAGTGGTCCGTGATTTCAAAAGGCAGTTCCATGTTTAGAAACTGCAGAAAACTGCGGACTGATATACGCAAACTTTGTCTTTGGTTTTCGGGCGTTCTGCCGCCAGTTCAGAGTCAACACTTGTCTAAGTTAGGAAGAGTTAAAAACCCTTACCTTCGCATGAACAAGTGTTCTTCCAATATGAGGCGGCCATACTGATTCAGAAGAGGGAGGACTTTCAACATCTTCATACTGCTAACACAATGATTAAACACAGTCAGATATCACAGGAGTATGCAGCAGTCAGTAACGGTCCTGTTTAATGCAAAATACCTTGAAGATTTGCTTGTAGGGAAACCTTCTTTTACCATAGTGGTCCGGCGGAAAAAGTTTACGTTGTGCTACGCTTGGTTGGTTGCACAGCAGTAACATTGTAATGTACACCACACAGAAGAAAATTCCTTGAGTGTTCATCGTGAACGAAGACTTGTTTGTGTGCTGGCTTAGTTGTGGGGTGAATAGCTTTTGTCGCTCTAGTTTTGTAACTTGCATTAACAGGTGATTCTTAACCTATCTACGTTCATTAAAGGCATTATTTTAATGTCCATCATAAAACCTTTTTAACTGTTTAAATTATGCAAGCGGCAGGTCTTTGTGACATAGACTAATTAAAAGACTTTCAAATACAATGTTGAGAAAAAATCCAATCCTAAACATCTTAAGTCTGATTGGAAAAATATAATAATAATACTAAACGAACTCAAAGCATTAATAACGTTTTTCATGGGGTGATAATTTATGTTTAGTTTATATAGATAATTGCTTAATAAACACTGTAGCGTTGTTATTTTGTGTTGGGTGCTTCTAAACCCCAGGACCTTTAATAATGCTTTAATTAACTTGTCTCGGTCAATGTTTGACTGAGCTAACAAAGCTATTTTCGACGACAAACCGAAAATGAAAAGCGTACCATATGTTCTTGATAAAAATTTATTTATAACATCTGGTAACAATTCCGATCGCGAGTACTCCTATGAATTTAAGTTGTTTTCCACCAATGAATAATTGATAGCCGATAGAATCGATAGAAACGACAACTTTTTTAACACGTAGTTCTCCAATTTCCAATTTTTAAGCAGTTGAATAAAATAAAAAGAGACAACGGAAAGACTCAATTTTTACGGCTCCTTATTTAGGTCCATTTATAACGGACACAGAGGGAGGGCTATCTTAAGGCTCGATCATTGAGGCCTGCTGTTTGGTTTCCATTGTGTCTTCTTATTAACCCAAAGTTATTAAAAATGGAAACCAGTAGGAGACTAAATAAAATATCTTTTCTTTGCGTTATGTTATCATTCGGCTTTGGAATTCAGTTAAAGTGAGATTATGAACAAAAATATATCGTAGTATTCGAATTAGCACTCAAAGATATGAATAAGGGAGCAAGGATGAATAAGAAAGTTGACCAGGTTTTTTTTCAGTATCAACCAGGTTCAGTGTCAACCATTCAAGACACTGATCGAAGAGTAAATGAGAGTGAGGTAATACATGTCACAACTTGTCACAATATTACCGCTTTCCTTTCTTTCAATAGGTAAGCTCAGCGTCATCATAGTAACTTCGTTTTCCAAGTTAATATCTGTGAACTAAAGCTATAGGAACGGTCCACTAAAAACGTTATGGGAATGGAGGGATAAAGTAAAAAAAAGGGAAAAGGAAAATCGCGCGATCACATACATACACACACGAAGGAAAAAGGCAAAGCTAGAGCCTAAAGTGTTCGGATCATGTTTACTATGGCAAGTGTTCTGAGACACAGATCAGTTCGCCAATGCTTTACCGATATTTTGCTAATGCTGCAGCAATACTTCACCTACGCTCAACTGCAGCTGTATAACAGCCTATTGTGTATCATGGAGAATAAAAAGGCGTAAAATGAACTTTCCAAGAAGCGCAAGAGTCTAAGATGATAAGTTTATCTTGAAAATGTCCTGGAGATGTAGCCTCCGTATGAAAAATTTGGAAAGAGCGTTGACAATTGCGTTCAAGGCCACGTGATTCTTTGGTAATAATGCGAAAGCTTTTCACTCCATTTAATATTATGACCTGAAGAATTGTCCTATTTCGTACAGGTCTTGAAATGTTCAGTTTTTCTATCATGGAGTCTTCGTTTACTTTTTCCAATGTAAAAATCAATTGGACAACCCGTTATAACATTAAATGGGATAATTTTGACATTTTGGCGTCCGGAAAAACTGACTATCATTGCAAAATTAAGGAGACTTTGTTCATACATGAGTTGAAGCCAGCTCTTAATGTCAAGGTCGGTAGGAAAATCTTTTGTTTTATTAGCAAAGCTTTTGACAGACAGTTTCAGTTTGAAACGTCTTTTATCATCTCTGTCTAGGTTCCAGACTCCTATCAGTTTTGTAGTATAAATAGCTTCCCAAAAACCATAACGGTCGTGCTTTTGAAAATGTATTTAGACAAATATACGAAACGTTAAGTTTACATCAGCGCTGTTTGTGTTGTATTTCTCATCAAGTTACGATGGCCGAAGCAATAAACTATATAATCTGAAAGGCTGATCGATCGATTGCGGTCTAATGAAGTGTCACGTTTGCTAATTGCTGAACGCAGAAATTTGCGCTTTACTGGAGGTAATCAGCCTTTTATTGCGGCAATATTATTCCACGATGACATTAACGGATCATGATGCAAACATCACCAGCAGAGTGCAGAGTTCTTCTGTTGTCGAGTCAGATGTTTTGACACTGAAATGGTTTTAATTCATGGCAAAATTTATGCAGGGAACATGATTGTGAACGGCAAAACAGATGCTCTTCATAATTTTTGTTTTCGTGCGTTCTCATATTTTCCAAAATATAGAAAACTAAAATAAGAACAAAAACTCCCAAAAATATAACACGTACGCTAAGAGGCGTACTATTACGTATTATTACGTACTAAAAGTGATGGGCTGAGTGGGGTGAGTAATGTTTGGTTTGCATGAGAGTGTTTTTGGCTTTTTGACAGTGTTTTTCCTACTGTATCCCTTTGCACGATTTTTTTTTTAATCTTACGGTCGTTGCCTGCCCGTGGTCCGTTTGCACTGGGCCTCTACCTCTGTTGTGAGGTTTTGGACACAGGATCATCTGGTCCTTTACAGGGACCTTCGTATCTAGGATTTTATCCAGCCACTTGATGTGGAAGAGTCTACGGAGACAGCTCAGGGGAAATTTGTTAATCTGTTTGGCGTGTCTTTCGAATTAATGAAAAGGTCAATGCAACAAAAGCAGCTTTTCCAAAATGTACAGTGCGAGAGGAGGAAGCCATTTTAATTTTCCAAGCTAACAATGGAAAAAAGTGGGTTCCATGTTGTTAATGCAGCCTCCCCAAATTCATTTTTCTCTGTTTGGGAGCTTAGGTATTAATGACTTAAACTTAACTGTATTCAAAATGTTATCTTACTCTAATTACTCATGTGTTCCTTAAAAAGCCAGCATATTGTTGCAACATTCATCACATTTTTTTTAAGTAAAATGTTTCTGTTAAGGTTTTATAAATACCAAGATTATAAATTGATACTGAGATTAATAAATTGATAATTAAAGAAAATGGTTATACTGTATGCCTGAAGAAAAATTTATTAATGAAAAGAAAATCAATTTGGTATTTGATGTACACTATTCATTTATTTATACTTATTTATAGTACAGTTTTTTTTGTGATTGTTTTATAATAAAGACCGATCAATTAAAGAAAGTGAATTTGAGTAAGTTATGTTGCTTTTATCGTGTAAGGCAAGTAATTGACGACTTATTTAAATATGAGAAATACTTAAAATATATCAAGTTGTGAATAGTTGAAATCGAACAGTTCACAAAAGTAAGAGACTCGGAAAGTGGCTTTATATAAATGGCATTCAGTGACAAAACACTGGAAAATTTGTCAATATTTTAAACTCAACCGTTTTAAGAACTTTGTAATTTTATTAAGTTATAATTAGACTGGCTTCACACCAAAATGCCACCCTTCTTCTGCATGAACTTTTTCTTTGGGTTTCTCTACACGGATATTTTTTCCTGCCATTTTCCCTACCCTCCCCACTCTCATCACCTTTTCAAAGCTCCGTCCCTTACTAGTTCTCACCATATTTGTAGAGCATGGTATAATTGCTTATATACCATGATGGCTAAGCCAATGAAAACTCTCGAATTGCATTATCTAATGATCCAGGAAATGCTGTAAAATATTATTAGGTGGGAAATATGACCGAAAAAAATGCTTGAACATCCCGAGCACACTTCATAATTTGAGGTTTGTACCCTTCAACGAATGTTTTTAATTTACTAAAAACCATATGAGCCGGTGGTGAGAATCAGTTGATAACAATATCATAAAAAAATATCTAACATGTTACCTTGACAGCTGGTTCACTGCATGTGGTCGGATGTTTTAGATCATTGAGAAATTATCAGGACCTTCAAGGATTTAGGAGAAAGTTTCACTGCCGAGGCTGAAACGGACGGTCCACAAACACTAACAGCTACGAGAAATATTTAGAGGTGTAATTACCACGCACGACCGCTATCTAAACAAAGCTGGGGTCCGTGACTTCAAGCTATGATAAGTGTGCTCGGGAGTTGTTTTATATCAGGGAAAGGTAAGCAGGGTAACGAACACATTCAATTTGTCGTGACATTGTTATCGCTTATTACTAACAACCTCGCTTTGTCACGTTTGCTCCACGCCTTTTATCCGTCAATACTTTCGCAACAGTTGGTTGAATTTCTACACTTTTTGCCACAGCATATGAAATAGAAAGAGCATGCTTTAAATCGCCAGAATTCCAATTTTCAGACCACTCTCATGTAAAAATAAGAAGGTTTTGTATGAAAGCGAGGAGGTTTTATCCTCCAGCAAAACTTGCAAAATTACGAGGATTAGGAAACCACTGGAGGCGTAACTGGAGGACAAAGCGTCTTCTTCCCATACAAATACTTCTAATTTCTAACGTCCCTAAAAATGAATAAACCTGAAAATTTGCATGTAGGCTTATTTGTAAGTGCTCTTTCCATTTCTGGTAAAATTATGCATTGCGACTAAATCAGTGTGTCATGATTAAAAACCATGTCACGTGAGCAACTGTTCCAAATTACCTATCACGTTTCCCTTCTGTTTGTAAAATTTATGGAACACCCTACGATGTTTCTCGTTCAACAGAATTTCTTAGAGTCCTTCCAATATTGCAATTTGTGACCGATACGACTTGAATTAGTAGCTGGACCTTATGTGGAACAATTCAGTAATTGTGTAACCGTGCTTTAATTTTTTCAAATCTGCCCTGCACGTTAGTCTGATTTTTTTAAAATTACTTTCCCGATTACTCCACTCTTTGGAGCCCGAATACTATATTCATTCAAACAAATTAAAACTGAGAGGAGCGAAGCATAACAAGTTACAGACACGCTTTCCCATTAAAGGCCACTTTGGCGAAAAAAAAACGCAACCAAATTTACATTATCCACAAAATGGGTTTGGAAATATTTGAGTTTACTGTAAATAGGGTACCAAGATGTTTTTAGGAACAAATTTGGGTCTGTTTCAGAGACGGTGTGTAAAATACTAGCGCGATCAAAGATGTTTATTTGGCTAGCCTCTTGTACACCTTGGTTAAAAAGCCAGCTTTTATAAAATAACTGAAATTAAAGCAGATATACTTTGAGTTCAATGAAAAAAAATGAACACACGTTTTATTCTCAATTAGTTTAATTTAATTTAATTTAATTTTGATTGAAGGTTCTTTAATGACTGCTCTGTATTGTCGCACGGATATCCTGAATACGACTAATGCTTGGTCATGTGTCTCCGTGATGTCCTTCTCGCCATTCTTTAGTTCTGATTAAGGATTATTCAGCCGGGATGTCAGCCGAACGTCAAATGTTTCCTACGGGAAATTCACGAATAGCAAATATTAGTTAGTGAACTAACATGTTAACAGCATGTTAAACTGAGCTGAAGCCATATTTACAACAAAACAGCCCTTCCACAGGGTAAACGGAAATATACTTTAAAATATCGCCAAATTAAAGAAACCATTAAAACATGTGTTCCGAAAAATAACAGTAATTGCTTTTAAAAGGAATCAGAAATCCGGTAATACTCTGTACCTTACTTGCGCGAAGCATGCTAAAATGAGGGCATATTTCAAACAAAAGAAATAACAGCCTTCACCTGATCTCTGTGTCTCCTTCTCCCTTCTGGCGGTTTGTTGTACCGCGGCAGAGAAGCCGCTCTGACATCACTACAGATCTTCTGTTTCGCCTCTCTTCTCCCTTCAGGGATTTTGCGAAAAGAAGCATCCGCTGGGACAACAGATTCAGAAAGAACCAACAACACAGCGACAAGTAACACGACACACGGGCGTGTACAGTCCATTGCTGCTCCACTGTGCTTTTACATCTCCTTGTTAATGCTCTTGATATATATATACTCTCATTATATTTGCTGACTTAAAACTTCTCTTCATGTGCTGTTTCAGCTGTTTTCAATTTGATAGTTTACCAAAAATGGTGAGATCAATATGAACTAATAAGGAATACCGCTTAATAATTAGGAAACAACATTGTGATTCTGCGCAAGTTAATTGCAGCCAGAATATATCAAATATTGGGCCATTTCAGAGAATATCTGTTGACTTTGTTACTATTTTCGATAAGTATAAAGAAGGATTCGTTCATAAAAGGTCATTTATTTAAAAGTCACCTTGAAGTACGCAGAGTTTTCTATTTTTAGGAATTTCTTTTGGAAAAGTGCTAGATAAAAATAACCCAGAGGACATTAGAACCTGTAAACTTGGATAAATCACTAATTTTCTCACAATTCCGTATTCAGTCGGCACGCGAATAAATGTTGCCGTTTTTCTTTAAAACCTCTTTAGCTTTCTTCTAGTTTCAACTTTTCTCTCGCCTTTTCTACCGAAAAAAGTTCAAAAAAGACAGTTGAAGGAATTCTGTTTACAAGACTTCAGCAACAATGTCTCCTGAGGAACTCTGACGAATTTCTCGACTCGTAGGCATAATGATAAATTAGAGAAAGTCGGCTCCCGGTTAATTGGAGGGAAAGCCATTTTCTCTCATTAGCCTGTGCCCGCCTCGGTGTAATTTGCCTGGATTTGCATTGTATGTCTCGGAAGGATAAAACAGTTCAGGGAAACAATAGTGTAACAAGGCGATATACAGGAATTATGTACAAATATTCGTGACCTTTATAAAGCTACAAGTTAGGTTATTGAGGGGCCACCAAATTTAAAAAAGTATGTCGTGTTAATGGACTAAATGGGGCCTAGAATCAATGCGAAGGGACACTTAAATTCATTTTTATTTGAAATGAAGTAATAACCATTGTTTAGGGAACGCGGGCAACATTAATGATTTCGAGTAATAAATATTTTAACATTTAATGGGCAAATGCAGTCTCTCATCCTATGGACAATAAAAACACTACTGTCATTACGATTCATAGGCCACATGTGTCGCAAACGATGTGAGTTGAACGGTGTGTAGAAATAAATTGTCCATCATCTTTTGTAGTAATTGTGCTCTCATTTTAAAAAAAAGTGATTTTTCCGCTCGAACGGTTGGAGCTGTCCGTTTAACACTGATAATTGTTCGAGCTCAAAATCCTAGGCCGGCGACTGAGGCTAATTTGACAAAGAATCTACAGGATACACGCCCGCGTAGAAACAAGTGTTACCCAAAGATTCATAGCCTGCGAGCGCAAGAGGACCATTAAAAGTTTTGCCCTACGAAATTTGCTCCTTACTGTTTAAAGCATTTCGTCGGTACAGTACAATCACGACTGTTTTGTATGCAAATTTTGTCAAGTCTTGGAGAGTATGACTTTCTTTCAGGCCTCGTTCAACTCTACGCAGCTATATTTCTACCTTTAGGTCTACCCTCACGAAAACGAACCTCAAATCGGGAATGTGAGCATTTTAGAGTAATGTGACGACAAAAATTTGAATCCAAAATGACCGGTGACTGTTACGTTTTTAAATGTCTATGGACGAGACCTCAGTTTTATCTTGTTTTTTTTTTAATAAAAACCAGTTTAAAAGTCGAAATGTTAAAACGTGAATTTGAATTAGCAGTTTTAAAACTAATGTAAAGAAAGTCTCGGTAAGTAATTTTCATATGTCTGAAAAAGCAATAAAGAAAGTGCTAACGTCATCGCGGTCTTATCGAATACTTATTTGGAACGTTTGGAAGCTTTTACGCCCATGTTTCTGCTTTCCTACTTTTAAAATGCTCCATTTCACACTTAAACACTCTGTCTACACTCCAAAAAACCTCAAAATACGTTAGCTTGCGAGTAATCTTTTCCTCGTTGGGGAGCGAAGATTGTATGACGAGCTATAAGGGCGTCTCCGCTGGAGGCTAGAAAGTCAGCGGGTTTGACTCTCAAATTAATAAGGGCACGGATATTATCCTCCTTTTTTCAACTTTTCTTATTTTTATAGACCATTTCCGTCACACAGCGTTTTCCTGACCGTTTCCTGTTTCCATTCTCGGCAGTAAAACAAAAAATATTGTGAAGTTTTTGTTCATTTGAAAATTTGTCAGTGTTTTGTGCTTCAGTACTGAACACTCGAGGCTATTTACAGAAGACTTTGTCTTACGTTTAGACAAAGAACTTGTCACAGTAATACATACATGACAGTAATACATAACAATGTTTTTCTACTCAATGTCGTTTCATATGGGCTTTAATACAGGTCTGTTTCGTAGACCAACAAAGAGTTGATCCACTCATCAGTTAAATTCCATATACACTGTAGTCGCTAGG
>Ga0126337_10003218_pt1 | contig 10635 bp, 11 predicted proteins | sample DipCmetagenome_FD_92527 | JGI IMG/M metagenome (GOLD analysis project Ga0126337, IMG submission 92527) | Coral microbial communities from La Bocana,Puerto Morelos, Mexico - Diploria C A metagenome | ecosystem: Host-associated > Invertebrates > Cnidaria > Coral | place: La Bocana,Puerto Morelos... | reverse complement strand
GGTCTATTAGAGCAGGTTGAACGTGCTCCTATCGTTTACTTCCAGTGATAAGGCGTGCAGCAGTGTTGTGAATTCTTGGAAGTTTATCCAGTTCCTGTTTTGGGAGACTATAAAGGATGCTATAACAGTAATCCAGACGTGATATTACTAGTGCACTGACTATCAGTTTGAGATCTTCCTTGGTCATATATTTACGAAAGCGACCTATGGACCTAATGGCGTTAGTTGTTTTCTTACATGTCTCATTTATATGGTATGTCAGTGATAGGTTTCCGTCTAAATTAACACCAAGAGCACAAACTCTCTCAATTAGTTCGAGACGGTATTTTCGAAAGAGAGCTTCTCGATTTTAGTGTCTTGGTGAACTGTTGTAGTACCGAGTCAGGATGGATGGGAGTCAACGAGATTCAAAGCGGTAAACACAACAACTTTTTATTCCAGCGGTCGAGCTTCTGCAGAGGGATTCCGATGCGCATGCGCACATGTATAAAAACGAATGCAAACTATGACTTGAACCGGGATCTAAATAGTATAACCTCTTTTCAGCATTACTTCTTATCATGTTTTGCGCGTTCCATCGCATTGCATCCTCTACGCAATTTTGGAGGGCAGTCGGACATAGAGCCTTATTTGGAGGATCAAGAGCTATATTGTGTTGAATATGTTATCAATTTTCAGAAAAAAACCTATATTTTTAAAATGAATGAATAACATGATGAGCCTTGCATATTCTTTTATTGTATATTACTACTCTAAGCAAATTAACATTTTATATTTTACAGGGGTATTGCTGTTTATAAGTTGATTTTTCTTCACTGAGGCTGAACTCGTTAACGAAATTGTTGCAATAATGGCCAAGTTAACAAGTCTTATTGTTATTTTCATCATCATCGGTGGTAAGTAAACACATAATAACCCCAGCAGAAATAACATTAAAAAAACGATAAAAATAAACAAATGAAATGAATAATAGACGTAATATAAGCGGCGTCCGTTTTCATCAGTTGGTCTGTCATTTTTTTGAACTTTCTCAGGGCGGGTTAAAAAGATTTTCAAAGGAAGATGACTAAACACCAAGAAATGGTCCAGCGATATTGTTGATTTTTTTTCTCATTGTTTTCACCATGGTTACTGAGTGTCCTTAGTTCAATCCTATCCTCCCGTGGGGGGTCGAGGGGTCTGTCATCCAAGATTTATACTGGGAGGCTCCGCCCTAAGGTTCAAACCTTGACTCGTATGCATACAGGAAAGGAAACCCTTTCATAACCCTTCCATACAAAATTAGTACACTCCTCACATGCCCACAGTACGGCTGCAATGTCCCTAAAAACGTCCTATAAAGATCTTTCTACGCAAAAGAGGTCCACGAGAAAATTTCCACCTAAAAGATTCCCAAATTATTAACTTGACACCCAAAAAGGTCCTACCGGCCACCTCCTCTGTTTTATTTCGGTTCCACATATTTTGAAAGGTACTTGCAGATACCCAAATGAGAGCTTGTAGGCAAAGGGAAAAGACTGCATTAGATTCGTTTGTAAGATATTACGGGAGAAATCGATGTTTCGATGTTCAAGACAATGCGAAATATGTATGAGGTATTCCTCGGCAGCCATCTTGTGTCAGCGTGAAGATTTTAAGTCATTTCTTTAATTCATAACGCAGTAAAGATCATTTCGCTCTTTTCAATTCTACATCACAATTCCTTATCTACATGTCTTTAATGTAGTTTCACTTTTTAGAACCTCATATTCTACTAACTTGCTTGTAGGCTACTTAGGTATTATGGTGGCACAAAGCCAATTTGATATCTGCAACCTACCAAAGGAACGCGGTCATTGCTATGCGTACATTCCACGGTTCTATTTTGACAAAGTGGCTGGAAAATGTGAAAAATTCATCTATGGTGGGTGCGGTGGCAATGCCAACAGGTTCGAAAGTCTTGCCGCATGCCTGAAGACTTGTAACACCTGTGTTCTTCCAAAGGAAAGGGGTCCATGCTTGGCGTACTTTCCAAGCTACTATTTTGACAAAGTGGCTGGAAAATGTGAAAAATTCATCTATGGTGGGTGCGGTGGCAATGCCAACAGGTTCAAAAGTCTTAAGGCATGCCGGAAGACTTGTAACACCTGTGTTCTTCCAAAGGAAACGGGTCCATGCAGGGCGTCCTTTCCAAGCTACTATTTTGACAAAGTGGCTGGAAAATGTGAAAAATTCACCTATGGTGGGTGCCTTGGCAATGCCAACAGGTTCGAAATTTTCCGCATGCCAGACGCACTTTCCGCATGCCAGAAGACTTGTAACACCTGCCTTCTTCCAAGGGACCCGGGTCAATGCGACGGCGAATTTCGACGCTTCTATTTTAACGGGAAACGTTGCAGACCCTTCATCTATGGTGGATGTGGCGGTAATGCGAACAACTTTGAAACTAAGAGGGCATGCAATAAAAAATGTCGCAAATAGAAAAAAAGGTAAGAACTGTTTAAAAGATAACATGGCTGAACTTTTTTCATTACGTTTACAACAAAACGCCGGCGTACTGAAAACTGATTAATGTAACTGATTCATGAAATATAAATCACTTTTTTGTTACTAAGGCTAAAGGTCAGTCATCTGTCTCGGGCCAAAAAGATTTTAGTTTTTTGTATGGCACCAACTCCTATTCGTCCTCTTTAATTTATTTATATCGTTTTTAAAAGGATTTTTCAGTTCATGTATTAATGCAGCTCCAGTCAAGTCGGTCTTTTTGGAACTCCAATGTTTTCGAATCCTACGAGTTTGGATGAGCCAAATTACCTATGGAAAGACCGAGACAGCATGAAATGCCGTCGTAGCATACTAAAAGTGCATTATACACTTCCCGTACCCCAGTTGAGCCATCATTTAACCATATTAGGCCAGCGACTGATATCGGAGGATATCAGAACAGTGGGTGGTTTCTTATTGGCAGATGACTATGGCTATAATTGGATATGGTTATTGCATTTTACTGAGTGGTTGTTAAAGTAAGGCACAATAAATGACTTTTTCCAGCTATTTTGTTTTCTTTCCACAGCATTAAACTGCCACGAGATTGCCTGGGGGAAAATCATTTTCATTAGATGTCGTTACACTTATAAGGGATATGTGGTTAATAAATAAACAGAAGGAAAATGTAGCTTGTTGTGAGATTTTATTAGAGTATGCCTGAGTTCAGTTTCCTCAAAAACATGGACCAAGTCCCTCCACGAAAATTTAAAAAAACTCCTGCCAGTAATGGCTATATAAATTAATTTAGCTAAGCGTGGGGAGAGCGGTGGCCAGAAAAAAAATGAGCAAAATTTTTATTCCCTTGGCAGACGCTAAAACTTGGCTACAGTCGAACCTCAGGTTGCGTAAGCGACTACCTCTCCTCCGGCACCAGTTCCTCATAATACCACACGTTTCCAAGTCAAATCACTATATTTGGAACCTCCTGTAAGCAATACTTCTAGTAAGCGACCACTTTTCGTCAGCAACCAGTTTTTCAAAATTGAACGGAAGTTTTATACGTATTATTCTTTGCCGCACCTTTCAATTTCAGTTTTCACTTGCGCAGTTTTTCCAAACGAAATTTCGTACTGCTTTCGCTTCCCGGAATAAGGTGAACAAAAGAAGAAAAGAAGTGTTTGACATGGTACTGAAAAGTGTTCTACATATATGGCTTATTGACCAAGCGTGAGGTCAAGATGGCTGGATAATGGCCAAGTTTTTTTTTTGCGTGTTTATGGACCGAGACGAAGCCGAGGTCCATAAACACGCAAAAAAAGAACGAGGCAAATATCCAGCCATTTTGACCGAACAAGCTTTGTCAATAAAGGATTTTTTATACGGGATAAAACACTATAACATGATAAATGTTCCTTGCGGGACATAACCCGTATCCCGAGCGGATAAGATAGCTCTATCTTGCCCGCTCGGGTAGAGCCCGAGATTCGAGAGCTAGCCGTATAATAAAAAGTTATCTAAGCACTTTGCCGCCAACTGAAGGACACTGAAGTTGTGTGAATTTAGAAAACAAAATCTACACAATTTTGTCTTCCTTGATAAGGTAATAATTAGATTATATCTGCAGGCTACTGGCCTCGAAAGAAGTTAGTGCCACGCATGGACCTCTGGAATATACAGATTGTTTCTATCGTTGCAAAACTCAGAGGAATTCACTTTTGACGGAGAAGATTTCATTAAATAACATAAGCCCTCGTTTGGGACGTATTCCAGTAATCAAATACAATAAAAATATCAGTGACCAATAAATCACGCTGAAAACGTAGTTAATTCAGTGAAAACTGAATATCGTCTTCTTTCCGCATATTTTATCTACAAGGCTCAAGTAAAAGGAATTATTTGTGAGTAGTTTTTTGTTCAAATGGTATGTACACATAGACGGCAAACGAATTACTAAGTAGTTAATAACCGAGAGTGGTCGTTACGGGAAAGTCTCAAACTGAGGCCTCGCCGTATTGACCGAGCGATAGCGAGGTCAATACGATAGGCCGCGGTTTGAGATTTTCCCGTAACGATCGAACGGTCGAGGTAATTAGGTTGTTTACTATATGGCACACAAAAATGAAGCAAAAAGGCCAAAGCTAGGGCAGCGGAACAGATCACTTTTCATCCGATAGTGCGCGAGCAAGCCCGTAATCGGTCCGTGGGCATTACGGGAGAAGAATGCTCTAGAATTCAGTGACAATTAGCCAATCAGAGCGCGCTATATAGCGCCTACAAACACAAGCCATATAACAAACTGCGTAAATGTCACCATCAAATCTGAGAAAAATTTGTTGACAGTTATATCTTTTATTAGTCTGAGTAAGTGGAAGTTAAGGGTTTAAAAGCCAACCGTCTTTTATTATTTCTCCTCGATCGTTGAACTACTTCTGAAACTTTACACGATGTACAAATCTCCGTTGCATGGGCCATGCAACTATACGTCCGTAGAACTTGGGGACGATCGGCGAATTATATTTTATCATTATATCGAGGTTTTCGAGACTTCAAAAACTCGGTTTGACTCTTGGGAAAGAAAATGTAATCAAGAAATTCAGGAGCCGTCGTGCGAGTATTAAAGCAAAGAATGGAAGGGAGACAAGAGCCAAAAAGGGCTACTGTTCAGCTGTACTACTGTTGTGTTTGTGGTAACTAGCACGAAGCAATAAACTGACACAAAGTCAAAGGACAACACAAACAGTTGCCATGTTTAATCTTATCTGTCTTAAGTCCCCGGATGTACATTACATTACATTCCCAGTACACCCCAATCAACAGGAAGTGAATTCAATAAGGTAAACAAACTGTTCAAATGTTCAATAAAGTACACAATCCGCCAAAGCCTGCGAGGTGCGAGAGGTACATGTGACTTTTACTTCTGTGGGTGTATCCCCTGGAGTGGGCTGGTCAGTCAATTGTGTGCCAGGGGCTGGTTCTGGTTCTGGTGGATCACTTTCTGACTCAGCACTGTATCCGGCATCAGCTGCGGCCTTCCTCACGAGAGGTTTGATATGCTACAAATTCCTCTTGTACTCAGCTACTTCGGGTGTCCTTAAAACTACCTGGTTCCCATAGCGGGCAACCACTTCATAAGGTTTGCTCTCATAAGAGGGAGATAACTTGTTATATCTATTTTGTTTCCAGGAGTACTGCTTCTCCCACTGCGATGGCTCTATCCTTAGCTTGATATCTTGTGTTAGCGTAGTAATTTGCTTGCTGTTTCTTCACTAAATCTCGATCCCTGATTTTCTCCTAGCTCAGTAAACTCTGGAAGCTTGGTAATTAATCTCCTCTTGGAAAACAGTTCAGCCGGGGTAACACCTGTTGTAGCGTGACTAGTTGATCGGTAGGCCAGCAGAAACTTGTTGAGCTCTAACCGCCAGTTTTTTCCATCTGCTTGCCAACTCACATGGCTTTGAGAAATGAGCGGTTCTCGCGTTCAACTTCACCATTCGCCCTTGGCCACAACGATGCACAGTGTTCCTCTTTCTTTAGTCTTCACAATTCCCTGATGCCCCTCGTGAGCTAAATCTAACGTCCTTCTCTGCAATTACTTTGGAACCAAGATCCTCGTTCCGCGTAACACGACTTGGACAACACAAGTTAACTCATTGCATATCATCTCATAGGCTTTTGGTGCCTGTCTCCAATTCCCTGTCTTCAATGCCTCGCGTTCCGAGGTCAATTCTTTATCTTGATATAAGACTTCTTCTATCTCTTCAATTGGAAGGGCAACTTGCACTGCTTGCAAGTTCACTTCACGCACATATTCTTCATCTTGGACACCTTTAAAGCAAGGATTTAAGTTAGCCGAGACAGGGCGTCCGCAATGTTCTCCCGAGAGGCCACATAACGAACTTTAAAATTTGTAACTGAAAGGTTGCAAACACCCATCGTTCTATTCTGGCAGATGGCTTTGACTTTGGGCCATAAATGGTTTTCAACGCTTGATGGTCTGTCACTAATTCAAACTCGGGAAAACCACACAGGTAAAAATTAAACCTTTCGCAGGACTAAACAAGTTCAAGGGCTACCTTTGCAGTCTGACTGTACCGATGCTCAGTGTCACTTAGACTTCTGCTAGCATAACATACTGCACGGCTTTGCCCGTCTACCTCGTGAACCAAAACAGCACCAAGTCCCACTGGGATGGCATCTGCTATGACTTGGGTGCGTGCTCCCCGGTCAAAAAAGCCAACATGGATGCTCCTGCCAGGTCTTGTTTCAACGTGTTGAAAGCCTTCTCTTGTGCTTTCCCCATTACAAAATTCTCACCTGTCGACAAAGTACCCTCAGCGGTTCTGCCTTCGTCGCGAAATAAGGGATAAAACTCGAGCTAAATCCAACAAGGCTCAGGGAACTTCTCACTTCTGAGACTGAAGAGGGGCGTAGTGCTTCTTTCACTGCTCGCGACTTTTCCTCGGTGGGTCCAATTCCATGCTTGGAAAGGAGAACTTGTATGAAGACTGCTTTACTCATTCCAAAGGTACACTTCTAGCTATTCAAAGTAAGGTTCTTCTCCTCCAGCTTAGCCAACAGCTTTTACAAGTTCTGGTCGTGCTCAACAACAGTCATTAACAATCAAATCATCAGCAATGTAATTAATGTAACCAATGTCTGCAATCACCTGACTGATAATGTGTTTGTATTTCTTGGTTGCTGCATTCACTCCAAAACGTAGTCTCTTATAGCGGAACAAGCCTACATGTGTAACAAAAGTGGAAATATCTCTGGAAGCTTGATACAGCTCAATCTGGTGAAAACCACCACGCAGGTCCAGCATGGAAAAGACAGTACTACCATTGAGTTCTTCCAATACTTCATCAACGGTGGGTATTGGCAGCCGTTGCCCCATTTGCGCGGCGCATGTCCACACAAAGTCTTATCTCACCAGACGGCTTGGGGGCTATGACAACAGGGCTCCCCCATGTAGTGAGGCCTTCTACCCTCTCTATGATATTGCCCTCTAAAAGTTCATAAATCTTAGCTTTCATCTTTTCTCTTAGTGCGAATGGAACTCTCCTCAACATTTGTGCCACAGGTAGTACATCTGGGTTAACATTCAACTTCAACTCAAAATCTTTTAGTTTTCCAACTCCTATAAACGCTTGAGGGTCAGTTGAGCATTGAGCTGGTCGGCAAAGGCACTCTTAACTTCATTACAATTGCCACCAAAAAAACTGGCCTTTGGCCCAATGTGAAGGACACCAAGTTCCTTTGCAGTAACATTACCCAGTATGCAACGTCCATACTTAGTATAACAAAACTGGAAGTTACTTTAGCTTTTCCTACAGAAATGTCAGCTTCAAAGTGACCAATAACATCAATTTTGCTGCCGTCATAGGCAAACAATTCCCTCGAGCAATGTTCAATGTCCCCTTTTAGACCTGCACTCTTCAATTTCTGAAAATCTTCTTGCCCCATCAGATTACTCACAGACCCCGAATCAATCAAAACTTAACAATTCCATCAATACTCACTGATTCATCGTGGGCAGGTCACTTGAGGCCGACACCCTGCAAACACCCTCCTCAATTTCTTCTATCACAGAAAACGCAAAGGCGGAGTTTTCTTTTTCCCGACCGCTGCCCTCCACATAATCTTCCATTTGATTTGCCTGGCGTTTGAATTCCCTGGTATTGCTGCTGGCAATACCAGGTTTTCTTGAAACGAGACCCTATTCCCTTGTCAGCGGTTTGCTATCAGTCGGCACCAACTGTCGGAACACGTGACGTTCGAACGGAAGATTGTCTTCGCAACGAAAATGATGATCAATTTTACGAATACAAACCGCATAGGGATCTTGATCTCCCTTAGGATCAGGGTCGACAATATCTTCAAAAATATCCTGTAACTCCACTCCCGCAGAAGTAGAAGTAGAAGCTGCGATGTTTTCTTCTTCGTGTTCTCCAGACCTTTCCCATCTTCGTAGTACTCAAACACTCGTTTCCACTTTTGCCATTTAAGAAGAAGCCGATAGATCAAGTGTTGGGAGAGCATTTTAAGCCATCATTGTCGCCAATGTAGTGTTTGTGGTAACTAGCATGAAGCAATAAACTGACACAAAGTCAAAGGTACAACATAAACAGTCGCCATGTTTAATCTCATCTGTCTCAAGTCCCCGGATGTACATTACATTAGTTCCCAGTACACCACAATTACTATATTAAATTTAGAGGAATTGCGTTTTTTCTTACTGTAATGGTCTCGCTCAAGTTAGAAATGAAACTCTCGCTCCTGGGTTGTTGCAGGCGCAACAAAACACCAAGGCAATATAGGTTTACGATTCTTTCTTTAATTGTTCCTGCGTACTCCGATTCTTGTGGCCTCAGGGCACTTACCGAAGCGATGTGGTCAACTGAAATCATCACATTAAGAAATCGCCCAAACATTCGTTTCTTTTATAGCTAAAAATGATCACAAAACTAAGCGCACGTGATATCGAAAGGAACTCAAGAACAGTTAAAATCTAGCGAAACCTATAACCCTAGGATCACAAACTTTCATAACATTGTAACCTTAAACACTGAAGTAAATTGTCGCTTATCAACGTTCGCGGGGCTTGTATACTCGACTAGCTCTGCGCGCCACCAAAAGAAACAGTGTAGAAATCGTGTACATTAGTTATCAAGATTAACGATATACCTTTAAGTTCCCCGTGAAAATGAATCGAAGAGTATTGTTTCCTAGCACCCATGTTAAGGTTTGCGATTCCCTCGGCTTCGTTGCATTATTTGTCGGAAACTCTCCACGATAATTCTCCGGTGGCACACGCCAATCGAAGAAGAAAACCACATCGTCGGAGGGCGACAAAGTTCCCCGGCTGGACCTCCTTGCTGATTGGCCAGTCAGCGGCAAGAATTCCAAAATTTCTGGAACTGGTTCGGTAGGAGTAAGTTTCCAGGGGTTCTTCTGCCCTTCAAATAAACTTTCGCCCGTAAAAAATCGCACCGTCCCGACTAGCAGCCCCTGGGTCTCCGAGGATGCTTTAGGTTGTACAAAGCCATTGTAGAATGTCTGTTAAATAAATCATGTATGTAGACGATGCTGTGGAAAAACCATCTAGAAATCTGGTTTCTTATCGTATTGTAGGAATAATTTTTAAAGCTTTCTCCCTGCGTTTCCTATCCTTCTCCTATGATTGTGCGTCTTTTATTTTCGATTCCGAGAGAGAGTATTGGCTCCTTTGGCCACTTCATACCAAAGGGCGTGTGTTCATTATTTGTCCATTGCCCAAGCCACATTGCCTCAGTTCTAGTGGTGTCTATTTTCAATCCAGAAAGGAAGCTAAAATTATAAAGGAGACCTAACAGTTGGACAACAGAATCTCGATCACGGACGAACACAGTGTATCATCAGCATATTGTGCTACTTTTATTACATGATTGTTTACTAGGATTCGTCTGCTGGACTTGTTGCTTTTTTGAAGCTCTCTCAAAAAGTTTGATGTCTAGAACAAAAAGAACTCCTGATAAAAAAAGATCCTTCCAGAACACCGCATTACAGGAACGTGGAAGCGGGCCGATCTTTCATACACAGCAACACAGCTAGACAAGTCATTGCAAAATATGCTACAGCTCCAAAATTAAAAAAAAAACGGTTTATAATGCTTGGTATATCCTTTTCAAGTCTTTTTGGGATGGCTTTAGTTACGATTTTATTTGTAACGGTAGTTGATTTATTCTTATTATTTTCTGCATTGTTGTAATTTGTACGACAGATAATCTGATTGCGGCGAATGCTATTTAAAAATTGCAGCTGGCTTTTCAACGTTGGTTTATCAACGTGGAATAAGAAAGTAAAAGATATCGGGACAAATGGTTACCACATCAACAGTCAGATGAAAAGATGGATATTATGACTACAGTCTAATAGAAACAAGTCGAAACAAGATGAACGAAAATTATTTCGTATTAATCAAAATTTAAAGTTAAATAAACTTTTTTAAAAACAAGTCTGGTCGCGTCAGCATAACCAAGTTGTGTTTCTTCGGCTACTGGTAATCATTAGGGAGCTTAAGCAAACCACGACGACGACGGCAACGAGAACGTCACCAAACAAAAGGTTTAATGAGCAAAACAATAGCTGTGCACGTGCGTTATAATTCTTTGTACATTTCCATGGCGTCCT
>Ga0126337_10003217_pt1 | contig 10635 bp, 7 predicted proteins | sample DipCmetagenome_FD_92527 | JGI IMG/M metagenome (GOLD analysis project Ga0126337, IMG submission 92527) | Coral microbial communities from La Bocana,Puerto Morelos, Mexico - Diploria C A metagenome | ecosystem: Host-associated > Invertebrates > Cnidaria > Coral | place: La Bocana,Puerto Morelos... | reverse complement strand
TTGCAGAGGAACAGTTTTGAGCAGTTCATTATCAATTACTGTAACGAAAAGCTACAGCAGATTTTTATTGAGCTGACCCTTCAGTCTGAGCAAGAGGAGTACATCAGAGAGGTGGGACAATTTAAAGACACAATACAAGTATTGCACACAGGGGTTTCATCCAGAGCCAGGCAGGAGTCAAATTAACTTGCTTTCACATAATTGTAACACCAAAACAGCATAGTGATGGATAAAAGCAGGACTATTTGCAGTTTTGTTAAGGAATGATGAGAGAATGAAAGAGGACAGTTCATGCACATTTCAGGGAGAGAATTTAAGGGAGCAATGAACTTTTCAGTTGTCCTTTTTATTAGCCAAGTAGTGTTGGAGACAAGGAGACATTTGTCATATACTGTTTATTGGGTGAACGAAAATTGTATGCACTGTCAATGTAATGTGATAAGTGTCGGGGAAGATGAGTTAAGAATTACTTAAGGTGGCTCCATATAGTTTTTTTTACCACGCGCGCTGCTAGCGCAAACTTGTCGGAATCTGCGCGCACGAGCTGAAGCAAGCTGAGGCAAAAATGATCAATCACGGAATTATTCTAAACGTTTCAACGGAAAACTTTACCCATAACAGAATTTTAAGAGCAGGCAATACTCTTTTAACTTCTAAGGATTATGAGTTTGTAAATTTTCTCTCTGGAATTGCTTCCAACGCCCCGTAAACAAGTGCGAAGCAACGTTTGCGAACCGTGAGCATGTGCAACACAGTAACTTGAAGAATTTCTATTTTACTGACGTCACGAAAACAAAGCGTTTTGGAGCGACCTAAAAACGCATATCGCGCGCGTTCCACATGGTGAATTTTTTTTTTAATTGGCATATGGGTAGGATTTTTTTGTTTTTCACCCATATGAAAAAATCAACAAATTTTAAACATACATTAATGCACTGAGGGTAAGAAACGAAAATTGCGAAAACCACCGAAAATTATGTACAAATTTTCTTGCGACTTTGTCCGCTAAAACTCTTTAGACGTTTACTTCGTTACGCCAAAAACAGGGAAAATTCACCGTGTTTAAACCTAGAAAATCCGTGTTGAAGTAAGCTTGCATCAAAAAACAAGCCAAGTATCTTTGTCGCTAGTTGCCATAGCATAAAAAAATAATAATAATAAAAAAAATAGCAACGAGATTAAGGCACTGAAAGAATCTTCCTCAGATGGATTAAAGCTACACATACTTGATTGTAGATATTAGATCAAGTGTTACACGAAAAATATTTACAAAGGCAGAAGTAAGCTCATGTAAATGTAATTGCAACGACTTGCAGATTACTGTATAGAGCCACCTTAATTTACTGAGTTTTGTTTGAAAATAATATTATGTGTTCTGGCAGACATGTAGGTAAAATAGATTTCACATTGGCTTTGCAGGGTATTGAGTGGACAACAATAGAGTATTTCAACAATGCAATCATCTGTGACTTGATTGAAAAGGTGGGTGCAGGTACTCCAAGAACTCAAAGAACCGTTTGTCAGAAGGAAAGGTTGAGACAGGTCTTTTCTTCATTTTAATCAGCTTTTCTTTTAAACATGCAGTCGTCAAAATGCAGAACAACAAGGAAATAGCTTTTCTGTTATGGTCACTTTCTTTTGGCCTGACTCCACAAGAGCCAGGTCAGTCTTGGCCTTACGCAAGATCTCTTTTCACATGAACTCTCTATTATCAGTGCCACCACCTTTTGCTTATCCTTCAGGGACCACACAAACCATTTTAATGTGGTAGGGCTAAAAAATCTGGCAAAGACGAACCTGCATTAGGGGTCACTGTTGCGCCATTTTGTTACTTTCAGGTGGTACAATTCACGTGTTATACATGACATATGTAGTGCTAATAACTCAACCCAGGCCAAAATAGCTGGTAGTGGTTCAGCCCTGCTACAATGTGTACCTGACAACACATTTCACTTTATTGTTGATTTTATTTTGTAACATTTAGAAAATAATATTTTACATTAAGACACTTCTCATGTTTGGTTATGCATGTATCATATTTGACAATTTTTTTTTCAAACCTACTCCTTTGTTTCATTTTTGTGCTTTACTTTAGACCAACTTCACAGTTAAAAAATGGGGTAGTAGGAAGGCTTGTAGTCAAGAGAACATTGTTAGTCATTTAATTTTTACATTCTGGCTAATTATTAATTAGAAATTAAGAAAAGTAAAAGACAAATTTCCATTTTACAAACGAGAAGTCTCATCTTGCAGTGGCTTTTGGGAACGTTACTTGATACAAGGCAAGGAGGGAAAAGGCAAGAAGCCATGTTGCTCCCAGTAATGATTCCACAAACAACTGCTTGCGAGACTCGTGCCAAGTTTGTTCTCATTTTTAAAGTGGCAAATTAACCACCATAGCAAGTGTTTTGAGCGTTAGCTCTTTTTTGTAACCCTTCAATGAAGGACTAAGGCTTGAATTTACTACTTGCAGTCCTTGCAGTGGATAACTTACCTTCGTCAACTTCAATTTGATAAATAGCTGTATTATATTTTTAGTTTTGCCCACCAACCATTTGAACATTTTGTTTTGAAACTTGCAGCTTTGTTATTTTCTACATGCACTAATTCATCTCTCTCATATTGATAAGCACTGCCACAAATCATTAATTACCGCTGTACCTGGCAACAGTAAACTTGAACACTTTGCTAGCTCTCTGCCAGCAAAGGTATATGTATATGTATGACCGCGTTTGATTATGATGAGGAAGGGTTCGTCCAGTTTTAATTACTTAACTTATATGTATGATTAGTTCTGTTATTTGTCTTTCACAGAGTCATGTTGGTATTATAGCCCTTCTTGATGAGGAATGTTTGAGACCAGGAGCGGTAAGGGAACTCACAGTTTGAACTACCAGTGCTTAGTATACAAATGCTCCAATCTGATTAGCCTGCATAGCTTGTTTAAGCCACTTAGCACGCAGAGAAAGCGGTGAAGCCGTGTAAACAAGGGCTGATGTTTCTTCCAAAAAATGTGGCTCTATGTCTTAATTTAGCCAAAAGAAAATACATTTATTTTCTGTTGGCAGTGACCCAAAGCAAAATTACTCTACATCAGTGCCAGTGGTATAAATTTCAACTGTGCTGAACAAGGTCACAAAACAAGGGAAGCAGCCTTGAACAAGAGTTTGAACAACATGGCGTGGCTAAAATACTCCATAGTTCTTTGTATTTTAGCATTCTTTGACTGAATCTTTCGAGTTTTCGGAAGGAGTGTGGGAAGTGACATGCATGCTCACCTTGTTTGGGAATTAAGGAAAGTGATGTGTATTTTATTATTCAGGTGAGCGATGAGACCCTCCTGGCCAAGCTCAACGAACACTGTGTCCAGCATCCACACTTTGAGAGCAGAGCCAGCAAGAAATTCTTGTCAGATCTCACCCTGCCTCACGGCTCTTTCAGATTGAAACACTATGCTGGAAGTGTAAGTACTGAAGACCAAGCTCCAAAAAGTTTGAATTTTTGTCTAGAAATCCTTCTAGTATCAACGCACAAAATTTTTGAAGCTGTGTAGGTCATACAAACAGCTTAGTTTTCAGATTCAATTTCCCCTCGAAAGGTGATTCTATGGAGGTGTTGACGACACATGTTGTAAGGTGTGTTTCTAAAGGATATATCTTGTTTTAGATGTATAATGCAATAATTTTAAAAATATTTAGGCTGTAGGCATCGTAGTTGTCTAATTAGTTCTTTTTTTGTTGACCTTTCTCCAGGTTACTTATTGCGTGGCTGGTTTTATGGAAAAGAACAACGATCTGTTGTACAGAGACCTTTCTCAGTGTCTGTATGCATGTAGCCACCCACTGGCCAAGACTCTCTTCCCAGAAGGTAAGGGAGTCATTGAAACTATTCTTAAACTTGTTATGTTTTGACTGCTGCATTGCGTTGGTATACAATGTGGGAGGCAGGGTAACGTTTATTGATTGTAAATACGTTGGATGGAGATCCAGAAGACAAGACTCGGTTGAGCATAGCCATTTTTGCCATGCCATGCTCTTGGCTGACCACTAACCTTGTGAGCCTGGCTTTAAGGTCAACTATAAATGAGGAAGATTCACTGTGCAATTCGTGAATTCGAAGCAGTGTCGGAACGAGTTAAACCAGTTTGTTGGCAAGGAATTCACTTGCTTGCGCGGTTGTTAGGTCGTAGACATTTGTAACTGATGAAATGAGAAGCAATGACCGACTTCATTTATTTATTTATGTATGAAAATTTAATGGCATACTGGCGTACAATTTAAATATAGAGAAGCCATAAGAACTGATAATCTGTAAAAGAGTAACGAAGCTCCATACATGACAGATCACCTAATGTAATTGCGATATGAACATACATATAATTAAAATAAAAAGAAAGCTGTATAGTTTTAGCAGTTTATTAAGAAAAATCGCTCTCTTGTGCGAAACCATGAAGGGAATCTATTACACCTCTGGTGAACGACAATGATGGGTTGCTGTGGCATTCGCGAGTTACCCTATAGGAGCCCTTTGATTTTAACTTGTTCCTCAGTGCCGGCTTGTCCGAAGGCCAGTTAGTGCCAACCCCGGATTATAAGTTAACCGAAGTATCGATTTTTCTTTTCTGAAAATGTTTTTCACTGCTTACGTTTTGTGTAGTTGGAGACTACTCAAACTCAAAACTAAAGGAAAAGTTACGAAATTGAAATCAAAATCTCGCTAATCTTGGTGTATTAAATCAGGATTTGAGCAACCTGGCAGAGGGCCATAGCCAGAAAATTATTGACGCAAAGTGTTTATGGTGACTCTAAATACTAAAAACGAAATAGAAACTGAGGCAGTGCTAGCTACAGTCCTGTTCTTATGGGATTTTTCTCTATTTCATAGGTTGTCCTGGCAAGGCATCAAAGAAGAGACCACCCACAACAGGAACACAGTTAAAGGTAAAGTTTTCTTAATGATTACTTTTGTAAAACTGCTGTTATTGAACTGGAAGCAATTCCTCTTCCATTGTTGGGTTGATTAGTGTTGATTGAAAACTTCCCCTTTTATTTTCCGTTTGTCTGTTTTTGAATATAGTTTGGTTTTCCTCAAAGACAAAGAGTAGCTTCTTAGTCTGCAAATCTGAATATTCCTGGCCCGTCTTTCTTTCTAGATAAGATGTATTGATGTAGTAACCTTACTTCTTTCTGGTAGGTTTCAGTCTCTGAGCTGATGAAGAATCTCAAATCCAAGAACCCTCATTACATCAGATGCATCAAGGTATGTTTTTCATGTAACAAGTTGGTACTTTTAAGAGAAGAGAGTGGCAGTTTTTTTTAACTTTTAACACTTTCGCTACTACGACAGTGGCGCCGTTGTTCTCAGATGTTTAGGATCTGCAGTTTCTTCCCCTCATCTGGGAGCCTCTGCATTACATAATATACAGCCTGGAATAACGACAATAAAATGAATCGTTCCGCACGTGGTAAACCAAAACAAACACTTACATAATTATCAAACTATAACACACTGGCCTAAATGGATGAAAATGAAACCATTGTGACTGACTGCCTCGCTAGTGGTAGAGATCTAATACTTGACCGTGCTCTTTCTATTTTATTACAATTTCTATTCCAATTTATTACTTTTTTCCTTGTTTATTTTTTTTTTCTTTCTTGCGTGTCCCTTGTGTAGCCAAACGACAGAAAAGTAGCCGGGCTGTTTGATGACAAACTAGTTCGACATCAAGTTCGATATCTTGGGTAAGGATTCACATTAGCTGTACTTGACACTTTGATGCTTTGCAGTCGAACCTCCAGAGGTGACCATACGGCCCGTAGCTAAATATAAAGGTACCCGTATGGGAAGCTCAGTTAAAACTCGCCATTTCGAATTCTCGGGGGAAAAGAAAAATACCGTTGAAATTTCAAATTCAAATATTTCAAATTCACAGGGAAACGACTTAAGAGCTGATCTAAGTGAAAGTGTTTTGAGTTTTAAATAACGAGGGGCTAAACTACAGAATACAGGGCCACTCATTTACATCTTATTGAATAACAATTGAATAGTGCCTATTGTGTTATACTTCGTTCTTCAAAAGGTTTTGACACATGTAAAATACGTGGTCCAAAGTGGCCCTGCATTCTGTAATTGCTCCTCAAACTGTATGATACTGATGCGTTCCCTTACTGGAGTGTGCAAAAGCATCGTTTTCGTTTGGCAGAATAATTGACTACGATTTTGTGTCGACGTTCTCGCTATGGATGTTGTCCGAGCTACAGGTTCATTTGTACGCGATCTGAATATTTATCTAACAGTCGAATTGCATCATCTTCAAGTCGGTTTTTTTTATCGTTGATAGGTTGTTGGAGAACGTTCGCGTCAAAAGAGCAGGGTTTGCATTCAGACAAGAGTACGACGTTGCGCTGGAGAGGTAAAGAAGGTTTTTCTTTCCAAGAGGATGTAGTTTATATTTGTAAGGCGGTGGTCTGTTAGAAAAATTGCGAAGAGCCCAAAGGTTCCTAACCATGAAATCCTGGGTGCCCAGCATTTAAGCTTCTATGGACAAAAGTGATTTTTTTTTTTCATGTCGTCCAAAGGCAAAATTTAATCGCCTGTGGAACCGAGGCGCTTCTAAAGCTACAGTACTTACCAAAACTTTCTGACGTTTAATTTTCGAACATTTTATCTCACTTAGGACAAATTTCAAACAAAAGTAACCATTTCGGACGCTTAAGCATTTCAAACGATTTTTTTCGGGAACTTTTTTTTGTCCGAAATTAAAATCGTCCCAAGTTTTCTGCTACTAGTGTATGCGTTGATTTAATGATCAGCTCTGTGAACCATATCCCCTAGTTGATGCTTTTCTCTCTTCTCGTTATCCGACTGCTTAACAATGCTTTGATATTTTTAAGAGAAATTAGACGTTCGTCACTAAAGGGAATTCAATTCTGCTGTTAATCAAATAGTTGTAACTGTCAGGCTTGTCGAAGAATTTAAAGCTTTAATTTTTCAGGTACAAGATGCTTTGTGATAAAACCTGGCCAAACTGGGTAGGCATGCCAAAAGAAGGGCTTAAAGAACTGCTCAAGGTACTCGACGACGTTTGCGCGCAATCTTTTACCTACAATTTGACAGTTCTGTTTTCGTACTCTTGAGGTAGCTGGTCTTCTCAGCAGTGAACTTGCTAAGTATATCTTAGTGTCAGCTAATAATGACAAGCTGACGAGACAGCTTTCGGAATGTTCGCGTTGTTTCTGATTGGGTAAAAAGAGTCGGAAGATCTTCGGTCCTGTTACGAGGACGGTATACCGAAAAACAATCTTATTCCCCGAGTGCTTAGTGGTTGTTTTCACCGAGTAGTGGTGACGTGAGTGGATGCTTGGGAGAAAGAGCCCCGGAAATACTGGATCGGGTTACCACTGCAAACTCTCACTGACCCAGCTTACCTTTTCTCCGCAACATCGACTTGTTTTACCATAGCTCTGAGGAAGCGGGGCGTCAGCTTCGTTAGGTTCTAAATATTTTTGGCGACGACGGGAACAGAAAACGCAGATACTCAACTACTGTGTTTTTGGTCAGCGTGTTCGTGGTAGAATTCCCAGAGGATATCACATGGTGTTTACCTGAATGGCTGAAAATAAACCTACGCGTATCATAATAAACTTGTTTCTTTCAGAGTCTGAATATCAAACCCACAGCATACGCTTATGGCAGAACAAAGATCTTCATTAGGAACCCACGAACGGTAAGCAAGGAATCCAAAAGACCTCGCTTCGTAGTAGTTTTGCACGACTAAGACTGAACATTGATCGAGGAAAGTAGATCAATGTAAAAATCCCTTCTCTTAGTCACCGCCATGAACTAGAACATGCTTTAGATTTGTGGCCTATTCTATCGTTCCTTTGAAAGCTCAGTGTTTATGGCTATTTTTGACGTATGTTGACCCGCGGAGGAAAAATGTTTCATATAGTACTTGGCGTCAAGTAGTTTCCTTTATATATAAAGATGATACCGATGAAACTTGTTGACAAAAAAAATTACATCCTTAATTGGCCTTGGAAGAAAGTTGAATATAAAAGCAACTTTAGTTTGGGGTACACAACGTATGGTGCAAGTTATCAATATTCATTAAAAATTCAATTAATGCTTAAGCTCAATTAATGCTTAAGCCCGCTGCTTTCTAGATTTACGAACAACTTTCAAACGGCTACGATACGATACAGAGAGTCGCTACTTAGCACAGAGCAATTGTTACTTTCGCAACCTCAACGGTTCGTGTTCGCGCAGTGAATAATTGACGCGTTTGAGTTCGCTGCTTTCTAGATCTATGAACAACTTTCAAACGGCTATTAGATTTCACGGTTTCTTTCAGAGAGCCGCCCTAGCCCTAACCCTAAACCCTAAACCCTAACCCCAAGTCACTATATAGTTCAGAGCGATTTCCACTTTCGCAACCGTTACGATTCGTAATTAAGTTCAAAATATGTACGTCCGAACCTCTCTTGTAATCTTCTACTGTTTTATCTCCTTAGCTGTTTGACCTGGAAGAGAGACGCAAACACGGAATGCACCGCTTAGCTGTAATCATTCAGACTATTTTCAGAGGCTGGAGGCAGCGAACACGGGTATGTGTAGTAAAATATGGAAACGCTGGACTGAACTAGAGACTGGCGGATCTATCAGCCATCCAGCAGTCTTTCCTTCGGTCTTTTCTCAAAGCGAGGAAATTTACAATCTAAAACTCAGCGCTGGTAAAGCCTTTGACGATCAGGAAAAGATAGAATTGTTTTTAATTCTCGACCCTATCTGGGCAGGGAATCCAAAATTAGTTGTCAGTGAAAGTCAGTCAGGGAGACTGAAGACAGTAATTTTTTCCACGATTGCTTCTGAGCTAATTTTGATTACTTTTATCATCTTTTTGCTATGATGTCGAAAGAGTGAATGGCACACACACACACATATATATATAAAAAAAACACATTTTGTACATCCAGTAAAGACATCCGCCTTTATAATTGTTAGCCAGAAAGTGGAATCAATCAGGACTGCGGCTTTTACTTTCTACGGTTGCTCAAGTGCTTTGCTGACACGAAACGAAAACTTCGCACGTGGAATTTTTAATCAATTTGTTTTATCATCGATCAACAGTATCGAAAGATGAAAGAAAGTGAAGTTATCATCGCCAAGTATTACCGTGGATTCAGAGTAAGTGAAGCTTGAAGCCTTTTTTTATAGAATAATGCAACATCTCTGGCTTGTCGCCGAGAAATCCGGCGCATTACCGTATGATAAAAATTTATGACTAGCCAGGGCTCGAAAAAATCTTGAATTCCATCTTGCCTTGACAAGTGTCTCTCAAATATTGCTTACTGATTCACTTGGTAGATCCCTTGCCCATCGGACAAATGAGAATGAAAAGAAAATGAAAAATTTTATTTCTCCCGGACGACCGGGCGGCACTTTTTTGCGAGCCCAGCTAGTTCCATCTTGTAAATGCGACTCGCGAGGTTGTTTGAACAGATTACCGATTCCTTGGACATTTCTGTTTAATTTAAGCAACGCATTTCCGTACGATCACTGAATCGAACTAATAAATACTTCAATTTTCACCACGAAGAGAAGATAAGTGAACTTCACTATTCATACTAGACTACACTAGATATAATTTATGTATCACACCGACAACGTATTCGACATCTACGGTGTGTGTGGGTCGAAGAACAAGAGACCGAAGTTTGGGTTGCGATTTCTAATTATGCGAGGAAGTTTCTTTTCTCCCTTATTTCTCGCGTGTTGCTCGATGAGCCCTTTCCGCAGTGTAGAAAATCAAGTTGTGTTGAATGGGCGTTTTGTAGTGGCAGTTTGTGTTGATACAAAATGGCTTGGCCATTGGGCTTTGTTTACACAGGATCGACGTCTTTATCTAAAGAAGAGGAGCGCTGCCATTGTGATTGCCTGCTATGTTCGTGGTTGGAAGGTAGGTTTTATTTCCGTGATGGAAGTGACAGGTAAAGAAACGGAACTTTCTTTTTTTTTCATCCTTTCAGTCCCAGAAGGGAAGTAGCAATCCAACGTGGTTGTTAGATTAGAGAAAATCCCGTGGTTAGGGGGTTTAGTTTCTTCCATATGCACAGTATACTACAGTGCTTTCGGGTGTGTGCCGTATTGTGGGGCAAGGCAATCTCGATCTCGTGGGCCCAGAAAGAGCCACTGTTTCTCCCTCTGAGCCAAAATAGGGTGTCCATATTCTTGGTAATTTTATCCAGTGATTTGTATTGGAAAAACTAGACGTTTCGTGAGTTTCATCGGCCATATACGGGATAACAGTAGAACTAGAACAGTTTCCAGTACTTTCCAAGATTTAGATTTTGATGGGTCGTTATAGCCAGTCTGTATCGGTTGATGCCAAAATCATGCTATCAAAAAACTGCCGAGTCATTAGTGAGCATATTGCTGTCACGTTTGTGGCCCAATAGGTTACCATAGCAACAAAATGACCTTCTAAAAAAACCTTTAAATTAAGATTCAAGCGCTTATAACTAAAACACGAGCTCAGTGACCCCCATTTTTTTAATCATCGAATTGTAATCAGCATTATAAGATGTACCTATTTGCACGGTTTCAATTTCTTTGGGGTGATTTCTTTGGGGTGAT
>Ga0126337_10003216_pt1 | contig 10635 bp, 4 predicted proteins | sample DipCmetagenome_FD_92527 | JGI IMG/M metagenome (GOLD analysis project Ga0126337, IMG submission 92527) | Coral microbial communities from La Bocana,Puerto Morelos, Mexico - Diploria C A metagenome | ecosystem: Host-associated > Invertebrates > Cnidaria > Coral | place: La Bocana,Puerto Morelos... | reverse complement strand
TGTTCAGTTAGCAAAAAACAAAGCGATTACTCATTTTTTGACCCACACGACAGCCTTCTCGGGCAGACATTTTAGTCACGCAACGCAAAAGCATGGAAATTCAAACGTGCCCTATTGCAAAACAAAGAGCCCTGTCGAGCTAAAACATTGTAAAATGCCAAGTTTCCATAAGGTCTATAATCTTATGAAACTAAAACCTCAGAAGGAAAGGCAATTTTAAATTTTCAAATGGTGCTACGTCACATGAAAACCGGCAATTGTCAGTAAATATGGACAAAGACAAACAATGAAGAGTGTCCAAATTACTAAGTGCAGCAGCAGACCTTTCCCTTCCTGGAATTCACAGCAGAGTTTGAAGCAGTGCTGAAAGATGAAGGGTAAAGCCTGGATGCTTCACTGAGTAATTTGGACACTCTTTCTTTGGTGCCTTTGTCTATGTTTACTACACTGACAATACATATAAAGCATGCCAAAGCAAAACAAAATGGCTGCCTATAATGAATATGTGTCCTACAAATGTGACTTGGGTTGAGTTTGCCCTTGAAAGATGAAATAAACTTTTGCAGTGTAAATCAAATGCAAGGTTACATAACATTTTGATAGTGTAAATTTGAATAAAAAGGATGGATTAAATCAACCTTATAAGCAATTGAAAGAAATGTTGCAAAAGGTTTAAAGAAATTGTAAAAATTTAAATTTGAATGGGTAAAAGACAAAATAAAAATTTTAAACTAGTATTGAAGAGATTTAAATAAGTTTGAATAGGAATTTGTTTTATTAATTCAGATCACTTCGGACATGAAGTTTAAAGTTTACAACAATTAAGTTTAAATCAAATATAAATAACAAGGATTAAATATTGCTACATATAGGCAGGCATAGGAGAGTCTTTTATCACTAAACCTAGATTTTTTACCTGTTTTGTTTTTTTTTCTTTATTTTACACTGAAGAATTCAACAATAGACTTAGACGCCCTCAGAAGTCTATTGTTAGCTTTGAAAAGTAGTGTTAATTTCACCACAGTCAGGAAAAGCTACATTATGTACATGTATATCATTGATAAATTGATTATTATTATTACCACTTTATTTATTTTTTAATTGATGAACAAAAGAACCTGGGAGATAGCCTTGACTAATCCTTTAATAATCGTTTAATCTGATGAGCACATGTAGTATTAGGGAAAGTTTGCATATGAGCAAGTGGGTCATCAAGCCAGAGCTTATCCCTGTGTCAGTAGCATGAAGCGACTAGGAGTATTCCAACTTCCCCCCCCCCACCCTAGATGGGATGTTACTCCATCACAGGGCTACCCCAGCACTAATTAATTCACCGGTACTCATTTATACATCTGGGGGAATGAGACACTGTGTGAGTAAAGTGTCTTGCCCAAGAACATGTTGTAGCAATGTCTGAGGCCAGGACTCAAACCCAGAGCGCTTGCTCTGGAGACGAGTGCACTAATTATGAGGCCACCGTGCCTCCCACCTCTTCTCCTCACTTCATGCTATTGAAACTGGGATAAGCTCCGTCCTGATGGGCCACGTGGCTTGTATGCAGACTTTTTAACCTTTTTAATGTTCACAACTGGCAAATGAAGGCATGACCATCTATTGTCATCTTAGACTTGTTACATCTTGTTAATCTCCCACACAGGACAGTTATTTCAGCATTCATATAACACCTCAGGAAGAGTGCTCATATGTCAGTTTTGAAACAAATGTGAAAGTGGTGAGTCAATATATGCATTAAGTAGCGTGACATGCTGTTTCAGTAGACAATTTTTCATGGAATGTTTTTAACAATTCTGTTTTGCCATTGTAATGCATGTTACACAGACATTTCTAAATTAAAACACCCCTTAAAATGAACAGATCCACGATGTTTTGAAATGATCGTTTCAAGTGCAGTTTACACTAGGCCATTTTCCAATCCATGCCACATAAATTGCAAAAGGATTATGAAATGTACATGCAATTGTAACTAGCAAATGTGTTACCTTAAAATTATTTGGAGAGTTGCTTCAAGGTGTTAAACTCTAGGCAAAAGTAACACTGACAATATAATATTAACAGCTGCTCCTCTTAATTTTAAAACAATGTTGTGTTTCTCTGTAGTCCTGTTATAGAGAACTGATTACCAAGGTCCTTGATGCTTTCAAGCCAGGAAGATTCCTCATGACTTTGTTTGCTAATGAGGTAAGTACTTACTACATAAAATACATGGAAAATTAGGCCTGGGTTGTTCAAACGGTGGTTAATTCTATCTACCAGATAAATCACTATCCAGTGGGTAGTGTGGTTTGTTTTGTTAATATTTACCCGCTGGGTAGCCATTTATCTGGCGGATAGCATTATACAGCCTTCAAACTACTGTGGCCACTATCAGAAGGGTGCAAGTGAAGGACAGTTATTTGACTGTACTTGCACATGCACGGTTTGGTGGGTCCTTTACATGTACATCTGTTAAAAAGATGTAGCAATGAAATTGACTATTTGTTGCTTTAGTTTGCAAAGTTGATACACTGATGGTAAACTGTTGGATGACTGCATGTTGTCAACTGTCTGAAACCAGCAGTCTGACATGAGAATTGTTGCTGACACACACTACAACTATAAATGCTAGAAAAAGAAGAGTAAGGCCTGTTTCAAACATTGAACTTTCCATCAGCTGAATTAAATTCTTATTTGGGATGACCCAATTAGGTTCAGTGATTGATACGCATCTGCAACTTTTTGCGAACGAAATCTTATGCTTAATCCATTTATGACCAATTGCACATACACATTAAATCAGTAACTCAACTTTTCTGTAAATGACAGTAAATATAATTACCTAAAATTTGACAATAAACACACTTATTATATTTGCATAAAGAGGGTATTCACTTTTCCTCTGTGTACATTTCATCATTTTGCGATTTACATTATTTTGTATGTGTGTTTTCCCAGGGTGCACCATGTGGTTTTTCTTACAAGACCTTCCAAGAGGGTTCCATTCCTGGCTACAAACGGAATGATCTTCAGTTGTCACAGCTGAAGATGTACAACCTAACGTATGGCCATTATGAAAAACTTAAAGAGAGCAAGATTTGCTAGCATCCTGGAGCTGAGGTGTCTAAGTCAGATATTTTCTGGCGTGTGTGCTGCAAATATTTGTTAGTGGTGTTAATGGGCATAAAGTTCAATACATTTTTGTGCTTTGTTATCACTCTGAGTTATTTATTGCAGAAAAAGAATTTATTTCGTTTTTCACTTTGTCAAACTTTTATCGTGATGTTTTGATAAAAATTGCAATTGAAAAAACATTATTTTAGAACTTGATGTTGTGAAATTTTGCCTATTTAGGTTATCTTCAGAAACTGTTTTTGTGACTGTAATTTTGACAATGAGTCTGAGTATTGGTTGCTGAAAAACAGACTATCACTTGATCAATACCAGAGATATTTATTATTGTAGCCTATAAAATCAATGTACACTGTAAGTTTCAAAGACATTATTTACTACAAAGTTGTGCTAAGGTCTAATCTATCTGCCGTCACATTTGGTCTGTTTGTAATCAAGATCAAAATTAAATCCCTAGTTCCTCTATTTTGTTGACTGAGGTCATTATGGATACCGTAACTGACTTGTAATGTATGGCGATTTTGTGCACTCATATTTAGTGAATAAGAACTGCATGGAGAGAGAAGCAGTAATGTAAACAGCGGTAGCTAATGAAGCTTGACAGCTCTGTTTTCCCACATGTATCAATTCAAGAGGTGTATACTACATTGTGAGTTCATCTAAGTATGAGCTATCTTCACTGAGCATCCTAGCAGTACACTATAATAAAAAATAACATCAGTGACCAATAAATATATCTTCAAAATCATTTACGTTGTGTATAATGTTTGTAAAGAGCTGTACAATGGTGACCTTCTTCTACTCATTATAAGCACTGAAGTTTCAAACAGATTGAAGTAAATGAAGACACGATTGATCATCCCAGTTAGGCACACAACTTAAGCAGTTATGAAATTAAAGCCTGACAAGCCTGAACAACTGGGAGCTGGTAACATTGTGAGTTTGTAATATACCTGTAGAAGGTGAATAATGCAAATGAATATATGAAAGATCATATATTTGTACTGTATACTAATGTGACCAGCTTCCAGATGGCGTGATAGCTCAGTTGGTAGAGCACTGCACTGATATCCCAGAGGCCATTTAGGCTTGAATTTTTTTTTTAGGCTTTTAATAATTTGACAACTGCTCAAGTTGTATGCATAACTGCAATGATCAATAATGTCTTCATATGTTTCTCCGCAGCACAAATATATGAACTTTCGCATATTCATTTGCAGATTAAAGTAAAAGAACAAAGCTTATTTTCCTATTACTAACAATCAATCTATGAACTCTTAACATTTTTTCAAGTGCATTTTTTCCCCTAAGTTATAGTATGACAATTCAATGAAGGCTGTTCAAATAAAGTGATAAATCAATGAAACTCGGCCCAGCCATAATTTCTAAATTAAAGTGATTCACATATTTTTCCTTGAGGTGTATTGTAAAACCGTTTGTTAGCAAATCTGTTTATTAAAAAATAAATAATTCGTTCAAATAATTGTCAAGGCTTCTACATGTTGATTTCCTAGAAAAAAAAAATACTCCAAAATGGTGGTACGTACATCAACATAAAAAATGTGAAATTCTAACAACAACACTATAAGGAACATAATATTTTTCATAACTCATAAGGCTGGTTTTCCCTAAAAGCATACAAGCAAGAATAGTGTTGGCATCTGATACACATAAACTGTGTGAGCAATGTTTGTTCTTGCATTCATTCAGAAGTCACAGTTTTCATACAAATGTAAGTGAGCCTTCTAATAACTGGTCATGCAGCAAAGAAAGATATACAATATTGTAGTCTTTCACACAACTCTACCACCAAGTCTTTTTGTGTTAAATATCAAGTTTGTTAGGTTATGCTTGCTTCTGCTGAAAACCAGCCTTACCGATGAAAATGCTGTACATAAGGCATTGTTATGTTGAGGTACAACCACAATAGCTGGCACTAGGTTGTTCTGGCACACCATAAGCACCATGAAGAGTAAAGCTCCCTGGGCCACTGTTGCATTCTGAATCGAATGACAGATACTGCTCATGATTCTCGCACAGTTTGTAAGCCATTGTTTCAAAAGCCTCTTGTACATTAGTGCAGTCCTTCGCACTTGTTTCCAGCCAACACATGGAATTTAATTCTGCAAATTCCTACGTGCAAGAGTTAAAAGAGGTGTGTGAGAGAAACCCTGCCTGTCCAGATCAAGGGTTCTTTCCAGTCAATCAAAAATTTCAAAAACTTTGAAAAAGGACAAATGGTGTGGAAATTTCCAAGAAAGTTTCCAGAAAGTCCAGAAATTGTTCAATTTTTAAAAAGGGAACTACTGTATTCAACCAAATATTCCACAGGAAATTCTTGGAGGAAAATTAAGTGGGAGAAATTACTTGAAATTTGGGTTAAACAGGTTGAATGGCTCTTTTTTGGAAATGGAATGGAATGGAAAGCGTCTGAAGTGATCAGGGGTTGAGTGCTGGCCACAGTTACTGCATTGTGTTCTTGTTTGAGGCACTTAATTATCATATTCTGTGTTGCAGGTTGCCCTTTACGTCGAAAAAAATGTGAATGGCAACAGTCAGTTCTGAATAGATTTCCAAGCTTCTCTAAGCACTGTCTAGCTTGCATCTTATCATTAGCATGCTCACCCTTATGTCAGCTTCATCCACTTCTCTTTTATCTTCCAAGTCACATTTGTTTCCAACAAGAATGGTGATTGTATCTGAACCGCTGATAGGAACAACAGAATTGAGAACGATCAATTGAGAACAAATTTACTGTTGATAATTTTGAAATCATTTGATAGACAAAATAACTTAGTAGCACACAATTTAATTCAGTAGAGCTGGCCTAAGTTTTTACATATTTTGCCTGGTTTGCTTGTAAAAGAAACTGGAGAATTTCTTACAAAATGTTTATACAGAACAACTAGCATAGATCATACTTGAACATGTACAATGTACTCTGCATAATAATAAGTATCTTGCTTTTTTAACAAGTGATTGACTATGGTCAACCATTTTGACGTAAAATATTACAATTTGTAATATCCAGGTTTTGGTCTTCATTGGCAAATTTTATTACTAATTTATGAAATAATAATGGGATTTTTAGTCTCGTGTTTGTTTTGTTTTAAATATTCAAATTTACTAAGAAATGTATTGTTCTTCAATTCTAGCATTCCTTAAAAAACTAGTATTAAATATATATAAATTCATTTGTCCTTTGTTTCTTATAGTTTAAAATAAAATATTGCATTGCTAAAATGTTCTATTATTTTAATAACAACCTTTAACAAACAACTTCCGATAAAATATTTACCTTTTGCGGTAAAACTCTTCTAACCAGAGATTTCTCACACTTTCAAATGATTTGCATGACGTCAGAGAAAACACTACAAGCGCACCATGTGCACCTCTGTAATATGAATTGGTCAATCCATTCTGCCTGAATCTCTCTTCACCAGCAGTGTCCCAAAGTTGTAGCTACAGCAAGAACAACATCCAGTCAGCAGAATCAAAGTAATACCTTGGGGAAGGTACTCTAGTCTAAATTGGACCAGGCTTCAGGGTGTTTATTCTCAAAAGGTCCACAGCGCGCAGGGGACCTTTGTGCTGTACTACTATATACTACTATATACTAACTGAACTTTTCAAAGACGGTTATCCATTAATTTATAGATTTGAAAAGAAGTAATCACATAAGCTTAGCTTAATATATCGTTTTCTAAAATTAAAATGCTAACACTGCAAAATTCACGAGGGAAGTCATGATGCGGTAACTCTCAGAAGAAATTACAAACTAACGGACGCCTGCAAATGATATGAGGATTTTATTTTGCAATTTCAGTGTCTGATGCGAAAGCTCCTTTAGCTCCCTAGATCTTAAAACTTAAGCTTGAGATTAAAAAAAAACGTTTAATAAGCTTAATTATATTATAAATAGCGCACCGAAGAAAATGCAGGAAATGAGTACCTTGACTTTCTTCCCTTCTACTTCAAGATCGTGGATAAAAAAGTCGACCCCAATAGTCGTTGGAAGTCTCTGATCAAACACGTTTGAGTGAAATCTCTTAATCAGACTTGATTTTCCAACAGAACTGTCTCCAAGCACTAGAACCTTGAAGACGTAGTCGACGTCCGCCATGTTTGTTTACATTTACCAGGACCCAGTCTCTTGCGGTCGCTGAAAAAGAAAGATGGCGGACCACAGACAAGCAGCAGAACGTCTAGTCTAAATGTTCCTAATAAAAATTCTCTAAATGGCTCGATTTCATACCAAAAGAGCTTATGATTGTTTTGGTACGCTGTTGAGCTGGAATCGTTGTCGTTTATGGCTCAAAACAAACACAAAGGTGAGAAGCGTCAAGCAATTTGAGATTACTCCTACATCACTCCCTTGACATGCATGCAGATTTTTAGAGATAAGTTACTTTCATTTTAATTCTACTTTTATTAAATCATGTTTTTTTTTATTTAAGAGTTTTTCGCAGGTGGATGGTCATTTAGATTTTGCTGAAAGTGAGATTTATTGTCCATTTGTAAATCACAGCAAGATTGTAGACCAGGAAGCTCTTTCTTCATTCTTGTCGTCTCCTCTGTCAGTTCAATATGCGAATAAAATACAACGCAATGGTGACAGAATTTACCTTGACAAGTACCACAGCGTTACATCGATTCTCAAGCAAACCAGGCCAGCTAGTGAATACTTTGCATTAAAGAACTGGAAAAAGGCTCAGATTTCTGAGTTAGGAGAAGGACAGTTTAAAAAGAACAAAAAAAATACTTTCAACAGAGGAATTCTATTTCACCATGTAAGGAAATAAGTGTAGTTATAACATACTGACATACTCATCATTTGTATTTTGACTCGCCCTTCGGGCTCGCCAAAATACTGCATGACTCGTAAAAATATACAGCGATACTATACAGCCATATTATACAGCCATGCTAAAAGCAGGCCCGCAGCCCAACGCCCAAGGCACACTTCTCGGCCTGCGGCCTGGCAGCCCGCTTCACAGTTCGCATCCGGTGTTCCAGTTTAGAATTTTTGTCAGCGGTATTTTTCATTGCATGTTCTGATCTGTGTTCCAAAATGGAAAAAGGTGCAATTTCAATCGTTTCAATCCCCTGCAATCCTTGAATCTTTTTGTTGCTTTTTGCTCAAGGAACAAACTTTATATCCTTACTGTATACGTGTGTATGCGCTACAGTTATTTACCTAAGAACATACATGTACACATAACATTTTTCCTAAAAATTGAAATTGCAAAAAAACCAAAACTCACTTTCTTCCATTTTGGAACACAGAACAGAACATGCGCTGTAAAATACCGCTGACCAAAATTCTAAACTAGATCGCGGGATATGAACTGTGAAGCAGGCTGTGGGGCCGCAGGCTGTGAAGTGTGCCTCCCTTGGGCTGCGGGCTGCAGGGCCGCGGGCCTGCTTTTAGCAAAACCCTGTTTGCCAGTACCCATTTATACATGCCTGGGTGGAGAGAAGAACTGTGAGAGTCAAGTGTCTTTCCATCAACACAACACAATGTCCTTGGCTAGGGCTCAATCCTGAACCACTTGATCCAGAGATAGGAGCACTAACCATCAGGCCACTGTACCTCCCACTCAGTTTGTATTATTTAACAATGATTCACTGAAGTGGAGGTAAATATCTGTTACAGGTCAAAATTAAATTCAGGTAAAAATTATTTTAACCTGGTTTGATTCTCAATTTCCTTTGTCTTCTAACCCTAATTATTCATAATCAAAGAATAAGTCGGGTTAAGAGGATGTGGAAGAGGATTAACAATATAACTAATGCCAGACATGTTCTTCTTTTTTAAAAACAGGCTGTGCAGCTCTACTTTAAGAACAACACACTTCCATATGTAGAAGGAGGTTCACCCTACTCAGGATACTGGAAGAGTGTCAGTCACGTGTTAAAGGACATTACAAATGTTGTAGCAGTTGAGAGTGCAGTGGTACATCCGCTGTTGGGATATGCGGGGACGTTGGATCTTATTGCGGAATACAAGGGAAAACTAAGTGTGATTGATTGGAAGACTTCTGCAAAACACAAAAGTAATCTTAAAGACTGCTACTCATACCCTCAACAAATTGTCGCTTATGCCGGTGCTGTGAATTTTGATGAGAACTACCCTTTTCAGGTTTGGTGCATCTCAGATTGACTTAATGGGAAAGTAGATGTAATGTAATGTTGCAACTAAAATAATTTACATGAAACTGAGGGAGCAGTCAGGTACTTGTACACTCCTTGCCTCTTAACAATTTGGTTTTAGTTAAATTCCATGAATGAGTTATTAGGTTTGTTGTTGATTCTGGCCCCTTGCCCTTTTGAAGTTTCTCATCTGTTCTCCACTTGTCCTCTCTTCTCAAAACCAAAGACTTGTACTGCAATTCTAATTTACCTGTATTCAGGCTACAGCTTCGTGAATGTGAAATATTCCTCTTCCTATATATTGAGATTTAGCTTTTCATTATTTAATTTTGTTTTGGAGAGACTTTGATAATGTTTTTTTTTCCAAATTTTAACATATTTGCCCTAATTTTTCAAACTACAGTAGAGTAAAATTTAGTTGTTCCAAAATGAGGAAAATGACTCTTAAAATATGATACTACAGCTGTAGCTAACAGAAATAACTAGATGATGAAGGCACCTATAAGTCCTAAGTTCATTAAATGTTATTATTTTACAGGTCTGTGAAGGAGTGATAGTTATTGCATATGAAAATGGTGATCCCGCAGATGTCCATCATATGTCACAGGAAATATGCGAAAAGTACTGGCTAGAATGGCTGATGCGACTTCAGCAATACAGAAGAACATTCCCTGCCCAGACACTTACAGACACTGATCTAGAAGTAAACAAAACTGGGCAAAAAATGTATCAAGGCTGCAAAATTGAAAAAGTGACTGAATTTGGAAGAAAACATTCTGTGAATAGCATTGGGGTACCAGTTGCCAGCCTTGGTAGGGTCATCAAAGATGAAGACGTGTTGGAGCAGGAGGATGAAGAGGAGGACAGTGACCTTTCACTTAAGGAAAGGTTTCTAAGTTTGCTTGCCAGTCTTGCAGCAGCCAAATCTCCAGATTCCTGGAAAAAACTGTGGAGGGATATTTGTCAGCTTATACACTTTGGGAGAAAAGCTCAATAACATTTATTGAGGTTTCTTTTCAATTTCCCAAATGCATTTGTGCTGGCTTAATCTAAGTACCAATGCCTTATAGAAATATCTGTATGGAGCAAGGAACAACTTAATAGAGAAAGAAAGAAACCATTTTAATTGATTCAAAGGCCAATAATCAGTTTGTTCTAACAAAGTTCTGCCGTTTTAAGTGTCAGCTGTTTCTTTACTCAATTGGACTAATTGAAATGGCAATCACACATGCACTTTTATTCTCCTACACAACAGATCACATAAAATTAAAGGTATCTTACAGTACCGCTCAAAAGTAAGTTACCACCTCTCGTTTCGCGTCTCGTGAGACGCGATTCTCGTCTCGCGAGACGAGA
>Ga0126337_10003214_pt1 | contig 10638 bp, 4 predicted proteins | sample DipCmetagenome_FD_92527 | JGI IMG/M metagenome (GOLD analysis project Ga0126337, IMG submission 92527) | Coral microbial communities from La Bocana,Puerto Morelos, Mexico - Diploria C A metagenome | ecosystem: Host-associated > Invertebrates > Cnidaria > Coral | place: La Bocana,Puerto Morelos... | reverse complement strand
ATAAAAGCTACGGCGTGCAAAATCCAGTCTGACTTTTGGTAGTTTTGCAGTTTTCCCATTGTTGCGAGTGTTTAAGGCGTTATGATGTAATCGGTGAAAGTAGTCTTTAAATGGAAAGCATGCTGTTCCATTAATGTAGTCAAATACAAAGCAGCATTCTCTTTTTTGTAAAAAGTTATCAACAGTTAAAAGTCAAAGATCACAGTTGTGCAAGCTGCATTTTGGTGAAATGATTTCGAGGCTTCGGGTCTCAATGGAGCGGATCATGCGTTTGTGGGACGCTGACCATCCAAGACTAGTATAGCCGCAATATGTATATATTGGCATAATCATCGATTGGTAAATTCGTTGGGCAGTAAAAGTATCAATACTGGAACGGATGCACTGTAAGAGGTTCACTCTTCCTACTACCTTCTTGTAAATTTTTTGAAAATGAGTTTCAAAATTAAGTGCCGGGTCCAGATGCATGCCGAGGTACTTATAACATGTAGTGGTGTTGATGGGAAAACCGTTGACTGAGAGCTTGACTTGACAGCCTTGAAACAGATTCAACCGCTTACCGGTACCAAACAGCATCACCTCAGATTTTTCTTTCTTCAGATTAAAAATAAGTTCATTATCACGAAACCAGTTAGAGAGATTATCTAAGTCCTGTGAAAGGCTGCTTTGTATCGCATTGATATCACTTGAGGATGTAGAAATCACTGTATCGTCAGCGTAAGTGATAATCTTACAATGATGAAGCGGACTATGCACATCAATAAAGAAGATGAGAAAAAGGAGGGGCCCAAGAATACTTCCTTGAGGAACTCCAGTGTTAATTGGATTTGTTCAGAAAGCACACCGTGAAATTGAACGATCTGCTTGCGATGGAATAAATAGTCAGTAAACCACTGAAGTTCCTTATTATATACGCCATAACGGGACAGTTTACTCAATAAAACAGAATGACTGATGGTAATAATCGAATGCCTTTGATAATCACGCTTTTACCGTGCGGTAAAACGCAGTTAATGGAACATGACGACAGTTTGGTCGTAGCCTATCTTCAGCTCGTCAAGTTAAGTCGTTGGTTAAGTCTGCGTAGCGACTTCCCCCAAGCTTTTGGCATTGCTTGTGTCTTGCCATCTCATTGCCTTGCCTTAATCTTGTCCGATCCAGCCCGTGCGGTGCTGGGGAGTTAAGAAAGGCTCTGCCAATACTCTTGTTCTACCCTACGTTTGTGGGGGGAATAGGTGAGACTTGTATTTTTCGTGCATTACCTTACGTCGCTTTTAACCTGCCACAGGGCTGTGTCCCCCTCTATTACGCCACATGTTATTTGCGTGCTTTGTTATTGTCACGTTTGCTATTGCGTTACATTCTACGGATATTTGTATCCTGCGGAATAGTTACATTAAGTCAATAAAAACTGCTCCTGTCGCCTTTCCACTGTCAGCCTCCTTTCTGATGAGATCAGTGAAGTAAGTAACAGCTAGTTCCGTTGAGCGGTTCGGGCGGAAACCAAATTGATGTGGCTTGTTGTGTCCTGAAAGAAAAGCCATATTTTCAACAAGTTTCTAGGACCAATAGTAACACTATTATTCATGAATGATAAGTATAATTTAATTATGCAGCACATCCTTTAAGAAACAGAATTAGTATAGAGCTATGTAGGAGACTTGTCTACTGATAGGTGGTAATCGTATTATGAAATTATTAGTGTCCAGTTATTGGAACAGAGGTGTCTTAAATCTACATAAAGACTCTGGTAGCTGTGGTCTTGTTGTGTAATACTTTAGGTGTAATAATAGTCTCACTCATTCAGTCTTCTTATGCTTGCCAATGGCAGATCTGACAGAGGGACCAAGGATTTTCCCTTAATTTGCTTAAAGCAAAATCCTAAGGGTCAAACATTAGAACCTTATCATCTCTACCACTTAGAGAGGAATGAAAGAGTCTAGCCTAAATTTTAGGCCTTTTTTGAGCCAAAAAGTGGTCCATACACATTTTGGGAAGCACTTTGTGAGCCACTAATCAATACAGGTTTATCAGGAACTCCACCACCTTACTGATTTTGTTATACCAAACAGCTGAAGGGGACATTTTGAGGCAGGGTTGGTGGGGCTTTGATGGACTGGTGCATTTCATGTATTGTGACAATGTCGTTTCCTTGCACTGTCCAGGTGAATCTGGTTTAGGAAAGTCAACTCTTGTAGACAGCTTGTTTCTGACAGACTTGTATGATGACACTGCTATTCCTAAGGCAGTGGGTAAGTGTTAATTCAAATTAATATTATATAAATTAGTTTGCACCATTTGTTAAACCATTACAAAATTGGTGAGCATTCGTTGAGGGGTCTGTGTTGAGAGGGTTCCCAGTGATGGAGAGGCACATGTCGTATGGATGTGGTGCAGTGTTGGAATTTAGCGCTTGCCCGCTTGCCAATGCGAGTGTGAAAAGCATCGGGCGAGTACAAATCATCAATCACTCGCCCGTTTGGCGAGTACAATTTTCATTTTTGGGAAACTATTATAATTATCATTCAAGATTCCCAGATGATTTGCCAATAATACACAAGATATAGTGGGAGTTTCTCATTTGACCAAAAATTCCAGTGATCATAAGGAAGTTATCTGAAAAGGACCAAAACAAGAAAGGCCAAGCAAAAAGAAATGGAAAGCTGGACCTCCGTGATTACAAGATAGCTATAAAAATGTCTGGTTTGTGAATCATTGTGCAGATGTTTTTGGGAGGGGAGGCATCTTTTTGGGCAAGTGAAAATTCCACTGGGCAAGTGCATTTTAAGAGTCACTCACCCGAATGGCAAGTGCTGTCAAGATTTGATTTCCAACACTGTGGTGGAGAATCGCATAAAAGATAGGGTGCTCGTCATACCTTGTAGGGCTTAAAAAGTTGATTTTGGCACCTCTTAAAGGTTCACAGCGGGAACTTTCACAGTACCTTTTAGGGTATAATGAGCTGGAAAATTATGACAGGAGATTGGTTTAGAATTGGTGCCTCTTAAAGGTGAACAAAATTCAAGCCACACCTAGAAAACAGGATCTTGGGACCTCTCGGGGGTTCTTTTCTAAATTCCCAATGAGCTTCTCCTATCCTTTTTAATATATGGGAATCCCCCTAGGGTGGGATATGCCAATCTCCTAGCCAGGATGTGTTAACTAAGGGACTAATATGGCTCTTTGCACTGTCTTGAATTACGTATACTGTCAGATCTAGATACTTTTTATATGTGTATGGTTATTGACTAAATATAAAGCTGGTTCAATTGCTTTTATTCATAGACCGTATTCACCAGACAGTAGAAATTGAAACCAACACTGTGGAAATTGAGGAAAAAGGCATCAGATTGAGACTAACAGTGGTAGACACTCCAGGGTTTGCGGATGCTGTTGACAATACCGACTGGTAAGAGACTTTTGCAGGCCAGGCCTACTTTAACTTTTTTTATTGTGGAAGTTATTTAGTACCTTTAGTTAGTACTTAGCAAATAACTCCTCTAGTCTGGCCATCTCATAAAACCCTATTGTCAATATTAATTTTTGTGCTAGATTTTCCTCACTATACTCTTGATCTTAAACATGTACATGTACAGAAGCTAAATATAATAGTAGTAGGTTTTGCACCTGCTTGGTTAGTATTGTGGGTCTGCAATGCATTAAAAGGCTACAGCCACTGATAGCAAGGACACAATGTGGCCGAGTGGTTAGGGTGTGAGACTTAAAATCCAGAGGTTGCAGGTTTAAGTCCCACTCTGAGCACTAAGCTGGAGTTGTTTCTCAGTAGACGCTAGTTCAACTCCTCGGCCTCATTTATAACTAGCCAACTGGTCTGCCTCCTACCAGTCGAGATTTTTAACAATTTGTTTCCATTGGCTCTGAAAAGTCCCATTTGGGGAGTGGTCAGTAAGGTACTATTGTATGTATGTGTAGCTAACATAAGAGCGCTATTAATAATCACAACATGTGTATTTATTTTCTTTTTAGCTGGCAAGAAGTAATTAATTATGTTGATCAGCAGTATGAAGCATACTTACAAGATGAATCAGGTCTTAATCGACGACACATCGTAGATAACAGAGTTCATTGTTGTCTTTACTTTGTCTGTCCACATGGTCATGGGTAAGAAAACAATATGTTGTTACTTATACTTGGTAAAAAGTGTGTTGAAAATCTGGTACTCTTATGATCACTGCAAATTAAAAGCTTCTCTTGTTGTAGCCATGCAGCTTGGTAGTTGCAGAAAGAGAAGGGAAGAACTTGATTATAGATCCATCAGAGATACCTGTCTGATTGTGCTTTGTCCCCCTCTCTTGTACTTTGCACTCACTCTGAAGCCCCTTTATTCATTTCCTTCCCCTCCATGCATCTACTTCTCAAGCCTATTATTCATTGTTGTTCCAGAAAACACCCATAACTCCCACACATAGGTAATCTTCCACCCCACTCTTTTGGAAATTCCAAATATTAAGCTTTAGACGTTTCTTTAAATTTTTGGTCTTTACTTATAAAACTCCCCAACCCCACCACGAGGAATTGTATCTGATCATTTTTGTGAGGGAAGTACAGATACAGTATGTTCTTGAACTACACAGTCGTTTGAATTTTAGTATCGGTGATTATTTGATCTTGTTTACTCAGGTTAAAACCCATAGACATCACCTTCATGAAAATGCTGCATACAAAAGTGAACATAGTCCCTGTTATTGCCAAAGCTGATTGTTTAACCAAGTTTGAAGTGCAGCGACTTAAAAGAAAGGTCAGTACTAAATGTTTTGCCTTTTGAAGTAATAACTCAGGATCATGTAACAGCAATATTGTACAAAACATTCTCTGTTTTTTTTTTCTTGGTCAGGGTTCAAAAAATAGTCTTGAATTCCAGCTTGCCCTTGGGACAAGTAGCTTTGATATTTTGTTTGCTCTGGAGAACTCAAAGTTTGCTCTTTTACTGATGTAATTGACAGACAACTTGGCTGATCCCTTGTCCACCAGGAAAGTGAGAATGAAAAGCTTCTTGCCCAGAGGGAAAATCTACTTGTCCTGACAACCAGTTGGCACTTTTTTTCGAGCCCAACTGGTTGGCATCAGGATTTTGGAAGAAAATCATAAAACAAAACTAGTGTAATTAAAATAAAACTTTTAAAGTGTTCCAGTGGACTTTTACACCTTGGATTTCTAAAGTCTATTGTAGCCCTCTGGGGCGGATCTAGGGTAGTTCAAGAGGTGCGATCAAGCCCCCTAAATTAAAAGACAATAAGACATTATAAGAAACTGGCTTGGCCTCCAAATGCTGGAAAATCCATTCCAAGGGCCTCAATTTTAAATATTTTCCAGGTTGTTGCCCTCCTTCAGGGATAGTCTTAAGTGGTTCCCATCTGGAATCCCCTTAAAATTGTAGAGCTAACAGTTATAATTGCTGAATAATAATTTTCTGTTGTTTCTGTCATTAGATCTTGGAGGAGATTGGTGATAATAGCATCAAAATTTACACTTTCCCTGAATGTGATAGTGAAGATGACGAAGAATTTGTTCAGATCAACCAAGAACTTAAGGTTAGTATTTGACAGATCACTGAGTCACATAGGAGGATCGGGCTCAAAGGTTTGTTGTAAAATACACTGGGCTCGAGAACAGATTCAAATTGGGCTCCAGAGGCCAGATTCGTGTACCTGTATTAGGCATGCATTGTTACTGATCGTTTCTTTACAGTAGGCTTTTGCATTTGAACAATACTTAGGATATATCCTGACCTTGGAGGGCTTTGTAAAATTATCTTCTCCTAGAGCTCCACTGTATTATTTTAGATGTTCAAGGTTTTAGAAACAGCATTCTGTCTGGGCTCTTTAACCTTCGGGATCCAGAAGCTACGCCAGGTTTTGTGCTTTTAAAGGTTTCGCCTAAATTTCTCTAAAGTTCATCATTTGTCATCCGCGTCAATTTCTTCATCCTTAACCATTCCTGTTCCGTTATGCTTTACCATAATCTCTTTGCTCTTTTTCCATCCTAGTGAGCTACTATGTTTAGGTTCCCTTCACTTCAAGGTAATTCTGTACGTGGCCAAAATAACGGAAAAATACCGTGCCTCAGCTCTTTTGGCAATCCACCTGTCCTTGGGTTTGGGGCCTCCAAAGTCCCTTTCGCCCGAAAATTTTCTACTCGATCGATTTTTTTAAAACTTCTACTGCGGATATATAATGATTACTTGTTTCAGAAATGAAATAAAAATTGGGGGTCACCGGCTTCGTTTCAGAGATAAGGCGTGTGGAAAACTAGTCTGATTTTGATAAATTGGTGCACGTAATTTAGAATGGTCTCCAGGGTTTTTAGGTCAAAATATCAAAGATAAGTCAACAACAAATAATATTTTTATAAGTGAATCGGTGGCGTTAATCATTTCTAATATTGCCATCATTTTTACATACCTTAACCCTTAAAGAGGCATTTGAAACTGACGCACAACTAAACGAAGAGGTCAAGTGAACGGAATTCGATCACTGGGTGCGTTTTGTAAAATATTCAAACTTCTATTCGATAGATTTTTTTCATTTTTTCGCAAAACGTAGAAAACCGGTAGCGAAAATGACCCATCGAAATAAAAATAGGGGTCACCGAACGCTAAATCCATGCAAAGTCATAGCATTGGCCATTTGCCCTATTACTGTTCACTGTACTACTTAGCGCGAGCTTGATGCATAACGTGGCGTGTGAATTTCGTTCGCAGTAAGGATGCGCAGAAACAATTAGCGCGAGCGTCCTTAAGTATGGCTATGTTAGTACTATTTTGTGTGATGTGATGTGTTTCCATTTTCTGCTGCAGGGTAGTATTCCTTTTGCCGTAATCGGCAGTAACAGTATTACAGACGTCAGAGGCAAACAAGTGCGAGTTAGACAGTACCCCTGGGGGATGGCAGAAGGTATTTTGCTTAATTAATGGAGTAATCTCTACTGTGATAAAAACAAAGTATTTACAGCAAATTAGTTTGGTTAGATAAAAGTGTGATAAGCCGATGTTGATTTGTAACAAGCTCGGAAAATAGCCAAATCGATTGTTTTACAATTTGTTCAGTAGGGCCAACAGTTCAGCCTGACAGTTAATTCTTTCAATCGGGAAATAACATGGACACTGCAAGGTATTGTCAAAAGTTGACAGTGACGTCAAACATTTTGGCATGTACTTTTGCTCCTCTTGGACTTAAATTCACCGAACTTGAAAACTGCGTTTTCAGTTTCTGGATGACGAGGAGAGCCATTGTTCCTGTGACAGTCTAGACACTTATTCCGTCGTGAGTGAAGCGAAAGAAAACCTCGAGGAAAAAATGGGTGCGCGAAATCCGCCATTTGCCTATAGTTAGTCAAGTGACAGTCAGATAAAGCCAACTCTCGCTATCAGCCGCATTCTGCTAGTCAGTGTGTATTTTGAACAGAAACCTGTCGCCAAACTACGACTTACGTCACTTAACAGCAATCTGTTTTTAGTAAAACCGCTGGTTACATTCAAGTGTTGGAGACTGGTGGGAGAAAAAATGTATATATCTCCAGTTATAGTTGTAAGAAAATCACTGAATTATTAACATTTTATTTGCCGAGTGTGGATGACAAATCATAGCCCATCTATAGGCTCGATCTCCGCCGCTCTCTACGTTCCTCCTTCGGGGGAGGAGCGCGGGCTCCTTTTCCGAACAGCGGCTGGTAATCGAGCCTAATCTCTACTCAACTAGAGACTTGATTTGCTAGCTAACATGCATGTTGCTTATCCTAATTTGCAGTTGAAAATCCTGAACATTGCGACTTCATCAAGCTTAGAAACATGCTGATTAGGTGAGTCTGATCAATTGATGTTACAACGACCACCCAAAATGCAGGTCGCTAGGGAGAGCTCAGACCATATTTGGTCGAACTTTTGCCTCATTAGTACATGGTAGCTACAGAGACTTGCCCATGTTTTAAATGTTTTAATCTTGTGAAAAGTCCGATTTTAAGAAAAAATACCGTACTTCCTAGTGAGAAATATACGTCTCTATCCAGGAATGCGATAATGCTACAACAACTTGTTATCCAATTTCCGCTCTATCATCATTCAAGTGGTTCCTTACGGGAAGTTAAAAACAGAAGAAAATGTCAAACTTTTAGCGCTAAAATTGGTTGTGCTCGCTTAAAATAGGTTCCAAATATAGTGATTTGACTGGGAAGCCTTCAGTATTTTGGAAAACCGGTCGCTGAGTAGAGGTGGTCGCAGCCAGAGGCTCGACTGTATCACGATACCTTTGTTCTTCTCAGTCGCAGGTTTCACTTCTAAACAACTGCTGTCGAACCTAAGTTTGTTTCGTTTCTTTTTTTTTTCAGGACTCACATGCAAGACTTAAAAGATGTCACTCAGGAAGTTCACTACGAAAATTACAGAGCAGAACGACTCTTGAGCAAGGGGCAAGGACCCCCCTCACCACGAAAAACTATCGAAGCTATGTAAGAAAACAATGCAATTCTGTTTGTGTCCAGTCCCTCTACCGGTTCCCCGCCAGATGATTTTCATCTGTCAATCGACATGTTACTAGAATTCTACGCCTAAGAAATCAATTGGACATCCCCTTGAAGTTACCTCTACACTGGAATTGATTTTCCTTTATGTTTTGACTTGAACGGTCACACAACACCGAGAAATGCGTCTGGAATGCCTGACCACTTTTTAGTGTTGATGACGTGTCTGTACGCTGAGTTAAAGAAAGTCCAGGCATTGTTTACCTTGGGACAGGCGTTTCTAGAAAAAGTTAAACTTTGAATGAGCGTGCCCTCTTTTATTTTTTCGCTTGCACTCTTTTTTGTCAAACTCCCTTTTGGCTCACCCAGTCGCTTTTTGGTCTCGTCACGCAATCTTACTCGTTTGTTGGCATTGCTAGTACGTGGGGAAGGTAGACTGCGTGACCAGCCTAAAGAGAAGGAAGCCACTTGCTACCTAGCTATCCGAGAAAAGTGTAAAGTAATGCACCCATTAAAACTAGAAGAGACAAGCCTTGAAGGAAAGCTCAATATGACCAATAGGTATGTGTGGTGTAATTACTTTTCTTTTTTTCCTTTACTCCAGGAAACGAAAAAGTGGCAATTTTGAGTTGGAGGATGTGGACGCTGCCTCCGACCTTTCAGAAAAGGATCGAATGTTAAAAGAAAAAGAAGCGGAGGTATTGAATTAGTTTGAAGTCATTCCCGGCTTTCTGTTAACTTCCAAGGAATCCCACACAAAACATTTATAGCAACAACATCGAGAATGTAAAGGTTCCGGGTTTACTCTGTAAATAATTGGTTGGGATGTGCGGCTGGGACACGGAAACCCTTACCCCACTCTAGACAATGATCGCCTTGATTTTGCAACCCTATTCTAGACTAGGCACGAAAACTCCCACCCTATCCCAGACTAGCTATTTTTCATTACAGAAACTTTATCACTATTATAATTCCAACGTGCGCTTACTGAACCTATATTTTACAAAGTCGCTTTTGACTTTCAATTTCTTTTGTAGAACTCTGGGTAAAGAACACTTTTGTAGTCGAAAAACTGTCTGATTTCTATACCCTATCCCAGATTAAACTGCATGAAAACCACACCCTTAACAGCACATACCTTTTTAGCTTATATACAGGAGTAATCCCCCCCCCCCTGGGGGAAAATTGCCCTTTTCTTCGAATATGGTTATTTTCATTTGTGTTTAGGGTGCGACTTTCGCGTTTTAGGGATAGGGATCCTAGTTGGAAAAATTTGTATCAAACGTTTAAGCGAAATCAATCTGGACGTACCTTAACTTTAGCTGAACCTTAAAAGATATATTCTAACGCACTCAAGTTATTTAAACAATTTCTTATGAGATCTATCTACAACATTAACACAGTGTGACTGTAAAAAATATCTTGATGGATGAAAATATTTGCTTTCCGCCTTCAACACCCGAAATAAGACTAACTTCGTTAGTGTGCAACCCTAAAGGAGATGACCCCTGCAATTAAATATGGAAGCTCCGACCCCCAACTCCCCCGCAGAGGCTGTTAGGTTGCTAAGTGTAATCCTTCATGTAATACCGTTTTTTATTTCCTGGATGGCATGTTTTACAGATACGCATATCTCTGCTCCTCTTTTTAGTTGCGGCGGATGCAAGAGATGATAGCAAATATGCAGAAAGAAATGGCGAAACAAAAGCCTGGCGTTACCGAGGAAAGGTTCTGAAACTTCCAACAGTTTGCTAGAATTTTAAGTACTCTAGAATTAATTCTTATTTAAAGCACTTCGTCTGCAAATGATGTAGACCAAGGTATCTCTAATAATGTGCCAAAGCATTCTTTATATATGCTACATATGGTCTCCCTCGCAGCTCTCATTTGGGTTGCCATACGACGATTCTCCCCGAGAGCATTGCGTGACGATCAAAGTAATGTCATGGAAGAGAGTTCCATCTTCTCTTCTTCAAGTGTTCGGTTGCTTCGATTGCGTAATGGTTGTTAGGATTAAATAAAAATATTGTAAAATTATATAATACAACCATTTACAATTTTCAACAATACATTTCCTTTTCAGTACTTTCACTAAGATATCAGGCCTTTTAATGGTTTTCGCTTCACCTAGAACAGGTCGTAACTTGTAGCCTAACCAAGCGT
>Ga0126337_10003212_pt1 | contig 10639 bp, 8 predicted proteins | sample DipCmetagenome_FD_92527 | JGI IMG/M metagenome (GOLD analysis project Ga0126337, IMG submission 92527) | Coral microbial communities from La Bocana,Puerto Morelos, Mexico - Diploria C A metagenome | ecosystem: Host-associated > Invertebrates > Cnidaria > Coral | place: La Bocana,Puerto Morelos... | reverse complement strand
TTTCATCCCTACCTGGGGAAATGATCCAAATTGACTAATACTTTCAGATGGGTTGAAACCACCAACTAGTTTACCAATTGGGTGAGTATGTATCACCGATCCCATCTTTTTTAGGGAACCATCGAAACAGCTATTGATGTTGTGGGGATTTTTTTGGAGAAGGGAAAGAAGATGTGAGATTCGCCTACCAACTGAAAAAAGAGAAGGATGTGTTTTTTTGTCGCCAAAAGAAATGTTTTTTTTTGTGGGATGATGGATTTTTTTAAAGGTGGGTGAGATGTCTAAGCTTTCTTTCACGTGGAATTTACTTGTAAATGGTTTTGTTAGATGTGTGGTTTCAAAGAGTCTTGGGCATGTTTACCCCTGAATCTGAAAGGAAACATTGGTCCAATTCGACTTAAGCATCATGTGTCATTCATGGCAAAGAGAAAACACTATCTATATCCATCTATTTACATGAATGTAAAAAGTTGCTAAACGGAACGTGCCGTTGGGTCATGTCTTAGGTGGGGGTGGTACTATCCTTCTAAATTGGGATGATGAAAAAGTGTTCCCCCAAAAAAAGACATCTGGACTCTTATCACGAATTCCTGGACCCATCTAGAGAGAGGTGTGTTTTTCGTGGCTCAAATTTTCACGATTCGCTTGTACAATGTGTGCGAGTTCATGTCCCCTTTTCAACCGGATTTTTGAACATCTCCACGAAAGGGGGCTTAACATCAATGATGATCATCCACGTACTTAACCATCAGTTTAAGAAGGGGCTTCAAACGATAGGTTTTTTTCCACATAGTGTTTCTGATGCTTAGAGGGGGATTTTGAAAAAACACGTTCAAAATTGTGTGGGGTATGACCACGTTTGCAGATTTGATGGGTTTTTTTTCGTTCAATAGCTTCCACTTCAACAGCGATATCTGGTTCCTGGGTTTGGTTAGTTGATCTGCAATCATTACAGGTGAGTGGGATGCAGTTGAGAGGTTGACCCTGGCACACATCAGAAATCCAGCTAGGTTTTCTTCTCCCCCGGAAAACCAACATGTTTTCCTGAAAATCACTGGTTTGGTTGGAAGATGCATGTTCTATTTGAGATAGTTCCTTTTTAGGTGACATTTGTAAGTTTTCATGGGTTTACACCCTGGAAGATTAACGGCTGGAACCTACAGCCATCCCCCATTTGGTAAGGAAAATGATCTGAACCAAACCTCCATGAGGACATGTTCCATGTTAATCTTCATGGGTTTATCAAAATGTGTTGTTTTTGTTGCTCGAAAATATTCATTTCCCCGAGGTCAAAGTCCAAAAACCACTGGAGCTCTTGGCACAAGATGTTGGTCAGGTGCCACTGAAGTTCTGCCAGGGCAATGGTAGCGAGAAAGCCCCACGGGGTCATTAATATAGCAAACCCATTTGGGAGGGATCAAACTTGATGCAGATGTATGGTCATTTTGTGAGGGATCTGCTTCTCCAACCCAATGCATTTCTTTGGGTTGGTAATTTTTTTCATGACCCCCGAGGCCACGATGATGTTGTATGTTTGTACAACGAAAGGTACACACCTGGAACTCCAAACAACCAGTTTTTTTTGGCTGTTTCAATTGGATGATTCCAAATCTCTACATAAAAAATGGTTGTTCCACCAAACATCCACTAAAAGATGGTTGTTTAGTGTCCCAGGCATCTATGTGATCTTGTAGGTCTGGTCTAATGCGTCTCAATGATCATGACAGCTTTGTTTCCATTGATCCTTCTTCGACGCAAACCCTCCTCCCCATCCTTAATGGCTAATCAACCTTGCCCCTCCCAACGTACGCCCTCAGAAACAAGGGTTTAATCAGGCCTTCTTAAGGGAAGCCAACGGTGAACAAACCCTTATTAAGGCCGTATCTCGAAATGACGGGGGGAAGTTACAGGGGGATAAGTTGACTATAGCCATTGATCCTAGCCACACATCCGTGGTCGATGGGCAGGCCACCCACTTGGCAGCTTTGGCAGCTGGCATGAGCACCAGCAAAGCAGCAGAAGTGGCGAGTGCCGAAGCCACCTTTCAGCAGAAATTCTGGGAGTTTTTGTTCCAGGAAATCCCAGAAGGTCATTGGATGGGACATTTTTTCGGGGGAGGGATCAAAAGATGCAAACTTGGCAAGTCTTTGGAATCCTCCCTTATACCCCAACAGCCCCTTCGAATTTGGTTGGTTTGTTTAATGTAGCTCACTATAATAAGTTAAACCTTAGCGTTTGGGACCTAAGTTTTGCCTAGACAATTTGGAAGGAGTTCCCTTTAATGGTACAGTATTGTTTGGGTTGGTTTCATATAATGACCCCTTGAATCCAACCACCATTTTCTTAAAAGTTGGTTCACCATGTTTTTTTCACAGTAAGGGTTTATCATCATCCAAACGGAACCGGCATGTTTTAAGATGGTGGCAACGACTTCCAAGGGGTTTCGTTCAAAGGTTAGAATTGGATGGAAAAGCAGATGAACATTCCAGGGGTTGAGTTATTTGAGTTCATCTCCTTTTCCATCTGTACGAGGGTTAAAAGTCTCGGCCATATTTTGTAAAAAGATGAATGTAAGGAGTAAAACCTCCCCCAACCAACTGGAGTTTAAAGGATGAAAAGTCCTTGAGCTACTTCACAAGCCCCTTCTTTGCCGATCTCAAATTTCCGAACGTCATGTATTTCAGGTCAACCAACCCAACCCAACCCATTGCGAGTCAGCGAAACATTCAACGTGGTTGTAGCCGTGTTTGGTCCGAAATCCTACTGGAATTTAAACTTCGGAAGCCTTGCACACATTTGATTTATGGCAGTTACTGTACCTTTTTTCGTTTCTTTGAATGACCGGTGAAATAGATGTATCCCTTCTTTGGTGGGTGAATTGCCAGATGTTGGAAGCATTTATTCAATGGATGACCTTCGGGTTCCAGGTATACTCCCCTAATACTCAGATTTTTTGCCCCTGAAAACAGGCAAAACTCCTCCCAAAAACAAAAGGATTGCCTTGCAACCATCAAATGTCAGGGCTTTGACAGTTAGTTTTAGGGAGTTTATGTCCGTTCTTTCGCGAAACAAACGAGTGGCAAAGGATTCCCATAGGAATTGTCAAACAGTTTCCAATTTCCCCTGAAAAAAATACAACATATCGAGTTTTTACGGTAAAAACAAATAGAAATCTTCCAAACCCCCAATTATCAGGGAGTGTTAGTTTCAGGGAGGGTTCATTTCATATAAAAGTCACCAACATGTTCAGGTAGCTGAAATGGCGGGATCCTCACCTACGTTATGCAGTTTGGATACGGTCTATGTATACCGGGAATCCCTACCCCTTAAGCCTGTAAGGTACCGTACCTCCAAAATTAGGTAGCTGAATCCTTTGGTGAAATAATGCGCCAGCAAAAAACCTCTTGGATACGTAGACATCTACAAGTCCAAACGTTTACAGCAATGTAGGGCCAACTCGGGTGATGAATGCACGGTCTACGTAGGGGTGAAGTATCACACGTACAACTAGGGAAGCGCCCCAAAAACTGTAGCAACTCAACAACTAAACTTTGGAAAAACAGCCCTTATAGGGTACGCGTACCTCCAAATTAGATACCTTATCGTTTGGTGACTCACGTAGCCCCTGAAACCAGCAGCTCACCCCTGAAAATAGGCCTTCCCGAAAGGAAATTCATCTTCCAACCATTCGTTTTTAGGTGCTATGTTAGTTTCAGGAAGGGTAACCACATCTAAGATCGGGAATATAACAGCAACCACGCAGTTACTTACCTTTTTTTGATCATTAATTTTGCGGAACCGAATCAGGAATCTATCATCCAGTTTCTTGCAACTGATTCCCTCCAACTTCCCAACTGATTCCCTCCCAAGGCAGGCCGAGCTGCAGCAGAGGTGGGGGGGGGTTTATTGGTGGATGAATAGCTGCCTTGAAAAAACTGGCATTTCTAGGGGGAAATCACGGTGAGACCAAATCTAGGTTTCGAAGTTCGCATTTGTTATTGTGGTTGTCTTAGGTTCTTTGTGGCCTGATTAAATCGTCGCACTGTCGAACCACTGATCTTGGCACATAGTCAACCAAGTATGGATGTGTTTCATCAAGCTTGAACAAGGTGGTGTTTTTCAAGATGGTTTATGTTCAACCCTTCACGGAGAAAAAAAATGGAATTGATACTATTTGATTAATGTCTTTTAAATGGGTGGCTCAACCACCAACTAGAAAATCTGGTGAGAGAAAATTTAACAAGTATCTAAATTCCCACCCCCAATCTACGGCACGTTTTAAGCCCACTAGATTTGGGTGGAAATCATAGTTTAGTGGACTAAACCCCACTAAACCCCATTACAACATTATAGTTTGGGTCGGGTGGAATACAATACCAGGTGGTGGTTTCAAATATTCTTTATTTTTACCCCTAACCCTGGGGAAATGATCCAATTGGACGAGCATAATTTTCAAATTGGGTTGGTTCAACCACCAACTAGAATATGATTTCAACCCCGCCAAGAGGACTTCAAACCCCCCGAAGTTTGTGCCCCGTTCGGAGTTGAGTCGATACGTGGAAGGTTTAAATGGGACCCGTATTTTGGGGGTGATCATTTTTAAAGGCAGCTTAAATCTATACGGCAATTTTTTGGGGGGCAATTTCTGTTGATAGATTCTTCATGTTCGAAATCTGCTGGCTTTGTGAAATGGTACAAGGCCCTAAAAGTAACAGCCAGTTGGCCCTTGTTTTTTCATGATGGCAAAAGGGAGTCTTTCAGATCCTTTCCCCTTTGGGAGTTGGCCTACTTTTGAGTGGCAAATGGTAAAGAAGGAATGTTGTTTGTTCAGAAATCCTGCACCAAATGGGATCTAGAAACACTTACTTGGATGTCCCGGGAAGTTTGTAAAAGCTTAGTAAGTGGGCTTATAACCCCAATATATCCCATATTTATAATATAAGTAGGTTATAAGCCATTTGTAAACCATTTACTAACTTCTTGGGACATCCAAGTAGTGGATGATACACAGAGGTGTAAGCTAGGGTGGTATGTCTGAATTATCTAACAAAGGTTGAACCCATCTCGTGGCAAAAGTACAGCCTTCGGGGTGTGGGGTTTTCCTGATATTTCGCCGCAAGTAAACCATACAAGAGATCCCAGTTGGAAGTGGGCGTGGGACTGTGGGGATACTGTGGATCTATCTCTAAGAGTTTGGGGGGCCCATTCTTGTAGGGATGGGTCACGGAAGTGACAATTTGTCAGCTACGTTGGGTGGAATGATGAAAGATCTCTCAAACATCTTGCAACCTTTACTTGGATTCTTCCAGGAGATTGCAGAGTATTTGGATGGTCTGCCGAGTTCTGTTTGGGAAAGCCGTGCGGGGTGTTTGAAATGCAAAAAACTTTGCAACTGGGTCCCCCCAATCCCAAAAGATGAGCCTGGCGTTTTGCACCTATGGTTTGAAGTGGCGGGCAACACTTGCACACCATGGTCAGCAAGAGGAAAGCAAATGGGCTGGCTGGACAGAATGTCTGTACCAGCTTTGGTTTGGGCATGGTCTTTGCGAAAATGTGAGCGCCAACCTGATGTCATCCTCAACGAGCGTACACCTCGATGGCCTGCAGAAGTCTTCTTCCCGAGAGTTTGGGGGGTGGTTTTTCACAGATTCTACCATGTTTACAATCGCCATGAATAGCCACCATTTGGGAGAATATGTTTGTTACTTTTTCCAGGCTTCAAACAGGCAAATCCGAGTTTTCAGGGAGCTTTCCAAGTTTAGTTGTTTAGTTGTTACAGTACGGGGGCGTTTTCCTTAGTTGTAAATGTGATACACTCCCTAAAAGTAACAGTTCGCCCCTGAAAATAGACCATCCCAAAAGGAAACAATCGTATTCCAACCATCCATTTTCAGATACTACTATTGATGGTTCAAAAATCCGGCTAACCAGTTGAGGTTGGTAGTTGAAATCCCATTATTTCCAGGGAATTTCTACATCCAACCGGTGGTTCTTTGGGATTTCTGAACCATCAACGTCGTATGTTAGTTTCATCATCACGGGTGTAATTTTCATGAGGCCTGATCTCAGAAGATGATAATGACATATAATGACCTTGTGGATCGAAAGGGATATGATACATATATGATAGTGTTTCCAAAAATGATGGTACCCCCCAAATCATCCATTTTAATAGGGGTTTTCCATTATTTTCACCATCCATTTTGGGGTATATACCACCATTTAAGGAAACCCCCATGTATTCCATGGCAATTCTTTGACCTCTGGGAGGGGTAGATACCAATTCATCGCCTCACAGGTGGCTCCTCCTGGTAGTGCATCCAGTACGGCGGCCGCCAGCGCTGCAGCGAAGCAAGCTGCCCAGTGTGGCCTTCAAGCGACGGATGTGGAACGCGTGGCAGTGCTGGCAGTGGCTTGGAAGATTCCACTGGGATGTTCGTTGGGAAAGGGTGGAAGTGGATGGATCAATGGATGGTGATCGGATCAATGGGTTATGTTTTCCTACTTAAAAATGGGAGATATTCGGGTTATAAACCCTGTTGGATTTTAGGAATATCCCTGGTTGGATGGGCTAAAATGGCAAATATCCATAAAAATTACAATGCTGAATCTTGGAGAAGATTTCGTCCATATGGATGTTTCCGAAAATTTTGGTACCCCAAAAAAATCATCCATTTTAGTAGGATTTTTCCATTATTTTCACCACCCATTTTGGGGTACCCCTATTTTTGGAAACACTCATATAGCCATTTATATCTGCCAGGATTGGAAGGGGTCCTTAACGCAACCCCATCCTTAATGACTCCACCAGGCTTGCACGGCGGCTGCCACAAATGCCGCCAGCAAAACACCTGACCAGGTGCTGTTTTTTTTTGTCGATTTATTGGTGGGTTTTTGGGGGAATGAGGTTTGATGGGGTTTCCCATTTATTAACTAGGTGGTGTCAAATATTTTTTATTTTCACCCCGGAAATTGGGGAAGATGATTCCCATTTTGACGCATTTTTTTCAACTGGGTTGGTTCAACCACCAACCAGATTAAGTTTTGGGGGATGTTTCGAGGCCTGCCAAAACCTTGGGAGGTTTTCACTCAACTTTGGATTTTTGTTGACCTTAGGTTCTGAAGGATTGTTTTGTTAGGGGTTTTTCAAACCCTGGGAACTAAGTGGGTAGGTAATCTAATCATTTTTTGAGAAGGCAGCCCGTTTTTTAACCGTCATTGTCCACTGTGAACAAGTGTTTTGGTAGGACCCAATGTGTATTTGTAAGTGACCCATTTCAGTATGTGAAGTACTCTTCACAAAATTCCCTGTACTGTTGAATTACGAAATTTCAGCTGGACATCATAGTATAGAAGCCTAGATGGTTAATTGTGACCCCACCCTTCCATGTAGCGTGTACACAGTACTCTAGAAATGGCTTGGATTTGTTTAAGATGACTGTTTACTCTTTACCATGGTAAATAATCATCATTTGGGAGAATATTTTTTGGAACTTTTTCCAACCACCTCAAGCAAATCTCACCAATTTACAACGGACCGGTTGTTTTTTGCCCCAAAAACGGTAGCTACCACTCAGCGCACCGCAAGTTAGTTCAGAAACATCATAGAATACCGGAAGATGATCGGGATCCCTTTCCTTTGGAACACCATCCCCCTGGAAGAATCTCCTGAAGCAGCAAAGTGTTTCACTCCAGTAAGACCTACAAACAATCATCTCATATACGATGCGTAGAGCAAACCATAGGCCAGGAAAACCTGTGCCTGGAGGATCGGGCCCCATGATTGTAAGTGGTTAAGAACCATGGTGATCGTTGTTGTCCCTAGGGTTAGTTAGAAATGCCTTGGCTTACCCCTTTGACTAGCCACTTAAGTGGGGTGAGCCTCGAAGTACTATAGTTATCAGCTATCAATGGAGTTGTGTGGCCCCTATAAATGGCCGAAAATCACTTGGGTGGCAACCGGTTTTTTTTACCACAAACCACCCACCCAAATCACCAATTATTGTTCTCTGGAAGTCAAGGACCATCTCAAAACAATACTGCCCAATTTTTGGTATGATTTATACATAAAACCAAACAAAAAAGATTGACGTGGCATCGCAGCCATGATGCCAGCAATCATCTGGCAAACGCAGCTGACCTGGGATGCCAAGGCAGAGCAGCCCTGGTCCGACAAGGGTGGGGCTCCAAAGGCCAGCTTCTACAGCCTCGCGGGCGAGCTGCAATGCGAGGTCGTTCTTCCCCAGATTTTCTTGACTTGGGGGGACGGCGTCTACGCAGCCAACTTGGAGGGCGAACGCCTTGGCCTGATCCCAGATGGATACTACATCCGACCTCTTTTGCTTGGCTGCCACAAGGCACATCTCAATGAGGATGCCTTCCTCCTGGACGTGGACAACCACGAGCGTCCGCCAAAGAAAAGGCTTCGGCGCAAGACAAGCGTGACCGAAGCTTGGTTTTGGCACAACTTGACACAGTTGGCCAGCTAGATTTCACCTGTCCCGAGGGGATCGCAATATTGCCGGGCTGCCGCTCACAGGGCGGCCCGCAGATCCTCAGTGATGAACTGCTTTACGACAAATCCAAAGCCTGGATTGGTTTGCACAAGTGCGTGGAAAAAACTGCAAGTGTTATGTTGTTTCGTCAACATGTTTGCTTCGTGGGTTGATGTGATTGATTGATTGATTGATTGATTGATTGATTTGATTGATTGATTGGTTGATTGATTGATTTGATTGATTGATTGATTGATTGATTGATGGTTGGATTTATTGATTGATTGATTGATTGATTGCACGATTGGTTGATTGATTGACTGCGTTGATTTGTGTTATCCTCGGGGACACGAACATCTCCGGCTATGGACTTGCCCTTCGTGTTCTCATGTGCCTCCATCCGTCAGAGCCCGAAATGGTGATGAGCTTGTTCAAGCAACTTTTTCCTGACTTTGCCATGGGTGGCACCATGAGGCCCATCGTGGCGCCATGGCCGACAATGGAACCTCTGCCAAAGTTTGTGCAGCTCTATCAAGACAGTGCCTGGCGAGGGGACAACATGACGCTCTTGGAGTTTCTGCGCAAATCCAACGACGCCGGGGACGTGATCAGCTGGCTGCAGAAAGCATATGAGGCGGCCGACACGGCCTTGGACTTAGGTGAGTTTGCCACCACGTACCCAACCTTTGGAGAAAAGGTCATTGCTGCAGAGATGGTGAGCATATTCAACGACAAGTTTTTCGGCCAGTGGCTCATGCTTCATGTGCCTTTTCGCGACGCTGCAGCCTTTTTGATCCCCGAGGTGATGGCAAAGGTGCCGCCCCGTTACCAACTCTTTGCTTGTGCATTGCAAGTGGCGCCTTCTCATTGGAATTCACCTGCCAAGATTCGAGATCAGCTGGAACTGGCAGCCCGCAAGACGGCATACATCGACAACGCCCTGGCCATGATAGAAGCCCAAAAAGCCATCGTGGAGCAATACCTCTCTGGAAAGCTATCCTTGGCGGATGAGGTTCCAGAGCCAAACATCACGCCAACTGGAGGACCGGTAGCCAACCTTGAACGACCACGTTTCAATCGAGGGCAAGCTTTGGTCGAGTCCTGCGCGTTGGAAAGAATGGACATGGTCGAAGCACTATACACTGACAAACCTGATGAATTTGAAGCAGCAACTGACAAGCTCGAGGAATTGAATCGAGCGTTGCTGATTCTTGGCGGTCCAGGGACTGGCAAAACGTTTGTGGCAGACTATCTCATAGGCCTGGCTGTGCAAAAAGGCTTCAAGATCTGCTATGCGCTGCCAACTGGCGCCTTGGCCTGCAGGATGCGGCAGAAGCACACAGAGATTTGCATCGACACCTGCCATGGGGCCTTTCTCTTCTTTCGACCCTTGTCCGAAGCCATTGCCCTGATGACCGAATATGACATGGTGGTCATCGATGAAGTGGTGCAGCTTGGTGCCGAAGAATTTGGCCGCGTCACTGCCATGTTCAACGCGGCCAGCAAAAGGCTTTTTCTCCTTCTCATGGGCGACGATTGGCAACTGCCCAGCATTGCACCAGACTGTAGCGCTGACCACCCGCATTGGCGCCTCTGCCAGCAGATCACGCTGACGGAGGTTCGTCGTTGCACCTGCAAAGTTCTCCAGGCCAAACTTGATCTCTTGCGGTATCACAAGCCAATGGGCCAAGAAGGCAACCGCTTCATCAACCGCTTGTGCTACAAGCGCAAAGCCTGGAGTGGCCATCACAAGCCCACAGCCCTTGACATTGACTTGACTTTCAAGAAAGCCCCGCAAACAACATTCGTAGTGTGCACCCGTCACGGTGCTGCCACCATCAACATTCTGGCTGTGGAAGTTCTCTTTCACAACCGCAACAAAAGACTTCTTTGCAAGCTGCCTGGTGACTTCAGGGACAACCAAGACAATTACACAGAGATGGCCAAGCTGAGGACAGATCGTGCACTGGTGCCCGCGGAAGTGCCAATCTATGTAGGCCTCCGTATTGTCCTCACGCGAAACATCGACAAGGAGAACCACTTCGTCAATGGCATGGTTTGCACAGTGGAGGCCTTTGACCCGAAACGGCGAAGCCTCATGGTGATGACGGAAAGCAATCGGCGGTTGGCCGTCTATCCATTCA
>Ga0126337_10003211_pt1 | contig 10640 bp, 6 predicted proteins | sample DipCmetagenome_FD_92527 | JGI IMG/M metagenome (GOLD analysis project Ga0126337, IMG submission 92527) | Coral microbial communities from La Bocana,Puerto Morelos, Mexico - Diploria C A metagenome | ecosystem: Host-associated > Invertebrates > Cnidaria > Coral | place: La Bocana,Puerto Morelos... | reverse complement strand
TGCGACTTCCGGCGATAGCGTGACAAAACAACCTCACTTATCTCCCCAGCACTACGAGCTGAATGACAGACAGCACGTGCTGGATCGGACAAGAGTATCGGTTAGCAAGCGATGTTCAAAGGCAATGAAAAAACAACAAGCTTGGAGGAAGTCGCTTCGCAGACTTAACCGCACCACACAGGAGTGACCCTTTGTTTATTATGCAGGAATACATGACCTTGTCTCCAAAGGGAGGGAGGGAGGGAAAATTAACGATAGATTTACAAGAGGTAACAGCTACGTTGCTTGAACGAACTCAGAATGGACTCTGAACAGTTGTCTGAGCTTTTATATGGAGACGTTTGTCTGCTTGTAAGCCAGTAGAAAAGGCTGTACTACCGAACATCTTACCCTAGCACGTGTAACATCTTAAACATGAATAGTGCTTTAATGCTTTACACCAATGCTATGGTACGTTATAAAGTTTAGAAGGTACCAAAGCTACAATGTTTTAGTTTAGCTACAATAAGGCTTACAATTTGCTGAACTTTGGAACATAACTGCTCAATAGCTCTATAGAAAGTGATGCCGCCATGAAAGGCTCTTTCGGAACGTACGTCACGCTCCATTAACTATATTTTACTGGCGTGACAGTAAAATCTCATCAAAAGAATTTTAAGATATCCAATGCAGCCCAACTGGACTATAAGTCTACAGACAACACAGTCATATTTTCATGGTGAATTGTTTAAAGTACTGTAAAACATTTGTAGGAAATCAAGGTAAGATCTGCACTGGGGAGTATTGTATAGGATAATCACATGTACATGTATGGCTATGGTGAGTAATAAATTGACTACACACCAGTTTGCTTGTCCAATGTCTGTGTGAACTGGTTGATGGAAGGAGGAACCTTTAATCGCTGGTAAAGAACACTCCTTTGCCTTTGCAGCCTGATGTATTTTGGCCATCTGACAAATCTGCTCAAGTCACGTTTTGGCTGAATATCCCCACCTTTATGTCAAAGGGAAAAACATTTTCCTGACTGTTACAAATATTAATCTGTAAAGAAGACCACACCACATAGAATGCTGCAAATAGAAAAGGTTCCTAGCTTCACATTCTATTAACTGTCACAACTTTGAGAAACAGTTCTTTACTTATAATCTCAACCCACGGTACACATGTATTCTATACAATATTTACTATAATAAAATAATTTCTGTATTACCCCTATTTGTGAACCAGCATTTTGAAAGCATAACAAATATATAATTCTTGAACTTTTGTTCATACCAATGCCAAAATTCCTTGGTCTTTTCTCAATAAGAGGGTTAACAACAACCTTCTTTGGTACTGGTTTGGAGGCTGTATAAGGGGCAGGAGCCACCTTCTTCACCTTCTTAACTTTGGGCTGCAGATCAAAGACAAGTGTAATGTTGCATTGAGAACCAATCTTTCAACAGGGAGGACCAGGTCTTTATGAGACTGTGTCCCTGAAGGAACACCTCTATAGATAAAGACTCTCCTTAAACTAAGATAAACAATGCTGACAAATAGAATATACTATGCATTTGCAAGGAACGACTGCTGACAAGACAAACTATGATATCCACTGGATTGAGATTTCTTCAGCAAATATCATCAATCCCTTCCATGATTCGGCCCTGTCGTTTTACACTATTTTCAATGAGTCTGAAGTCTCATACAATGTATGTATATGATGCTATTCCAACTGAATGATCACAGCTCAGCACTGATTTCATAAACAATCTAGTCCCTGTTTATAGTCTCTTTGGCGCAACCAATAAAAATTAAGAAATAAATTACATAGAATTGTAAATAGCACAGAATGATGTAAATAGCACAGGTTGTACAAGGCTTACTTGTAAACAATTTCAAGAAATAGTGGCTACTATACAAAAGGAACCAAACAAAAATTCATCATATAATTTTTCCATTTCCAGAAAATATGGACTGGGAACCCAGCCGTCATTTTTACACAGCAAATAGCGTCGGAAAGGATTAATTGACACGTTCTATTATCGCACATACAAGGACTCGCGTGCTAAATGTTTTCCTCGACGAGCTCTATACTTTTAACTTGATTGGGAATTTTAAAGCTGATACATGAACCAACAATTCACGTAAAAAACAAGCAGAAAATATACCGAATTAACTATGGTTCTAATCTGTGGTGGTATACGAAATATACTGAGTTACAGCCATATACCAATATAACATTTTCCCTACAAATGATCTAATGGATGTAAAAGACGGGACATGATTCGCGAGACCTACATCTCGACAGCAATGCCCAAAATAAACCCCTATTAACCCGACGAAAACAAAAATAACGTTTCACTAATGTAAACCACATATTGGAGGTTAGTTTATTACTACGAAAAAAGAAAAGAAACTTAAGATGGGCCAGATAAAGCATAGTTTGTATTACTAGTATTGAACTTCAAGACTTACCATCTTTCTCGATGGCGGATGAAGAGGAAGCCCGCGGTGACTCGTGGGAATTTTAAAACACTACCCACGATGCACCACGCGCCAATAAACTAAACATGGCTGACAATGTTTTCGGATGAAAAATTCAAACGTCGTACTACTTATTCAGAGGACACGAGATCACGAATTTTGTAGGTAAAGGATATTACGACTGACCATTTTGAAGGATAATTCTGACCAAAAAATTGGTGGAGAAAGAACAGTAAACCAACTCTTTGGTCGAGTAAAAGATTTAACAAATGATAACTACAGGCATAGTTAATGGCTTTTCGATTCTACAGGTGATGTCACAACCGAGCAGGATTTTGCCCCAGAGTAAAGAAACTCTCTTGAAGTCCTACACCAAACGTCTCAAAGATGATGTAAAATCAATCCTGGATAACTTCACAGAAATTGTTAAATCTTCTAAGGTACACAAGCCTAAATATAAAGGATGATAAAACAAGATGGGCATTTGAGTGTTCTCTATATTTCTCGAGTGTTTTCAAATATTTGGAGTGCTTTATCACAGTGTAGACTTCTTCATTTGCTTTATGATATAGAGGTAATGTGGCGAAAAACAACCAAACATTCTTTTTTCTAAGTTTTATACTCTGGTAAAACAAGGGTTTTTGACCAATCAGAGCACACACAGAGTCCTATCTATATTATAATTAAGCAATAAGCCACAAGTTTCTATGGTTTATAGGCTGATAAACCATGCGGGATGTTGGAAGAACACGAGAAGAATCTGTAAATCACAAGCTGCAGGCGAGTGATTTACAAATTCTTCGAGTGTTCTTCCAACATCCCAAGTGGTTTATCAGCCTTTAAACCATAAAAACTTGTGGTCTATTGTTTTTATATAATAATGCAGTCATGCAGAAGACACACAAAATTTCCATGGGTTTACCGGTGCAATAAACCATAGCCCATTGACCAATCAGAGCGTGCACATTGATTTGATTATGGTATAAATTGTAATGAATAAATAAAAATATAAGTAAATAAATAAATAAATAAATAAATAAATAAATAAACAAAACTTAATGTAAATTCATAGATTCTTATATCAATTGACCAAATGTGTTACTGTGTGTGTATTGCTCAAAGGTTGAAAATGAAACTCAAGTATCACGGCTAACACAGTCAGCTCAGGATCAATATGAAGTCAACGTCAGAGCTGCCAACATTGTAAGTTTACTGAGTGTTGTAATTCATAGGCCAACATGGACTTGTTGTTAGTCGTAGTTCAGGGTTGTCAATGGGCAACAACTTGTTACACTATGGCTGGCAAGTGCAGTTTACACTATTAGGTAAGAATGTAACTGAGCTGTCAGGTTCATATAAGCAGAGAAGATATCAGTGACATCACCCATTGTTATTGAGCTAACCAGAGGACTCAAACAGCTGGAGAGCTCTTGTTTTTCCTGGACCAGACTTAGCTGTTTCCTTTTCTGGGGGTCTTGGGGAATGGTAATAAGTAAAAAAGTAGGTAAGCCTCTTAATCCCAACTGGCTTTTAGCTCTTAGCACTTAACTCCAGTATGTCTGGCATGAACTACATTGTTGGAGTACATCTACCTCATGTGGATGGGATGCTGGGTCTTCACAGGTTACTCCCCAGCATTCTGTCAGGCTAGCAAAGGGTTCTGTGATCCCATTTCACACATAAATTAAAAATTAATCACACGTTACATATACTCTTAGTTGCTTTCAACAATGGTTTTGTATGTTTTTAGCTGCTTTTTACATGTTGCACATTAATTTTGCCTTCAGACACTTGCTTCAAACTGATCAAGAGCCTATGTTAATAACATTGAAACACTTTTTTTTTTAGGTTAGGGCAGGTGAATCACTGATGAAGCTTGTGTCTGACATGAAGGAATTTCTTATCTTGAATGACTTTCCATCAGTGAACGCCAGCATCACTGAACAAAGCAATGCTTTTCAGGAGATGACCAGTCAAACAGACCAGCAGCTTTTAAGCCTCAAACAAGAACTCGCTCTCCATCTATTTGAACTTGAACAATCATACTACTCATCTAGTTACAGATAACCTGAATTTGTGACTTATTTTAAAAGTGGTATGCAATAATATTTTGAACATGTCTAAAGTGCTATTTTTGGTTATCACGTTGCATGGTATACCATAGAATGTCCCAGGAGTCACATGTGTTTTTTCGCTCAACCCTTACACAGAGTGTTTACACCAAGAAAATACTATTCACTGACAAGTGAAGTATTCCATGGTATACCAAAGGAAAGTCTTGCATAACTATTTAATAACATCTGTAAAAAGTACAGTGCCCAACACAACCACTGCAACATATGTGCAGTGGAAAGACTAGTTGTAATACCATTGAATTACAGTGGCTTTCCTGTATTCTGATTGGCTGTATTTTCTCTGGCGTGGTATACATAATAATGATAAACCTTATTACAGCAAATGTTATCAATGTAAGTCAAATATAACAAGCTACATGACATGCAACATTAAACACTTTTTAGAAAAGTCCTAAAAAAAATTAAAAAGGAATTTAATCTTATTATTTCACAACTTCCATGCTACTTTGACTTCCATCTGGTATACAGTCAACTCTTGCATAAACAGGATGGAAGCAAGCTGCTGGAACATAATATCTTTATTGCTGAAAATGGTTTTGGGTATTGTCTGTTTATTTTAAAACTTCCTGGTTTAACATACATCCAAAACAAGGAAACAGCACATCTTCCAACCTTTACTCTCATGTGCACATGGCACTCACTGGAGATGGAAAAACAACAAATCACAGAAGACACTTTTAAGTGACACTTTCAAGTTAAAACTTGTTCCATTCTCTTTGTTAAATAAAGGGTTACTAAAACGGTAATAAATACTCATAGCTATTTCTTGAAAACAAGTGCAACCATTAAGAAACTGATTATAGTAAAAATGTCTAGATCTTAGACACCACTAAAGAAAAAAATCAATCTCTCAGATACAGGAAGTCCTCGAACTGACTAACTACAGAGACTAGACCATTTGCTAGTTTCAGAGCAGTTAAAAAAATAAAAAGAACTCAAAATGAGAGCCATCACTTAAACTATTGTAAGCTAAAAAGGTGAATAGCAGTGATGACATGTACATGTTATGTTTATAACATATATCTAATGAGAGCCATCACTTCTTTGTGAAATCTGTTATTTTCCTTAACTTGCTGCTGGTTGGAGACTGTTTGGTATTCTTCCTTTTAGTTGGTTTACTTTTTCTTTTGTTGTCATGGTCTAAAAAAAAAAACAACAACAAAAGGACTATTATCAGATGATATTGTAATATTGTTAACAAAAAATTGATATCTTTTTGAGGACAGGAAAAAAAAACAGTATGCCAATATGCAGGCTTATAGTCTGGCGTGTGCAGTTTGTTAATTTTTCTCTTGCTTTGAGGCTTTGTTAGGGCTTTTATCAAGAAAATTTACAATACTACTATACTTATAAAGAGGAGCAGGAACCACATCATACTTTATGAATGAATTACCTTCATTTGTACTGTCACCATAATGGTCTGCTCTCGCCTTTTTCATCCGTGTAATGTTGGTCTTCACAACAACTTTGTGATCTACAATTGGACGAGGATAGTCCTTACCAATAATACACCCTGCTGCTTGTTGTACACTTCGTGGAGCAGTCCAAGGCTCATAGATGTATTTCGCAGGATATTTCTTTAAAACTGGTATATACTTCCTGTGAACAATATAACGAAATTTCATTTTCAAGAATTATCTTCAAATAAAAGTTTACTAACATGAATTCTAAATACATTAATTTTACAAAGTGCTAAAATCCAACCGCACAGTTAAGATCGAGGAGGACTAAGATGTGGAAAAGGAAAAATGGAGACTGTGGCATGAAATTTAGCTTTGAACTAGAAACAATGGCAATTTCATTACAGTTTTATTTTATTTACAAGACTAAGATAAAGTATTAAGCCTGCTGGCAGGGAGTATGTAGCAAGATGTTTCAGACAAGATTGAATTGGGACAACACTAGTGACTAACTAATGTCTTGCGTCAACTCCTTTTTGTTCCACTTTTTCATGTTTGTGTATTAACACTCAATTGCTTGTCTGACCCTAAGAGAGACTATTATCTGCTAGCAGCCAAGAAAGAACCTAAAATTCATTGTAAGTATAAATCTATCAGCATCCTCATTCTCTCATTAATGCCATTCTCTGATTGGCTACACCACCCACTGTTTTGTCGTAAATAGTGCGTAGCTCAGCAGTGTGTTCTTGTTACTGGTTTATTTCTTGTGGTTTTAGATAAAATTTTGAACAACTAGAAGTAGATTCATACTAAAACAATTACTAGTCAGATTATTCGCTCTTGCTTTCTATGCATGAAAGTTGACATGGGTGGTGCCCTGGTTAACAGCTATCACATGATCATGTCTGTAAAGCTCAAAATCTAATTGCAAATGTGGTTGGCAACCTGCCTGCCTGTGTTATGTTTAGTTTGACCATTGACAGTACCCTTGCTTACTCTAAGAAAGGACAAGATTTGATACTATGATAAAATTAATGTAAAAAGGATGGGAAGGTCTGTTTCCTTTAGTCATAGCTCCCTTTGTCTACTTTAATGTGCCAAGATACACAAATATTGGTTGGTGGTTGGTCCATGCCCAAGCCTGGATGGCATTGTCGTGTTGTGATCTTGCAGCATCTCACTTCATCTAAGTCTAGGTTATATACAAGTAAACTGTTTGTGAAACTTGACAAATGCTGGCATAAAGGGATGCTCCTACAATAACTACCCCACATGAACAAACTCTTTGATACAATCCTTACATGGGCACAGACTTGGCATGGATCCACATCCAATAGAATGTGTAAATAGATTGTTTTGGTTTCTTGATTTACAGCTACGAAAGCAATCAGTTTTCAAATTAAACTTACTTGATATATTCTCCGTTAGGATCAGTTTTCTTGCCAAATACCACAGGACTGTATACCCTAAAGTAAGCATGAAAAAAGGCGCTTGCAGATAACCACATCCAGTTCCCAGCATTTAAACTCCAGTCATGATCAAGAAGATACTTCTCAAACACCTGAATGAAATGATAAAAAGTGTTATCCACTTAATTCAACGTTCTTTAACGTGGCTAAATAACATTTAGGCAAAGTTAAACCAAGCGGAGCTGGCCAGCATTCTCTTCCATTGCAGTATGTGACCTGCGGGGTGGCCCTTGGGGTTTTGCAGGGCCGCTTTTGTGTTCGTGGCAAGTGCTGCTTTTTCACTTTGTTGCTTTGCTTGCTGATCGTAGCGGATCAACTTGGCTCTTGTGAATTGTTGCAGATTCTTGCTCCCTCTCCTCCCTCCCTTGCTGGGTGGCGGGGTGTTGTTTCCATTTTCTAAGTTTCTTTTTTCTCTCAGGTAAGTATTATCATGGGTAAGTATCTCCACTGAATTTTACCCAGTGTGACAGTGTCGGTTAGTGGCTGCTTAAGGGGGGGGGGGGGTCCCCACTTCCAGGGTTGCCATGGATACCTCCTCTCTGCTGTTAGCATTTGGCACCCCCTAACCTCTAAGGCACCAGCTCCCAAGCTCATCATTAGCGATAAGTTTATTAAACTAGGCAAGAAAAATTCTTTATCTTCCAGGAGTATAATCAGACAAAATCAACCTCCAGCTTGGCATCACATCGAAGAGCCAGACTCATTTGAGATGAGGATCAGTAAGCAGGAAGCACTGTTAAAGGGGATAGAGGGTTCTGCTGAGATTGTGCTTTATGTTCTTCACCTTCAATCCTTCTTCCCAACTGATCCATAAGTCTCCTCTGGTCAAGAAACATGCTACAGCATGACGTGCCAAATGATGTATCCATCCTTCCCTCCTCAGTTGAGTCATGATGGCATCAATGAAGGGATACCCAGTGTGAGCCTACATGAAAACAAAGAAAATATTGACTCAATCCATATTTTACAACTCACTCACTACTTTACAACAGTGGAGAAGTGTGATGCTAGAGTTCACTCGAGCATAAAGCTAATGTTAGATTTCTCCTCATAAGCATGCTGTCCATAATTCTTAGATTGTGATTGGCTAAATAAGGTCAATCAATTTATCTATGAGAAAGACGCACAAAAAGAGACTAGGAACTGTGCAGCACTGGCTAGTCTGGACCAACAAAGATGGTAATCCATTTACTTCAGGCTGTCATAGTTTGACTGCATGTACAATGTGTCAAGATCCCCATACCTGTGGATTTTTCCTTGCTGGCTATGGAGCTATGGATTCTACTGATACAGTAGGCAAAAGTGCAACCCCATATCAGATGAAAACATAATTACCGGTAGTGTAATCTCAATTTGTCAATGTATTTGCACACTGAGTTTTGCCAGCAAATTTAATTTGCTTCTACTAATTAAAAGCGAATTAAATTATATCTTAGTACAATGTTGTAAAATCTTGCTACATGTAAATCTCCCAGCATAACCATTCCAAAGCTAATAGAAGCACATTCTGTTGGTATCATAATAATCAAGTATTCCCCTGTACCTCAGACCAAGCTTTGACAAACTCTGGATTGGTGTCCCATGGAACTTGTAGGCAGACAGGGTTGCCCTCCATTTTGTTGAAGTTGGGAGTTGCATATGCTGCAGTAAAGAAGAATTCTCGCCATAACAGCTGTCCATGTAAGGAAACAGGAGGGTTGGAGTGTTTCTTGGCCTAAAAACAGACGGCTTGTCAAAAGTTTATACCGGACATGGTCCTAGTTTCATAGGACTAGTGAAACCAAAATAAGTTGTGTTTTTGTTGTTGTGTTATGTCCTGTTACCAGTCAATCATAAAGTGAAAAGTTTCATTCAAAAAATAACTTTTAACAGTCATTTTTAAACATGGTTATTAAAAGTATGGAGAATAGCTTGAAAAATGGCTGTCAAGTTTCTTTGGAAACCAGATATAAGCCTCCTCATTTTTTTCACTAACTTGAATTGGTTTACTATAGTGACGAACATTGTGATTTGTGAATTACCAGTAGTTCAAAGGACTTAAAATGATTGGTTCATGTAACTGTGTTAGGGTTAGGGTTTAGGGTTACTGTCCAAATACAACTTTGGAGATTAATTAGTGAAAAATAGAGCAATGCACCAATCAGATTTGAGGAAATTTTAACTGTTATGTTAACTCTGAAAAGGGCTATTGACAGCATAATTTTTACAATGACCATTTCCCTTTATTCTCTACTATAAGGCTAACCACAACTTACTCGTGAGTAAACTTCAGATAATCTGTGATAAAACAGTCTTGCTGAGAGGCAGCCAAACATGACGTATGGACTAAGAACAGTAGTACTAGGTTGAAGGCTGTTGGGTGCTGTGTTAGGCTTCTCGAACTTGCATACCCAATCCTAAAAGGAAGAGTAAAACTGTAGTTACTGTAATGAATGCCTTTATGGAATGCAGGAGCGAAAGACGTTTTACTAAGGAGGGGCCAAACTGCAAGAAAATTTTATTTAAAGCAGCAATAGATTCTATTCCGCTAACCACATACAAAATCTTTAGAACAAAAAGTGTTGTCTAAACCCCAGTTAAACAGTTGTCAGAAAACTGTTTCCTAAGGGAAATTTACTGATTCAGATTGAAATGATCAATTTATTGAATAACCAATTTCAATAGCTAGAGACATTTTTGATGCAAAATATTGAAAGCTAACTGCTGTTAAATTAAATGCATATATTAATTAAATTCAGCCAATAATATACACACCTCTTTCTCCATGTGTTCATCTAGCCGTCGGAGAGCTTCTGTTTCGCCACCAGGAAAAAGAACAGTGCTTGATTCTTCAGGCATCTCAATTCCGAGCTCTTCTAGGGTTGGCAACTGATACTCATTTTCATCATCAAATGGAGTAGAGCAACCATCAAACATTTGCTTATCAACAGTAGGAACAGGCTTTAAAGGTGGCCCCATTGAAGACACCACAGAGCAGAGCTTCTGGTATGTTAAAGGAGCTGCTCCACCATTTTTTTCAATAATCCTAAAATAAAATTACTTAATGGGTTTCATTTTGATTGAGAAAAGGGGTTAACGCATTACATGCCCATGTGATAAAACAGCTTTTAAAGCCATTTTGCTACACTAAATTAATTTTAAACTACAGAGAAATAATATCTAACCAAAAC
>Ga0126337_10003210_pt1 | contig 10641 bp, 2 predicted proteins | sample DipCmetagenome_FD_92527 | JGI IMG/M metagenome (GOLD analysis project Ga0126337, IMG submission 92527) | Coral microbial communities from La Bocana,Puerto Morelos, Mexico - Diploria C A metagenome | ecosystem: Host-associated > Invertebrates > Cnidaria > Coral | place: La Bocana,Puerto Morelos... | reverse complement strand
TACCCACACACTGAATCGGTTTTGTAGGGGAGCAACTCCTTTGGGATGCTCCAATGATGCGCAACCACCAAACTGCCAAATCAGAAACATGTAATGGAATGCTAGCCACATCAACTGAGTGCCAACGGCCAGTTGCTTCAACTCACGCATTGACAAGCAAGGCATGCCCCAAGCATAGCAGAGATCCCGCAATGGACGGGGAAAGTGCTGTTGAAAGTTGCCAACAATCCACCTCGCATCTGAATACGTTTCACATGGTGGGGCGAAGTGAGCACCCAGGACGCGACCGCATTTGATAAGGTCGGCCCATAACGAACATTTCCGGGCATCACCAAACTCCGTGTCAATGGCCAAATCTATCGGCACAGGGGTGACGTTGTCACATTGCCACTCCAGCCAACTGATGATGTCACCACATCTTCGGTGGCCTGCGAAGAAGACAAGGAAATACAAATGGCCAGTGGACAGAGGTTTGGGGATGTCCTGTTGGGGGGGGGTCCAGCTGTCAACTTCTGCACACCATTGCTCCTCCAATGCGCTGGCAAGCTCCACAGCATCAACAACCACTGTAGGCCCTGGTTCATCTCGAAGGAAGACGGCACGACCAAGCAGGGCTGTAGGAAGCAACCCCCAATCACTCCAACGAAGTATTTCTTCCGCTGAGGCCCATTCAACTGTGTCCACAGCTACATCAGCAGCAAAGTATACTCGAGTAGCCTCCTGTGGGCGAAGACCACGTTGATGATGTGCAAAACCCTTAGCAATGTCGAGCCTGTCCAATTCCAAGGCCCTTTCCTCCGAAAGCAAGGTCTCCCTCCTCAACGCACGGATCAGACAACTCATCTTACCATATTGAAGGTGCATGAGGAGTCTGGGTCTGGTGTGGTAGTCACAACCACAACTGGGACATACAGAACCCTCAGCCAGCCGTCTGGCAATGATCCTTTTACCATGCACTTTCTGCAGGTGAACACCAAGAGCTGCCACATTCTTGAAACCGCGCTGACAATGAGAGCAAACAGACAAGTCTTCACCATCAGGCACTGCACAAATCTTCTCTTCATCGCCTGTTTTATGCCAGCCACATTGCCGCAGCTGATCATCATGCTGCGCCTTTGCCTCAATCAGCTCAAGACACATGCTGTTGCGCTGCAAGTGCTGGGCCTCCGCTTTCCGAAAAAGCTTGCGGAGATGACACCATTGTGGAGCCAACTCCCACCAGTTGTCCTGTGAGAGCAGGTCATCAAGTGCGGCTGGCCACTCTCTGTCATCCATATTAGACTTAGCCCACTTGACAGACTCAAGTAAGCCAGCAAGCCACGAACCTGTCCCAGCCACGGTCCAATCCAACATGATGTTTTGAAAGATGGTCGTGTCCAGACAGCGGCACAACTGAACCAGAACACGCAACCGCCTCAAATGTAGAAGAGCATGTGGCATAGGAGCCTTGGCATGGCAAGCCAACTTCAACATCGTCCAATGGGGAAACGTCCCATCAGGATTGCGAGGAATCAGCTGATGATACAAGCGATGCACATTCGCATCCCAAGCTTTGGTCTCACACTGTCTCAAGGGCCGCCACGCTCCTGCATGCAAAGTGAGAACAGAAGCGCCCAAACTTTGGAGGATCTGACGACGTGGTTGTAGGGGTAAAGCTCCATTTCCCAACACCTGCTTCTTGAGACCTTGCAGCTGTGCCATTGCTTGGCCACTGCGTGTACGTATTTCAGGATGCAGAGATAGGTTACCTGTAATAAAGCCCCCAAGGTGTTTGTAATGCCCAACCGATCGAACCTTGATAGGTCCATCGTACTCATTCATAGCAACAATCACTCCGCATTGTTCTCGATGAAAACGCTGGGCTGCTTGGCTAGATCCCTTTCCTCTAAAGGTCAGGATGGCCTCAGTCTTGCCAGCGGCATAGTTGGCCCGAAGACCAACTTTCAAGAACTCTCCATGCACCACGGCCACAGCAACAGCAAGCTTGGAGCACAGTTGACCAGCACTGGCTTCAACATGGAAGACCGAATCGTCAACCCATGCCAGAGCAGGCACCAAATGCCCATCACCTAAGCTGGGAGCCACAAGACCTTCTTGCACAAAGCGGTCAGTGATGCAATTCAAAGCTCGGGCCCGTGCGGGGTCGAAGGTAGGTGGCGGCACCAGGCACTTTAGCCCAAGTATGCCGAAGCATACATGAGATGATCTTCTGCAGGTGTCCACCCCCACCATCAGGAAGTTGAATCCCCATCTCTATGGCCTGGATAAAATCACACAATGCTGTCTCCGGCAAATTCATGATACGAAAGAGTTCCAGAACAGCATCAGGAGCCTTTCCATCTTCTGAAAGAAGGGGCTTGGCCAAAGAGTAAAATGCCGATTGGATATCAACAAAAAGAAGTCCACAAGATCGCCGCCGCATCACTGAAATGCGTTGAGCATTGCGAATAAGCATATGTGCTATCTCAATACTCACTCTCCTCGTTCCACCATACTGCTGTGGCGCTTGAATGAAAGAAATAGCTTGAACCAAACGTGATCTCCAAGTTCTCGAGAAAGCACGCCCCAGAACAGGTTCAAGCAAGATAGCTCGATAGTTGCTGGGTTGTGCGGGATCTCCTTTCTTGTACAAAGGTACTAAATCCCCACCGGCCATTTCTGCAATCCACTGTTGCCTTAGGCTGGATTTCAAAAGCATAGGAAAGCTGCGTTTGGCAGCGACCGGAAGATCATGACGCCATAACTCTGCGCCCAACTGATCAGGCCCAGTGGCCTTCCTGACATCCATGTCCCGGAGCGACTGCTCCAAGTCAAATAACGTTGGGGAGTGCATCAACATATCCAACGTGTACACACCATCATTCGGTTGCGAAGCTTCGAGGATATCATCCGCAGTAGCTACGCATGCATGTTCAATACCACCAAAGTGGCGCTGCCACACCATGCTGATGGCATGGCCTTGTGTGATCCATCGACCCTGTTCGTCCTTCATGCCAGGTAAACGTGCCTTAGTCTGGGTCTTGTGCTTGACAGCTCTGCGAGGCGCCACGAGCTTGTACCACTGTGCAACTGGTTGCCGTCCAAGGTTGTCAGTAAAAGTGGCGGCACAAGAGAGGGCCCATTGTCGACGCTCTTCTTTACGAAGTTGCTTGAAACGATCTCCTAAGGTAACCCGCTCCCACACATCCAGGGCAATCTGGGCATCAGTAAGGGCAATGTTGCAAGCAACACTCTCACATGCCTGCCAACGTCCACACCAAGCTGCAAAACAGAAGGCCAAGTAGTTGGCTTTCTGTCCTCGGATACAACGTTTGATGTCAATTTGTAGGTCTTTTCGGGCACAAACCAATCGCCAGCTATCATCAGACAGATAGAGTTGGCGCCGCTTGCGCTTCTGTAAAGGAAAGTGTCGTTGACACATGTTCCCAAGAGCTGACCTGAAGCATTGCCAATGATCATTGACATCCACTTCCCATGGTATGGGGGGAATTGACTCCATGAAGGCTGATGCTTGTTGCGCTCCTGCATCACTACGGGCAGCATCCCGATCGTAAAGAGGGGCGCGACCATCATATTTGTGTCTACAAGCACCAACAACCATGTCAACCTGAAGCGCAACAACACTATGGTCCAATTCATCGTTGAGCAAGTCAAAGTCACCACAAATCCAGGAAGACTCAATGCCATCACGCCACTCCAATGGGACAGCTATGAAGTCCACACGGCTGACTCCAGCTCGAGCACTAATGAACGTGTGTGTGGGGCCACGGTGCCAATCAGGGAAGGTGCACGGCAAACAAAGTTCCCAGCCGTCACATAGTGCACGCAAGTGTGCACCCCCCATATCTTCCAAGTCAGCTGCCAAGTCCTGAATACCAGGAGAGGTAACAGATCCCACCCTGGCATTTGCATCCCCCAGCAAAACAACTTGGCCTTGCAAAGGTCTCTGTTGAACAATGCCAGCAAACGAGGTCCACCACTCCTCAATGAGCTCAGGCCCTAATCCGCGCTGTGGAGCATAAAACGCGATGAAGTCGCATCTAAGAGCTGGGTGTAAGCAACTAACTGCCAAAACCCGATGGTCAGTGTGCCAAACAACAAGGTCTTCCTTGGTAATGTCTCCACAACCGGTGTCACAAAAGGAGCCAAACTTACGAAACCATAACTCAAGACCTCCTCGGCCCTGTTGGGCTGCTGCTGCAACCCTCAAAAAGTGAACATCATCATGAAAAGCGTCATGCCGTCCACGGCATTCCTGCAACGCCAACACATCAAAAGCAAAATCTTTCGCCTGGTGCTGGATTACATTCTGCTTATGTGAAAAGATGTCCCCACCATACTCCATAGTCCGCACATTATCTGTACCAAACTTCCATTTGACCTGTTTGGAATCGTCAGCTTGACGACGACTCTGACGAATGTCAAAGTACTCATGGCGGAGACACCTGTCTGCAGGTTGAATCCGAAGGAGATCTACCAACCCAGGGATTTCCACAGTGGGGGCTACCTCAATCCAAGCCCAATCAACCAACGGATGCCTCAATAAAGGTGCCAATCGCCAAGGTGGTTTACAAGGAATGTCCCAACCATGTGTCAAGGCAAAGGCAACACAATCAACCATTTCATTGTCTGGCTGTCCCTTGTGTGCATGCACGTGTACCCAAACCAATGTGGGATGAACCGCTTGGGCAAGTGCCATCATGTTTCGTGAAAATTTTTGTACTTCTCGAACTTCACCGTCGCTGTGTGATACCCGTTGTTCCCCAACAGCTCCCAGTCCTGCATTAACAGCATCAGAATGGATGACATAGTCAGTCCCAGGAGGTTGAGTGAGTAACCAATCAGCAACATAGATGAGAGCCATTGCTTCTGCATCCAAAGCATCACCTTTATGAGAGACCTCATCATTTTGCAGCAAAGAGCCTGTAAAGGCAACCCTGGCATAATGTCGGCCGGGGCCGGAGCCACTTTCAAGCACAAGATGAAAAGCCCAACTGGCTGCTTTATCATCACCTTTGGTGGCAGACCCATCTGTGAAGATGTGACAACGCTTCAAGTCGTGTCCAACGTCGAAGTTGCAAGGCAATTGACTAGCAGCCACAGCAAAAGGATGCAAGTGGGGGATAGCATCATATCTTGCAGTCATGCTGCCAGCCGGCCAAGGCCGCCTTAACTCAGCAAGAATGTGCCTTAATGACACGATCCTGTCATCAACATATCCCGTATCGTCTGGAGGTACTACTGTGAGAGATCTGGATGGCTGACCAACATGGCATCCCTGGCATTGCTGATACAATTGAGTAACATCACTACCTGAACCTAGGACAGAGCGGAGGTCCAAGTTAGCCTCCGTGTACCCCTGGAAACAGGCAATGATTTGAGGGACGTACCCAATAAAGAACTTTGAAGAAGGGCAATGTCATCAGTTACTTCACTGTCAGGCATAATATCCAACCGTAAGACCGCACCGTTCGGTAGTTGCAAACGAGTAGGATCTTGAGGATGACCATACTGACTGAAAATCTTTCCAGGGTCAACCGTCCCACTCCGAGCCACCAAAGACTTGAATTCATTCTTGAAAGGTTGTGAGGGAAGGGTCGCAACGTGCCATAAACAAATCCCGGCAACACCACCCATTTCCAAAACAAGGGCCAAAACCTGGTTGGAAGGTATAGTAGTCACGGAACCAACACCAAGAAGTTGCCTGTTCTGCTGATCAGGGTGTTTCCGAGAAGCCGTGCACAAACACCCAGTCCAGGCCTTGGCACCAAAAAGGAAACGCTGCATGGCTCCTTTGGCTCCACCTTCACGGGGATAAACAACATCAATTCGATCATCTTCACCGCGTTCTCCAGGAAGAAGCATGGTAAGAACACACATGTCAGAGACCTCTGAGGAAGTGGACCTAGACGAACGTGCCATTGTTGAATCAGAGCATGCCGACTCATCATCACTACCTTCCAAAAGCAACACCGTCACAACATCTCCATCACGGAGATCCTTTCTTCCACTATCCATTGCAGGCCAAACCTGCCCATTCCATAAGACAGCATCAGCAAAACGTCTCTCATCAATGCCATAGTGCTCCAGCAGATGTTCAATGAAGACGTCTCTAGCAACTGGAGTTACTGCACGATAAACTTTGGGAACTTCAAGCGCCTGCTGTGTAACAGCATGCACGAACTCAACCAAAAAATCCACAGTACCTTCCTGTCTTGGTATCTCAATCAAAATGTCACTATATTGGCTCATGGGTGCCAACAAGGGTGATTGCAGAGAAGCCCACTTGTAGACATCCCAAGCTGGCTGTTCCATCTCCAACAAACACAGAGTACGTCTAGCAAAGACTCGCCTGTGAGGAACATCAATTTCCATAACGTCATCATCATACCGATAAACATGATACTTGAGGCGTCCATCAGAAAAATCAGAGGACAAGTCAGACTCATCAAGGGGCTCAGCGGGACGCTGCATCAGTGAGACATCGTCCACATCCAATCGGCCACATAAACGCCACATGAGAATTGCACCATCCTCAAACTCATCAATGCGACGTATCAAAGAGCCATGCTGCAAAATTTCAATGTCACCATTGGTCATGCCAACCCGACTAGCCACTCTCTCAACAACATCCGACAATGCAGACAAATCCCCATATTCTACAACAACCCCATACATAGGATCGACAAAATCCTGACTGTCATCAAGCCATTGGAGGATAAAGACATGAGGTCGTCGCGGCACACCAGACGGATGAACAATGAAGTGGAAGTCATCGACTTCCAAAAATTTGAGATACTCCAAGGCCACTTGGCGAAGCTCAACAGGAAAGAGACCTCGAAGCAATTCCGGCTGGGCTAGATCAAAATAGCCAACATGCACCACTGTGGGCCCAAATCCAGCTTGATGCAAGATCAGTCGGAACTGAGTAGTGCCTGCTTCAAACATCCGCATGGCTCTCCTGGCAACATCTTCACCATCAGGGTACCAACATTGTGCCTGTTGAAACTGAAAAGGACACTCCGATATAACCAGTTTGTTGAGCGCACAAGTCCAAGCCACAAGAGGTTCACGAGTCTCCACTACCACACCATTATAGACAACCCGGCAAAGGCGATAGCCCTGGGGCAAACAAATGTCATACCCAGGATGCCTGGATTGCAATTCATCCCTTGAAGTGACTGCTGAGAGATAGCGCGCAGAAGGTTCCTGAAGCAGGACACCATTCATGCTGCATTGCATCATCAGGGAAGGTCGATAATCAAAGGGTTCAACGTTAGGAGGATCAATCTGCACCACCAAAACAAGACCTTGATCAATTTGCAACTCCTGCAAAGGCTGAGGGGTCACAAAGAAAGCGACTGCTACAGCATTCGGTGGAACAGCATCCGCCCACAACTCCCACAAAACTTCCCTGAGGTGATGGGGATCCATGGAGATAATGTAGGTATCCCGTCTACCGATTCCAATGCCGTGTAAACCAAAAGTAACTACGGGTAGTGGCCTTGTTGGATCCAAGTCAAAATTTTGAAGGGCCTGCTCAACAACAAGCCAATTATCAATGACAACATAAGCATCCTCCTCCGAAGGTGCATCGTCAATCTCAACCTCTTCATGATCCCTTTCTACAACGAAAGCAGGAGGGTCAACGAGTCCTTCTGATCTGCACAGCCAGACGGGTATGTCATCCCGAACAACTGGACAAACAAGATCAGGATTCAAAAGGCGGTGGGCATCAGAGCAGAGATCCAAGTTATCCTCTGAGTAATGCACCACATCATCTACATCAACTGTAGCAGAAAACGGAGGGCAGACCCAATCAACCTCCGATTTTGCACATAATTCATCAACACTGCCCGAAAAAGGAAAATGACCAAAGGATTCAACAGAGCAAGTCCTCTTTACTCCATCTTCACCTCGGCCTCGAGCATCATATCCACCTTCATAGTCTGATGCCTCCTCAACGACATAGCAACAGATCTCAACAATAGGATTGAAAGCAACACTTGGGACCTTATCCCCCGGCTGAATTGGACCAATACATGGAACATGGGATTCCCAAGGCCAAAAGCCTTGAAAAACATCACGAAGAAGGCAATCAATAGTGGGGGAATTAGAGTCCACCACACCATCAGACTCCAAATTGGAGATCAGAGGTTCGCATCCTCCTTGGCGTCTGCTCCCTTCTTCGTGTCCTTGTGGTCTTTTAGCTTGAGATGATCCTTGGTGACTTTGGTAGGAGATGTGACCAAAGTTGTTTTGCGTGCAAAGGGACGCAAAGCCTCCTTCTTTCTCTCCGACCCATCCTGGTGAACTCCTGCAGGCTCGATCTCCATCTCGTCCTCCGGATACTCCTCCAACTGATCCAGCTCGGCAAGAGTTTCCAGCAGGTTCGCCTGTAGAGCACCGTCGTCCATCTCGTCCAAATCTTCTATCTCTGCCACATTGGCCATGAGCGACTGCGAGGCCCGGGCAATCTCCGCCTTGACCTGCACTAGCTCTTGTTGCTTCTGCTGAAAAGTCAAACGCAATTGCTTCCTCGTTTCCAAGAAAAGCTCCTTGTGTTTCTGAAAACGTTCTTGCACCTGGCCAACGAATCCCTTCCAATCCTGGTCCAATTTGTCCACTTTGTCTCTTGTGGTCTGCAACTGTCGCTGGATCTTTCCCAGTCGATTCAAATGCCCATGATTGAGAAGCTTTTCGTTGGCCTTGGAAGCATCCTGCTGAAGCTCGAGGAGTTTCTTTTCCAACTCTTCCGGAAGCTGTCCCATGGCTTGCTTGAGGCCTGTTAGATGTTCCAGCATGCGATTTGCATCTGGAGCCGTTGGTGGCATGGGTAGAGTCGGCTCTGGGGGTAAAGACCCCATCGAGTCCTTCCCAGAACTTTGCAACTTGTGCACAGACATCTCCTCCTGAGCCGGTGTAGTGGTTGAAACTCGCGTGTTCGGTGTTGTCGCCACCCACGGCGTCTTCACCGCAAACACGTTGAGATTCTCTGTATCCTGTTCGGCCTGCCTCTCGGTTTTGTCTGTCATAAGATGCTTGCGACTCTGCGATCTCTGCCTTTGCCTGGAGCGGGACTTCTTCCACACTTTGGCCCAGCGTTGGCCACACTGAGTACATTTGTCCTGTTGGATTGACACCCACACCCTGCACGAATTGCATTGCCAGTCCATTGATGCTGCTGTCCTTGTAACCCACCCTTGGTACTCTGCAGAATTCCAGGTATGGTGCTGAGACAACACTCGCACCGCTTCCTGCACTCTCCGCAACCCCTTGGTGGATCTTGGTAAGAAACTGACCTTTTTCAACCTTTGCCTTGCCAAACGCCTGATCGCACGACGCCTGCGATGCCAGTTGGGTTCGAGTCTCTTCGGAATGGCAGCCAATTGACCAGCAAAAAACAAAATAGACGAGGAATACGGCAACCATGCAAAGCCGCACCCCCTAAGGTAACTCAGGCTACACGCCTTCAATGGGGGGTACCCACCAAAGAACGTGCTGAACCGAAACCTTTTTTAAAGGAATCTTGAAAGATCACTCCGAATTTTCGAAGTTTTAGGATGTTGAATCATGTTGAATTTATAAGCAAGAGAGCCGGGAAGCATTTGATATCTATCTCCTGTTCCCATATGATTTTTTTAGCCCAGGTCCTACGCGAGGATGAGCAACCACAGTTGGGAGAGCCGTGGCTGGAAGTAGTGACGCCACCCAAAGGCAGAACAGCCTTGCACAAAGCGGAGATTCTTCGCTACTTTCACCACCTTGTCTCTATGTTTGTCACGGCAACTAGCCTTGTCTCCGTTGCAAGATGTTGCAAGTTCACTTCCCGGCCCTAGATCTTACGACTTGTAAACTGTGAAAGGCCCAGCCTTTTGTGACTCCAAGATTGGCCATGATGTTTAGTCCCAATGGGCGATCTGGGTTAGACACATCCTTCCGATGGTGTCAGGAATAGCACCGTTTGCGATGCGCACGGGATTTGTTGGGATTGCATGAGCCGCTATGACCCTTGGCAGAGTGGTGGGATAGGATGGATTTGTGAACGCACCCCATCCCCTCACCAAGTTGGAGCTTCAAAATTCCAGGTTTGCAGGTTGGAATCTGGTCGACCGGTTTTCCAGAATGCGACCCGGTCCGGACATTTGAAATTCTGGAAACCTCATGGGGAAACTGCAGAGACTCAGGTTGAAATCCAGATTTTAGATGAAGGTGGGATGCTGTTGGATGGGGGCCATCATGCCTTTCAAAAGATCACCTCTTGAGCCTACAACTTTGATTGAATCCTGGGTTCCCAATGGGATTTGGGATCCCCAAAATTGCATGTTTTTTTTAAAACCAATCATGAAGATAGATTCTGTGAGATTCTGATGTGATTCGTTCTGAACCACAACACATTCATCAACCGAAAAAAAAGGGTCCCCCCTTTTGTTCTGCCGAAGTGGCCAACTGGTCCAACCGTGGGAAGGTCGCTTCAATCCCAAATGCCCTGGAGAGCATTGCAACTATCGCCTCTTGCCGCTGGATATCTCAAGGTGTGGCGATCCACCATGGGGAAGCAAGCATACTGTAACTGTTGATGGTTGAAATAAATCCAGGGATCACCAAGTTGAGGGTTGTTAGGTACTTTATCCCATTATT
>Ga0126337_10003209_pt1 | contig 10642 bp, 4 predicted proteins | sample DipCmetagenome_FD_92527 | JGI IMG/M metagenome (GOLD analysis project Ga0126337, IMG submission 92527) | Coral microbial communities from La Bocana,Puerto Morelos, Mexico - Diploria C A metagenome | ecosystem: Host-associated > Invertebrates > Cnidaria > Coral | place: La Bocana,Puerto Morelos... | reverse complement strand
CTAGAAAGCTTAACGAGTTTAACAGACAATGTCTTACTTCAATCCTTTTCCTGGTGATAAATCCCCTGACTGCGGCCTGTAAGGTGCGCGCAGCACGTACGTCACGCGCGATCACACGCGCACAGTATCCGCGGTAAGCGGCCTGTAAGATAACAGCAGCTTCCTTGAGCTTGCGGTATTCCTCGCGAGCTCTCCTTCCTGCTACATTGCTGCGGAACCATCTCTGGATCAGAATCACCGCTCTGATTTGACCAGCAACACAGCGAACCTTCCAGCCGCGATAGCATGATTGAAGTTTGACTGCTGCATGCTTGGAGGCCAGAAATTCTTCCCTTGCCTTCCGAGAGGCAATGTTTGCTCGTACTTTTCTTTGCAAGAGGATTGCAGCGTGTCGGATTTCACGGTAATTTTTCTGACACCGCCGTGCCCTTGCCGTTGCTTGCAGTACGACCACCAGTTGTTTCGCACGGCAGTATGTCCGCCTTTGTATCATTCCTCTAAAGTTGGATTGGATAAGTATAGCGGCCTTTTGTTTCTTCACTTCACCTCTTTCTTTGAATCCTCGGTAACAGCTCTATGAATGAAAGGAAACACAAAGGCTATCTTAAGACTAAGTGTTCAACCAGAAATTAACGCACGCGCCGTTTTGTTCCATCCAGGGCTTAAGTTTGAACACTTGGAGACAACGAATGAAAATACCAAGTATAGACTTTGTACCCATAAATTCGGCAAACTCTGTCACCGGACCTTTTCGGTATAATAAGGCTGGCGGCCGGAAGGCTCAGGGGAAATCAATTCCAAATCTATGGTGACACCTACTTAGTCCTGGAATGATATTGAAAACCAGCTAAACTTGGAGCTAGAAGAACAAGACCTAAAAGCTTTTTTTTATACAAGTCTTACTGCTAATTACAAAAAGGGACGATACCTGAATTCTAGTTGCTGCCCATTGCATCACTTGACATCTCTGGCGGACCGTCTTCCCAAAAAGGTACGCTCGATACCGATCTTGAATGACGAGAACCGCCGAACGTTTTCGGAGAAACTTCGTCCTTTGCCGACGCATGCGTGTCATGGACTGAGCCAGCACTACCGCCTGTCTAACACGAAGATATCCCTGTCGCTGACAATGGCGTCTGAAGTGGGACTGAATTAGAATGGTGGCATGTCTAAGACAGTGATATTCTTCATAGATCTTCTTCATTATCACTTGAGCTCTGTACCACTGTTGAATCATAATCACTGCTTGTCGTGTTCTTACAAATCGCGTTCTTATTTGATTGCGACGAACCGTTGCTTGCAATTTGCACACGACTTCTCTTGCACCAAGGAACATTCTCCGGGCAACTTTTCCTCGAAAGCTCGCCTGCATTCTGATAACAGCTCTAAGCTTGCAAACGAACTTCTGTGCAGCGTACATGCGGCACGCAGACTGCAAAGTAATGATAGCACCGCGGGTCACGTGATACGAAAAGTAGGTTTCCTCCATGAGTCGAAATCCACGGTAATACCGCTGAATCTTCTGTGCTGCTGCCTGCCGTCTCTGGTTCTCCTTCACCATCTCACGAACGCGCTCTCTTGCTTTGAAACCACGGAAGTGGGACTGTATGACAATGGCGCTTTTACGCATTGTCTGGTAACACTTACGTTGCCGTTTGCAAAGCGTATTAGCTCTGTATCTCGTCTGTAAAGTAGAGGTGATTTTCTTCAGCTTGTGGTAAGCCATAACGGCCTTCCTCCTGCGCGCTACAGCCTGTATCTTAATGATTGCTTTCCTGGTTCTTTCGTACTTACCCCTGGCCAAAGACATTTTCCAGAAGGACTGCAAAACAATGGTTTTGCTCTTCAACTGCAAGAATTCTGTTCTTTGAACACGGGTCCGGATGCAAGCTCTGCGGTGCTGTTGGATGGTGATCACTGCTGAACGGATTGCGTTGTACTGTCGACGGCAACACCATGCTCTTATCCCAGTCTGCAAGATAATGCAAGCCTTTCTCTGTGCAAGGTAAATCTGTCTCGCCTCATGCATCTCTCTCGTAGCTCGGAAGCGCTGTTGAATAACTAACGCAGCCCCGCGGAGGTTCAGGTAGAGTCGTCGCGCAATATGTCGTCTTGCTACTGCCTGGATAATTACTGCAGACGATTTCTGGGCGCGGTATTTAGAGCGACATTTGTAACCGCGGAAGGCGGATTGGATTATAAGAGTAGAGGACTTCAGCGCATTGTAGTGCCGGGCTACTGCTCTTCCAAGAAGCCAGGCGCGGCAACGAAGTTGTAAGGCAACTACAGCTCTTCTGGTAGCTTCATACTGCTTCCACGCCAGGAACCGGCGCACACAAGCCTGAATCTTTACAGCGGCATTACGCTTCCTGCGCAGCCTCGCTCGTACAAGATATCCTCTGACTGCCATCTGTAACGTAATAACGGCGCCTCTTATGAAGTGAAACACCAGCTGATCACGCTTACAAAGGATTGCCGCCCTAAACCTCCGTTGGATCACCAGTGCTGAATTCTTCAAACTGATGAATCTCCTTCGCTGTTGAAGCATACGCGTTTGAGCTTGCACTTCCACAACAGCTCTCCTGATAGCGAGGTACTCCTTCCTTGCTTTGTGCATCTTGTACGTCGCTTGGATCAGCCTCACTGCTCGAAGTCTTCTCGCCAGTTTTCTGTCGAACCAACCACGTACACAAGCCTGAAGACGAGTGGCAGCACTTTTCAAAGCAAGAAAACGTTCCCTTTGGCTCCTAGATTCGTGCATAGCTCTGTACCTCTGTTGAAGAACAATGGCTGCGTTCTTCATTTCTAGGTATCTCTTACGACAAAGGTATCCACGCCCTGCCGCTTGTAACACGATGCAAGCCCCGCGCTGCACGTGGTAATGCACATATTGACGCATGCCAATCACACGGGCACGGTACCGCCTTTGGAGTACAACAGTGGTTTTCTTCAGATCAGAAAAGTGTTTTCTCGCCAAATATCCACGAGCTAACGCCTGAACGTGAACGATGCACCTACGGGAGATAATGTAGGATTTTCTGGTAAAGTATCCCCGATAAGCCGCCTGAATTTTCTTGACAGCCCGTACACGTTGTAATTGTTTTCTTGCTTGATAACTACGAAAAGAAGATTGAATCTTTATCGCTGCTTGCTTGAGGTGTTTAAAATTGGATCGTTCTTGACGGCCAAGTAAGACCGAACGATATTGAAGCTGTAGAACTAAAGCAGCCTGCCTTAAAGATCGGTACTTCGTTTTGGTCACATGGCCTCTATAACAAGTTTGGATCAGCACCGCAGCCACGTGTTGACGTTTGAGATCCTTCCTTACTTTCCAACCACGACAAGCAGACTGCAAGACAACAACCGCCTTTAGAATCTTGTACGTCTTTCTGGCACGACACCCTCTGTAATGCGCCTGTATTCGCACGGCATACGAGCGAATGCGCTGGTACTGTGAAACGTGTGAACGAGTCTGCAAGACGGAGCGAAAGCGCTGTTGTATTATAGTAGCTGAGTCCTTCATCTGACGGTATCTCTTGGTAGCGTAGTACTGGCGAAACAAAGCTTGAATCATGATGGCTGATGTGTGCTGTACAAGAAGGTCTCTGCGGACAATGCTTCCCCTGGCTACGGCTTGAAGACGAACAATGACGCGACGCATGCGTTGATATTCCATGCTCTGGTGACGGCCTTGCATCAGAGCGCGATAGCGAGTTTGGACGACGATTGCAGCGTGTTTTAAGGCCAAGAACCTCTTTCTAAGTAGATAATAGCGAATCCACGTTTGAAGTGTAACGGTGGCCTGTTTGACCCGCATAAAGTGCCTCCGGCATCTATGACCTCTATAGCGCGACTGAATCATCACGATGTATAGTTTCGTCTGTCTGAACTGATGCCGAGCAATCTTTGCACACAACAACTCCCTGAATCTTCTCTGTATCGTCACAGTGGATGCTACAAGCTTGACGTATCCTTTCTGAGCGAGATTCTTTCTCACGTGTGACTGAATCAGTACAACAGCTTTCCTTTTCTTTAAAAATACGCTCCTCTGCAAGTAACATCTGACCAAAGATTGGATCTTGATGCAAGCAGCCTTTCGAGCCTCATACTTGTGCTTTTGCTGTCGTCCAAGGAGAGCCGCCTTGAAGTAAACCTGTAGTTTTCTCGTGGCGTTTTTCACAACAGCAAACCTTCTTTGAGCTTGAAACATCCTAGTGTGAGCTTGTATCTTGATAGTCGCACGTTTCAACAAAACGAATGTCGCACGGGTTTGCCATGCGCGCACGTGGCTTTGGATTTTAATTGCCGCTCGCACTTTCCTTACGACGCGGCGATCACGCTTACCCCTGTAGGACGACTGCAGCGCTATCACACATTTCCTCAGCTGAAGATACTGTTCCCTTTTTCTTCTACCTAACGATGTTGCTCTGTGGATTTGCTGAATTAGCAAAGTTGCCCTTTGAAGCCGCAAAAATCGCCTCCGTTCTTTGAGACCTTTGATGAAAGCTTGAATCTTAGCACAAGCCGCTCTTTGCTCAACAAACTTCCTTCTTGCCACATATCTTCTCCAAGCAGCCTCAACCAAGGTTGCAGCTTGGTTTCTTTTCGCACGTCGTTTTTTCCGATTGGTTAAAACGATAGCCTGTAGTCGCACAACAGTTTGACGGAGGTTTTTGTACCAGTAAAGGACGTCTCGGCCTTTTCTAAAGGCCTGGTAGTGAGTCTGAATGCACCGCGCGGCTTGGTGACGATTACGAAGTTGTTTGCGAACGAGGTGACCACGATACACAGACTGAATGAAGACAGCTGATTGCCTCATGGCTTGAAATCTACGGCGTGCTATAGCGGATCTGGCGCGTGCCTGTAAGAGAGGGAACTACCATGAGTATGACTACGAAAACCGAAAACACATATTTTCACTTATGGAAACATAAATGAAAATGGTCTAGGTTTGATAATTTTAATTCACTACATGTAAGCACTGAACTTCACTGACCTATAAAAGTAGAGTTTTAATGAGTTACGCATGAACAAGAAAGATTACTTGTCTATCAGTGACACGGGCATATTCAGAATAACAAAACCGATTTATCGACATAGAGGCCAGCCTAAGACATTCTGTTAACTTGTCCAGATACTCTACAACTGAGCTACACGAGACTAGTGGAGCTGAGGTCATTAATCTAGTTACATCTGACAGACATAGATGAGAAGTATGTCTTAGGGAAAAATGGCAAAAAGCTACCGTCCTTCCGTCAATTCGTAAGAGCATTTGGTGTTCGAGCGAAAGTACTTAATTGTGATTGCAAGGTAACTTTGCTCACAGGAAACTTCCGTCTTGCTCCGGTTCTACAGCATTTAGTAAAGCACCAGAAGAGGTACTATTAGTCTACCCATAGTCTAACTATGATCTACCGCAACTCACAAGGAGTCGACACAGTTGATTTTCTTACCATTTCTTACCTGAACGAAAACAACTATCCGTGCAACGTTCTGTAAGTAAAAAAGGAATGGATACAGCGGATTAGACATGTGGTCAACAAAACTGGAAAGATGAGGTAAGCCCATCTTATACTGTAAAGGATACAACAAAATCACACTTGGTCACGGCATTTTTACGTCGGACAAAAGTGCCTATCATCGGGGATAATCCCAAATTATTAGTATATAAAGGCAGAGAAACAAGAGAGAGGATTTTAAACCAAGGGAAAACAAAAGGTAGCTAAAATTAAGGAAGATCGCGATTTAATTCAGTAGTAAAATTTTTGATGTCACTGGGCAGTGTTCAGCGTATAAACGATCGAAATTAGGTTCTTGTCTAGTCCCGGATTGTTCGAAAGGGGGATAAAACAATCCACTGGATAAATCATCATCCAGCGGATAGAGTGGTTTGCTATGTTAACACTTATTCACTGACTAGCGATTCATCCGGTGGATAGCGTCATCCAGCCTTTGAACAACTGGGGCCTGGAAGTCACTAACTGACTTTGTCCTCGAAGCTATTTTAAAACCTAAGTTTTTCGATTTGACGAACCTTTTTCCGCTCTAGTTGCTTTTTAAGGCGATGTCGTCTCCAGGTCATCTGAATACAGCGTGCAGCCTTCGTTTCCTCGCGAAGATCTAACAAACGCGCGCACAGATACGCTACATAAGTAATAACAACCTGAAATGAACAAAACGCGCGTTGAGTTGGAGTGGCAAAAGCATGAACGGACGGACGGACGGAAGTCAAGAACCTTTGGCAAAAGACATTTAATGTTTTTACTTACCTTCTCATCAGGAATTGTGTAAGACATGTCTGAGGCCTTTGTCATCAAAGGAACACCACCCAGTTCTTGCACCTAAGATGGACAGTTCAATAAATAATTAGAACAATTCGACACGGAAGGCGCTGTGACCCAACGATTAGTTCGTTCGTCTCCCGTGCGTCCGGGTTCGGGCCCTGGGCGGGGACATTGTGTCGTGTTCTTGGGGATTTATTCTCACAGTGCCTCTCTCCACCCAGGTGTATAAATGGGTACCGGCGAATTTAATGCTGGGGGTACCCTGCGATGAACTCGTCCTGCATCCCATCCAGGGGAGAGTGGTGGCGTCATGCTACAGACGCGGGATATAATCTCCGGCCTGATGGGCCACTTGGCTCGTATGCAGACTTTACCTTTACCTTACAATCCGATACAGCGGTTAACACAAGCATGCACGAACTAGTATCTCTCACCTTTTCCGCCATTGTACGGAAATTCTCGCGCTCGTTGTTTTTCAATTCCTCTAGAAGTGCATTAGTTCCAGAACCTGGAAGGAACGAAAAGAGAACTTATATATATAAAAAGTACATAGTTTCAATGTCTTTAAAAAACTGTCTGGAACACAGAAGAAAGTATATTTTATCTCCAAGAATAGATTGGCTGATCTCTTGGTTTTCGTAAACATAACGTTTTCGTATGGCTGACGGATAAGAACGAGAAACTCTTTGGAGTTCTCCTAAAGATGAATAGTAAAAACAGTATTACTAGAGGCATGAATGTCACCTCGGATCGACCTTGGATGAGAAATACGACATAAGACCAACCTGTGGCGTCGGCTTCGTTACTTTTCGTGCAACAAATAAAATTAAAAATAGGATTTTGGAAATGATTGTCACGCTTTACCTGGGCTAAATGTCGCCGTCCACGAGTTCACATCCATTCCTTCCTCCCCTTCGCTGTCACTCGCCTCATGTACCCCCGGATTGCAGGTCAGACTTGTTTGTTCTTTGATAAGTGAACGGGGGAGTAGTGAAGGGTGATAGTGGTGAAGTAGGTAGCAGAGTGCACGACCGTCCGAGAAGGAGACAGTGAAATTCTCGATCTGAAATGATAAAGGATTCAAACATAAATCAAAGATAAGATCTGATATTTCCCACTCATAGCTAATCGAATTCTTTTCCCTATTTTTTGGTTCCGGAGACCCAGTGATCTTTCTTTCAATGTGCTGAACTGTCTTGTAAATAAGTCACTTTCTTACCTTGAAACCATACAGTCTGCAGACTCTCTTACACCATTTAAAGAGCAAGCGCAGCCGGTCCGACTGGAAATACAGGTCTGACGAGTCACGACGTTTTCCTGCGAAATCTTTATGGTCTCCGTCGGTCCAGCTGTCTGCAGCAGTTAACTTAACGCGCAGAAGCCTGGTACTCTCCAAGTGCGCTATCTCCTCCTTGAGCAGTTTTTCGCTTAGAAGCACATTGACCTGTGACAAGTTTGTGAAAGAAGTTGTATAGTCAATGAAAAAGTTTTTTTTTTGGTCTTGACTTCTTGTTGTCATCAAAGGGCATGGTAATCGAGGCTTTTACAAATTTATTCCTCTAGAAGGGCAAGCCGGGCCTGCGACTAAGAACACATTTTTTCTGACGCGCAAAATAGTGTCCCTATTGCTTCCAAGTTTGAAAATTCTGCATCGTATTATCTTACCTGAAAATGAAAAATTATCTGCCACAGTAAAGCGAGTGTTTTCTCTCTGTGTCCATCCACGACGTGGCGCGCGTCAATAACCCCACCTGATAGATAAGGTAAAAACACTTACATTACCACAAAGCAGCATAGTTGGTTTCCGCGGAAGGAGCACGCGCGTGTGCCGAACAAGCGTCCTTTAACCGCGCGTAAGTCACGTTAAACGTTCGCGCGGGTGCAAGTATTGGGAAGAACTTTGAGATTATCGAACTGAGTACCGCATTGCACTCCATATATAGATGAAAGCATTTCTCGTTGAAAAGAACCACTTATCTTACCTTTAACTCCTCCGACAAGAACACCTCTTTCTTTCAACACGTTTATAAAGACATCAACGTTGTGTATTTTCTGTAAGAGATGAAACGAGAAACGCCAGCTTAATAGAATGATGGTCTTTTTCCTTTTCTATGGCTTATCTCTCTCAAGTATAATGTGGCAAAGTGTCACAAGAACGACGATCAATTTACCTGTAATCTGGAAATGGCTGGAACACGGAGACTTGCCGATAACTTCCAATCTTGAGTCAAAAGTTCCGCCACGCGTCTGTGCATTAGAACAGATTGGTCAGTAAATGGTATCAAAATCGAGGATTGATTTTAAAATATTTACCTGCCGGAATAGCAAACGCGTCCCGCACAGGTCGCTTAGCAGAGACAAGTGAAATTTATGACATAATAAGTACTTTTGCCATCACGTTTCTACATAAAGGACAAAAGAACTCAAAAGTTTAAAGTAAGCACTCACGTCAAGCGCAGACCATCTCTGAGATCTATGGCGATGTTCTTTACAGCATAATCAACCTCGTCAATCGCTCTCTGAAAGGAAGTATTGAAAACACGTTACAGTCAAGTACTATCGATTACAATGCTCAATTAGAAAGCTCAGTTTTATAACAGGTGTCTTACCTGAGAATGCGTTACCGAGTACCCAAGGAAGCTCAAGTGTTTAGTCACGTCTCCTTCTCCTTTGAGGTACTCACGAGAGAACGTTAGAAGAAGACTGCGACTTGACTATGAAACAAAATGAAACGTAGCGGTTCAACATCTCTATAAACTATGCAAGTACATATGATGAATACGATTAGTTCAGGCTCTCTGATTGGCTGCTAATCGGTTATTTTCTTCCGTGCGAGTAACACTAGTAAGATTGATCTCTGCAGCGTTCTAGCGAGGAAATAGCTTACTAAGCGTTCAGAGAGACATCTTTTACTTCCTAGAAGTTATTAAGTTTCACTTACACATTTCTCTCATTGGTAGTGTCTACACAAGGGCTCGTACCCTCTTTAGGGTTATAACCGGGACGGTTTTTCAAAATTCTCAAAATTTCACTAACTTTTTCAAGACCGCAAGGGAATTTTAAACATCACTGAGTTTGCGTAACATAAACTGGACGTACAAACCTTGAAAGAGGCATCCTTGTTGAAGAGGCACGGGTCGTGATCGATAAGCCGAGTCAACTTTGCTCGATCCAAGAACAACACCAACAGAAGAAACTTCTTTAGAGTAAACTTGCCCAGCTGTTCAATGTAACCTATGACCAGGAGTTATAGTAAAATTAGCTTAGGTATAATTTTTTGGTTTCATTTAAGTGTATATGACATGGAAAATAATTGCTGCGATGTACACTTCTGGTGCCAAGTTTGAAGAACACTGCTTCAGTATTTCCAGTGATATTCTTTATTCAGTATTTTACCATTTTAGTTACAAACCACATGACGTCATCATTTTTCTAATTCCAATTCACACGTTGTTAATATTACCAGCAGAGAGGCACAGTATCGTCATGGAAAGCACCTTAGAAACACTGTGCAATGCGTGTCTCGCAATCGTGGTGTATAATGTCACGAGTAGCGCTAGCTAAATGAAGTGGCTTCCCACTCATGTAGAGACGCAAGATTCTTGGATAAAATTCTTTGCTGAAGTATTTTTCAAACGCATAACACTTTCAAATCCGCAGTAATGTAAGGAAAAGAAACAAGAACACAACTTAGCTTAGCTGTTCTATGTTATAGCATTTCAAAAACAAATACTCCTGCGACAAAATATGAAGAAACGAATAGCAACCTGGTTTCGGTCTTGTTTTAAAATATCCATCTTTCGAGTGTAAGTTTGCATCAGAGGGCAAAGTAAACTGGACGTTGTGAGATACCGCTGTGTGTGGAAATTATGAGGTTCTTTAGTCACTAGGGAACCTCAAGTGCAAGTGGGAGAGGGAGGGCAGTTCAAGTATTTAAAACCTATTTTTAATTTGTACCTTCCCGGTACAATCCTGGGACCTGTGGATGAGCAAACGCCCTGGCAATATCCGGGTTACCAAGTAATCGACCACTCAGGAAATGCGTCAAACCCGCTACGTCATCGTTGGAGTGAATGGGTAAAATTTCACCATATATGGTCTGAAAAACAGTGAATAAAAATAATAGAATCAAGAATAACCAGTAAAAAAAGGCGAATAGGGGTCTGCGCAAACGTATGCTAAAGTTGATCAGTAAAGATAACATTTTTTTCTCCAAATAAAGATCGTAAGTTTAATTTTCCATTACAAAGGATAGCTTGCTTACCTCCAATCCAATTCTCAGCCACAATGTATTGTAAGATAGGATCATGTCAATAACCTGCTGTTTGATTCCTGAAATAAGTAGAAAATCCTGCTCT
>Ga0126337_10003208_pt1 | contig 10643 bp, 2 predicted proteins | sample DipCmetagenome_FD_92527 | JGI IMG/M metagenome (GOLD analysis project Ga0126337, IMG submission 92527) | Coral microbial communities from La Bocana,Puerto Morelos, Mexico - Diploria C A metagenome | ecosystem: Host-associated > Invertebrates > Cnidaria > Coral | place: La Bocana,Puerto Morelos... | reverse complement strand
TTTTTCTCGCCCTCTGAATCTTGATTGGTCAATTCAAATTTCAGGCGCACCAGCCGTATTCAGGGTTAGTCGTTCACTTTGGCTCTTTATTAGCGTATGCATTGTTCGAGTGTTTATTACATATATATCATGGTTAACGAAAGTAATTAGTAGCGAAAACTACGGTAAGATGCCTCCTTAAACTGCAGTAAGCTTCAAACTGTAGTGAACAATACATTACGATATATTCTTTCTTTTGATATGTGGCACCGTCGTTTCGAAAAAAGTGTGGCTGCTATCTAGATAAAAACAAAAGAATAGCAACGATAACGAGAAAATGTATTTTTACATGGTATATTTTTCCCGGGTTATTGACCAAGCGTGAGGTCCATAAACACGCCAAAAAAGAACTTGGCCAATATCCAGCCGTCTTGATCGAACAAGCTTGGTCAATAAAGGATTTATTATATGGGATAAAACAGCAAAATATGAGACATTTTTGTTGCGGGACAAAGCCCGTATCCCGAGCGGGCAAGATAGCTCTATCTCGCCCGCTCGGGTAGCCAATCACGGCGCGAGATTCGGTTCATCTTGCCCGCTCACGGAGCTAGTCATATAATAAATGCACATTTAAGAGCAACAATGACAACGTGTGGAATTAACAGATAATCTGCGCGTCTTATTGGAAACGCTGACGAGAATCGAAGAATGGTAACAAACCCGCATCGTCAGCGACAAAGTGATAGATCATATATCAAACACGAGGGACAGTATAAACACCGAGGAGAGTGTTGACAATACGACGCGCAGCGCGGTATTTTTGATGCGTTTCCAGGTGTAAAATGTGATAAAACACTCTTGAGTGTTTGATATATCTTCTCAATCGAAACTAAACTCAGGAAAAAACGGAAAAATAAATTAAAATGGTAAATTAGAATCAAAAATCCAAACACCTTCAGATTGATTTCTTTGTTTTGTCAACTGATTAACGAGTTCGAGAATGCTGTTTACTCATTGAAATTACTAATCATAACTTTCGGGTGAGGCGAAATTAAACACACAAATTTTACTGACAAAGAATGCATGAAATCTATTAGCGCTTTTACCATCCAGGACTTTCGCAGAGTTTGAGTCAATACACCTTTCAAAGCTATTCCGAAAGATCTAAGAATATCAGCGATGACCAAATTTCAGAAGTCGATTCGTAAAAGATATCCATTCAAGTATGGCGTCTTCTTTACGAAAAATGAATCAGTGATACATGTAAACAAAGACGTCAGCTATGATTTCCCTATACGTTCGAAGTCCATGTTGAAAAAAAAGTATACATTTTGGACATGGTGTTTAATTAAAATCTGTTTTCAAAAATCATCTTAAAATTATTCTCGCGCTTAACGTTATATGTATTTTCGCAACGCTTCTGTGAAATAAGTACAACATGGAAATTACTCTCTATTTGCAGCTGCGCAGAAGCATGCTTCATCATGTGGTTAATAACATTGACATTAAAGTTTTGGATTTTTCGAATTTGTGAAAAGACCTGTGCCTCGCTGCATAGACTGGATATGATGCTAAAAACTATTTAGGAAACAACTAGGGATAGCAATGTATTTTCAAGGCTAACCATGAGTTTAAGGATGAGTTTTGCCTTTCGTGAGGGAAAGCTCATGCCGTCAAGCCTCGTTCCTGTTTTCCGCCTATTGAGTGCTTTTGTTCACTCATGAAGCGCCGAGCAGGTGATATTTTTATTAATTGCTTTTCAGTAAACATAAGAAGTGCTGTCTTTAGCTGTCTGAATGAACAATAACATTGACGTTTTTACAGCAATTAAACTTTTCCTGCGACGATTTAGTTTCCCTCCATCGACTTGCAAATTCCACAAGCTGTAATGTATTTAAAGTAAAAATAAAATGCGATACGGTAAAATAGTTCAGTTTTTCTTTCCAAAAGCCACCTCAGCAATCGATTAAGGTTAAACGAGACTGGCGCTTTCGGAGGGAAGACGAAACAGCCTATTGAAAGCACTTGTTAGCTTTCATTGCTTCCAACAATTTTTGCACCGTTCCGTTGTTCAACCATGCTAGCGAAGAACTTATCAAAGCAAATCTGTCGGTAATAAGATTTGCAGGTTATGATCAAAAATCTGAATCTCAACTATTGAAGAAAAGATGTAAAAACAATTATGCGCGATTGCGCTAGCATAGCTCAGTCACTAGCTACTTTTTTTCTTTTGTTAATTACCGGTTGACAAACGTCATTGAGAATTATTTCAATGTGCTGCGTGGGTGTAGAAGACTAAAACGCTTGGAATAATTATTCTGGAGAAACTTGATTGTAATGCGTTGCGAAGTCGCGCATCGATTAAAATAAAAAAAGCTACCTTCTGGATAGCATTTAGCTGCTGAAGATTCTTAGCAGTTAAAAGCGCGGCTACTGAATTTCTGGTCCAGTGTGGTAAAGAAAATGAGCGAGTGAAAACTGGTAATATGGAGTGGCAAAACGAGTTCGGTGAGCTGTATCGTACAGAAAGGTAGGGACTCTTTCACTCCCTGATGTCTGATTCTGCTGTTTACAGATTTCATAATGTCGTAGTTTTCGTTCCAGTCTTGCAAAGAATTTGGTACAGGTAACATATACATCTAAAAACCAAGGTGCTCGTATCAATTAAACATGTTTGCTACAAAGCTGGTTTGATGATTTTAGTCCGCACCGGAAGATCATCGCAACATGAAACTTAAAATTTACCGCGTTCTGGCAATGCAATGTTGTCTTTTATAGCAGGCATCTTTAGAAAACATATCGATATTTTAAATTTCAATGAAGATCAATGCTCAAAACAGCAAGTGCATTGGGCAATTTTCTTTGTGAGCGAGTTTTATCCACACTGTTGTCTTGGGAGGTTAAATCATATTGATTGCACTTTTCATCTCGCGACTAAATTGATTCTGTTAATTGTTGCCACACAGAATCTTAATGGAATAGCTTCATGTTTTATCGCACTTTTATTGCGTATATCGGCCTAAAATATAAACTTCACTGCTTGTGTTAGTTTCCAGACAAGCCGGCTTACAGCAATGTAGCTGATTAGACAATTTATTCACTGAATCGATACTGAAAGTCGGATTCTGAATAACAATATTGACGGCGGAAGACAAGAATAAGTAGTTATTTCACGCACGTAAAAACGTCTGCGCTTGCGTAGTATAGCGTGTATATATTCTCGGTGTTCTTTGCTGTGCCGTTAATCCCGATTGATCGTTCATTTGGTAGAGCGTGATACCCTTTATGTTATTATAAGGTTTCTTGTAAAATATGGTGAATTAATCTAACAGGGACTGACCAAAAGATATGCATCAAAACATTCTAACAAATGTTGCACTGACGGCGTCAAACTCTTCCATACCTACCCAGTGATTCATGCAATAAATCCCTTATATACTGTACAATTATATTTGCAGCAAATATCAACGATGACTATCATTTCATCTTCAATGATAATTCACTTATCAGTATCAAAGTATCAGTAATTATTTACTATCTTTTTGCTATTTTAATTTTCCTTCAGATATAAAACATACAATTTTAATTATCGTTGCTAATAATGAAACGTATAAGATCCACCCATCAAGATATATGAAATGAAGTCTCAACAACTGAGGTCTACAGAGGAAACAATTTTATGATGATTTTGCCGTATTTTGGGCAAAACAGCGTTGTAAGTAGGACTTATCGTACACTACGTGCTTTTAGAACGCTATGATAGAAGGTCTTGACGGCGGACGGCGGTGACAAATATAAATCAGTTTTTAGCCATGTACATTTCCAACACATGACGACTGGGAAAAAGTTTAACAGAAGAGACCGTTGGACTTTTTTAATTTGACATCATCACAGCCCAGCTAGTGCATGCGCAACACAGTATAACAACCGATTCATGGCTTCGGTGCGCTTTTTGAAGTAATTTTTAATAAAACCAGACCAATATTTTAAGATGTTCATTCAGTAATGAACATAGGTCTTTCTGGGTTTTGAGTAATTCTCATTATAGTGCCTTTGTGCTACGCATTTCATTTTCTGTGATGGATAGTTTAGAGCCGGCTTCAAAGTAGCTAAAGATGCAAACACACCATGGAAAATACACCCCTGGGTTGAAAGAGACAAAAACCCATATTCTGGATCTTAACTGAAGTGATCTTTCGCTTTAGTTGAGATCGAGAACAAGGTAATCAACCTATAAAAATCGGATGCGTAAAGGGAATACAAAGGACCAACGTATTATCATGATATTGAGTCGAGTGCCTCTATCAGTAACATATCAGTCCCACAACACTGAAAATTAAACTCAGACGTATTACAGTGAACAGTGGAAACAAAAAGCCAAAAGATATGTTTGTAACATAGAGGCTAACACCAGTTTTTACAGGTAGGGCGCCTGTGATGAGACCTTTTTTAAAGATGAGCAAGTTGTTATGTTAGCCATGCAGAAAAACCTGAGGGTAGTTCCATTAACTAATTGTATCTCCACTTTACAACATAGAATTTCTTTGCATGAAATGGTATATTATAGTTTATTTTGTGTGTCAAAATTAGCATCATTTGAGTTCGTTCAGGCTTTCAACTACCACGGCAAATGAAAGCTCTTAAATAGTAGTTTTTGTTTGGAACTGTTTACTACGTTGCACAAGGTGGGTTTGATGTAGCTGTAGTGTCGTTAAGAAGAGCTGTTTATTACACTGTCCAAAGAACATCATAATTCTAATAAGAGCCGAAGATAGAGCAGCATTGCTTCGTATCATGCTGATTATATTTCCTAATCATCAAGATTTGGCAAAATCGAATTTGGATTTTTTTCGTGTACGGTGTTAACACAAGTTTTGAAGCTAACCATTTTGGGATTTTAAATTGCTATCAGTGCATGTAGTGGCTGCTGCATAACAAAGCTAGGTCATCTAAGAGAAGTGAATTTTGTCACTGAGATCGATTGGAACACACAAAATATTTCAAATTCTATCGACTCAGATTTTTATTTTTCAGTTCGTATCATGCCAACTGATCAAAAATATCGACAGATCATGCCCTTTGCTGCTCAGTTACAAAGGAACATAATTATTTGATATCGCCATAGCAACATTGTAAACACCGTCTAATCACTTGAATGTCAAGGGCCAGGTTTCTTCATACCTGCCAAAAACATACTTTTCCTCTAACCCTCACAGCACTTTTTGGAACGTTATTTACTGCCAAATAATGTGAAACATGTAAAGAATTTGACTGAAATGTTGCCTTTCCTTTTAAAAGCTCATTTTCAATTGTACCACGTGGGTATAAATGAGAAACGGTTTGTTGCATTCATAGAGATCAATGATTTCTTTTGACTTCGTTTCTTACTACAAATATTTTAGAAATCAAAATAGAACTAAAATGTTGGTTTTCGCAGAGACAGGGACGGGCAGGCTGATATAATTTGCCTCCAATACATAACCGAGTGAAGAAGTGTGACTATATAGCAAATTACACAACTAATATTCTAATTAAGTTAACCCAGATAAAAGACCCACAAACTTCATCACGCACGTTTGGATTTCAGTCCGGCCTTTGCTATGGCAATCTCAAAACAAATAACAGCAAAACGGGAACAACGACATGATGCGGTTGGTAAGTTACTTCAGACATAGTGTTAAAATGTGAAAAGATATAGACATGATTCACGAACCTCCGACCTTATATGACTCATCTCGAAGCTAAATGGCTAGTAAAAGGACAAACGAAGTTTAAAGACAGTGGTTTGATAATTTGCCAGCGGAATCATCAAAAGTAAGTGCTTAAAGTTGATTTTTGCAGAAAACCGATTAGCACTGTTTCTGTAGACCGTCTGTGTTCCGTAGAAAGGTGAAAGCGCATCTAGGTTGTGTTGCGACAAATCCTGCTCATTGATAGTATATTTCTTTTTGTTGGGACCGAATGAACAAGAGGCTCTCTAGGACAAGAAGCGATTTGTTGACCTCCGGAAATAGATCTTCAGTCGCCATGAAGGCTGAGCAGCCAGGCCAAATCACAACAAACTCTATCAGGTACAGATCAGGAATCGTAAATATACGGCAGTACCGTTCAGACCCAAAAAGCAAATAACAGAGTTTGGTTATAAGTTTCAAGCTTTGACTTTTACTTTGGTTATAAGATTAAACCCGTGACTTTGACTGTGGTTATGAGTTTTAAGCCTTGACTTTAATTATGAGTTTTAAGCCTTGACTTAAGCCTTGGTTATAAGTTTTAACCCTTGACTTTGGTTATGAGTTTTAATTCCTTTAGGTTTGGTTATGAGTTTTAGCTCTTGACTTTGACTTTAATTATGGGTTTTAAGCCTTGACTTAAGCTTCTGTTATAAGTTTTAACTCTTGACTTAAGCTTTGGTTATGAGTTTTAAGCCTTGACTTTGACTCGACTATGGCTTAAATTATGGGTTTTCAGTAAAACTTGACTTACGTTTGGTCATTTTTACTTTTATGCCTTGACTTTGGCTTAAGTTATGAGTTTTGAGCCTTGACTTTAGCTCGGGTTGAGTTTTAAGTCTTGACTTTGACGTTGGTTATGAGTTTTAAGGCTTTATACTTTGACTCTGGTTATGAGCTTTAAGCCTTGACTTTGATTATAAGTTTTAAGCGTTGACTTTGACTTTGGTTATGCGTTGTAAGCCTCGACTATGGTTTAAATTATGGGTTTTCAGTAAAACTTTCAGTAAAACTTACGTTTGGTCATTTTTACTTTTATGCCTTGACTTTGGCTTAAGTTATGAGTTTTGAGCCTTGACTTAAGCTTGGGTTGAGTTTTAAGTCTTGACTTTGACGTTGGTTATGAGTTTTAAGGGTTTATACTTTGACTCTGGTTATGAGCTTTAACCCTTGACTTTGATTATAAGTTTTAAGCGTTGACTTTGACTTTGGTATGAGTTTTAAGCCTTCATTTTGACTTTGATCACGACTTTAAGCCTTGACTTTGGTTAGGGTTTTAGCGTTGACTTTAACAGCATGATATTGACTTTGCCTAGTATTTTTCCTTGGTTAATGCATCTAACTCCATTTTTACTCTCTCTACAAATGATCCGTGTTATGATGTTGACTTGGTGTGAATTTGAATCTCGGCTTCCAACGATTTACACAATTTTTGCTGTAGTGTTTTTTTTTTTTTTCAGACAAACATGACGGAATAACTAGGACTTCTATAAATTTAAAGCGAGACTTAAAAGACCTAAAATTCTGTAAAAAAAATTTAAAGTTTTGTCTTTAACGGAATTTGAATCTTAAGGTACTGAAGTTTTATTTTGAGAATTTCTGTTACTACTGTAAGATCGAAGGTCGTTTCCTAAAAACGAATTATTTTTTCTTTTGAGAAAAGATATTTCGAGGAGGATTTGTCCAAATAAGCTGACATTTTTAGGATTTGTTGTTCTAAGTATTTTTTTGTCGAATATGCATAGAACTAGCTAGAACTTTTCCATCCATTGCATTTTCTCACAGTTATGCATAGCCCCGTATGCTGGATTTTTTGTATAAGACTTAACTGACCACCATTTCATGTACAGGTTTAAACTTTTCAAACAATATATTTGCTTAAGACGGCAAACTATTTGTCTTCTTTAAAAAATGTAGAATTATTCCTTTGATCATTTCTTGTTGGAGTTACCTTTTCTCAAGTAAGCCCTGGCATTCCTTGGCAGGTGGCAGATTTAATCAGCCGGTGTTACATTACAATACAGTTTTTGGGTGCATAAATATATTTTCCATGATTTTTGGTCTTTAAGCTTTCTAAAAATGTCTACTTTGCTATGGGTTGGAATTAAATCTTAGCCACGAAAAAAGTTTGAAAAAATGATGTGTTTTTCGGTTGTTTAAGTCCCGCTTTAAACGAACAAGCGCAACAGGAAATTGAACCTTAAAAACGGCATCTTTTGCCGAGTTTGTAATTAATTTATTTTTTTGGCCGAGTTCGTGTTAAGAATTTTTCGAGTTCCTGTTCGTCTTAAAACTCAATATTTCGTAACACCGCAATTGCCTGCCCGATATTGTATACAAAAATACTTTTTATAGCAATATATAAAGATCTAAAAATACTTCCTAAACTTAACGTTAAATATATCATATTTTAATTAACAAAAGTTCATAAGCTCTTTACAGCGATTGTATGCGATGCATTTTAGGCTCGGAATTAGCCACTCACGATTAACTGATTGGCACGAGTTAGGAAAACAAATTTAGAAGTTTCCTGTCCAGCCATGTAACTATACAACCTTCTCCGTAATATGCGACTCAGTTCGGCTGAGTGCTCCGGGGCTACCACAAACTCACTGGTGCGTACCAAACCGTGATCATGTTATAGTTCTGTTTAGTGAAACACGAAAAATTTCGCGAGGTTCAGTCGAAACATTTTTAGTAGATTGGTAAGTTACACTTCTCATGAAATCCAAGATTTGGATGCTTTAAGTTCAGATAACGTGACCAAGCGATCAATATTTGAGCAGAGGCGTAAAGTGGGCCCGAAAATAGATCCATATTTTGCTTACGTTTCCTATAAATAACTTCCTTTTAACACATAAGGGGATCTGAGTGGGTGGCGGAGGCTGGACAGGTGAATTAGGTTTTCGGAAATCTTACATATCTGTAAACCTTAAAAAAAAATGGTTAACTTTGTTCGTCTCAGTGTAATATAGCTAATATCACTTGGAATTCATGGTTTGTTGCTCGACGAGGTCTCATGTTGAATTGGGCGCCTTCATTACAATTTAGGAGTAGAAATGGGTAGCGGCAGTTTGGTAAGACAACGTGAGGAAAATGGGAAAGGAAGGAAGGGAAGGAGAGGAGTGAGGAGCGGAGATAGATAATCTACGAGGATAGACTATAATGTTTTCTTTGTTGATTGGGCTGGGGGCCTGCAAGACTGGGTGTAAACGTAACAGTCCTGTAGTCGCTTGTTGTCGCAAAAAAACCGAATCTCACTTAATGATAAGCTACTTTGATTGTGGAGCCAAGAAATGTACAGGCTTTGTCTTCATGCTTAACGCTCACATGTACTCCTTAATTAACCACGCTTTTCATTTATCCTTCTTGTCTATTCAGTCATGTGTCAAGGAATGTCCTACTGTGCTACACACTGGGCAAAATTTATCTTATTGAAACTATTCTCACTAGCACTTCACCCACACTCCTAATCTATCACCCCACCTCCACTTACATTTACTAACTAAAAGCATCCGCGTAGGAGGTCTTCTTATTTACTTTACAACAGTTATTAACATACAAAGAATGCTTTGTTTACGCGTGTATATACCGTTCACATCACTAAATTCAAGAAACCGGTACGGTGCTTGTCCGAACCTACTGTTTTTTTTTTTTCTGGAAAGTGGACTCATGGGTCATCTGGCTCTACCGCTCCCTACGGCTTTTATTATTTTGTTTCGTCTGCGGAATCTGTACATCATTGTGATTTCAAACAATTTTCAGTTGCTTTCATATTAATGCTATTATTCATTTAAACGTTGAGAGGAGGTGAAATGGCGTGGGTTCAAACATACTTTTTAACATGCCTGCGAATTTTGGGCGCAAGAGGATATTGTGATGACTAGCACTGTGCTTAATTTTAACCTGACTTGTTGACATTTCTCTGCTGTTCTTTCGGCCATTGTCAATTTTACTCCACAACTGTCCTTTTATGCTACAAAGATGATGTTGCATACGAGAATTCTACGAGTAAGCTAAGGTGAGAAAAGGGATGATGGCGAGGGTAACACTTACCCCCTCCCCAAGACGACTTTAACATTCGATGTGTCTTGAAATGCTCTTACCAGCATTTCCACAATTGGCGGACAATTTGACTTCATCTCACTTTACTGGCGTTGGCAAACAATATACCTCAAAACGAGAAAGATAAATTCTGCATAACGACCACGTGTTTTGAATGGTAGTAAAAGAATTAGTGTAAATATTGAAATAGAGGTCGTGTTATCCCGTTAATCGTAAAGTATCCTAAAGCTGTAGCACACACGTACAACGAAAAGCAAAGCAAAGTCGTGTGCATATTGGAGAGATGATATGTACTAGAGAACAAATGATCATGAATTATTGCGAGGTTCTACAAATTATCCAATCGAGTAGCTGTTATTCTTGGGGAAAATTTATTGACTATAACTGGCTCTTTTTTATCTAACGTATCGTTGAGAAAAAGAATACGTGTATTTGTTGTTGTTTTTATCTTATATCTAGGCTCAGAATCTAGGCACACTAAATAATAACGATTACTTGATGAAAGCGAGGAAAAACGTAAAAAAATGTAGTGCTTAACATTTTTGCTTTCCTCGTTACATCAACAAGTTAACATTTTTCGAAAACTTGATTTTCTATGGTAAGCGAAAGAGGACTAGAGATTTGAATTTCATGGACGTAGAGAATTGTAGATAGGTCTAAAAGTTGCTACAGAAATGGGAAGACTAGTATGTCTATCATTGGTCCTTGCTGATCTGGCAGAAAGTGTCTGGTTTGACGGACGTTATATGTTTACGACCAGATTTCAACATGAGATTTCAACATCAATAAAGTATGAATGAACAGACTTGACTAACCAAAATGACGATCACGTCCGGCTTCCCTGCTTCCGGTTTTCTCTGCTTCCGGTTT
>Ga0126337_10003205_pt1 | contig 10646 bp, 15 predicted proteins | sample DipCmetagenome_FD_92527 | JGI IMG/M metagenome (GOLD analysis project Ga0126337, IMG submission 92527) | Coral microbial communities from La Bocana,Puerto Morelos, Mexico - Diploria C A metagenome | ecosystem: Host-associated > Invertebrates > Cnidaria > Coral | place: La Bocana,Puerto Morelos... | reverse complement strand
TGTTATTTTTTGTTCGATATGAAAAAACTTGATTTCTGAGTTCACCCTGAGATTTCTTATGTCGCTCTATTTCTCAGTTCACCCTGAGATTTCTGTGTAGACCTCAGTGCTTTCAGCCATGGGAAAGCCTTGCCCAGTTAAAAGGTAAGTCAGACCCAGTATCTCATCAGACATCAAACCAACTAAGCGAGGCAAGAAGGGAAAGAATCAAAAAGCTTTCGGCTTAATTGCGCGCACATCAGCTGCATGGAACTGCGGCTGCTATGTCTCTGTCGGCTGATGGGTCTAGTGCCAGAACATAGCAACGGGCTTCACGCAAACCTGCGAGCTGATGCTCAAAGCATCCTTCTTCGCCCCTCGCTCCAGTGAGCGTGTTCGGATGTGCGCGCATAATGCATTTTGCCGTGGCATATGTATATGGGCTGTGCTTGTAAAGCGCAGGGAAATATTGTGTATCATGTACGGCGGAGCGCACTTGCAGGGTGTTAGCTTTGCAAGTGATCTTTCTTGCGTCTTCAATCCGTCAGAGAGCCTTCCTTTGGAATAGCGGTGTCTTGCAGGTGGATGCTGCGACGTAGCTGATGATACGGGCGTCTGGACGCAAGGAAAATCGATTGCATTTCACTTGAGATGATGAATCTGTCTGTAAAGAAATTGGCAGAGAAGATGAGAGAAGTTTGTGGGATATAGGGCACCTGCTACTGGCTGTTTTATGGTTGTCAGAGTCACAGCAAAGGAGGCAGATATATCCATGCGTTGTAGTGGGCTTATGAAGGATAGAGGGATTTCGTTCTAAATGTGCCATGTCGTGGCAGTGCGCCCGCTGTGGATTTGTCGTAGGCTCAGGGTGATGCCGATTGACAGCTGGCTGTTCGTGGACGGGTGGCTTGCCACTCCATGTCTTGAACATTGAGGCGTTGGAGGCGCGAGGCGCAGAAGAAGCACACGAAGCAGCAGAGAAAGGTGAGGCTTGTAGGACACCAAGAATGTGCGCATGAACTCTGGTTTGCCAGGATGCGCGACGGAATTAGACAGCCCAAGTCCATCGCCCAAGAACTCGGAAGGCACATGCTGTCTTGACATTCGGTTAGTGTGAGCATTGCATGGTTGGAAAGGTACAGTTGCGGCGACGCAATGTGATTCCACGTCGTCTTGTGGCCGGGTGTCGTTATCAGGCAGGTTCCCTCGTCTATGGCTTTTGTCAGCCAGTCAGCGCAGATGTCATCCGTCACTGTTTCCAGGCGACGACGCGCAACCTGCTATGCCTGCGACATCGTCCGTGCCCGAAAAGATGCATGAAATGAACGCTCTGTGGTCTGCTGCGACGGGACGGACGCAGTGAGTGCCAGTGCTAAGGCCTATCCTGTTCCAGTGTTCCTTAGGCGCTGTGCCGTCATGCGCTTGCCTATAGCGCTGTAGCAATGCCTTGCATGAGTCAAGTCTGGATGTACATGCAGGCAATGGTGGGGTGGCCAGCAGCTCGCTGGAGGGGAGTGGCGACATGGAAAGGTCTTGTGCTGAGGTGATGTGCGGTATAATAATGCGAGGGCATGTATAGTGAGCTTGTGACCCTGCTGAGGATGAAAGTTCAGGTTGCGGCTGATGTTGCGCCAGGCGCATCATGAAGGAATTTGTCTATTGTTTCAGCTTGCAACATGTTTGGGCCGCAGGTGAGGCAGACCGTGACATGATTGATGTTCGGAGCGAGTTCTCTGCTTGCGGCAGGTGCCTTGCAAGCATGTGTCATGTTGAGTTATAATACAGCATCATGTCTGCAGCGCAGCCAGGTCGCCGCAGAAGGGCGGAGGCATGGCGTGACGCTGATGCTGTTGTTGGGGTTGGCATGTGCTGGCACCACCGACCACAGGTTTGTCAGATGATCCAATTTCAGACTGGACGGCGACGGACGATGATCCTATAGAAGACTTTTCAGACGACAGGCCAAGTGTCTGGGGTAAAATTTCAGGCTGTTTATCCGAAGCATGTTTACTGTAGCGAAGCATGTGGCATGCAGGGGGTCTTGCAGTGGTGCGGCGCAGACGAAGACAGGACACCGTGAGTTGACCAGAACCCACCGTGTTTGCAAATTGTTGTGCTCAATATGTGGGGGTGTGACATGCAGGGTGTGAGGATGAGAGCATGAGCCAGGATCCGTCTGAGTCTGAGTGATGTGCTGCTGAGGCAGTATTTTAGCTGTCGCCAATTTATTGAGGGAAATCGGCAACTCGACGTGTCACAGGTCGCCAGAATTGCAACCACTGCCAGGCTGTGCAATATATGTGTTTACTTGCTTTTGCGGTAGTGTGTGCCTCGCGCCCGTGCAGGCGGAGGGGTACAGAGGCTGGAAAATTGATAATAGAGGTTTATTCAAGGTTCTTCGTTCTGAATGTGAGTGTGCTACCATGCAGGGCATGCTGTGAAGTAGTATTGCTTCCTTGCTTGAGGCGCAGCCAATTGTTCCCTGATGGTTTTGATGCAGGCTCGTGACGTCGTAGTGTGTATAGGACATCAAACAGTCAAGGATATAGTTCGATTTTGTTCACGTGTTGTGCAGGTCCAGATTTCGTACCTGGATGCAGTTGCATCGGACTGTATGGTCTGTGCCTTTGTGGTGGTGCGCAGCACATGAAGGCTTGACATTGAGTGATGAACCCTCCGAAAAAAGACAAGCGTCACGCCGCACTTGCCGCACTGTGGCAGCAGGGCTTGGTGGTTAACATCAGCAGAAGCAGGTTCAGACTGGTGTCATTAAGATTGGTTCAGAAGGAAAATATTCTGCAGAGTTTGCGGTTCAAGTCTTCTTTCTCAAAGTTTCTTTCTCGATTCTCGATCCAATGGCTTCTTCCACGCCTGAACCAGTCCGAACCAGTGGGTCGCCACTCGGAGCTATGGAAGTGGCAGCCACATCCATAGACCAGACACCAGACAGCGAAAGGATTCGCCGGTGTTTGGAGCAGGAAGTGGCGGATGCGGCGCCGGAGGAGGTCCAAGAGGGTATGAAGATCCAAGCGGACGCGTGTTGCACTCAGCTGAGAGACAGTGTCTTTGTTCCTTTGCAAGGATTCGGTGGGTGATTCGTTCATGTTGAATGCATTGTTAGGTCCATCCTCGCAGGGCTGGTGCCTCTGGTTGAGAAATGTGTGGAGAAAAATGTTGATGAGGGCCAGCTAAAGGCTTTGACGCCTGAAGCCATTGCGTCTTTATACTCGCCGGATCTATTTGCCTTGGGTAGTGGCTACCAAGCTTTTAGTTCTGGAATTGAGACGGTCCTTCGCCAGGCTTTGGTCAATCATGGCTCAGACGAGCTTGGGCCTGGCACTCAAGCAGAAAGGGTGCATGAGTGGGGGCAGCACCGCATATTATACTTAAGCTTGGTCACCATGCTAGCAATATCTGAGGCATTTGACCGAGCAGGAGTGCCAGGACATTTGGAACTTTGGGACCAATGGGAAACAGTTCCTGAATGTTCTAGGAAATGCTCGCATTTCTCAGATCGCACGCAGCTTCAATTGCACGCCCTTGGCAGCATGGTTGCTGGACTGTGTGTTTAGCGGCCTGCTGCATCCAGCTGGGTTCAAATGTTGGCCGACGGCCAATGCGCCCAGGGTGCGTTCAGAAGATAGCATAGCTAATGTACCTCAATGGGTTCACGAGGTTCTAGCACAAATTCAGGAAGACGCCGATGCAACCATTGCAGGGGAGCGCAAGGTTGACATAATGGAGGCGGTGTGTGTCGTGTCATTGGGTGGTGCTGCAAAGACCCATCTTTTAGACTTCTTCTACAGGCTTGTTCAGCGTTTGGAAGCACCGAAATCATTATACGTTCAAGGACGCGACCCAATGAGGCGAAATGTGGGGAATTTTTCCGCCCTGGCCATAATGGCCAAAAAGCATGGGAAGGTCGTGTATTGCCCGGATGAGTGGGGGCTTGCGATCATGCCTGCTAGGGGCGCATCTGCAAAAGGTACATCAGCCACCCAAATGATGACCATGCAGGCCACTTGTCAGGGGTGTCTATAGACAGAAGCTGTGTTACATCATGGATCCAAAATTGATTAGATTTGCGGGTTTTTACGTTAGCTGGGTCGCATCCGCGGTTCCATCAGGAATTGATTAACTTCCTCACGCCAGCTGGTGGTGGCATGGTTGGCGTCAACGTCGACAGGAGAGACCGCAGAAGCCGGACATGGCGTGTTGAGTCAATAGTGCCGTGTTAGTTTCTTCTGTCAGGACCTTTGACTACGCCAATGGCTTGGCGACAACATTGCAGCGCGATCGCCTGCAGTATTACATGTTTGAAGACCACTCGGCGGCAACGTTCCGAGTGAGGAAGGCCTTGGTCCCCGAGCGACTTCTCTTCGCCACCAGTCCAGACGTTAGCAAGGCCGGGAATGCTGAGATTTGCTGCCTCACATATGTGTTGACAGCAAGCATGCCTGTGAGGTTTCTGTGTCAAGTCAGCTGCATTCCCTGATCACTGATCGTCGCAAAAACATTTGGAGGAGTTCGCCACGACACTGCAGACGCGCAAGTACGAGTTTCTTCTTGATGCAGCGTGGCTGCGGGACCCGGGCAATGAATATGCGGAGTCTGCAGAGCCTGTAATGCGCAGCGAGCTAGATCTTGAAGCATATGAGTTGGTCCGGGGCTTATCCAGAGTCTTTGTACCGGGAAAATGAAGACAGAGTCATTAGGGACATGGTGTCGCAACATGTGCCGCTTTTGCTGTCAGGTTCAGGTGGTGTGGAGGAAAATCAAAGAGGGCATGAGGGAGTATGCTGTTCGCGGGGACAAGGTAGTCCCCTTCCTTCTCAAGTTTCGTGATGTGGTGGAGCGCCTTGCGCACCATCTGATGGTGGAACGCTTGGTCACAGTTTCTGAGGTGCAACTGCAGCATGTGGAGTTTGAATGCTTCTTGAAGTGCTGATTTAATAGGAGTTTGTGGGATTTCATCACGGCATCGTCTGACTGCAGCCGCAGGTCGTTGCGGCACTGGCGACGCGAAGGGGAGAGGAACAATCGACGCCTGAATGGGACTGGGTTGTGCGGAAAATTGACGTTCGAGGCGCTATCAACGTCTACTTCTCGTTGCTCATGGCTGAGCGCTTTGTTGTGAACGTGGGGGAGGTGGATCTGAAGAAGCATGCCTTGTGCCCAAAGTAGCTTGATTGCACAAGAAATACGGACAAGCGAAGTTAGTCATTTAGTAAGGCAAAAGTATCTACTTCTTTGGCAGGTGCAAGTCTGCATCCATGGCAGTTCCCTCGACTGGCGCTGCGGATGTTGGAGATGTGCCGGCTGCTGCCATTCAAGGGGCAGCCACCCTGGTGTTTGCAGCTGTTATTGTAAAATTTGAGTTGGTCACGTGGCAGATTGTGAAGCCACGCCTCAGGCCATCACAAAATCAGGCATCTATGATTGTGGCGTTGGAGGTGTTACGGAAGCAGGGAGCATTGGAGATGGTAGAGCGTCTTACAGTGGTGGCAGGTGAAGGGGAAGGTGTCCACGAGCAGCCGGGGCGCAAGAAGCGTCGTTGCCACCAGCTTGCCATGAGCAATGCCATGGATGAGCCATGTGTGAGCGTGAAGCGCGGTGGCCAAGAATCATTCCCAAGCTTCAAAATGAAGCCACTGTGCGACTGGCCAGCAAGCAATCCAGTGTTGGATGCCATCAAAGCTGAGCACAACCGCCGGGAGCAAAGTAGGCAGCCAGCCTCCAACCGTTCAACGTGAGCAGGGACGTGTTGTCACCTAGATGCAGATATATGGCAGAGAGTATATATGAAGTTGAAATGACAGTTGATGTGACATCGCAACGCATGTTAAGTGTTGCCTTTGCAAAAAAGTATACATGGTCAATTTTGTGTCTTAGAAGTTTTGCGCTGACCTTTGCGCCTGAGACTTCTGTCGGCTATAAATGTTGCTGGAAAAAGAAGATGTTGGGCCGGATTTACCATGGAGAAGTCGAAAGAAAGTTCGGGTCACGCAGAGGCTTGGTGCAGCTGAGGCTTGTGCGGGTATAAACTTGAAAGACTGTCATGTCCGGCTCACAGCACGTAGACCGAGCAGGAAGCAAGTTTCAGTTTTATGTGTGGCGACCAGACAAGAAGAGTCAGTAGTGACTATACTGCTATTTCAAGTGAGTTGCAAGGCACAAGCCTCGTTTCAGAATGTGTGGCAAGGGCGCGGTATAGACATCACATGTTGGCCCCTCGGCCGGTGCGCCGCGTGCCCCCGCGGCGGGTGCGAGTCTGAGTCTAGCCTTGTCATGTTCGAAGTGTTGGACATGTCCGACATTTATATCTTGTAGGTAAATGTTGTGGCCAACCGGGAAAGCCATGAAGAGAGAAAGGACGAGGCACGGGACATGGTACATCCGTCTAGACTTGCTTGTGTTGCACGTCGTAAGGAAGAGATCACCACAGAGGCAGGTCCATCAAGCCAAGCACGTGTTGATTGTCATGCAGGTGGCGGTGTCTCTGCGGGGCTACATTCAGTCGAAACCAGCTGGATGATTGTATCGACTGTTGGCTACAGCATGGGTGTGTAGCCTTGCAAGCGAAGTTAAGAGAGGCTGTTCCAACTTCTTCGCAGCCGGGGCAGTGTGGACTGTGGTTGAGGGAAGGTGAAATTTGTCCAGCTTGTGGAAGCAGAGAAGGAGGATGGGTATGTGGTGGATCGTCGGAGCATGTGGCGTCGTGTGAAGAGGCGGCCGTAGTGTCAGGAAATTGGACTGGCTTGGTTGTTGATAGGTCTGGAGCTTTGATGACAGATGTCCGGCGATGCTGCGTGCACTTTGATGGGATCTTCCGGCGTCGAGACCCGGGCATCAAGGCTGTGCAAGAGCATCTAGTTGCGCGTGGGAAAGCTGCTCGTCACTATCTGGCTCGCATCGCTACCTGGGAAAAAAGTGTGCGTGTGGAGCGCATGCCAACATTTGAAGAGGGGATGAAGGCGAGGGCTGGTCCAGCGCTCCCAAACTTTTCCAGTCGCATCAGAGCTTTCACCCGCGTTGGCGCAGCACTGCCTCCTGCTACCTGGTTGCAGCAGCTAGCTTGCAATTCCAGCAGCACCATGAGAGCTTTGCCCAGTGGAGAGAAAGACCACATGCGTCTAAGACGTGGGTCCGTGGTCGTTGAGACTTTGAGTGGCGATGGGCAGGTCATCATGGCCATCGACCGAACCACAAAGAAGGTCCAGGTAGCGCACGTGGAGCATTGCGCAGGATGCCCAAGGCACCCTCGGTGCGTGTGCTACCACGTACATCAGTACCAGGTGCAGTGGAAGGACATGCAGGATATCAAAGGCTTCGTGATATGTTTGACACCAAGATTCGGTTGGAAACATGACTTCACGTTGCCTTTGTCCAAAGTGTGCTGGCGCCGCGCGGAGCTCTTGGGCAATTTGGAGGACTTCTGTGCGGCCCTGAAACAGTCGTAACTACTTTTAAACATGTTGGGAGTGGAGGAAAACAAACTGGAGCTGAATATGTTTGGTGCTTGCTTCTTGTGATGCTTGCAGGACGTGCTGCTGCAGCGACAGCTTCTGAACCAGCATGTTCCTGAACATGTCGACCTTCGATGCGCAAAGTTGCTGCACATGTGCCGTGCCGGGATGGACCTTTCTCCTCAAGATTTTCGCGCTTTGAGGCGGGGAGGGTGATGGAAAGTGATTTTGTGTCCAGCGTGGAAGAAAGGTTATAAATGCATTAAGATCAACATCCCGAGGCAAACTTTTCCAGTCAGAGTATTGTGGTATCGAGATGGTGGAGGCCGATTGGTGCCAGTCAATGGATGTAAATGTGCATCATGTGGTAAGCCTTTGGTGTCCGATGGCTTCTGGTTCCCTGCAAAGCTAGGACTAAGCAAGGAGACAATGTATCATGTGATTGCGCCGCGAGTTCAGTGCGTCAGATGTAGGAAAAAACGGCACAGCATTTTTGTTGACGGATCCGTGCAACCACCACAAGGGAGTGAACAAAGCTGTCGCATGGATTGCCTTTTGAAGCGAGTGGTGGACATGGATCTAACTGACTGGCTTTGCCGCACCTTCCGAAAGCATTGGAACCAGGAAGCTTTACGAGCTTCTTACATGGACTTGATCGGAACAATGCACAGGTCAAAAGAGATGCCACCGAACCTGCTCAAAATGATGTTTCTGTATTTCCGGGGTGGTGTTCCGAGCGCGAGGCAGCTGGCTACTATGGTCTTGTTGACCTTCCAGCACCAAGAGTTGCCGACTTTGGAACACGAAGTCCGCTGGGTTTGTGCTAGGTTCGGGGTTGTGGTTGCAACCGATGGCTCTTCAGCTCCTTTGCAGGAAGCCCGACGCTACGTGCGCAAAGAAGAGCGAAAACAGCAGGGAAGCAGGGGGCCAGGTGCTGCAATCAGAGCTTTGGGTTTATTTGATATCCCTCTTTGTCCACCTGTCTTTGTACCAACGGATAGCCGCGGGGCCGCAGCCGAGTTGATGGCTTTCATTGTCAGTGAAGCTTCGATGGTAGATGCAGAGGCTTTGCCCATTGGCTGGGTGCAAGATAACACAGAAAGTTTGTGGGCAAGCATGGTACATGTTGTAACAAAGCTGATGCATGCCCATACAGAGGCTGGCAGAATTGTGGTTTGTTCCGAGTCGAAAGAAGTGCAAGGCTTCTTCATCGGCATAGACCCCAAACATGTGGAGTGGCGGCTTCAAGACGCGTTGGATACAAGATCTGCGGATTTCCTGCAGGCAGCGTGGGCGCTCCGGACACTCTTCAGCACGTTATTCAATCCGTCTGTTCATGATGACGTCAATGCACCTCAGGAAGAAGCCGTGGCTGAGAGCACAAATCCGGAGGAATGGGTATCTGTGTGGTGCGCGTGGCTTCTCAATGACAAAGTCGACAAACAAGTTGCTGCCGTGGGCAAAAGTGTCACAGAGGCTTACAAGCAATCTGTTCGAGGTGAAGGGCAGGCTTTAGCATTGTGGCGGTCAGATGGCAAAAGGCCGCCGCGAGCTGTGGTATCCAACTTCTTGTCTGCGATTGGGTGCGGCAAGTGCAAGGGAGAGCTATGGGATGACAGAGACCGTGAGGCTTCTTACATGGATGAGTTGCAGGCTTTCTCGGCATGGTTTGCAGTGCCTATGGCGGCTTGGAATGTACTTTATATTGAAGGCAAGGCTTTAAATTTTAGTATGTGGTCTGCTGTTTTTGTTGTTTTCATTCCAGGAGATCAAAATTGTAGGTTTGTTTGTGCAGAGCGAGGCACGTATGAACGCACGCGGGAGTGCGGGTCAATATAAACAGTTCCGTCGAAAAGCCAAGCTTGTGCGAGAAGATGCAGAGGTGGTCCATGCTCAGTACATGTGTGCTTTGAAGGCATCGTGGCAGAACACTTGCCGGCTACAGTTGCGCCCTGTTGTCGTCAAGGCTTTGGTCGCTTCTCATGAGCCTTGGATGCAGAAGTGACAAACCGAATCAGTCGAAAGCAAACTTGTTGGCAGCAAAAAGCTAGACTATAGAATGAAATCATTTCTGTTTGGATTCAGTTCAGGACTTGAAAGCAATGTTGCTGGATATATGGGGACGTGGCGCTATGTCCCTCGGAACCACTGCAGTGGAAAGGGCATGGTGGCCAGACCATGTCCGAAACATGAACAGAACCGCGCGCTGGGCAACCTCGGCATGGAGGCAGTATCGGGCCGTGGTCGCCTGGAAGCAGGATGTGATAGCAATCTTGCGGAAGGTTGAAGAACCTTTGAGAAAAGGGCGTTCTGGAAGCAAGTTTCTTCATTCTTTGGACCAAACTCTGGCATTGCTACAAGGACAGCCTCGTCAACCTCTAAGATTGGGAAAGGCCGCAGGCAAATTAGCAAGGTCAGACAGGCCCCGAAGGCCGGAACGAGGTGAAGTCTGTCCGGGACGGTGCTTGCATTTGGACTTGGAGCTTGCAGAAGATGAAGGTCTGCCTTGATAAGTTAAGTGTTTTTGTGGTTCTAGCATGCACTTGGAGAGGTTGCGTGTATTATTAAATACTTTGTATGCTGACAAATGCCAGGCCCTGAGGACTTGGAGCTTGCAGAAGATGAAGGCTTGCCTTGAATAAGTGATTATGTGATTTTGTCTGTTCTAGCCTGAACTTGGAGAGTTTGAGTGTTTTATTGCTTTGTATGCTGACAAACGCCAGGCCCTGAGATGGAAGAGGCTGAGTGCAGGGAGCCCAGCAAACAGCAGTGTGCGGATCCAGTTGGTGGTGTATTCGCAGCGAATCAAAATGGAATCGCCGTTGAGGATGGAGCAGAGCATGGCAGCTACAGAGCCGAGGCCGTGGGAACGTTAGCGTGCACTCGCGTATACTTGTTGCAGCCGCTGGGCCAGCGTCTTGCTTTCGTTGTGGCATTGACACCAATGTGCTCCCAGTATGTCGCTAGTTATCAGACATGTGACGTACCCACCTGCCTCAATTCAGAAAGACCATGTAATCTGTGCATCTTCAAAAGGGGCTGCCAGGGTCAGGGCACAAACTTTGATCCAAACTTGGACCTTTACCAGGTTCTTGCTCTGGGAGTAAAGGCAGTCAAGGCTTTAAGACCATTGGCAACTGATTGAAAAACATCGGAAGAGCCAGCGCCGTTGAGGGTGTTAGATGTTTGCACCTCACGGAG
>Ga0126337_10003204_pt1 | contig 10648 bp, 7 predicted proteins | sample DipCmetagenome_FD_92527 | JGI IMG/M metagenome (GOLD analysis project Ga0126337, IMG submission 92527) | Coral microbial communities from La Bocana,Puerto Morelos, Mexico - Diploria C A metagenome | ecosystem: Host-associated > Invertebrates > Cnidaria > Coral | place: La Bocana,Puerto Morelos... | reverse complement strand
TTGGGGGGAACAAAACCCGTTTTGTACCCCCAAAACCCCAGGACCCCCCCCCCTTTTAAAGGGGGGGGCCCCCCCCCCCCCCCCCCCGAGCACGACCATCCCTTTTTAAAAAAAAAGGAATAGGGAGAGATAGGGTGCCTTGGTGGAAGGATGGTGCGGACATCGAAAGCCCCCTTTTGATATCTCTACCTTGCTTCTCTGCGGGACACTTAATGTCATCCAAAGTTACGTCAATTTTTCCTGGAACATGCAATAACCATTTCAGAGGGTCTATTAACAGTACACATGTACTCCGGGCATGTACTCCGATGGTTTAAGCCAACTTAATCCAAGGTTGTTGGGTATATTTAACAATAATCCCACGAGTGTGCGTTGGATATGAGTTGATAGATAGGCAAGGAGATGCATAGAACCAAGTTGGCTATAATCGAATCATATCCAACAAACGAGAGTAGAATAATTGTGTTATTTAAAAGCACCCTCAAAATATAGAAAATTAAATCAATGAAAACTCTTGAACTGCACTGTGCAATGATTCAGTTTTGTAATACTCATTTTTATCTGGCAGTTCACTGTGAACAGGGTGTAGCAAGCTCGTAGTGCAGAGGTACTCCAATGTTGCAGAACTGCGAGAAATGCGATCACCTCTCCCCATCATTCAAAATCAGACTGTGAGTCGGAGTTTTCTATATGCCAAGTCAACTGTCAATGATAGAAAATGAGACGACAGTTTCCGTATACACTACAAAGGAGAGCAGTTTAAAACCAAGACTGATGGGTATTATAGTGCAAATAGTCCTATTCAAGTCAGTTCAATAAAGATCAGTTCACAAACAGGAAACATGCAACTTCAATACAGAGTCTAATGTTTAAACACAATTACTAGCAGTAAGCCATTTGTTAAAAAAACACTTTATTTCATTAAAAAATTTACATGCAGTTACATGGCCATAATCTATATAAAAATAAAATGAAATTGACTCTCTTTCTAAACAAAGTAATTAGATGCTGGCATTTCTATAAGATAACACACTTCATGGCTAAGCTTTCAACAGTCACCACAGCCATTTGCCTCAGTAATGTCTAGCCGAGTGTCAGTTTCATCTGTATCTTCCCATGGTGGAGGGGCTTGCCCATCACATCTTTTGAGTGCAAATTTATAAACTAAAAAGCCACTCAATCCACGGGCTTGCCAGTATTTCACTACTGAGTACAGGCCTGAAATAGATAATGGACAAAATGATGTGGACAACTTTCAAAACTTGGAAGACAAACTGACCAATAAAATCCTTAATAAAAGCAACAGTGGATGGAAGTGTCTTTTGTAAACAGACTTAAAACTTTCAATAGGGTTCAATAACATAACTTTAAGGTAATCAAAGACAAAGGAAGGTCTGTTTTACTTGAATTTGCATCGTACATATGGAATCCTGCGTAATGTATAGAGTCACAGATCCCATTCCTAGTGGCATATTATCGTTATTATAAATTACCCCAAACAGCTTGACACTTGTTTAATTTGTGATCACCATGTCTCGTCCTAATCCCTTTTGGGCTGAATTAGCTAAAAAACCAGAACGGCAGCAGCCTAATTTTGTTGTAGAACTAGTGTTTGTATTCTTAAGTATTTGCAATGTAATGTGTAGAGAGTAAGGAGTAGGAGTAGGAGTAGAAGCAGTAGGTGGGTTGATCAAGTCTGACTAAGTCTGACCAAAAAACAATGGGGACATGTCAATCAACCCTGAATGAAACTAACTGTCCCCTTGTGCTGGATTGCACATAGTGCCTGAAACCAATCTTGAATAGACCAACATATTAATGACAGTTCTCATGTTTGATGCTGATTTTGTACATAATGCACTTTGCCTTTCGTAAATAAGTGTAATTATACAGTTACAAGCCATCTGTTATATTTGCTGAGCTATGTATAATGTTGAGTTCACTATATTGTTTTTGACTGACCTTAAAGTTTCTGGTCTAGAACGTGGATAATTTCATTGGGAGTGAACAGTAAGCCTAGAGAGAAGCTGGCATATGAAAGCTTTAGGACTGCTGCACAGATGAAAGATAAGATTCACCTAGCTCTTGTCAGTACGTCTGATTGATTTAGGGGTCAACTCAAATACCCCTTGAGCTGTCCCTAGATTGGCAATTCAACTTTTCTGATGGTATCTTTGCACATTTCAATTGTGACTCCTCGTCAGGTTCCTTACCATCATATCTGTATCCTTCTTCTGGAGCAAAGGGGCTTTTTGATTTGTATCCTCTGATAACTCGCACAGGTCTGCCATTTTCAACATTTTTACTCAGTGCTAAATTTCCTGTTTGATCAAGACATGATTCACAATTCAATACAGTTTACTTTAAGATTGCTTCACAAAATAAACGAAGCAGGAAATATTTCTGGTGAAATGAGCTCACACTGAGCAGTACAATGGCTTCTTCAGTTCTAATGTTTTCAGCCCTGTTCTTGATAGCTTCCGCAACTTTGAACATTAAACCTACGACAACTGGAACATTGTAATAAATACACATGTAACAAAACTAGGCCTAAGGGAAAAAGCTTAAACGGAGTCCTGTGTTATCACTTACACCACAAAAAATTTAACTCAGATTATCATTCCATAAATAAAAGAGTTGTCAGCAGTAAATGCACATCAAAATATTCTGTTGTTGAGATTCTGTTAAAACAATACAACACAATACAATACTTTATTGACAACTCCCCATAGGGGCTTTTCAGTGACAATACAAAATAAACAATACGTTAATTATTAAGGTAAATCCTAAATACAATATTACTAAGGCAAAAACAAATTTAAAGGGTCTAGTTTAAGATTGCGTTTAAAACTATTTACACGTTGGCTTAAATTCCAGTTCGGGTCTAATAGCGTTCCAAATACTTACTATACGATAATAGAAAGATCTCTGACCGGTTGCTGTTGTAGAATGCAGAATGCAGGGAAGAAACTCAAGAATATTTTCTCAACAGTAAAGAGTACTAAAACATAACTGACATGTGTTTCACTCACCTCTGGTTAGAGTTTGATCTTTGGATTGAGGGGCAGTCCGTAAATTCTGTTACACAAAATAAAGAAAAATTAAATAACATTAATTATTAAATAAAATAACCTGGAAGTAATTAGCTCAATACTAACAAAGCTTCTGCTAGTGATAAGATCAGAAAACTATGCCTTACACTGTAGTATGAAGCCAAACATGACATAAGCATGGACAAAGAAAATTCTGAGGAATCGAATTGAACCCATGACCTCCCAAACACATGGTGTGTTATTACGTTTAACCTGATAAATGATATCTTAACACAATCGTCTCAAAACAATTTTGGCTTTGTACTACAGTGTAAGGCATAGTTTAGAAACAGTGTTTGTAATTTTTTGCAATATCAAACTACAGTTGTACAGTGCAGTGCACTTAATTTAGAACTGAATGTCACATTGGTGTCAAAATGAAACTGTCATAGTTGATAACCAGTTGCTTTAATAAGCGCATAGCTAACTTCAATATATGTACTAATTGAATTGAGATTCATAAAAATAAAAGTACCTTGGGATTAGCTTTTGTACCCTTCAAATCTCTTCCACCTATAAACAAAACAACACAATGTTCTGGTTCTACTGTTCATTTTTTCCATACTGGTCAAACACCTAACAACTTCTGAGTAATGAATACAACTGCAAATCTTGACTTGTTGTGGTTATATACACATGCACTGTGCATAGCTATTCAATATGTTTAATCAGTAAACTAACTATTGCAGCCACATCATTTTGCATTTCAAAGGGATAAACCCAATTTAACATCACAACCAAGATCCTTGGTGAAGAAATCACAACATGTTATCGGTACCTTCTCCAGTGTATGTGAAACAGACTCCGTAATCAAGATCATCCTCATATCCTCCAGAGAGAGCTAGTGAGTAACATCCTTCGACATCACTTCCATGAATACCGGCCACTGTTGGCCTACAAAATGAAATATTATAGCTTTATTACAACTTACAGCTTTTCTAAGACTGTCCTTAAGCTACATTTGCCTGTTCTGCATTCATCATTTGATGTGTATTGGACTGCTAGCAGCTATCCAGTTTGGGTTTCACATGAGTGGCTGCAATTTACCTTGAGTTTATTTGGGCTTCATACAATATTTGTGCTTCATGAAGGGTGTCTGTAAAACCCGAAAAGCGAATAGCGAATAGTCGCGAATAGCGAATAGTACGAATAGTACGAATAGTACGAATAGTACGAATAGTGTGAATAGTGCGAATAGTGGCGAATAATGGTAATGGTAATGAATTTATATTTCTATTAACATATTCAAATGCGCTTTACAAGCAAGTGAACTATGGGTGAGATCAGACATCAGCATATATACAGGCGCTGTTGGCAGCCGCTATCAGTCCATTAGCGATCTCACCCAGCACATTAATGAATGAAATGAAGCCTGACCACAACACCAGGAACTATATGCCCTACTCTTTGTGACAAGTGTGTGGGTTCTTTTACGTCCCACAGGACTGTGTGAACGGTGAAGGGTTGTGAGACGGGGCCTACGGTTTATAGTCCTTATCTTAGAAGACTTGAAAGTCTACCATTTGTGAATGTAATTACAAAGGCAGCACTTTCTCCTCAGTTATTTTAAGACCTTGAGTGTTGGTCCGGCCGGAGTCGAACTCATGACCTCCCGCATGGCAGTCCGACGCTCAACTGAGTGAACCACCGGTGCGGCGAATAGTGACAATAGAAAAACACAACTCAAATAAAATATGCATGAGAAATCCAGCGATCAAAATACTGCACTTGACTCAAACGTTAATTACCGTAAAATGAATCGAAGATAGCTTATTATAATAATTGAAACAATTTTTTCGCCCAAAATTATAATAACAGCTACAAACTATACTGTAACAACTGCATAGATGATGAAATTCAAACGACTACTTGCCTTGGGAACAATATATCCGGCTTGTTCGATCCATCAGCGTCCGCGGATAAACACTATTGCTCCATGTGATCAATTTCAACAATTCCAGATCAGTGCTGAACTAAAGCAGTGACTATTGATGACTATTTGCCACTATTCACCACTATTCGCCACTATTCATACTATTCACTATTTGTGACTATTCGCTGTTCGCTATTCGGGTTTTCCAGACACCCCTTCAAGTGTTTTGTTTCTTTTATCATGCCTTCTAGCTCCCAAGAAGATAAAACATTTCTAAATATATGTACAGCTAGATGTTGATTTCATCAGCTAATTTTGAAAGAATCTTTCTAGACTGCTTTTAAGCCAAAGCCTTTTGTGACAATGCACTTGAATAAAACCAGGGCTTATAACCAGCAAGAATGTTACTGTAGTTTTATATAAAACAAATGTCCAACCTGTGAACACCATCAATACAGCAGGCTAGCCTTGTGCTCCATAATGTTCCTACAGGAGAACCTAACCACAAAACCAGATCAATGAGTAAATCATAAGGAGTCTTACAATGTAAGCCTTTATCTCTAACTAAGGTGTAAACAGATAAAAAATCTTGGTTTGTAAAAGTTGCATGGAGCCATAGGGAAAAGGAATGCAAAAAAAACACACAACATGAAATGTCATCTCAACCAGATTTTCAAGGAACTTCCTGTTGAGCAGAAAACTGACATAAATGCCCTTGGGCCTCAGAGGTTTTATAGTTTGCCTCTAACCTCCCCACAATAAAACAAATTTCAAGGTTTTCTGAGATGTTCCTATGATTTGACCAATCAAAGTGGAAATGGTTCACTGACATGGTTACTTAGTATTATTTATTTTCTGCGTGAGTATGTCAATGTTCCATTGTCATGGCTATTACACATTATTATACATGTAAAATGCACATTTATAAAATTAATTTATTTTTCAAGTCAGCATCATGTCAATATGTCAACCTATTCCTGTTAAACCTATTGGATTTTGATTGGTCATCTCAAATGGAACGCATTATGCCACTTTTCAATAGCATGTGAACTCTACAGACAAATAAAATGCATTTTTGGCTGCCATCATTAGCAAACAGGCAGATCACGAAGAGAATTTGAGGGGTGATGCTTCTGAAAGGTTCAGGTGCATACCTGACAAAGAAAATGTCAAGGCAATATTAGGGTAAGCGCTACAAGCATCAGTGTGACAGAATGTATTCAGGATTGTAATTATTAACTATACTCTGTCATTCACAAATCCTTTTGGTCACCTGGTATTTCTCCAAATACATTTTCTCTATTTTTTGGCGCTCTCAATGGCCTCTTGTAGTCGTCATCATCATTATCATCATCAAAGTTGTTATAGTTCTGTTCTTGACACTCACTTGGTTCCTTATCCAAAAACAAACATACATGCATGCATGCACAATGAAATGGGCAGTATGATATAGACTTAAACACAAAGAGATGTTCAACCACACATTTCCAGGTACAAGGGCAACAGGTGTCCAGATTGCATTAGGAATTGGATATCACATTATTAATCAAACTCTGTATTCATTTATTTTTAAACTTATTTATATATCATAATTCCCATCACTATGAATATTAACTGACTGACCAAGAAGGCCATTATATACTTTTTTTCAGTTTCTGAAGCACAGAGTGACATGGAGTGTTCAACTCAGCAGATCAGATCACAGGCAGCCCAAATGTGAGATGAGAGGAAATAATTAAATGTAAATGAGACGTACGCGAATGTGACTCTTTACTACGAGCGGTTTTGTGTTACAAAGATGCGATTTACAAGGGTTTGTATGGGAACTTCATGAATTTGCTTTAAATACCTAAAATTGAATGTTTTGTGAATAAAAATGACTTAACTTGCTTTCCTGGCGTATTCTTTGTTATTTCACTGGTTTTTAGCCGTTTTGAAGTGATTTAGTGAGGCTTGTGTCTTATAGCTTGATGCCAAAAGACTCAAACCTAAAGTATCTCATTCTCTCACAAGCAACTCTATCTTTGTCCTAAAAATTTTGCCCAGTTTTTTGTGATTTACCTAAATTGAATCATTAAATTTGAGAATCATAGAGTAAGCAGACTAACTCATAAGTAGTTACTGTTGGATTATCAAAGTTGTTCAACCTGCCCTTTAAGCCGGCGTGATGATCTCCGTAGTCTAATTCGATATTGTAAATCTTGATGTTCAGTACTAATGGGTTCATCATCAGTTGCCAAAGCTTTGACCTTGGTCTCTTGTCTCTTTCGCTTCACTCCAGTAGTTGCAGGTGCTGGCTTCTTTGTAACACGTCTTTCAACATCCTGACCCTGAAAACACATGTATATGCTATGAAAAGGGAAATTAGGGGAATTTATATTTTTACAAATACAGTTGAACTTGTACTGAGCAGCCACCTATCGAGCGGCCACCCCTTATCCATCATCAGGGACCCCATTAACATTTTTAGCAGGATGGCTAGTTTTCACAGGTGGGCTAAACTTTTTGAGCTGAACAAAATTATAAGAAAAACTGATCATGTGTATTCTGGTAGTGTCCATTCCATCTGGTAGTTTCCCTTTATTCTCTTTAACTTGTCCTTTGTCCTACACCAGTTGCTTTTTGCATGCTGTGTATGGACTCTGGTTCATGGATCAACAAAATGCTGATTTACTTGTACTGTTCTGTGATGCAAACTGAGTCTTCTCTGCAACATTCCTCCCTTGGAATCATTGTATTTATTTTAAAACTGAGTGAGTGACTCAGTAGAAAATTTCAGAATTAATAACAAGATCACATCTAGAAGGTATCTTAGGAGATACAGAAGTGTGCTCAAGATTAAAGAAAAATATCACTGTTCTATGAGGATGTTTGGCATTGTGCTTTGCGTGACTAAAAAGCTAATTCCCAAAGGTGTTATGACATGTCAACACTTCAGATCTCCAGTGAGTTTCACGCAGGAATACATCCGGGGATGGTCAAATTACGTAATGTGTTCATGAAGAGTTTGTGGTCTATACGAGGAGAAATGTGAGGCGAATTTGTTGAGAAATGACCATGAAATGATCAGGAAAGCAAACGTGAGAGTTCACCCTGGGTTAAAGGTAAGAAAAAGCCCAGGCCTAAGAAAGCGAACAAACATTAGAATGGCTGCAGATTGAGCAGCAAATAACTTTTCCCACAAATTCGAGACTGTTTTGTAACAAGCGACATCAGGGGGCTGTATGTTTTTATTTTTTATTTTTATTGGTTTGCGGTACAGGCCGCATATATTCACACCCACATTGACAAGGTGTGAAAATTAATAAAATATTTTCGGCCCGAAAACTCAGGGTTTATTTTTCTACAAATAACCTCTCTTCAAATGAATTAATAGGGTATGTAGATTTGTCGGATTTTTACGAAATTTGGCTGAAATGATCATGAGATATTGGTGCGCAAAGTGTGTCAGGCTTTAAAAATATTTGAGATATTTTTCCTGTGACACTTCTTTGCGTGACACAAAACGAAAAATTTCCTATTCGCCAACTTTAGAGCCTATTTTCTCAGAAACCAATAGAAAGATCCAAAATGCTTGACACACTTTGATTGATATAGTGCAGTTTGTTTTGATGTAAGAGATAACATGGATGCGGGTAATTCAGCGAAGCGAGCATCAATAGTTTCAAGTTTGAAGGCTCATGCGCGCTAACCAAAGCAATAAATTTCCAATACTTTTATACATTTGGATTCTACATTTCATAACCTTTCCACAGATGTATATAGTTATCCATGGTTCCCTGGAAAATGATGCGTGTACGAAACATTTTGCAAACAGCACCCAAAAAGGTTATCAGTAACCTTAATAGGGGTTCAACTGCACACAAGAAAAAGCTGCATAAAGGATAGACCAATAATTCCCAGTTTAACCTGAGTGATGTGCCAGTATAGCTATTCCACCCAGAACAGGCTGGCCTCTTCCAGGCATTCAGTTACTGCTGGACCTCTACCTCCTATATTTTGCTCTGCCTTTTTCTTGTCCTTCGCTCCAACAAACTGAATGCCTGAATAAGGCAGGTAATTGAAGTGCATGTGGGCAAGTGTTCAAATGATGGTTAATAAATTAGCATCATGGTGGGTCCCTCCCAAAATACAACAAAATGTAAAGAGTAAGCCCCTACAAATTTTTGCTCCAACAACAAAAATTTAAAATGGAACCCCCTAAGAAAGACGAGAGGCACTTTTTTTCCACCCATGCATCAAGTTGTTAATGATATCAGGAACATGTAGAACATGCTGCCAGTTTACACTTGTTCACTGGGTCACAGCAGGGGCACTAACCTTAAATTTGTCAAGTCCTAAACTTGCCAGTATTTTCTTGTTTTCAGCAATATTCTTTTGTCTCTGTAACTCATACTCGCTTACTTGCCCGTTCATACTCGGAACTGGAACCCTGAAGTAACTTCGGTATGCAGCGTGTATCCTTTTAGAGCGATTAAGTAAGGGATATTGGAATGGTATTTACACCACGTATCCATTTAGTTATCAAACCGCTGACATGTTGAACGAAGGCTCCGCAAATTGAAGAATCAGTAAACAGAGAAAAACAAACTAAGGGGATCTAACCATTTTGTATTTTTGACAAACTTAACAAAAAATGTAAGAGATTTCTTAAAGGACCTGTGTTTTGATGTTAGAAATAATTTTCCCTTCTTGCCGTGTATGAAATTAACTTAAAAGCTTCGATATAGCTTGTCCCTATGACGATATGATAGATTGATGTGACCTAAAAATTCTGTTTTCGTTTTCAGGCTAAAAGTCAACACTAATAAGGGGAAGTTTGATATCGTTTTGAATGAAGGTTAGTAGACTGACTGTTAGTTATTTATATAATACTAAGACGTATAATTTAAGTCTGTACGAGTCTACCTAAAGTCTGATCAGACTGACTTTCCCATATTGACAGAAACGTTGGCTAAGAGTTCGTTAGATCCCATGCGGGCCCATGATGAAATTGATCATATATGATAGATTAAGATAATATAATCTAGAAAGCAATAACTGCGCTACATACAGCCATCAATTAATTAAAACGAGAAACGTTATAGTGCTTTAAGGTAATAACCGAGATCAGAGTGCCTTACCAGCCAGCATGTGCACCTGTAACTATCCTTACAGTGTCATAGTATTAGGAGACTCTTTTTCACAGCTGCTTTTTCTATCAACATTTTTCTCCTTTTTTAGAGAATTTATTCAAAACGGAAACAAAGAATCGAGTTGTTAAGGTAAGACTTCAAATACAATAGACCATTTCAAGGTTACCAGCGCCATTTTGCCAGGATGCAAAACTACTGGGGCAAGCACAAGTCGGAAGATTGATGATTGATAATTTAAGGAAGGTTGATTTCTAAAGATACCAGTTTACCTGTCAAAATTGAGAAATGAAGTCTCTCAAAAAAAGCTGCAAATTAAAATTTTGATTTTCCATATATTTGTCTGTAAAACCATTAATCCACTGTTGGCAGGGAAATTTAAAAGCATTTGTATGAAAGACTAAAAATAATATTTCTTACTTCTCAGTGAGCGTGAACCCTTCACATTTAATCGGCAACATCTTTTGCTAGGTGTCTTTACTTCGTAATATATTAATATACAAATTGCAGAATGTATACCTTCCTCATATTATTGAGCATCAATCTCCTGA
>Ga0126337_10003202_pt1 | contig 10652 bp, 1 predicted proteins | sample DipCmetagenome_FD_92527 | JGI IMG/M metagenome (GOLD analysis project Ga0126337, IMG submission 92527) | Coral microbial communities from La Bocana,Puerto Morelos, Mexico - Diploria C A metagenome | ecosystem: Host-associated > Invertebrates > Cnidaria > Coral | place: La Bocana,Puerto Morelos... | reverse complement strand
TTAGTTTAACCGCTGAAACAATAATACAGTTGGAGGATTCTTCTAATCCAGTGATGATTATTGGAAACGCTCAAGTTAAGCTTTCTAACAAAGCTTTGTTAAGTGGAGAGGCGAGAGTATCAACAGATATGATTTCTATATCTGGGTTGTTGCAATTTAATATATTCGACGTCCTTGCATTCAGTGGAAAAGTTAATGCGGAAGTCTATAGTCCGGGCCCTTCGTTCGCCCTGGATGCCGATGCAGATGTCCATCTTCTGGGAGTACGATTGTTCAAGTCACATCTTTACATGCAGGTTTCTCCCCTTAAATCAGTTATAAAGGCCACAGCTGTGTTCATGGGATCGAATATGAATATTGATGTCATTGTGAATGGTTTATCTTTTAACGTTCAAGCACAAGCAATACTTCAATTCCATTTAGAAGTAGATCTTGGTAAAATAAGCGTTGGCGGTGTAGAAATTGGAAGGATTGTGTTGAATACTGGCTTCCATTGTGATTTGAAGATTTCATTTCCAGGTCGTAGTACAATGACGGTCTCGTTTCGTTTCATGGGAATGACACTTAAGCTCTCATTAACATTTAACACAAAAGACGCAAGACCTGACAGAATTCCTTCGCTTTTGTTGGATTTAATTAAGGATAAAGCTCCTGATTTGCTTAAAGACCTATTCCGGAAGAATCCTCGTGAGATACTGAGAGCTCTTGTAGAGGGAGTTTTCGATTTAGTTGGTGATGCAGCAGAACTTTTAAAAGACTTACTTAAGATAGGGCTGAATTTACCGGTTAAAGAACTTGGCAAATTCCTCCATGACCTGACTGACGCTTCGAAGGCCATAAGTGAGGCTGCCGAACAAGTTGGCAAAGCTGCTGCAAAAGCGGCTGCTGCTGCGAGGGAGGCGGCTTCTCAAGCGGTAGAAGCTGCTGGGAAGGCAGTTGAACAAGCAGGAATTATTGCACTGCAAGCAGGGACAAAACTAACTGAAGCAGGACGAGCCCTAATACAAGCTGTGAGCAATGTTATTCGCATCGACAATGCTATGCAAGATGCACGAAGAGTTTTGCAAAACATTTCAAAGCGATTACAGGAAGCAGTTGACAAAATCGCGAAAATAGCTCAAAAAATATTAAGTGACATAGCAAAAGGCATTCGTAACGCGGCTGGTAAAATTGTAAAAAGTTTTCAATCTATTAGAATACGTTTTGGAAAGCGGTCAATTTATCGCCGTGATGCCCTATCGAATGAAAAACGAGTGCAAGAAGGAAAAAAAAAGGAGCTTCAGAGAAATGAAAGTGATCAAAGAACTCGAGTACGGAAAAAAGAACGCGAGTTGGAAAAAGCACGAAAACAGGAACAGCTAAAGAGAAACTTGCGAGATGAAGCGCGACAAGAATCTCTTCGAGCCACTGGGAATCTAAACAAAGCTTACAAAGAAAAAAAACAGAGAAGGGCTGTCCTTGAGGATATTATTAACAAGGGCAAATGCGTAACGGGAGAAAATAACTGTCATCCCAATGCCACTTGCCTTCGGATGGGACCAGAAGGACAATTGTTTAAATGTGTGTGCAGGCAAGGATGGATGGGAAATGGCACTTTCTGTGAAAGGCCTATTCGAGGTGTGGCCATAATATCGGACAGTCCAAAAGCTGTGGGAGAAGCGATTTTATTTTCTGCATTTGCACTATCAGGAACCAACGTCCAGTACAAGTATAGTTTTAACTTAGCATTTAGCCAATATGGTTTTGCTTCTTATACGTTCAACTCGCCAGGTGTCTACGATGTAGGAATATTCGCTAAAAACCATGTCAGCAATGTAACAGCAAGTGACAGAGTGGTTGTTCAAATTCCAGTCACGAACATCACCCTTAATGTAAGTGGAGATCGCAGAGCTTGCCGTGCACTGCATCTGAGTCCATTAGCCAGCGGAACAAATGTCTCGTTTAGTATCGATTTTGGGGATAATACATCCCTTGATAATGTTACTGAGACGGCCACTCATCATTTTCCACGGTCGGGAAAATTTGTAATAAATATAACTGCTACCAATCTTGTCAGTACGGACAGTCAAACATTTGTTCTAAACATTTCATCCTCTCCCTGTGATCGCTTGTTTTGCGATATCTTAGCTTTGGAAACGACATTTCCAGAGAAAACGGTGATGGACATTTCGTCCTTGGCATGGTCTCCTTTGCATTCATCAGAATCCGATAACATACTCAGACGGTATAACTTGATTTGGAAATATTTATCACTGTTCTACCCGGTGTCCAACTCAGTATTTAAGAAGGAGTCCAGCACAGAAGGTACCCAAAGAAGCCTTGACAGGCAATACAGAATCTCTGGCACCCACATTGAAATAGATTTTATTCTGGCCGGGATACTTTCATCTCAAATAGGGCATATTGGGTGGATCGATGGAAAGGAAAGCTCTGTTTTCTTTCCAAATATCAATAACCCTCTGGACGCTTTCACATGGATTACCTCTATACTTTTAAGCACCGACGAATTTACAAGCACGTGGAATACTTCAAGGGCAAGAAGAGAGTTGTGTCAAGAGCGGCTTCCAATATCAACAATCAACAGTGCCATTGACGGGTATATTTTAGGTACGCAGCTAAAGATGACTAATTTGTCTGACGATGAAACGCTTTCAAACATTCTATTTGACTACTATTGTCCATCAAACCCAAATGTTCAGTACAGCTGGAAAAATAGACACAGAAGATTCTATAATCTTTCGAGAATGATAAACAGCGTTGGAAATTGGAATGCTGAGATAATCACTTCCATCTTTTTAAACCAAACTTCGAACTTGGAAGGTTTTATCCGCCCGATTAAAGATTTCTGTTTAAGCTATTTCTTGGAATTTTTGTGGTCAGCATTGAATGCAACAGAATTTCATACTGGTTCACGCGACGACGACACCTGCAGAGTGTATGCCGCTTGTCAACAGTGTATTTTTGGTGACACCAGTGGTAGTTGTTTTTGGTGCGAAAGTTCTCACCAATGTCTTTCGAAAGAGAAATTCGCCAGTTGCAGTCAACACCAAGCTATCTTCGGCCTCCCATGTTCCAGGACATGTCATCACAGTCAGAGTTGTTCAGAGTGTGTTTCTAAAGATCATTGTGGTTGGTGTGGTTCTTCAATTGCGAAAGACCGCGTATGCGCTGAGGGTGGATCAGCAAGACCAACGGAAGTAGCTTTTTGCAATCCATCGGAGTGGTTCTATGGAACATGTACATCTCGTTGTCCCACAAACCAAGGTCGCCTGTGTAGTGGAAAAGGAATGTGCAAGAATGGGGAATGCTATTGCCTATCAGGTTACTATGGTGATGATTGTTCTGAAAGGGGCTGCGTCTACATGACAGGAAAAAACGATACTCTCCAATCCTTATCTACTTTGTTAAATGTCAGTGTTGTTGACATTCAAACGGCAAATAAGGACCTCATTGGAGATGCAACAGCTGTTACTGCAAATCTTCATCTAACAATCCCGAAACCCGAAAAGAACCTCATTTGCTTAAATAGAGCTAAATATTCAAGTTTCCATCAACTGTTCCCCCGAATGCTGCGCATTTCAAATAACAGAGCTGGACTGCAAAGCTTCTGTGGTCTCTTTGGATCCATAGCATCCGAAAGCAAGAAAGTACCCTCTTGTAGAACCATCGACAGTAGAGAAAATTGCCTTAGATCAAAATGTACCTGGAATGTCAGAGAACCATGTAGTGGAATGTTGTTGCAAGGCTGTTTCAGAGTAACTCACTGGCTTGAACTGCTTGTAAATCATTCACAGGTTATCTATTCTCCGATATCTGGTAACGTCAAAATCTCCGATCACTCCATCCAGATTACGGGTTGGCCGAAAAGTGAATGGGTCGGTTATATTGTAACGATATCTCATATTGAACCCTTTAATATTAGCAGTATACAGAGTGGACAGATCATTGGAACAGCTTTAGGAAGAAAAGGCTCAGTTTTGCCCAATTTTGTGAGCTTGAGTGCTGTACAAGACAGAGTTTATAAAGATCCCCTGGAGTATCTGCTCCCATGCAGCCCTGGTTGCTCACAAGTGAAACATTTCTACAATGGGATTTGCGATGAAGCCTGTAACACAGAACAATGCAATCACGATAATGGAGAGTGCACACCGAGCTACACTAATCAATCAGATTTTTTACTACAACCGAGAAGCATTCGTGATTTCTTTTCCGTTACAACTTTGAAGGTGTTGTACAACTTACAGGCGACAACTGGAGAGAAATCAATCGACATCGCACGTGGACCACTCAGCCTCTACTCTTTGGCTAAGATGGTAGTACTCGAAATACTCGACACCTCTAATCTTCATTCACCCCTTGTTTTTAGAAGCTACAGGCCCCTAGTTATCAAATTTGTGGTGTTTTTATTGTCTCAGAACACGTCAATTGAAAAACTGACTTTGTTAACTGCTGAAAAATTTATCGAGCTTGGAGTTCACCATGTATCTCCATTTGGTAACTGTGGCCCCGACTACGATATTGCTGAAATCAACGCCTCTTCATTGCAAAATAAAACCAATTTTCAAATCGGTCTTGACACGTTCATGGAGGCCCGATTGTTGTATTACACTCTTGCTCAAAATCATAGCGGAACTGTAACGCCATATTTCCATCTCCAAATACCTCGCCAAACCATTGATATAAGCAAACTGAAGCACTATGATCCAACACAACAGGCCAGTCGTGAATGCAATTCTCTGACTTCATGCTCTGGACATGGCGTTTGTATGGCAAATGGAAGCTGCTATTGCGATTTATTCTATACTGGAAAAAAGTGTCAGATCAATAACTGCCCTGGAAGTTGCTCAGGTCGCGGAATTTGCATCGAAGGTGTGTGCGTTTGTAACTTTGGTTGGGATGGAAATGATTGTTCCAAAATCAAGTTATGTACTCCACTATGTCCAGAAGTCTGGATTGGTGACGGCGTTTGTGATCCAGATTGCGATACACCTGATTGTTTACAAGACAAGGGAGACTGTCAGGACGTTTGTATTTGTCCAGATGTATGGCTTGGTGATGGATCATGTGACCAGATGTGTAATAACACAATTTGCAACTACGATGATGGTGATTGCGTTGAAAAGGAGTGCAGTCCCGGATGCCGATCAGTAATGCTAGCAGATGGGGTATGTGATCATAAGTGTAATACAGAATTGTGTGGTCTAGACGAAGGAGACTGTAGCACCATTTCAACCTGTTCTTGCAGCCAAAATCTTCAAGGAAACGGCATGTGTGATGAAGACTGTAACGTGGCCGCCTGTTTGTACGACTATGGAGACTGCACCCTACAAGTCACAGAAGAAAACTGTCCTCCAGCTTGTTCGCCTCCAATGGTTGGAAATGGCTTTTGCGACTTGTCCTGCAATGTGTCTGCCTGCAACTTTGATGGAGACGATTGTGACCCAACAAATACTGCTTCATCGATAGATCTGTGCTTTGAAGGCTGCCTTCCAAGTTTTCGTGGCGATGGTGAATGTGATTCTGTATGTAACGTTCGAGCGTGTGACTTTGATGACAAGGATTGCCCCAAGCCTATCGTTCAAGAGTGTTCTAAAAATTGCCAACTGAGTATTGTGGGAGATGGCATCTGTCAGTCACAATGTCAGGTGGAAGAATGTTCCTTTGATGCCAATGATTGTCATTGTGCACCTGGTTGTTCAAATGCAACTTTAGGAGATGGAATCTGCAACGTCGATTGCTTTGTAGAGCCTTGCAATTACGACAATATGGACTGCATTTGCTCTTCAAAGAAATGCCCCAAAGACTATCTTGGTAATGGCCACTGTGATCTTCAATGCAACAGTAGAATTTGCGATTATGATGGTGGAGATTGCACATGTTCAAATGATTGCCCCATCGCTTCTATTAGCGATGGATCCTGTGACCCAGCTTGCGATACAAGGCTTTGTGATTTTGATGGCTTAGACTGTGGAGGCTGCGAGTCCGAAACCCACTCTAGCATTTGTGACGAAAATGCTGAATGTATTGTCACCAACGGATCGTTGCCGTTTGTACAGTGTCGATGTAAAACAGGATTTTATGGAGATGGCTTCTCTTGCGTAGAGAGAGGAAACTGTTTCAATGCGAGCGATATTTGCTCACCGCGTGCAACGTGTAGAGAATCTAACGGAACGTTTAGATGTTACTGTAACCCAGGGTGGATTGGAAATGGCATTTTCTGTGAAAATATAGATGAATGTAACGAGGGAAGTCATAACTGCAGCATTAATTCAAGATGTGTTGATCTACCGGGAGAATACAGATGTATTTGCGAGACTGGATGGGTCGGGGATGGCTACAATTGTACAGATGTCAACGAATGCGAACTCAACAGGCATTCTTGCTGCGCAAATGAAGACTGCGAAAACAAGGAAGGCGATCACACTTGTGCCTGCAAGCCTGGATGGCGGGAAAAGAGGAACTCAACGTCAACAACATTGGAAAGATGCACCTTCAATATGAGCCTCATGTGTGTTGACATAGATGAATGTGCAGAAGAGAAACACAACTGCTCTACCTACGAGGGCCAAGCTAATGCAATTTGTGTCAACACAATCGGTGGCTTTCAATGTTCTTGTTCCGAAGGATGGCAAGGGGATGGTTTTTATTGCAATGATATAAACGAATGCGTGAATAGCACTGTCTGTAGTACTAATCAGGTCTGTACAAATGTGGCTGGGAACTATTCTTGTTCCTGCAAGGAAGGTTGGACACTACCTGGATCCACGAATGGCGAATGCCAAGATTTGGATGAATGCATTCTCGGCTTGGACGACTGTGACACCTTCGCATCTTGTGTTAATACAAACGGAAGTTTTAGCTGCGAATGCATAGAAGGATTTCAAGACACAGGGAGAATTTGTTCGAAATACCATTGCAGAAATCAGACAAGCCGTGTAACTAGTTCAAATGTGGCAAATAATACTGAAACTTCAGAAGAGCTCTGCACTTGTGTCGGAGAGTACATGAACACTGGACGAACGTGCGAGGACGTAGATGAATGTAAGTGGAGTCTATTCCATTGTCCTCCAGCTGCGCCAATATGCCAAAATTTGATCGGTGGTTATGAGTGCAAATGTGATGCTGTGGATAATTCGTCATGTGATCCTGTGAATCCTTGTGACTCTGGTAACAACACTTGCGACCAAAACATGACTTGTATTACAGTTGGGATGGAACATTACTGTGTCTGTCCAGAAGGATATATTGAAGACCAAAATGCAACGTCGTGTATTGATATCGACGAGTGCCTTAATCCAAGTTTCTATGGCTCGTGTGATCCCAACGCTGACTGCATCAATCTTAATGGCAGCTTTGAGTGTAAGTGCCGTTCAGGCTTTTTTCAGAGCGCGGATACTTGTTTCGAAATTGATGAATGTGAAGGAAAGATCACTCGAACATTTTCAGGGCTGCTCGAAGAATGCAAAGTTGGCGTTTGCGCAAGAACCGAAACCTGTATTGATCGCAGCAGTTCAAGTGATGGGAGTAATGACAACAGCTCAACCTTAGTTTGTGCCTGTGATGATAGCGACAACAGCAAGATAGACTGTGTTGAGGCTGTTGTGGAAGTCATTCAATCTGCAGAAAGCTTTACAACTATAATATCCATTCCTTTGGGTGTGACGTTGAACACAACTTTAAATGCTACTACGACTACTACGAAAAACCGAACTGGCGTTCTTCATAACTGCACGAAGAAAGCTATTTGCAATAATACCGTAGGATCATATCAGTGTATATGCCAGGAAGGATATGAAAGCGAAGACGACGGATGGAACTGTGGGGATAGAGATGAGTGCCTTGCAAACGATACTTGTCATGCCAATGCCACTTGTGTAAACACGGATGGCTCGTTCTCTTGCGAGTGCAAATCTGGTTTTACTGGAAATGGTCTAACGAACTGCTCTGATGTTGATGAATGTTCTCTTAAAGTTGAAAATTGCACTCACAATTCCTATTGTGTAAATATAGCAGGAAGTTACATTTGTACATGCTTAGAAGGCTTTCAGCAAAACGGGACTTCGTTGTGTGATGACATGGATGAGTGTTCCAGCACCGATCTCAATAATTGTCACCCAAGGGCATCCTGTGAAAACTACATTGGTGGTTATAACTGCAGCTGCTTCAAAGGCTACTCGGGTAACGGTCTCACTTGTTCGGACATTGATGAATGCAGAGGTAATTCCATTCTTTGCGCGAAACATGCCTCTTGTTACAACACTCTCGGTTCATATAAATGCAAGTGTGATCCCGGCTGGTCAGGTGATGGACTAAACTGTTCTAACATTGACGAATGCTCGCTTGGTTTGCATACGTGTGTGGAAAATTCATACTGTATAGATAACCAAGGGAGTTACACTTGTTCTTGTAACACTGGATGGAAACGTCAGTGGTTTGAGCCCTATGGTAGATGTTCCAGGTGTGATCCAAATCATTTCTGTTCTGGCCATGGACAGTGTTTGCGAAATGGAACGTGCGAATGTCTTAGTTATTACAGTGAACGGAACTGCTCCGTGTGTAGGCCAGACGTCCGTTGCTCAGGCCATGGAACCTGCGACTTTAATGGGAACTGTTACTGTGAACATGGCTGGACAAGACAGCCATTGGATTGTAGCGTTTGCTTACCTGAGACGCTGTGCAGTGGCCACGGTACATGTAACTACGACCTGATAACGTACAAAAACCAGTCTTGTTTTTGTGATGACAGGTACTTTGGGAATAACTGTAGTAAAGGTAAGGAACGTTGCTCCACTACTTTTTTGGACATAATTGCGAAGAAGTGATAATTCAGCTTCCACATCCTTTGACATCGATAAATATAACAACCTTCTTTCGTGCGTTCATCATAAGAGTAAGAAGCTAATTTTTCGAATGTAAATCAATTGAATTGCAGCATGTCCTCTTAAGAAGGGTGAAGTGTGTGGACCTAGTGGCTACTGCAACCGTGATCCAGGTGGATTGTTGCCATGTGTTTGCTTCTCCGGGTATCAATGGAACGATAGCTCTTCATCTTGTGAGGACGTCGATGAGTGTCGTCTTAACTCACACCATTGCTTGGCACCAGCCAGATGCATCAACACCCCAGGTTCCTATCGCTGCGAGTGTCCTTCCCTCGTGGGTTGGTCCTTCGATGGCAGATCTTGCAATGATACTGATGAGTGCCAGTATCCAAATGTTTGTGACCCACAAGCTACGTGTGCCAACTTTCCAGGAGGATTTAATTGCAGTTGTAACTTAGGATGGCGAGGACAAGGGGCACACCCTATATGTTCTGATATTAATGAATGTGCAGAAGGAACTGAGAAGTAATTTTTTTTATATACTTAGTTATAGTTATGAAATATATATCTATATTTCTTTCGTATAAAGTCTTACCAATTAAGCAAGAGAGCACTCTTTCGATAGGTGTAATGGTTTATTGCGGGTAAACCCATTGAAAGAGTGGTCTATTGCTTTAAGGAAAAAACTATGAAAAACAATGGTCAGAGGGAGGAAAATTTATTGTACTTTCGTTATCCAGTTGTATATTCTCATCAAATTCATGAAATGACGCGACAAACCAATCAGAGCGACTGACAGAATGAAAGTACAAACTCGGCACCGTAAACAAAATCCCCAGAGCAAAGCAACGAAAAAATACATTCTAAAAATGAATACTAGGTCAAACCAATTTGAGAATCACCAACCGCAGAGGACGCAAATTTCCACAGTCACTAACGCTCCTTTCATTCAAAACTCGAATCGAATGGCCTTCAGTGTTGACCGTAACCGCAAGTTTATCGAGCGTATCCTTTCAACTCCCGCAGTATTCAAAGCAACACGCTTTTTGGCTCACGGGGCTTCTCTGATGACAGAAACTGCCTTGATTTTTCCAACATTTCCTTGATTTGTGGATTTCACAGTTCAATTTCGCTGTAAGTTCTTCATTTCACGTGAAGCCGTTTAAGTCAAGTTTGACAGTGGCGTGATTTTCCTGGGCCAATCACAATTCTTTGCTACACGTAGCAACCAATGAGATTGCTTCATTTTGTATAGACAACAGATTACGTAAAATGGCTTTTTTTGTGTTCGCCAAAGTGGGCAAAGCCGGGATTTCGAGCAATGATAAAAGATAATGAAATAAAAAAGCTTTAGTACTCATGTACTAGTTAGTGCTCATGTACCACTTTTTTGTTCTTACCACATTTTGACGTCATATGATCATCTGTGACCTATTACTGAACAGGCGCAATGAAACATGGAATCTATTTGTTAAATATAAACACGAGGGAAAGTTTGGGAGGACGAGAAATGCTGTGGGAACACTGGGAACACGAGCCGCAAAAAAGAAAATCAACTTGTTTACCTTGATAATCAAAATGTAAATTCTCTTTGCTCGCGCCATCATTACGTCAACAGCTCGTGCTAGTTCTTTGTTTCTATCGAGTTTTAGTATAAATCTACTAGCGTTCTATCACAAATGCCGCACTCTGATTGGCTACGCTACCCGCTATCTATTTAACAAATAGATTCCATGTTGCCGTGCGTCTGTTCAGTAATAGATCACAGATGACGTCAAAATGTGGTAAGAACAAAAAAGTGGCACACGAGGCGATAGCCGAGTGTGTCACTGA
>Ga0126337_10003201_pt1 | contig 10655 bp, 4 predicted proteins | sample DipCmetagenome_FD_92527 | JGI IMG/M metagenome (GOLD analysis project Ga0126337, IMG submission 92527) | Coral microbial communities from La Bocana,Puerto Morelos, Mexico - Diploria C A metagenome | ecosystem: Host-associated > Invertebrates > Cnidaria > Coral | place: La Bocana,Puerto Morelos... | reverse complement strand
TTTTTCTCATATAAAGCAATAGACTAGAGAATTTGATGGAGTTTTCGAAAATTGAAAAAAAATACTAGGTCACCGAATCGGTTTTTAAGTTATTTTGGAAAAACTGAGTTTCAAAGGGTCTTTTACAAGCGTTGTGTCGTTGCCATGGCAACCGTTACGGCATTGCAAACACCCTTAGAAAATTGAACGATAATAGCTTTATTCAGATGTCGAAACATTGCTTTTCTCATAGAGAAACAGTGTTGTAATCTTTCTTCATTCGAAACGCATCGTTATTGGCAGAAAACCCTTTAGAGCTTCCTTAAGTTATTTTTAGACATAGCACCCAGTTCTTCCAAGGATGTTACTCTAGCGATGTGTGAACAGCCCATACGACTTGTTCGGCTGGGCTTTCGTTTGGCTGTAAATTCTTTTGCCATTCATTCGATCTTTGGTAGTTTAATAAGTAAACCACAACGGCAACGACAATGAGCACAGTGGCTGTGCGCGCGTACATGATAATTCTTTGTTCATTTATTTGCCGTTCTTTAAAAGCAACACGAGAACGTGAGCGTGAAATACGGCGGCCAATTTTTAGAACTTCTCTTTCGAATTTCGACACTGTCTTACATATTCTGTTTGGAATATCTCTGACAGTGATAGACAAACTGAATGAGTCTAAATTCTTCCGGCATTCGTAGGTAGAATATAAAGTGCCCCTTGCTTGAAGTTACTTTTTCGTGCCTTAGACGGCGAAGGCCGTCTGCACTTTAGACCACTGGTTGTTGTGGTTTAGACCAACACTGGCTGTGTTGTGTTCGGGCGTTCGTTTGTTTTACACTTGTTTGGTTGCTCATTTCTCTGCCGTTTTTCCATTTTTTATTGTTTGTTCAGAAGGCCAAAGCTCCTTTGCTTCTTAATATTAATATCAAAGCAGACATGCGTTTCTCTTTGAAACGAAATGAAATTAAACATGAACAAATCCTTTACGAAAACAGCCATGCAACGCAAAGGTAGCATCCACGGAAGAACTGGGTACAATGTCTAAAAATAACTCAAGGGGGATTACCTTGGTATGAGGCCTATATACGGGATTTACCCTCTTGCCTTCATGATCTCTTGTCGGGGCCCACGACCAAAATGACAAACGTACTCACCTTTAGGGTTTCGCCATCTTCCGTTGTACAATAAACCGTTTCCTCCGCCCCTCTCTTGTCGTAAAACACCATGTAACTTTTCAGCCACACGTTCAAAGAAGCATTACCGAACCCTTGAGTAGCAATTCCCGTTATCACCATCTCCTGGTCCAGATTTATCTTTAGCCAAGGGAAGTAATCAATTATTTCTGTATTAGCTCTGTACCCGGCTGGCCAGCTTGTTAAGTTCAGTCTAGCTCTGTGTGCTCCGAATGTGGCATAGTCATTATCGTATGCGCTGGAAGCAGACATTTGTTCGTCTCGGATTCGGTAATCGGAGATTCCCAAGGGTTTATTGCATGCATCTGCAGGAAAAAGATGAAAGAGACAGTTACAACACAAGGCGACGAGCACTGAGTGGTCGTATTTGGCTTGCAATAATTCTCCACTGAAAATGCAGCTAAGTATTCGTGAGAAATATCAGTGGAAGTTTAAGCAAACGGGAATGGAGACACCAACAAGTTCATATCTTGATGTCGGCTCTGGACGGATTTTAGTAAAATTCTTCTTATTCCTGCAAAGTTCAGATAGATTTCGAGAAAATCCTCGTTACAAATTTAGTTCCCAGTCTTCTTGCAAGCACTCGGTTGTCCATTTTGGTTGATTATTAACTTTTGAATTGTTCAAGAGTCTCATATGATAAATAAAGGCCTAAGCAAAAATCTTAAAGAGGAACAAAACATACATCTTGAAATGTTCTACAAAATCGTTTAAAAGTTAGGAGTTTTACTTGTTCTAAAGTATAAAAACTAACAGATGGACTCTACGTGTTCTCTACTAAGTATAACGGAACAGCGGACATCTTAAGTCAAAGTATTGTAAGTCAAAAGTTCAACTATCAAGATAAATTAAGTAATCAATGCCTTTAATCGTATCTACTGGCCTAGCAGTTGATTCATCCAATTCGTGAAGGTCGCGGCCAAAATATGCTGAACCTGGTTATATGTTTCTTCAATACGCAAAAGCAAGTAAGTTTCAGCATTCGACCCAGTTTATATGCGTTTCATCGATTGGTCTTACTGCAGTATCGTGTACTTTTAACAATAGTTACATGTATTCATAATTTCAAACAAAGTAATTTTGAATTTCACTATGTATGAAATTGAGAAAAATATTATTTTGTACTAGAATATTTTATGTGCACGCTTATTGGTTTGTGAACAATAATGTCTCATCACTGCCGGAAGGTAAGTTTCCCTAGGCCTTATTGTGGTCCATCAAGCTTTGATGTGCTATGCTAGTATTTCATCAGATGCGGCATTCCACTTAAAAAGAGTGTCTGAATGATGGAAAGGAAGTCTTGAGAATCATACTTTTTTGCTAAGTTTTCTTACGTAGCGTTGTATTTAATGTTTAATTTGTAGCTAGGGAAGGCAGAATATCCTGCTTAGTTATCTTTGACTCTGTATGAATTATGTCAAATTGGCACGTAAAGTTCACGCTATAATCCTTTTTTCAACATGGGGGCTGTTTAAAAAAAATTATCAATAAATTTTTTTTGTCTCTCTAAATTTTCTTGTTTTTATATTAAATATAGCTGCAAATTTCGCAAGCGTCTTCTTTCATCCTGTTACTTTAGTACACGCAACACCGCTCTCTAAAGAAGAAGCTAATTGGTCCGCAAATCCTGTTGATGATAATGAGAATAGCCGAAAGCCTAATCAGCATAATGGCTTCTTGTGTTTGTTTCGACAGCAATTTCCATTCAATTATAACAGACGTCCACACTTCTCAAAGCCCAAAGTTCCATGATATTTAGTTTTTCCGCACTGTCCTGTCAATTTTACCTGTAGTAATAAAAGTACTTTTAAAAGTTTTCTTTTGAACTTGTCATAATTTGTCATGCCTAACCAAAAAATGCAGTGCACAACATAAATTCAATATTTTAAATGAAAAATTCAGTTTTTGAAGTACGTAAGATCAGGAAAAATATTAGTTTTTGCCCTCTTCAGTTTATAAATTTCGATTGTTGAATCAATTCTATTGACTGCTTCCTACTAGCCTTATTTGAACAGGTGTGCCGAGGACAAAATATCAACGCATTACTGTATTTAGGCTCATCACAGAACAAACAAATGCCAACCATGGTTTTCGAGGGGCAATTGCTCTTATGCTCTTAACTCAGTCAGAAAGTGAATGCAGTAAAGAACACAAAGCAACTCATTTCCATTCTGACCCCTTACAACGTGAATTCACAATTTACAAAACAAGCGAATAGAACGGCTGCGGGATGGCATTTGCAGCAATCACGTTTCAATTGACGGCGCACTGCAATGGGCGCTTATGTAACAAAATAAACTGCTTTCCTACCTGGACATCTTGAAATTCCTGAACGTACAGCAATCAGGAATAGAGTGAGAATATTTCTCAGCGCCGCCTGGAGTGTCATTCTTTTGACCATAATTTTAACTTTGGATCGTTTCGTGATACAACCATTCGTTCAGTATCACAGGTTGATAAAATTCGGCATGAAATCAGCTGGAGTCGATTATCGTTGATATTCGTACATGTACGTTAGGGCTTCAAATAGTGAGATCACCAACGAGCCTTGAAACAGATTGTTGCCGGTGGAAGTTTCTACGATATCTTGCTGAAAACAAAATTAACATTGCAAATATTCGATCAGCTACCGGTTAAACTTTCGTGAGGTGTTAATTTTGTATACCATGAAGCAAAACCAATAAAGTCAATAACGCAAACACCAAGCAATAAATACCCGATGGAGAAATAACACCCAGATTAATGATCGAGCAAGTCGGGAGTCTCTCATATAGAGTATGTCACATTTCTTAGACAAGACTGATAACGGATTAAGCACATGACTAAACATTCAAGTCTCCCAGACAACTATAGATTATTCTAAGAATTCGGAGTTCTAGTGAAATAGCAATTAAGTTCATGTATTTTCATATAGTTCATGTACCTACCTGCCTTTTAAGAAAGGTTGCTTTTGTTATTATAATTGTCACTGAAAATTGAAAAGTTTTGTTTTTGAAAGACTGTGTCTAAGATAGGTAATTCAGTCATTTTGAATTTCTTTTTTCATTCATGGCATGGTAGTCTTAAATAAAAGATATTTGGGAAAATCTGATGAACAGAGTGCATTTTACATTTGGCTTTGATAGAAGAAAAATAAAATAAGATAAAAAAAACGGAACTTGGAATGTGTTTGCTCCATGATATCAAGTTAATCTTTTTATACTAAAAATGTATAAGACATAGCGCAATAGAGATACATACATATCCTTATAAATATCCTCACCCACAACCATCCCAATTAATTCCTCTCATTTGCAAAGCATTAAGAATTCCATACATTTAATCGACCCGATACTGGTGGATTTCCTCAATGATCAAGATAAGTGTTTCAATATTCTGTAAGATGTAGATATAGCTGACAAATGTGGCGAATTTCGATTCTAAAATCACTCTCGTGATCAGACTTGTGTTGTATTCCAGAAACCTCTAGTGACCGCGAACACGTTCAAGTTGCATAACGTTTCCCCCTGTTTTCATATTTGTCCATTATTGGCCTTTCCTTTTCATTAACACTCACCAGTGTAACTTCCTGACACGTTTTATAGAAATACAGAGCACACTTTAGTGTTTCCACATTGTTCAGACACGAGTTTGAAGTTTTATAAGACTATATAAGTAAATGCTGCCCAACCTCCTGCAGGTTATTAAAATTCTCCCAAACTCCCACGTGTGGTTCTAAAAATCAATAGAAACACGGAAAACAATTTTTCTCATTTCTTTCAGAAAACCCCTTCGACCAAAAGGGAAATGAACATTACTCGTTTATTTACACCATCAGAATATGTCGGAAGATTCAACTTTGCCTGCGTGATCTTAATGTCAACAACTCGCGCTAGTTTGATTCCGCAGAGGAATTTCAAAACGAAGGTTTCACTCTGATGCGCATCAAATGTTTTTCGTCCACATTAAAAAGAACAACAACCGCCGATCATTTTGGATTTACCTTTGAGTAAAATTCGGCCAGAGAAATATCATGATCATCGCAACCTCATCATTTTCCAGAAGCTTCGTTTCAAAATCTTTCCTTTCCACGCAAAAACGCAAAGCCCTTGTGAAGAGCGTTTTCGAAAAGCTCCGATTTCGTGACCGATTTGTTTGGACGGTAGGCCGAACTGTAAAAATAAAGCCGCGCTTAAAACTGTTCCGGCGTAGAGTGCACGGGGCTTGAATCTAGCACCGATGTCTCTTGTGTTCTAAAGATGCCCTAAACGAGGGTTATCCCACATCTGAAAATGAATTAGATCTATATGTTCTATACATACCAGATATACGTGTCGAATTTGTCGGCCCAGCGCAGTTGTTGAAGTTGTTTACTCAACTAAGTTTGATTTTACACCTGGAGATGGGTCAGAATGGCATTTGACTGCGCGCTTAGAATTTATGTAAGAATTAAAAAATGCTTACCTCAAACCTGGTTCAAAGGAACCGATACTGAGTAGTAATGGACGAGCCGGCCTTCAGGGTTATTTCAGTTTCTAGGTTTCAATGATAAGAACAACGAGCATATGTTTCTGGCGCGTTCTCTGTATGCGTTAACTACTTCAAAACTAATTTGTTTTGGAAATATTCATGAATATTGTAAATAGTCGTCTATATTTACCTTAGAAAGACCCTTTCTTTTCTTTAGTCTGCCATTGACAACAGGTCATAAACTAGTTATAAGTAATTCTCCCTTTATGACAGTTGCTGAATTCTATCTAATAAGAAAAAGGTTAACGTTATATAAATGATAAAAATCAATTTAATCGGAAAGAAGATAAATGACTCAAAATATTATATAATCACGTCATGTTAAAATAATTTGCCTTGAATGAATTTGCGCCGATTTTGTTCAATTTATGGCAACATGTTGAAGGTCGCTTGGGCAAAATTTGAAAATGTGTTGCTCGATTCAAGAAGCAGCTAAACTAAATTGAATCATTTCAGAGAATTTCATAATGCATCACTCATGCATTCTTCGCCACCTGTAAAAGTAACGCGGAAAATTGAACTCACTCGCAATGATTTGCCTCTACTATTTCGGCTCTTCGCGGAATATGCAGTGAAAATTGTAACTCTGAAAATTTCTTCTGGTCTAAATTGCAAGAATTTTGTGATCAAGTCGCTACGCAAACTGTCGTGGTTGGTTGTTATTGTCCACATTCATAGAAGGAAATTATATTTGAATAACATTTCAATACGGAAAGGACTTAACAATAGTTATTGATATCGCTTGAGTAAATATTTTACACAGATAGAAAACTGTTCAACCAGTATTGCCTTCTCGATTCCAAAGAAGACGAAATAAACCTCATATATATTTCTCGAATATCGCCGGTTAAAACTCTCCTTATTTCTGCCCCCGAGGAGGTTAAAATCTCCGTTATCTCTAAGATGTCTATCGATACATGTACCGTGACTTAAATGTATCTGAAAGATTTAAAATCACTTACCGTTTGTTATATTATTCCGCTCATTAGGAGAGCTGACGGCGTACTAAAGCTGATCGCAGGGAAGATCTGAATGTTTCGAACTGAATGTTTCCACCATGAAAAAAGAACTTCGAAATCCTGCAAAAACATAAAAGATGATCAAAATAAATTGTTAATTTTCAGAGCAATAGCTAAGAAATGTACAGACAGAAAAGAAATCACCCATTTTGTTTGGTACCATGAAATTGCAAGAAACAATGAAAACACAAACCAATTAAAACAAAGTATTACCAAGAATTAGTATCTGTAGAGTAAGAAAACCCATCGGGATTATGACTGTGACAGTCTTAGAAAACGAAAGAACAAGAAATTAAAGGAGCTCTGCGCCTCGAATAATTTACAATGTTAACAAAAAGGGATTTAACACCAAATGCAGCATATCTTAAATTGTCCACGCGGATATTGGTAGAAAACACTATTGCATGAAAAACAGTTCAATTAAATGAGTTTCCGTTGGCTATGCTAGCTAATGAGAATCGAATTGACCGGCGATGAAAAAAAGAAAATATCAGCCCTATCAATTGTTTAATAACCTAAAACACCAACGAAAACATAATTGGCCCAATTGTAAGAACTGTACTGACAGGTTTTAAAGGGAAAAAAGTGACAATTTTATCATTAGGCCCTTGTTGTGGACATTTCACCTGCCAAACGTCCATTTCCCTTTAGCTCAGTAACACTTATAGTGAGACCTGTTGGTGCTATTCATCTGCATTTTGTCTTCACGAAATTGCCAGATCTTGTTGTGCAAAACAGGTGAAAACGCAGGTTTGTTACTTCGTTGCTTGCTTGCTTGTTTGTTTGTTTGTTTGACTGTTCATTTTTCCGTTAACTTTATTTTTCAAGTTTTTTTTTTGCGTTCGAGAACTGCAACAAACTCCTCATCCACTTCTGTATTCACCGCCAACTTACCCATTAAGCCTTCGCTATTAAAGTATAAATCGCCTTACAGGTGTGTCCATACATTATGCAATGGCAGGAAAATTTCTAATTGTTTCTTTAGAGCATGCCGTTTTTACTTGAATGACGAGTATAAGTTACTTTAGCTTTGGTTTAACTGTACATGACCAGCTTAACAATGTCTCATTCATTTTCTTGCGCTTCGTATTAGCCACATGCATTTGCTTGGAGTTTTAATTGTTTCAATAGATTGGCGGCGACTTTTTCGATTGGTCAGTGTGATTACCGTTTGGTTTTGGTTGACGATACTCAGTTGAACACCGCTCTTAACACAGTATCTTTTAGGTGATCAGTTCTGGCCTTGTCATAACCTCCCATTGTGACCATAATTCAAGGCTGAGTTTGAAACACTTTATGACCCGCTATGTGAAGTCAATTTTTCGTACAGCTTTCCCGTCAATTGAAACGTATCTTCAAAATAATATTTCACTAGAATTAGAACAAAATTGAATTTACACCCGAATTACTGTGCAAACCTTAGCGACGATTTCATGTGATAAAATGGGATTTCTACACGGTTTGAAGAACTGCGAATAAATGAAATGAAACACATAGTGACAAAGACAAGATAAATAATTTAAAAAATATATAAGTAAAAGATATAAATAAGAAAATAAAGTTAAAACTATATAAAAAAAATCAAAAAATGGTTATCTCTTATTTTCTGCTATTTTTTCATGGAAGCGATAGGAACCACGTAAGTCCACCAAACTAGTTAGCTTGTAGACAGTTCATAAGAAAAAAGCAAAGCACAGGCTTATTGCGTAATTATTAACTATTGAAACACCACTCTGTCAAAACAGTTTTGCATCAGATAAAGACTAATAATACTCGAAGCTTCAGGCTAAATAAGAAAAAAACAGTATCTGGATTTGATTTTGCTACTGGTCTGAAGTTGCCAAAGAAATCTCGAGTGCAGTTTATGAAAACCATTCAGGCAACTTGCCGAAGATTTACACGAAATACACGCGTGAATTTTCCATGAGTCCGGGGCAGACAATTTATAGAATTGCAAGAAAAAAGGACACCAAGTCAACATAATGTTATGACGCACACCTTATTTCAAGTTCAAATTGTGAATTACAATTTCAATTTTTTTCTTCTTCGTCACCAAAAAGGTTGTGTTCATGTTGTGTTCTCGGGCGAAACACATTTAACTACCCAGTGATGTAAAAGGATGTCGGCAAATTGTTAGTCTAAAACTGTCGAGGCGGGAAATGTTCAGCGACCACCATTAAGCATTGTTTGGTGACCAAACATGTTAATGTTGTACTGAGTGGCCAAACGGTATCAAACATGTTTGAATGAACCAAATGTTTTTCAATGTTTTATCAAATATTTGACGTTGATCCAAATTTTATCAAACGCGATCAAACAACTATAAGTGCCTAAACGTGAAAATGGTTGATCACCAAACAATGTTTGATCATGCTTTGATCGCCAAACATTTCCCGTTTCGACAGGGCTTAACGTGAAAAAGTATGCTTAGATTTTGAGCAATCACGTTCCCTTTCCCACGGTTGACCAGATTTGACCATGTTTCAAAAATTACGGCAAACTATCAAGACTAAATTTGAAAATAACTTACAATAAATGCAGCTTTTAAGCACAATTCTGTTCCTCATTTCCAGATGACGTGCGAAACGTAACAAAGTACTTGAAACGAATTTGTTGATCTAACTTGTAATTTGAAACATCGTTTTGTGTTTTGGGTTTTAATGAAAATGCCCATACTAGGATTTAATAATTGTACAGTAAAATATACCTCAGATCTAATATTTTATTTAAGAGCGGTGATACAGATTTATTTGTGACAAGTAACATATGATAAAAATGTCATGATATAACTTAATTCGCATAGCTTGCGTGAGAAATGCTTAAAGTGTTACGAAAATATTTGTTTTAAAAATACTTTTACATTTCAATTTACATTACTTTTGGTTAGGTTTCGTTCTCAGTTTAGGTTGGTGTTAAAAATGGACTAATTATGAAAACTAAGTCTCCACCTTGTTTCAAGAAGGCTTCCAAACATGACAAGATTCAGGTGGGGCGAGTTTTCGTTAATTTGGAAAATGGTTGTTCCTACTTAATAATAAATGCTAACTCAGCGGATTGTGTTTAAATTAGAAAACAATACTTGGCAGTGTTTCAGTCCTGAATGAAAAGGTCAATTCTAACATCCTTAAGTTGATATGAACTGATTTAAGTTGTACTTGATAACATTTTAGTCGTATAACTTAAAAAGATCAATATTTCAAAATTTACATTCAGGTATCAGAGATAGTTAATAAAAAGTGAACTTTTTTTCACAAAACAAAAATGTTTTGATTGATGTGTACTTATCTACTCTCGTGCTATCAGGGTAAAATGCATTTAAATGATTTTTTATGATTGCTAAGAACTTGACAAAAACGCAAAATGAATTACAATGAAAAGACTAGAAAAACAAGAAAGGGGATTAGGAAAGTGAAAGTAAAGGCCTTCTTATTAAGTAACATAAGATCTCATTGTTTGACTTTTTTGCCAACCGTTTCTCATTGTTGTAAACTAAAGCAGATCTTCTGTCGTACAGAAACGTGAAAGGTTAATATTAACACCAAAACATAAGGTCTGAATAATGCCCATCAGTACAAAGTTTAGTTAGTTTAAAGTATTTTACAAATGACGTGACTTAAGCAGTGGAAACGTTTGACTGTCCTTTTTTATTTTTATTTTTCTCTAAAAGACGTGAGCGTGAGACATATATGTTATTTGCCGGCTGGGAGGTCCGCACATATAGTGAATCAAAGAATACCTATGGTCAAACTCGTGGAATAATTAACAGTTAGCGATCCTAAAAATTAGTTTGGTTTATTAGTTGACGAAATATCCGTGCCTGGGCTTACTATAAGGTGGCTCGACACTTGGGCGCAAACTCACATTACGAATTCCAACTGAAAGCCTCATTTAAACCTATTGAAAGTATTGGATGTCTCTTTGGAAATGTCACGCGATCCTAAAAATTATTTCG
>Ga0126337_10003199_pt1 | contig 10656 bp, 13 predicted proteins | sample DipCmetagenome_FD_92527 | JGI IMG/M metagenome (GOLD analysis project Ga0126337, IMG submission 92527) | Coral microbial communities from La Bocana,Puerto Morelos, Mexico - Diploria C A metagenome | ecosystem: Host-associated > Invertebrates > Cnidaria > Coral | place: La Bocana,Puerto Morelos... | reverse complement strand
CTTAGAAGGGTGTCGTGGTTAGCTAGGGTTTATGAAGATGTTAGCATGCTTGCTAACATTTGCTAATCCACTTTCAAGTCATTGCTATTTCTTTGTTAATCCACTCTTAAGTTACATCTAAAGGTTAGAGAACTTAGGTAACTTAGGGTCAAGTTAGCTAACCTCTATCCTAACTCAGCTAACCTTTATATAAGTTAGCCCACTTAGGATAGAAGTTAGCTAAGTGGTTAGCCTCTTGAATAGCTAAGTAGATAAGTTGCAGCTATGTAGTTAGCTAAGGGGTTGGCTAAGTGGTTAGCTAAGTGGCTAGCTAAGTGGTTAGCTAAGTGGCTAGCTAAGGGGTTAGCTAAGTGGTTAGCTACAATGTTAACTTGAAAAAAAACAAGTTTCTTCAATTCAAAACCATGTGTTTTTGGACTGGCAACACAAGGCAAAACAAAAGGTCCAGAAAGGAAAACATAAAACCAAAGCTTGAAAAGGCTACACATGCAACAGCCTCACTGGCTACATTTTCACAGCCTCACTGGCTACATTTTAGCAATTTGCTTTGTCAATGTTGAAGGAAAGGATGTGGTTTTGGTCTTTGACAGCCCTTAGGCTCCACTGGCTTCGATAGCCACTTCCATGTTTAGATTTTCATATTTGGATTTTTTTGTGACAATGGCTGCTGCAATGAAAATCACTACCACCTACACCTTGGAGTTTGAGGCCACAGGTCAAAGGTGGACTTTGCCAGCTGACTGTGTGAAGCATTTAGATGGGCAAGATTGGGTGAAGCTGAGTGCAACCAAATATGGTTTCCTGAAGCTCCTTCTTGGTGACAAAATGACCAAGAACCAGTCTCTTGCAAACAATGAAGCATGGAAGCAGCTGTTGGAACAAAGGAATCAAAAGTCAGTCTTCCTGCCCAGTGCCTCCTTGTGGAGCACTGAAGATGAGGAAAGCCAACCCAAGAAAAGGAAAAAAACATGTAGCAATGAGGAAACTCCCACCTCAGTGGAACTGGAATTGGGCAATGGCTGCACTGTGCTTGTCAGGGCTGCCAAGAAAAGCAATGAAGACTTGCAAGTGCATTTGGATGCCACTGCACTTGGCAATCTATGCAGCTTCCTGCACAAGGCAGATCTTAATGCAGCCAGCAGCTCTAGGACCTACAGAAAGACTGGGCAGTTCCAAGGTGTTTCGAAAGAAAGAAAAAGGAAGATGCATGCTGCTGAAGCTGAAGAATCAGGAGATGAGAACTTGGAGGAATGACTTCCATGAGGTGCACTGAGCTTGAGAGCTGAAAAAAGGACTTCTTGCTGCGTGGATGAAAGCTTTAGAGCTACACCTTTGTTTTGTGAGCCATGGAGGCTACAGCTCTTTCTTGTTTTCTAAACCTGCATGGTTACAAATGTCACAAAGCCTGTGGGCTGCAATTCTGACATGAAGAACACAACAACACTTTGAAAGCAATCAGGCATGCACATTTTTGTCAATCTCAAAGACAGCAGGGTAAACCTTTGTACCTGGCTTGTTGAAGCCATGGTAGACCTGAAACTGAAAGAAGAGTTGGAGCAAGTGATGGCTTCAGATGCTGGCCTACTTGCCAAATGGCAGAAAGTCCAGCAGAAGCTTCTGAATGCTAACTTGGCTTGGTATGCCACTCTGACTTGTGATCAGTTGGCTGTCCATCCATGCAATCGTGGTGGAGCTGGAGTTTCACCTTTGATGGTGCATAAGAAAGGACAAGAAATAGCTGTGAATGGAGCTGACTTGTCACTTCTGAGTGGAAGTGTCTGCTTCGAGCTGAACCCAAGCCCCAGTGAGAAGATGAAACAGCTGCACTTCAACAAGCAGCTTGCAGAGGCCTCAGATGGCATGCTGGCATACACTGGTGCAGAGCGCTATGGAACTGTGGCCAAGAGCCACACAAGCCAATGGGTGAAAGCCATCCAGTTTGGGTGCAAAAGCAACACATCTGTGGCTGTGGATGGTGCTTTGTCCAGAGAGACCATGGTCAGAAGAGATGAGCAATTAGCTGTGATGGTGGAGAAGGGCTGGCAATGGTTAGTAGTTGCTTCAGTGGTAGAAGAATCACTTCCAAATCTACCTTCTCTAGCAACTTTAGCTCTGAATTCCACCAATTCCAGTTATGAATCCATTAATGAGCTGGAACTCATGAGCCACTTGACCATGGAAGCAAAGAGGTCTGGCCACAACATGGATTGGGATGCAATGAGCCAAGCAATCTGCACTGGTGGCCCTGTTGCAAGCTACTCCAAAACTGTTGGCAAGTTTGTCCAGCTGTACTCTGGAGGAGAAGATTACCCTTTGGTGCATTTCTTGGTGGCTTTTGCAAAGCACTACACAGCAGCATTGAGCTTTGGGCAGGAATATATGAGCAGTGTGGTGAACACACAGTTGCAACAGAACAACCTGATGCCTTTCACTCGCCTCAGCTTACTGTGTGCCAATTTGGCTGCACCATCAAACAAGGTGGTGGATGGTTTTGCACGTCTGCTGAGCAAGCAGGATGTTGAGAAATTGAGAGGCAAAAAAATTTTGCCTGAAGTACTGAAGCTTGAAGCATTGCTGGAGCAGGCATGGAAGGATTGCAAAGGGCAAGACCATATGTTCACAGTGAAGATCTTTGGCAAGCTCTGTGTAAGGTCTGTGTTGGCAGTACTTGGCAAAAGCAAACAAGGGCCTGAAAACAAAGACATGACACTGGAGGAGAGCAAGGCCCGCTTCTACAAGGAGTTTTCAGAGAAGGACTTGCACAAGCTCCAGGCAGAAGCCAAAGCTGAAGCAGCACCTCCCAAGGGCAACAAGCCAGTCATTTGTCTTAACAATATTATTGGAAAGCCTGTGAATTTTTTTGGTTTTCTTGGTAGCTTTGTAGCCTGAGGCATTTTTTGCATTCTTGTGTAGCTTTTCAGTTTGAAACAAACACACAGTCTCAGGTATCTTTGGAAGATTCCAAAGACCCAATGTTCAATGCTGGACTGAAAGTTCACCTGGAGCTTGGATCTTACTACACCCATAAAGACCATGAAGGCAAAGTTTTGGTGCTGAAGGGAAAGGATGAGACCATGTGCCACCTCTCTCACCATGATCCTCTCACAGGGGCAGAAACTATGGTCTCTGTCAGTGCTGAAGACATTGTGGCAAAATTGAAGGTGACCAAAGTCAAAGGCAACCTTTTGATGGAACCCAGCACTTTGAGCCAGGTCTTTTTGAATGTCACCAGTGACATGGAAAAGAAAAGGGCTACAGTTTATTTGCAGCTGCTGGAGGCTTATGAGGCTTTGGATACTGATGAGAATTACATCAAAGTGCTTTATCAGCCAGGGAAGGCTGCCTTCACCATGCATGCTGCCTGTGACATCAAGAAAAATGAGCTGGTCTTGCTCCCTTGCACTGACCAGGTGACCAAAATGATTTCTTCAGAGCCAAAAACCAAGGACTTTGGCAAAGTGCAGAGCAAGCATGGTGTGATGTATGTGCTACCACCAAAAGCTTTGAAAGATACTGGGGGTGGCTGGGAGGGATCTTTCTGCCCCTTCTTTCATTGCAAGAGTGGACCTGCCAAAGGCAATATGTCTGTGACCACTGTGAAACACAAAGATCTACAAATCACAGGTTTCTGGAACACAGAGGCCTTGAAAGAAAATGATGAGATCTGCTTGTTTGAAGCTGCTGAAGAGCAGCAGGTCGCCTCCAAAAGGAGGAAGAAGGCCTGACCTAGCATGGCATCAAAAAAGACTCCAAAAAAAGAGTGTTGTTGGTGGCCAGCTTTGTATTTAACCTCTATGGTTTCAATGCAGGCATTAGGCTTCAATTTGCTTATGTATGTTTCAATTGGTTGGCGCTAATGTGCTACAATACTAGCTTTCACAGTTTCACTTGAACTATATTTTTTAGTTGTTTTTTCAATCTTAGCTTTAGAGCTATATTGTTTAGCCCTTGGGTCTGCAATCTTCAGGTTTTGGGGCTTTATCTCCAAGGCTTATGGCCAAAGTTCTTGGCCCTTGGGCTGCAGCTATTAGCCTTTGGGCTACATATCTAAGCCTTATGGCTACAGTTCTTAGCCCTTGGGCTGCAGCTATTAGCCTTTGGGCTACATATCTAAGCCTTATGGCTACAGTTCTTAGCCTTTGGGCTACAGCTATTAGCCTTTGGGCTACATTTCCTAGCCTAGTGGCTTCAATTCTTAGCCTTTGGCTACAGTTACAAGCCTTTTGGCTAGCTTTCTTTGTTTTGTGTGTGACCAGCAATGTCATTTGTTTTTCGACCAGTGCCTTGAAGGCTCAAAGTCTCCTTTGTCATGGTTGTCAAAGTCACCATGTGTGATGGTCAACTTCCATCACAGGAGCTGTTGCTCAACATGGAGGCAAGGAACCTTGATGTTGATAATTTCAACAGCTTTGATGCCAAGGAGTGGTTTCAATGCACACAGTGTTGGGTGGTGGAGCTCATGCCTGGCCACAGTGGCGATGTCCTTACTGATGCTGAGCACCTTGATGTTTAATTGGTTTTTTGAATGTTTTTGATGTAAAACAAATTAGTTTTTTGTTGCAGATTTTCTTCACTAAGATTGTGCTTCCCCCTATGTTTTTTTTCTTGTCCATTGTTTCCTGATGCAGGGAAGAAGTGTTCCACTTTCAAGGGTTTTTCCACAGAATGCCCTTTTTGTGGAATGGCAAAGCCTGCTGGAAGAACAATGGTGGCGATTTTGCAGGGCCTGCCTTCATATACTGGCACCCCAAAGGTGGTTGGTTCCTTGGTGCCAGGCTTATCAAGCCTACAGCTCAGGATTGGTCTGGCACTAAGGCATGGATGCCAGAGATACCTGGTGGCTTTGGCAATTTGCATTGCCCTTGGTGGTCTGAGAACCCTTCCCTTTGGAGATGTGTCTCCTTGGTGGCCCGTCATGAAGAGAAGATCTATGAACTGAGCCATGAGGTGCAATCTCTCCAGGCTGACTTGTTGGGGGCCAAGGTCCAACTGGATACAGCTACTGCAATGCTGCAGCAGGAATGGGATCCTATGAATGCTGATGAGCCCTCATCCAGCAATGCCAAGTTTGTGGAGCCTACAGCCAAAGCTGCTCCAAAGCCATCAGATGACTCTCAGGTGGGTGGGTTTTTTTTTCATTCTAAGGCCTTGGTGGCTAGATTTGTTCAGCCCTTGTGGCTACATTTTTTGAGCCTTGGTGGCTACATTTATTCAGCCCTTGTGGCTACATTTGTTTAGCCCTTGGTGGCTACATTTCTTTAGCCTTGGTGGCTACATTTCTTTAGCCTTGGTGGCTGCATACATTGAACTAGAATGTTTGTATCATCAAAGCCAATGAAGTCTACAGCATTGATACTTTAGATCAAAATAGATATGTGAGGAAATAGAAGACAATCAAAGATGAATGTATCAATGCAAACTGGCAGGTGGTCAAAACTGGCTGGAAGAACAAGTGCGGCGCTCTTCTTGGAGCTTGGCTTCGATGGAATGAAGGTGAATGCAACAGGCTGGTGCAGAAGCTACTGGTCTAAATATATTTTGCAATTTGGTTTGAGTGCAGCATCAATGAAATGAAACAAATTCTCTTTCCTTGAGGTTTATGGAGAACAAGGAGATGCATGAGATTGTGACCGAACACAACCAAAAGATTGAGAGGTATGGCAGAGATAAGAGCATGGATTACTGATACTAAGGTTTTTTGATTATTCACAAAAATGTTACAAATTCAGAATCTGAATTTAGATTCAAAAAAAAAGGCTCAAAATTCAGAATCTGAATTTAGATTTCAAAAAAAAGGTTCAAAATTCAGAATCTGAATTTAGATTTCAAAACAAAAGGCCCAAAATTCAGAATCTGAATTTAGATTCCAAAAAAAACGACTCAAAATTCAGAATCTGAATTTAGGTGATTCTTCGGTTTCCATGAGTCTAATCTCTGAAGTAGTTGCTGGGATGAGAAACAGACATGTTTTCTCAAGTGATGCACTGATTGTGCTAGTGGATATACCCAATTGCTGGAGCTTCCAAACCAAAAGTGAAAAAGGCGCTTCAAGAGAAGTTCAACATTTGGAGCCTTTGTTGGCTACAATACTTTGAAAACAATAATGACATATTAGCCACAGTGGCTACACATCCATTAAGCCAAACTGGCTACAAATCCCAGCCTCTGAGGCTAGTCTACAGCCAATCTGGCTACATTCCAAAGTCTTCAAGACTAGTCCCCAGCCAAAGTGGCTACAATCTGTTGGGTGGTCAAGCAACTATGTCTTACAATTTGTGCCTGGCTCAGTGATTACTGTTATATCCAGTGCAAAGGTTAAACACAATAAATATTGAATAATAAAACTTAAACAGTTTTGATACTTTTCAATCTTCACCAAAAAATTCCAACATAAGGCACACCAAAAAAACAACAAACAATTATAATCATAAATCAGGTTTACATGCCAACAAAACCTGTACCATTGGGAAATCTCTGGATTATGGATTAATACTGTCACACTTCTTCACTCTCCTTTAGTAGCAGCCATGTGGACTGCAGACGATGTGAGGAAGGAGATCTTGGATATGACAGAGGTTTTGGAAGTTATCAAAAAATCTCTTGAAAATAGTGGTGAAAACCAAGAGAGCCAGTCATCACAGAAGATGGTGACAGGATGCTGCAACAGAATCAAGTTGCTGGCATGTTTGTCTTTGCAAGAGGCCAAAATGCTCTTTGAAACCATTGATGCCTGTGGCCTAGAGACCACCTTCAAAAAGGAGTTGAGGAATGCAGTGGAAAGCAAACTTTCCATGGGAAACAACAATGATGCTGACAATGTGGTGCTGAAGCCTCAAATGCTCACTGCCATTGAGAAGTACATGACCCAAGCTGAGTGGCAAATTTTACAAAACCCTTCCAGCACCTACATGGAAAAAATGAATACAGTGGTGCGCAGGTTAAAGCTTCTTGGTGTGAAGAGCTTGCATGAACAAACTGCAAAATATGGGGTAGCATTGCTACTATCAACCTTGACCACTTTGCCTGAGTACAAGTTGATCCACCAGATGCTCTGTGAGTTCAAGCAGGTCTTTCACAGAGACCTCACCAAGGTGCAAGTACCTTTTGTGAGAAATTACCCAAGCAACCCTGCAGAGCTGCCCAAGACTATCTTAGAGGTTGCATACACAGAGGGCAACCCACCATGCCCAATGGAGATTGACACCATTGCCATGATTGCCAACAATCATGTACCTGTGAGAAGCACAAGTAAATTGCTGACAGGAGGTACAAACAAAACAAAACAAAAAGAGAAAAACCCAGGAGGACCATCAAGCAGCAGCAACTGCAATGCCAATGCTGAGTCAATGATGGCAAATGGTCAAATGAATCCTGTGAACCAAGCCTGCATGATGATGATGAATTGCATGGCAAAGATGCAGCGCCAATTCCAGCAGGCAATGGGGACAGAGACAAAGATTCAGATGTCACCAAAGAAGCCCAAAGAATTGGAAGACAGACCTAAGGCAGAAGCACTGGCTTCTGCTGCTGCTGCTTTCAATCCAAGCACCAGGGCCCTGCCCATAGCGGACTTGAATGCCAAAAAAGAAACCAAAGATGAAGAAAAGGCAAATCAGTGTGATACTGACAAAGCAGACAAGAAAGAAGATAAGCAAGAACAGAAGACAGCTGAGCAGTTTGAAGAAGCTGCATACCAGGCTTTGTTAGCCAGGAAAGAAAAGAAAAAAATGAAAAGGCAGAAGGAGAGAAAAAGACAAGTGCAAAAGCAAAGGCCAAAAGCAAAGCAAAGGCCAAAGCAAAGACAGCTGCTGCAAAGAAAGTGCCTAAAAAACCAGCTGCACAGTGCCATGACTATGAGATTCCACCTTGGAAAAAGGAGGATATGAAGATTGCAAAGAACACCTACACCTCAAGGCACTGGCATGGAGCTAACAGCTTTGGAAAGAGAGTGCTGGGAATGAATGATGACCAGGCAAAGCTGTATGCCAAGAAGTTCCGTGATGATGCCTCTAAGATTTTTGACAAGCGCAAGCCACTGAAGAAGCAGAAAAGCAAAGAGATTGCAGCACAGTAGGACCTTGCAACCTTGTCCTTCAGCCCAAGGGGGCATGGGCTGAGCACTGTGGGATGAAAAAAAGGGTTCTAAAGCCTCAAGCTTCAAAAGCCAAGAGTGGCTACAGTGACTTCTTCATTTGACCACAGCTAACAATAGCTACACACACACACACACAAGCCAAGCTTCCAGCTTCAAAGAGCCAAATGTGGCTACAGTTACTTGCACACAGCCAACAAAGGCTACAAACACACACAAAAGCCAAGCTTCAAGCTTCAAACAGCCAGAAGTGGCTACACTTACTTGCACACAGCCAACAAAGGCTACAAACACACCAAAAGCCAATTTGGGCTGGACACACAAACTGAAAGAAGAAAAGGTAAACACAACACACTGCCCAGTTTGAAGTTAGACAAATATACCTTCAGGAAGATATTCATTTAAAATTAGCACACAAGCCATCTTGGCTTCAGCTATAATTCAGATTTCAAAGGCACAACAGCACTTTGGGTGGTGACAGAACACACATTGCTTCAATCCATTTCTCCCAAGGGCCCTGGAAAAGCTTTCCAACTGTAAACAGATATATAATTTTGAACAAACAAAAAACCTATATGAGCTGAACTGTTTTTCTTGCAAGCACTGCCACTCAACTTTGCCAAGCACAAACTCAGCATAAGATTGTATTTGCCAACTTCAAATGATTGGTGAGCAAGCAAAGGGCTAAGACCATGGACAAGTCCATTCAATGAAAGGGTAGCAAGCACCAGGGTACATACTTTTGTGCAAACTCTTGAATCTAGCTTTTAACACCCAGGTTGGTGGCAATAGCCATGCCAGTGGAAGCAAAGCCCAGCAAACTTGCAAAACTTGATGGTTTCAAAAGATCATTGCCTTTCATGACAGCAACAGCATTGTCTGAAGTAGTGAACAAAATCAAAAGTGAAGGTCTGCCAGCTGCTTCCAGCAGAAAAGACATCAGGGATGCAGCCCAGCTCAAGTTGATGGACAAGGGCTATGGCAATATAATCAAAAAAATGAAAGTTGCATGCAAGGATGGCTCTGAGAGAGATTTGGTGCTTGCAAATCCACTTGCTTTACTCCAAGCAGCTTTTTCCCAAGGAGGATCCTACTACCAGCTGGTGCAATCAGTGCTAGAGGCCAAGCCTTGCTCTTTCAGCCAAAGCTGGCATGCCATGTTCTACATGGATGAAGTTCAGAATGGTAACCAACTTGGTGTACACCAAGGTCGAAAGTGTTGGCTGATGTATTTTGTCTTCAAAGAGAAGTTTCTTGGTTGACACTTCTGGTGGAAAGAACAACAAAGGTTCAAGAACTCCATGCAGGAGTTTCCCAAGTGTTTGCAACTGTGATGAAAAGCTTCTTTGCAGACCCAACATGGGATATGGAAGCAGGGCTTTTACTTAAAGGTCCACCAGGTGGCAAGAATGCAAGGATCTTTCTGAAACTTGGGTCCCTACTACAGGATGGGGGGGCCCACAAAGCAGTCTTCCATGCAAAAGGGGACTCAGCCACAAGGCTGTGCTTCATGTGCAGCAACCTTGTTGCAGCCAAGTCAAAGCTAGTGGATGGAGAGAACCAGCTGACTTGCAAACTAATGGCAACATCAGAGCTTTGCATGGCAAGTGACAGTGACATCAAAGAGACAATCAAGAGGATCAAGCACAGGAGCACAACTTTGTCTTCTGAAGATTTCAAATTGTACCTACAATGCACTGGTTTCAATTATGAGCCCTTTGGGCTATTGTTCTCTGAAGAGCTTGAGAAGCACATTCAACCTGTCACTGCCTATATCCATGATTGGATGCACACTCTGGTGGCAAATGGTGTGTTCCATACCATCTTCACTGCATGGCTGGATGCAGCTCAGGTGCACTTGGACATCTACAAGGAACTTTCCAGCTACATTGCTGTGTGGAAGCACCCTAAATCCAAGAACCTTCACCTCTTGTTTTCTGCAAAGAGGAAAGCTAGCAACAAAGATGCAGGTGTGTTCAAGTGCGATGCTTCTGATGCATTATCTTTATGCCCTCTGGTGGTTCACTACATGCAAAAAACCTTTGTTCCAGCAAGCATGTTGCTGAAGGAAACAAATGCAACTTGACTGGCATGTGTGCAGTTTTTGTGTTTTCCTTCCTTATAACCCAACATATTGCTTTATGTTCTGTGTTTTGGGAACAACATCTGCAAAAGCAAGGTAATGGTGACATTGGTGCATCTCATAGAGCTGGTGCAAGCAACCTCCATGGTTGCTATTGAGCCTGACCTTGTGGACAAAGCAGTGGCAGATTTTTATGAGGCTGTGAAAGCAAGTGACTGGCAAGACTTGGCACACAGCAAGTTCCACTGGCTCTGCCACTTTGCAGGGCACCAGAGAAGACTGGGGTTTTTACCCAGCTGTTTCTGCCATGAGAGAAAGCATAAGCAAGCAAAGAGGTGGTGCAGCCAAACTTATAACATCTGCTTTCTGCCTCTCTGCTTCAGCTGCTGCTGCCTTCTGCTGCTCCTCCTCAGCTGCCCTCTTCAGTTCTGCTTCTACTTTCCTCCTTTCCTCTGCAGCTATCTTCTTTCTTTCCTCCTCG
>Ga0126337_10003198_pt1 | contig 10657 bp, 15 predicted proteins | sample DipCmetagenome_FD_92527 | JGI IMG/M metagenome (GOLD analysis project Ga0126337, IMG submission 92527) | Coral microbial communities from La Bocana,Puerto Morelos, Mexico - Diploria C A metagenome | ecosystem: Host-associated > Invertebrates > Cnidaria > Coral | place: La Bocana,Puerto Morelos... | reverse complement strand
TAAATAACGGAACCTCCAAGCATCTATCGTTCTCAATTGGTTTATTGAACTTGAAAGCTCGTAAAAACTGAAATACAACGAGCAGAATAAAGCTATTACTATAAATCTATGCTAATCTAAATGCTCTTAACTCGAGCACGCGGGGCGTGCATATACATAAAACTTGTTTTACTGGCTATACTTCCTATTCATCCCCAATCCAGAACTAACATATTTTGGACAATTAGAATCTATGCAAGATAGTCGTTGTCTCAAAGAGACCTTTGATTGAGAAACCGGCTACTGGTTTAATTGAGAATTAAAAGATACTTACCTGTAAGTTGAAGTTTGATGGTAATTCTAGTGTAAGGGATCATGTGAGATTGTGTGATCCAGTCCCAGAAGTCAATTTTCAAAGAGGTGAACAAATACTGAAAAAGTATATGTTAGGGTGGGTCAATCAAAATTACGGCGGGCATGTGATCCCTTACACCTCCTGATGACTCGATAGAATTACCATCAAACTTCAACTTACAGGTAAGTCTTGTTTAAATCTTAATTCTATCTCGTCATCACTTAGTGCAGGGATCCCATGAGATGTTGAGAGCCAGTATTTGTGAGCACAAAGACAACCAAGAATTGCAAAACACAACAAGAAAATCTTTATTCCAAGAAATGATTACTGGCTATTCAAGAGAGCAGTTGCTAGTTCCCCACTTTTGTGAATTGGTTTCTTATAAATACTTTGCAAACGTGCAATGTCCTGACCAACCGGCAGTTCGGAGAATGGTGTCCAAAGGAACCTTAGCTTTTACTGCTCCACTGGTTTACGAAGACCTGATGCTGCAGAGTTTAAAATGACCTAAGTCAATACCAGCCTGTCCTAAGGTGGCCTTGATCCACCTAGAGATAGTATCTTTACTCGCTGCTTTGTAAGGTTTAACATAAGTAATAAAGAAACTTGTAATATTTCCTCGTAGATATTTATTGCGTTCTATGTATTCTTTAAGAACAACAACAATACAAAGACAAGTATCTGTTGGGTATGCAGGAAACCCCAATTCATGTTTTTCAGGTTTGGTCTGCTTTAGTTTGTCACCAATCGAGAACTTGACAATTTTGTCAGTCAATACCATGTTACGAATGTCCAAGAAATGAAGGGTTTGACATCTCGAGCTGAAAGGATGCCCAATAAGGCAACAATCTTGTACATCAACATTTTCAACGATAACTCTTTAACAGGAGACAAACTCTTTATTAATAATTTAACAAGATGCTTGGGCCCCAAGTGACAGTGTACCTAGGTAATGCAGGTTTTTGTTGAGAAATACTCTTTAAAAACTGTTTAACAATTGGAAGTTCTTCAAATGCAACTCGACTAGGACTGTATAGAACCTGTGATAAAGCAGACCTAACTGTGTTCATGGCACTGTAACCCAGGCCCTTTTCAAATAAATCAGTCATAAAATCTAAGGCTTGTGCTGTAGTTGCTTTGTATGGATCAATGCCCCTTGAACTGCAAAACACCATCCATTTATTGAGGTGTACAGAATACTGCTTTTGTGTACTCCCTCTCCAGGATTGGAGAATGAATTTGGCAGCTTTTTCCGAAATGCCTATTGTTGTGACGGAATTCCTGATAATTTGCATGCCAGGAGGGTAAGTTTCTTGTGGAGAGGATGTAGTCTCTCTTGATCTGATGGGAGTGACAGTGTCCTTGGACTTTTGGAAGAGTAATTGGATAGTCTATCAACATATGGAGTAACCTGGGAAACCAAACTTGAGTTGTCCACAGTGGTACAATAATGATGCCCTGGCTCTGGTCCTGTTCGACTTTCCGAAGTATTCTGTTAATGAAAGCAAAAGGAGGAAAAGCATAAAAGTTTTCTTTCCAATTAATAGAAAAAGCATCAATAGTCATTGCCTCTTGGTCAGGCCTCCAAGAGTCAAAGGGCTTGAACTGATAGTTTAATCTGGAGGCAAAAATGTCTATTGAGGGGGTACCCCAATGTGCTGTTACACCTTCAAACAACTGTGTATTCAGTTTCCATTCTATGTCAGAGTGCTTTTCCCTTGACTCTTTATCTGCTAAGACATTTTGCTTCCTGCAGATGTGTACTGCAGTTAGCCATATGTTATGTGTTAAACACCATCCCACAGATCCCGGGTAATTTGATTGCCATTGAGACTTTCTACCTCCCATGCTATTGATGTATGCTGAGCAGGATGCTTTCAGGGTAAGAAAACACGCTAAAATCTCAAGGTAATTAATTGATTTTATGACCACTGTCCCCCCCCCGTAGATAGGTCATTAAGAACTCCCCTCAACAGGTCAAGGAGGCATCAGAATAAACTGTGAGTTGGGGATTACCATGAGTGGTGGTAATATTTTCAATCCACCAATGAAGGTCAGTTTTTCCCATATCAGAAAGGTTCATGGTTGCTTCAAAATTCCCCCTGCTTTGTTTAAGAGCTGCCACTTTCTCTTTTTCCAACTGCCTATAATAAAGAGGTCCATACATTACGCCAGGAAAACTGGCAACCATAAGGCCTACAACCTCTGAGACAGCTCGTATTGTCAGAGAAGGGGTGTTCCGCAGCTCAACTGCTTTCGATTGAAGCTTTATAGCCTTTGTTGGTGTTAATGAGACAGTCATCTCATTTGAATTCAATACTAAACCCAAAAAGGTAGGAATAGTTATAGTAGGAATAAGTACTGACTTTGCCATGTTTAAGGTCAGACCCAAGTCTCTAAACAATTTGACTGTGTTAGTTATATTCACCTCACAGTCATGAAAGTTTCTTCCTTTGAGTTATGACGTATCACCTATATATCCCACATTTTCGAAGCCTTTGCAACACAAAGTAGAATATACTGGCTTCATCAGTTTTGTGAAAATTCTGGGAGCACTACTCGAGCCATTTGGAAGACAGGTAAACTGAAACAACTGATTATTCCATGTAAATCTGAGGTATTTCCTATTGCCTTTGTCTACAGACACAGAATAGTAAGCATCTTTTAAATCAATAGTGGCCATGTAGCAGGTTGGACTCATTAAAGTGATAGCACTTTCAAAGTGCCTATGACATGAAAAATAATTGCAGCTTATTTGACAGGCTTTTCCAAAAAAATAATAATGACATTTTCCTTTTTGGAATATCTTTTTTCGGTTTAGAGATATTGATGTTTTTCTATTATGCAATTTAGGAAAGTTATGACGTCATAAGGTGTACAACTTAAGTTGCAAAATACTGAATGAACAATATCTCTGGAAATATTGAAGCAGTGTTTTTCAAACTTGGCACCAGAAATGTTCGGGGTCTTCGCTTTCCATCTAGAAGGAAAGCAGTTTTGATATGGTTGAAAAACCAAAATGCGGATATCTCTTTTCTACATATACAGTACCATGGTACCGAACATGCCCGTTTGGAATTTGAATTGAAACAATTATGGTGTGATATCAATAGTCGATTCATCCTCCTTGAGGCAATTATACAGGATGTCAAATTTTATCTTTGCAATATTTACTCCCCGAACAATTTCTAAGGAATCAGTTGATTTCTTCAGAAACGTTAAAAATCTTCTGCAGGAGAATATTTCGAAAACAAATCCTCATATTATTTTGTGTGGAGATTTTAATATGATTTTCGATACTAGCTTACACTGTTTTGGAGGAAACCAAAAAATTAAAGGTTGTGTAAAAATAGTCAATGATGTTATGGTGATGTATTTGTATTTGTTTTCTAATTTCTGTAATCTTGTTCTAAAGGTTTTTCTGAAAAGACACTTCTTTATTATAACTGCAATGTGCCCCATGAGCTTTAATGCTTTTGCACCATTTTAAAGATAAGGTTCTCTTGGAGCTATCACGACACTAACCAATCCAAATTGCCTCTGTTTTAGTATAATTAACCGTTAAAACCTGTTAGTTTTCCAAAACGGTGAAGTAATTTAAAGATTCCAGATCAGTGCAGAACTAAAGCAGTGACTTGACGACTATTCGCCACTATTCGCACTATAAGTACTATTTGTTATTCGCTATTCGCCAGTATTCGCTGTTCGTTATTCGCGACTATTCGCTGTTCGCTATTCGCGACTATTCGCTATTCTGAGCTGAACGACAGCAATTCTGCTGTGTTCACGTTTGAAACCATGGCTGGTTGCGGCATGGTGTGGTTTTAAAGATATTTATGATGATAAAAATCTGAAATGACCCTGTCTTTCTATTAAGAAAGCCAGAAAAACTGTGGAGTTTTCAGAAACACGTCCACCACTGAGCGGGAAAGGATTCGCATTGACTTCTGGGACTGGATTATGCAATCTCATGGGATCCCTGCACCAAGTGATGACGAGATAGAATACGTAATGGTACTGACCAAAATCTTGTAGTTCTTGTACTTAGGCTATTAAATTGTGCGATTTCAAAATGGATGTAATAGAGTGGCAATTGAACTTCGTACAATTTTGGTTAGAAATAATACTTGTGATTTCAGATCGAACTAGCGCTGCATGCTCGTTCGATTTTGAAATCACGCGTATGATTTCAGACCAAATTGCACTCCACTCAGTTCAATTACCATTATTGATTTCGGGCAAAAAACGTACCATATGTTTTCTGTAATAAGGTGCTCTTGGTCACACAACCGACCAACACTCAAAGGAAAAACACTTCACAGTCTAATTAATCCTAATTGGACTCTACCCACTTGTAGTGTGAATGTTTAAAGAAATTTATAAGTAAAAATAATTGCACTTGCCAGTGTGCATTTCTGGGTTGCCTGTTACCTCCCTTCATGGGGAACCATTCGTATGAAAATCTTCATCACGTGCACATCATTTTCATGTATATCAAACGCGTTTAAGGTGGCCGAACACAGTTTTTGCGCACGCTTTTGCTGATGTGATTCAGCGCGCGCACAAGGATTGCAAAAACAAACATGTTGTCAAAAGAGCGATCATTTTATTTATTCAAAAGCTGCACTATCTGCGCTATTTTTCTCTATTATTGAACGCAGGGTATTGATGCCTTTATGCTGTTATTTTTAAGATATGTTAGGAAAGGTAACGATGCAAACAACCCAGAAATTCTTAGCTTTTCTTTGTCACCGAAAGAATCCATTTAAGTGCAGCGCATGCGCAGTTGCTCGAAAAATTGAGACCGATTGCTTTTGCAGAAACCGGCTGATTTCTAACGATCCAGTCGTTAGAATTTCAAGAAATTTGGCAAAACAATAGTTCAGAAACCACGTAAATGATCTATCGCAAAAAATCTGAATTTTGACAGGGAATTTTTAACAAACAGTGAAAACGATTTATGAAGAATTACGAAAATAGCCTATGTCAAAATTTTATTAAAACAGTGTTGACAGAAGGAATTTAATGTCAATTCGTAGTGGGCAAATGATGAAAAAAATCTATGGACTGGATTTTTTGTAAATAATCAAAAACCATTTTTTATGCCTTGTTTTTAACTAGCCCCATTGCCATGGAAACAGCTCACACCTTCGCCAAAATGCAAGAATAAACTCTTCTGTGGTTAATCTTGACTCTTGCAAAAAACGGGCGCCAAAGGATAAATAGCTTAAAAGTAATGGTGAATTAGGTAGAGGCTCTTGGAAACTGTGTTTGGCCACCTTAAAAGGCAACTAGAGAATGGTCTATTACAAGTAAACTTTGGTGAGGATTCTAAGTGTTGGTGGTAGGGGAAAATTAACAGGTTCCATCCTTGAAAGGACAGGCTTAAGACATCCAATTTGCATGCAAATTCAGACTTGTATAGGGAATTACAATTAGAGATCGGCTTCAGATTTCAGATTTTTGACATGAGCTTCAGACTTACAGATGATATACAGAGACGCGCACTGCTTTTGTTCACTTTAAACCCTCCCCATTCTTTATTTATCAACAGGATTTAATGATACAGTTGAAAAAGGTTTACATAAACCCATCATTTATGGAATAGGTAAGGCTAATATAGCAGAGACTTTCCTTTACTCTTTGTGTTCTTCTGTAACTCATACCTAGAGGTGTATTTAATTTACTGTGTAAGGTTAGGTGAAGTCTGTGTAGGCCAATGGCCTATACAGGCGAAGGTTATCCTGGCTTATGTAGCACTGAGCAACTTATACTTACCCCCCCCCCCTGGATGGGATGCTAGTCCATCGCAGGGTTACCCCCAGCATTAATTCGCCTGTATTCATTGAAACACCTCCGTAAAGGTCGAGTTGGCATTCAGTGTTGAGGACTAGGAGAAATCAGTAGTAAAGGTGGCTTACCTGAGGGGTAGCCAATCAGAAACAAGATGCATCTCATCGCTCTCGACCACTCAGATTGCAGGATTTGCTCAGGCTCAATTTTTTTGGGTTTTTTATCCGGAACTGTAACACACACAAAATTAGGATGTGTCAAATTATTTTAGTAAAAAAAAAATCTCCTGTGTGACAGACACGGATACTAACCACTATACTATCAAGCCCTACTGAGAGAAATTTACTTACCTTTTGGTTTTTCATTGGGACCCTCAAATAAGGAAAAAAACCGGAAGGGGGTTTTTGTACGAAGTGAAAAAATAATTGGTTGAGCGGTGAACCAATGAGAATCGAGCTGATTTTTGATAAAAGCCGGAATTTTGTTTGGTGTGGATCATTTGAGATACCAAGTGAAGTGAACAAGATGGTTCCAGATATTCAAGAAGAGTGCAAGGCGAAGCCGGAGGAAGAAGTGAAGTTGGAGGAAGAGGAGGAGATCGCAAAGTCGAGACTTGAAGAATTGAAGTCGCGCCTAGGGTTACGTGGTGATGGTATTTTTGCGATTTTACTGCATGGCATAATGAGAACCATTCTCGAGGAGTCCAAAGTCCGATTGGCGGAGGAGATGGTTAGTTTCTGGAAAAGTATGGCCGAACAAATGTTGAACTGTTCTGAACACCAGATGAACGAGGAGGTGGACCTTTTGAAGTTGGATGGAAGCTTTAGAGCTGCTTGGAACAAGTGGTTGGAGACTCCCCATGAGCAGAGAGCGGAAGAGGCATACAAAGTGTTTGAGAGTTGTTTGTTCGAACCCGAAACGAATGATGACGAGCAAGAAGCCGAGAGATAAAGAGACCCATTTTTCTGAAACAGATTTAATTGACATTGAAGAAACGTGTAACATGATTTAATAAAGAGTGCCTAATTCTATGATGTAAAGGTGTTGTTGAGTTATCTTTTTTATCAGTTCTAATACCTGATCTTCATCAGGGCCGAGGTATAGTAGGGAGAGGATCTTCTCATCAGGGGTGAGGTATTCACCATGGAATCCTGAGGAAGTGATGAAGACGCGTCCGTACGCCCAGACTGTAGTCAAATGTGGAATTTCAGTGAACCAAGTAAATTGTTTTTGCATGAATGAGATTAAGACATCCTCTCCGAACTGTTGATGGTGATCTGCTTTGATTTTACATGCAAGTGCTAGTGGTTCACTTATCATTTGTTTGACCCTTTCTTCCAAGGTTTCGTAGTCCAAATAACTTTCATAGTCCAAATCACTGGAAAATGGAGAGTGTATCCTTGACAATACGAGAATGGCCCCTGATCTCTGCGGTGTTGGCGGGGGCGAATGTTTCCCAGTGTCAAGATAAGTTTGGAGATGCCCGTCAAGATGAAATGGGTTGAATGGAGACAGTACAGCAATCATTCTGAGAAAAAATATTTTGCTGGGGCCTAATTTGAGAAAGGAGTTCCCCAAAGATCGAATGCCTGAACCTGGAGACATACCCCAAGAAATGATCGGAGAATTCAAGCAACCATTTTATGAAAAATTTTTATTACAAGACGGATGATGACTACTTGTCCTTGAGTATGTTCGCCAACTGGTTCACGGATTTGGATCGAAGTTTCGACAACGCGTTTGGGGATCACCTCGTTCTCCACACACTGAAACGGCCCTTGTACATGTACTCGAACACGGGTCAAAGTGTCATCACCGGTGACAAAGTCACGGATTTACTCATAGAAGTACCCTACAACCTGGAAGAGATTGGTTATGAACCCAAACACATCCAATATATTCCGCTGTGTAGTGATGTGGTGGACATTATAGAAGTGCAAGTGAGCGAGAACAACAGATCCTTGGTGAACTTTGAACCTGGCGATACAGTGGTGACGTTACATTACAAACGATGAGTGATTTTTACATCAAGTTACCAAGCAATGGCAGCAAACAAGAGTATCCGAAGAACAAGTCCAATTCATTCAAGATTCGTCTACCCGAACCTATTTGACTGGGTCCCGATTGGAAAGTGGGATTGATGAGCATCTCGTTACCCGACACTAATGGTGTATTACCGAAATTCACGTTGAATGATGAACCGCTTTTCACCATGAAATGGTGTTTAACCAAAACCCGAACAGTGCCTACTAGGTCTGTGTATTTGAAACAAAGGGAAGATAATTTCACAACTGAAAACTTGAGTGTGAATTTTGGAGAACTGGATGGAGTGGGATTCATGAAGACCATCGTCAATTTCTTCAAGACTCAAAGGGAAACGTCAACACCGATGTTCTCAAGGGATGGTATTTGCTTTCTGATCCATTTGATGTGAAGACAAAGAAGAATTTGTCTTACATGAATTTCGTGTGGTAAGGAGATGAATTGTTGATCGACAACTCAGAAACATTCAACAAGGGGGATTCGGCCCGGAAGATCACGTTTGGAATCAACAAACATTTGTGTCATCAAATGAAATGGATTCTGAAAAGCGACGATGATGAGACCTATCAGTTGGGACCCAATTTGAAGATGGAGATCAATGGAACTGAAAAAATTCCAAATCCAGATTCGTCTGGCACATACGAGGATCTTCAGACCTCAGATAGACAAGCTGTTTTTCCTGGCTAAGGATTTCTTCAGTATTCACACCAACTGGAGATTCCTGAACTTGAATGTGGCTTACTCCAACATGATTGCATCACCGACGAGAACACTTTTGGTGTACAGTGATGTGAGTCGCAGCAGCGTGTTGGGAGATCAAAAAGTGGACATACTGAGGGAAGTGCAATATAAGCAGAGTGGAAGAGGTGTTTTCTATTTCGAACCCAAACTTCCTCAATATATTCTGGTATGCAAAGATTTTGTCGACATTGTAGAAGTGCAAGTGGGAGAGATCACAGGAGAGCTGACCGAATTCAGTGCAGGAGAAACGATTTTGACTTTACACCTCAAACAAGAATGAACGGTGGTGGATTGACAGGATTTCAACCTTATCAACAACAAGAAGGAAAGGGGTTTGACTGGAAAGATTTGGAAAAGAGAGCACCGGGCATAGCATGTGATGTGTTGACAGGGTCTTTGACTGCTGGTCTGAAAGGTTTAAATTCGCGTACCAAAAACGGAAAAGTCAATTGGAAGGGTGGACTTGAAGGTGTGAAGAAAGGAGCTCTGAAAAGCCTCAAACGCAAGGCAGCGCAAGAAGTGTCACGTTTGACTGCTAAGAAAGTGAGAAAAGACATCTTCGGGAAATGATTCCAATCTATTCGAGACGTGTGGCTCGACTTCCACCCCCATTCATTGGAGGATGGCGATGACGAAGAATGTATAAAGGCGGTCAATTCCTTCCAGGTCTTTCAAAATTGATCAACTCTCAGTGGGTGCAGAAGGGTGCCTCAAAAAGAAGAAGGAAGAAGATGACGGACATGGTGGCACACGTTCGATCCAAGGGGGTGATGAATCCTCGTCTGAACCTTTCCAGTGTTCCCCCGACGGATCTTAGTATGACATCACGTCAATACGTGAAGATAGCCCCTTTCAACACGGGAATCAACCCCGTGGATTTCCAGATTGATCCTCAAGAAGATTTCATCGACTTGAACAACAGTTTCATCGAATTGGAAATTGTACTCAAGAAAGACAACAACACGAATCTGGTGGCCGGAGATCAAATCATACCCGTGAACAATTTGGCTCATGCCCTCTTCAAACAGATCATCGTGCGATTGAATGGAACACTCATCAGCCCTCATACGGACATGTATCATCACAAAGTGTTTATTGAGCAAATACTGAATAATGACCGAGCAGATGGCGAGAACCTGTTACCACCTCAAGGATGGTTCAATAGCCTAAATGTACCAGACACGGCTGACACGGCACTCACAGCGATTACTGAGAACATTACCCGAAGGAGGCCCGTCCGCCTTCATTCATTGTCAACACAGACCCTCACGATGAACCAGGCACTCACTGGATTGCCCTTTGGACACAAGGCAATGTGTGCGAGATATTGGACAGCTATGCTTGAACACTTACGTCACTGTAGAACCGTTGCAATAATGGTTGGATCGTCATTTCAAGTACCTTGTCTCGAATGGAATGAGTTTGCAGTCGCTGTTTAGTCAGAGTTGTGGCACTATGGTATGGAAGTAAGGACTATTTTTTGGACAGATTCAAGAAAAAAGATTTTGTGAACAACGATCACAAAGTTGGACAAATGTTGAAACGTTTGATCGTGAATGATGTCACTTGGCCTAAGATTTGTGAGACCCCCTGTCACCAGGACACGTGCGGGTCGTCGAAAGACATTATTTGTTGTTTTTAAAATGAAGAGATTCAATAAAGAGTTGTCAGTTTGAAAATGAGTGTCGTCATGGAATGTCGTAAAGCGTTCAAATTTCACACCCCCTCCAGCATGATGGTAGTAGG
>Ga0126337_10003196_pt1 | contig 10658 bp, 11 predicted proteins | sample DipCmetagenome_FD_92527 | JGI IMG/M metagenome (GOLD analysis project Ga0126337, IMG submission 92527) | Coral microbial communities from La Bocana,Puerto Morelos, Mexico - Diploria C A metagenome | ecosystem: Host-associated > Invertebrates > Cnidaria > Coral | place: La Bocana,Puerto Morelos... | reverse complement strand
TGGCTTCTGGATCGCTGGATGCACGGAGTATCCTCAGATATGCATAGATGCGATGCATTGTTTAGCTATAAAAGGCCCAAAGGCTTATTGATCTGCTTTGGGTCCAACCCCAGTTCCAAAACCCAACCCCGTTTAGAGGGAAATCATCTTTTATTCTAGTCCAAAAACAAAAGGAAGATTCAAAAAAATTGCTCCAACATGGGAACACCTATCCCTTCATCATGAATCATGATCAAAAATAAAAAAACATGTCTTCTAATCTATGAGTCAATGATTTATGATTATTATTGACTGTTGACTAAAACAAAATCTTATATACAGTTATTAACTTTGGGGGAATCATCCCCAGGTGAACTTTGGGGGTCCCCTTAAACAAGACCCCAAATTCACATATGACCCAACTTACCATATGTTCAGAGTTGGTCTTGTTTTGCACATACCAAAAGGTCTAATCCTTGAACTGTTAAGTTAAGTCTTTGGTCGTTGGTCAACCCCCTTAATTCCTTAATTTTCACACATTAAGGGGGGGGGTTGAATTTGGGGAGGTCAGCCCCCCTAACTTTCACCCATTTAGGGACACCGAACTTACCCAAAAAAACAGGTTGAAACCAGCCAAAGTACCTTCCAAATATTCACCAAGGATTTGGGGTCGGAAATTGCGCGTGCACTCATGGAAGAAGACCCGCGGCTTCCGCCTCTTGATGATTTGCAATTCCACTGCGAAAGGAAGAACTGTATGGCCAGCCAGACTGTTTCCTGATCCCATTGAACTCCAATCGGTGCAAGATGTTCCTGCCATAAAGTACTCCTTCGGATCAGGTTCTGGCTGTTCACCAGGCTGATCAGATGGTGTGAACACAAAGCAAGGTTTGGTTGGATCACCGGGGTGCTTGGCACAAGCAGTCTTCTCAACGAAAAAGTCACCGTCATCAAAGGAATCCATGCAATTCATGAGCGAACGAAGCAATGACTCCCCAACGCGCTTCAATGCGTCCTTGGCCTGCTGCTTCTCTTTGTTGGTTTGGGCTTCTTGAGATGTCTGAATCAATGATTGCACTTCAGAACCACTTTCATGCATGATTCTTTGGACAGCCAGTCGTACTGGGAGTTGTAGGAAACTAAGAATGTCCTTGAATACATGGACGGGGTTATGCTCGACAAGAACTCGTTGACATTCAGAATCGACATCAACTGAATGAAACACGGTTCCCCTCTTACAGCTATTCATTCCAACCGCCGTCTCCAAGTGCTTCAAGACAATTTCCATGCCACCCATTCCACCTTGCGTGAGTGGTCGAGAAGCGATTGGGATGGTCCCTATACCGCGATATATCTGGTAACCGTGAGCTGGCGTATGAACAAATTCCGACACGAGACATCTGGTAACTTAAATTAAATTCAAGGGGTTATCCAGTTAATTATCCTAAGCCAACCCCATTTAAATACCAACCGCACTTGGAAGAAGGAACATGTTATCTTATTCGATTGTTGATGTCAATGTCATAAATGGAAATGTTGATTGAATGGCAGGGCAGGGCACTTGTACAAAAGGGAAGCCATTGGTTTTAAGAAAACGGTTCATGGCGGTGGGTCATGGTGGGTTTTCGCTTGGGGGTCTGGGGTCTTTTCTAGTCCGTGTTTTTCCCATTTTTTCAAAAGTTGCGTTGAACCAGTGACTTCTTTCTTTGATTCTGTCATGTCAAAACGGCCATTGCAATCATTCACCCGTTGCAGTGTGGTGGCGGCAAAAAAAACTAATGTTTGAAAAGCCACACCCAACAATAAGCCCGTAAAAAAACTTGGTATGTAACATGTACCGCATTGGTCCAAGGAGCTGTATTGAGAAAACCACGTAGCATTTTGCAGATTTTCAACGAGTTGATTCAATGGCCCTTCGCCGTGCATCTCCCGAATCGAGTCCAGCAAATGATAATGCCATTTGAAAGAATCAGTCAAGCTATTCACTGCCACTCCACAAGGCATATCAGCTTCACAATCCTGCGATGTGAAGGGTCGATTTTGTGTACTACATGACCTAAATAAAAAGGAGGTATGTTGGAACAACCCTGCGCAACATATCTTGGAGGGATGCATATATCTAAAAACTTTAGACCCTTCAAAACTGCTGAAACATGGCAATGTTGAACATTGATGCCCGGATCTTGCAAACCTTTCCCAAAGCCGGCCCCCACTTGCAACAAAAAAACAACGATCAATATGATCAGTCACCTTGACTAGCTGATGAAGGCCGTGATGGAAAAAAACATGGATGGTCCTTCCCAGCTCTGGACTTCTGCTTTTTGGGTGGTGGCGGGTGTGCTGCACTTGCGGCCGGCTCGTCATCTGAAAAAAATGACAGCTCCAATGTGGGGACAAGCGAACTCGGCTCCACGATCTCTGTCGGTCCTCCACATCATGCACACTCAATTCACATCTGCTAATCTGCTAGTCGAAACCCCACATTTACTTTCAAACCAGCAATCTTCGAACAACGGCTCATCCTTTCACCCTCCTGTGACCTTCATAACTTCTTATCCCATGGTTCTTTTATTTTCCACACCCCCTTCCAAAACCCCTATTATCCCCTTAAAGTGAATTGCGACACCCAAACTTTCGGGTTTAGGGTTTAGGATTTGGGGTTTAGGCATCAAGGACCCCAAACCCCTATTATCCCTTTCAAGTGAATTGCGACACCCAAACTTTCGGGTTTAGGGTTTAGGATTTAGGGTTTAGGCATCAAGGACCCCAAACCCCTATTATCCCCTTAAAGTGAATTGCGACACCCAAACTTTCGGGTTTAGGGTTTAGGATTTAGGGTTTAGGCATCAAGGACCCGAAACCCTCAATCCTAAACCCAAAGCCCACAGTTCATCATATAGTTCATCTGTGGTGTTAAAAAAATGTGACAGTTGACAGTTGAGCACTGCATGTAAGCATGATACATCGCACCGGACTAATGTTAAAAGCGTTCCTTCTAAGTGGAGTTGGCGTTTGGAATCGGGCATTGGGCATTGGATCATTGGGCGGAACCAAAAGGAAGATACGCAATGAACCGCCACCAAGTCAAAAGCAAAAGCCAACCACATGTAGAACGCAAACACGGCAAAGGAAAAAACCAATGGATAATACATAACAAGTTGTTGTCCAACCTAAACCTAAAACAGTCGGGAAACAGTCGGGAAACAGTCGGAAACAGTCGGGAAACAGTCGGAAACAGTCGGAAACAGTCGGAGTATGCATAACTTCAAAAAAAATGATCGAGAAAAATCAAAAAAAACAAAATCAAAATGAAACAGTTGGGAAACAGTTGGGGACAGTTGGGGCTGACATGTTGTGCGGCAAAATTGTTGTGTTTTTACACATGTTTGCATACACCTGGCTCGAAAAAACTACAACAAACCACACCAAACTTGCCGCACAAAATGTCAGCCCCAACTGTCCCCAACTGTTTCCAACTGTTTCATTTTGAATTATTTTTTTTATTTTGGTTTTTCCCGGTAACCTGTTTTTTTTGATGTTTTGCAAACTCCGACTGTTTCCGACTGTTTCCCGACTGTTTCCGACTGTTTCCCGACTGTTTCCGACTGTTTCACCGTTTGTTTCCCTTGTTCCCCATCTATGTGTGTTGTTGATCCCTCCCAACTTTGTTGTTCCAACTTTTGTTTCCAGGGTTCAAGGTTCAAGGCCATAATACTCCCGTGAATAGTTTGTTCCTGTTACTTAGGAAATCAAAACTATCCCCAGTAATTCTGTGTTGGTGATTGGTGAAGTGTTGTTCTTTCTGAAAGATTTTGCCACTGAATAGGCGCTGAAACCCCACTTAAACGTTTCAGAGTAGTAAGAGGAACCAGCCTTTGGCCTGTGGGCCAATACACAAAAATTTTAAATGGCGTGTCGGAGTTCAAGTAAAGACAGTAAAGAATACTAATCACAATGGGCAACCAGTTCAAACACCCACCACAAAAAATTCTTCAAATCCCGTGAGCAAATCCCGCTCCTGGTTTGGAAGCTTTCTGTTTTGCCTTGGTGCTCTTGGGACGTCCTCGCTTCTGCTTCGTGACTTTACCACCAGCAGCCACTTCTTCATGTAGAGCACTGTCTGGCGAAGTTCCAGTTGCAGGAGTGGGCAGGGAAGACTCTGCGCTGGAGCTAGACTTAGACACCGTGGAATGTGTCCCTGATGATCCTGATGTGGGGGATGACCCGCAGCTAGATGATGTGCCATCATCTGGCCCACCTCAATGCATGACAGCAGCTGAAAGAAAACGAATGGAGTCTGGTCCAGTGTACTTGTATCGCTGACAAACATGGATAGTACAAAGTGCAATGGGACATGTTAAGTTCATAAGGTTTCCTCCTAAACGGGGTTGACTCCGCAATCTCTCCCAACAAACCGTTTTTGGATCATGGTCAAGCAGAAAACTAAAAACTGATCAAAACTCAATGCCGGGCCCAGCTACTGCTAGTGCTAGTTGCAACTGATTGCACCATTGCAAGGATCAGGAAGATCCGGTAAGGGCCACTGACACGGAAGGTGTGAAAGAAGGAGCTTGTATTGCAAATGGAAATCCTGGAATCCTGGAACCCGAATAAATCATGATCCATGTTGTAACATGGTACCCATGTGGTGTGTAGCGTGGGGTATCAATTAAGCTAAGACCTGGGTCCAGAGTTTTGGAGCATCAAATGTTTTGGCACAATGGCTGAAACAACCTTTGGCACTTGACTTGGCCCACACTGCGCCATGACCACACAATGTCCGTGAGTGTCAGGCATCAACATTGTCATAGCCTTGGAAATCCTCCTCCTCCTCCTCCTCCTCCTCATCATCATCATCATCATCATCACTGCCATCATCATCATCATCATCCTCCTCCTCCTCCTCCTCCTCCTCCTCCTCCTCCTCATCACCATTGTCATCAGCGGAAGCATCATCATCATCATCATCATCATCATCATCACCAGCATCATCATCATCGCCATCATCATCGCCATCATCATCGCCATCATCATCATCATCATCATCATCCTCATCACCATCGTCATCAGCGGAAGCATCATCATCATCAGCAGCATCATCATCATCACCATCATCACCATCATCATCAGCATCATCGCCATCATCATCAGCATCATCGCCATCATCATCGCCATCATCATCATCGCCATCATCATCATCATCATCATCATCATCATCAAGTCATCATCATCATCATCATCATCATCATCATCATCATCATAGTCATCATCATCATCATCATAGTCATCATCATAGTCATCACATCAGTCAGCAACAGGAGAACTTGCTTTGAACGTACGACGATCAGATCATGATGGGGCGAATTCCCCACTTTCTACGTTTACGTTATTACGAGAACGTAATTGCGATTATGTAAAATACAATTGTAATTCAGTAATTCTGTAATTCTGTCACTCTGTCTCTGTCTGAAGTGATATGATATAGAGATACGCCACTCCTCAACCGCCATACCCAACCAACACTGAGGGAATATTCCCTGGAACATGCATTTTTTCTGGTGGGCAAGACGTTCAACGTTGAATCAAACCCTGGGGCGGCGAGACAATCTGTCCAGCTTGCTCTGGAGCTCATTGTTGGTCCCAGCTTCGGCAATGGTTGGGACCTTTGACAGAAACACGTGATGGCGCTTGGAATCACATTCTGGCGTCAGGGCTAAAAGGCACCAGGCTTTCAGCCTTCGACACACATCATCCTGCATGATGACAGATTGCGGAAAAAACCCCAAGGCATTGAAATGGAATATTTCGAATATTCTGTGACATCTGAAAGTCTGAAAAAAACACCATAAATCACAAACAAGACACTTGTGACTTGTGAAGGTGGTTGTTGTCTAGCCCCAAACGGAAACGAGTAACAAAATCACAATGCAATGAACACACGTGAGTAACCGGGCATGTGCTAGTTATTTGTTTTTTTGTAATTTTGTAAATCCAAGAACAACATGAGACAATGAAAAATAAGCAAGGATAGGCAGTCCTCAGTTCGTTCTTGGTTAACTCGCATACTCTTGGTGCAACCATGGTGTTCCGAGCAAATAGCTCGCCAGGACGGGATATCTCCGGATTCATAATACGCAATGAGAAATGGACCGAAATAGTGACTCTTCTCGTGCCGCGGCGCACGTGCACCACCAGTTCTCCGATGCACCTCTGCTGAAGCCTTTGGCTGTGGTTCCTTAATTTGGTAAAACTGTCTGAGCCATGATGTGATCAAGAAACCAGTGACCAAAAAGTGCCTTTCTTAACAGGTCTAACAGGTTTAACGTTAGGCTTGATAAGTGGACACCACACGACACGATAACACGATAAAAACAAGGTCAGGTCTATAGGGTCAATGTGCCAAAAAGATCTGAAGCATGGAAATTGAAAGAGTTGACCATTTTGATTCATATGTACAAGCGTCCGCTCTCTGTTGATCTGGATCCCTTGGCCTAGCTACAACCGGGGCTGAAGAGGAGGCTGCGGGATGCTGTGAAGGATCCAATGGCCTGAGATAACCTCCACTGCCTGCTGCTGCTGACGACGCGAACTTGGTGTGTCTACAGGGCTGCGTGCATCTTCCAGCGCTGGCGGGGGAGGTACAGGCAGGTTGTCCCCGTCATCCAAAATGATAAGGGATGGGCGGCTAGCCTCCCCAGGATCTTTCCCCTTGATGATCTCCCTGTAGAGTTTGGCCTGGGAGCAAATCATACATGGTCACATGGTCATGTTACATGTTCTGGTGACTGCATCATTGCAAGGCATCACTGTGTGATTGTGGCATTGGCAAAACTTTGACAATGGGACAACAAATTTGGATAACAAAGTACTCTGACCAGTCTGGTCTGCTGACTGCTGACTCCAATCATGTGTCGGCTCGATGCAGTTGAACATCGCAAAACTTGTGTTTCATGAACATGTGAAGAAAGCCCCGTGGTCATGCTCCTACATGTGGCACATATCAAAAAACTAACAGGAGTTCAGGGTTTCAGTGTCATGATGGGGGCCAGCTATGTCCCGGCTCAACGGATGAATTATGAGATCCGAGCAATGCATCATGAACCCAGAGAACGTTAGGTGCAAAAAAAAATATCATGACTATCTTCTTTTCATATTCATGAAAATTCATATAATAATATTAAACTTAAACTTAAGTAAGTTAAGACTATTAAGATATGATATCAGATATCAGACATTAATTAAAGTACAGGTACAGATTCATCAGACTCAGACATTATATATATAGATATATATTGTGTGTTGATTATAATTATCATGATATTATCATGCCATCATGCAGCATGTATCAAAGGGACTTGAAACCACACGAGATTTTAAGTTTGCGTCAGTGTGTCAGTGTGAGACTGAGACTGAGACGTTTTGGAATCATTATTTGGCATGTCTGGCCAAGTAACCGGTTTGTATGGGGCAATTGATTGAAGAGCCACGCCACGTCCTGCATCTAAAGCACTCAGTATCGCGCTGTAGTAGGCATCGATCTGCCCGTGATACAAAGCTGTCAGCCCAGCTTCAAACAGTTGTTCACACCTGAGAAGACAAATCAAATAGTTGGAAAAGTAACGCCCATTCCTATCTGAATACCAGATCTTGTCGATACGATCCTGCGTCAGAGGTTGGCGGGCATGTGCTTGATGATCATACAATGACATTTGAACCCAACCGGCTTCATTCAATTTCATCTCCAGTTCAATTTGGGTACAGTTTTCCAATGAAATTCCAGGCCGCGGGGCAAATACTTGACCAGACCCTGGCGTAATGAGCCAGACCGAGTGGTCCAGAAAAGTATCAACCGCATCATGTGTAAGTGACCATTGCCCCTCATCCAGGCCCTTTCCAGTCACAAGCCCGTCATTTTCTAGGCCTTTCATGCAGGCAACAGTGTCCTCATCGCCCAAGTCATGGAACATAGTGGGACTACCTGCAGCTGTGCATTCCGTCTCTTTGACTCTGTGTCATCACTGAAGAAAGTGAAAACAAATTCAACTCAGGCAAATGCTAAAACATCCGACATTTGCCAACCATGTCTCATTTTTTAACATTCAAATCATCATGTATATTTGGGCTTCAAACATGAAACTCAAACGGTAAGAGGACCAACCTGGCATAGTCTAGTTGTGCAGGGCATCTTATTGGGCAATGTGTGATTTTAAAAATCCACTGCTCCCATCACCTATCATGATCCCATCCTGGAAACGCTCCAGCATCCACTAAAGGCTGTAACGCAGGCATCTTGCACTGTACAACGAAGGGCGGTGATTTTCCAGAGGAGGCATCAATTCGAAAGTGGGTCATGCATCGAACCAAGGTGTCAGGATCTGCAGCGCTGAAGAGATCCGAGCAAAACCTCACTTTTTGGGCGTTGGATGGTAGGATAGACTTCCCATCGCAAGACACAAACACTCTTCCGAATCTTCCCACAGCCCCTGTGCTATATGGTAACTCTTGAGAAACAAGGATGGAGAGTGAGAGTGCAATGCTATGTGGCTGTATATGTTGGCTTCACCCCATGCCATGCCAATCAAAGCAAAGAAACACATCGGAGTTTTTGGCCCCCACATCGTCTTCAGCAGCTAAAGGACGATTGAGCCGCCCAGGGCGGCTGTGAACCACCTTGAAAATCACCATTGGGGAGAGAAGGTCACTTCCACTTCCACGTTCGGTCCCCATGCGAGCGATAATTTGAACATGACCTGGAAGTTCGTCGTCACTATCAACGATGATACATTCTCCAACATCCCCACCTTTGCTGGAACCCAATCCAGATTCAACGCCACCAGCTTCCAGTGGCAGGGCGGGCTGGGGAGGTGGAGGTGGCAACATACATCCCGAGGAAGACATCCTAGCGCTCTGCGGTAATGTCGTTGAATTCAAAGATGATGTCCGCAGGGCTTCTTTTGTTGTCCTCTCCTTAAAACTCAAATGAGGCACAGTGCGAGTGAGAGTCAGTGAGTCCACCCAATCACATCAGCTGTAAACCAATTGCCAGTGGGTGCCGAAATCTGATATTGAACTGAGAAACTGAGAAAAAGTAGGCCCCAAAAATGGGAACATCTATAACTGACCCTTTCCAATAAGTTAATAAGTTTGGAAAGACAAGGCTCCAAAATGGGAATGGGAACGCCTATACCGTACACTTTCCAGTAAGTTGGGAGGAAAGAAAACACAAACCAAGGCATCAAACAAGAATCTGCAAAAGCATTCTTGAAGAATTCACTTGACGGAATAGCAAAGAAAGCTGCAGTCTCATCTGTCATGGCTCGGAAATGGTTCAAAAGTCGATATTGGGACGCTGTCATAGTGGTTGATAACTTAGCAGGTTTGCTCGGCTTGTTGTCCAATGCAGCTGAGATAACTGCAGCAGGGGAAAACTGTTGGGACCGCCGGTATATCAGGCTACGCAACTCCTCCCGTGTGACGGCCATGTGGCACTGGTTGCTGGCCAAGCAGCAATTTCCACCGCACAAGCTAGCGACTGTCTTGCACAGCCCCTCATGACTAGTCATGGTGTCAGCACCAAATGATACAACTGCTGATTCCAGATCCTGGGCTAGTGACAAGGTGCTAAGAGAGAGGTGACGGTGCTCGTGACATATTATCAATATACCACATATTGCTGTAGAGAAAAACAATGACTTCCAGATCCAATCTTTTGGACATCCACAACCGTAACAGTGGCTCTCTTTGACCTGCCCAACCCCACCCCAAATATAAAAAAACAGCAACTGGCGATGACTTCCCATTTTCCGGTGTCTTTTAGCGATGCCACGGCAACAGCGTTTTTCGGATGCACCTTGATGTACAGCGTCTTGCCATCGCTCCAATCTGCGTCCACACCCAGGCGGTATCAACTTTCGCCAATGAGTTCAGGACTCAAATGCAAAACCAAAACTAGCCATCCACATTGACCCCACCAGCCAGCCATGCTTTAGAGGAAATCCAATGTAAGCATAAAACAGCAAACAGCCAGTCTAGTAGCTTAGCTAACCTCAACACATCCTGGTATTTATTTGTTCCAACTCGGATTCACGATTCATGATTCTCATTCAATTCCATTCTGGCTTGATGGGGACAGGCCGTTGCAGTCACTTCCTGTTTACGGGCTGCTCTCCGTTGAAAGCCCTACGCCCATCCTCTGTTGCTGTTTCAGCAATCTTGGCGAAATAAATGTGGCTACAAAGATCTACCAAAATAGCATGGCATTTCTTCCAATCTTCACCAATTGGGCCTTCAATGTCGGCCATCAAAAGCTCACACACCTCTGAGCCTCCTTCCAATTGCTCCTTAGTGAGGGGGAACAGCGCAATGATGCAATTGCACAATTTGGCAAACTCATCTTATACTGACTGGCCCCTGGAAAACTATTGCCCTTTGTTTTGCATCATGATCCAGGCATGAAAAGATCGAACTTCAATACCCGAATCAATCCCGCAGTCCGACGTCTGAAGTCTGAAGACAATTTGAAGTTGAAGATTTATAACAAAAAAGAATCAATACAAAGAACCAGAAAAACAAACTACTTCTTGACATGAAGGTTCCGCGAGATGATCCAACTTACCAACCCTCTGGTGAAATGACTGCTCGCCTGGACCAGCAGCATCTTGGACATATTTAGCAATCTT
>Ga0126337_10003195_pt1 | contig 10659 bp, 8 predicted proteins | sample DipCmetagenome_FD_92527 | JGI IMG/M metagenome (GOLD analysis project Ga0126337, IMG submission 92527) | Coral microbial communities from La Bocana,Puerto Morelos, Mexico - Diploria C A metagenome | ecosystem: Host-associated > Invertebrates > Cnidaria > Coral | place: La Bocana,Puerto Morelos... | reverse complement strand
CTTACGTAATGTTCTCTTGGCTTATAACTCATTCTTACAACGTTTACATCGAGTTTACTGTGACTGGTTACTGTGATCGCTATTTTTCGAAATTACTTTACAAAAACCTTGATGTGGTGATATCTAAATTACTCCATCTGTGATGCTTTTCGTGATTTTTACACATTGTATAAATAAATTTTACATCTATCGGATTATAAAATTTCGATCATTCAACACGTGGTCAACTTCGTGGTCAGATGCACTCATTTTGCATTGGCTGAGTGACGTATTGTCAGTGCGTTTTGTTGGAAAAAGGCGTCGCCAACCTTTAGTTATTCATCGATTCTGATAGTTTTACTTGGTGTTACAGTCCTTGTCGACGTTGGCCAAAAAGTACATTATGATCAAGTTACAGTTTATGTGACGGGGACCATTGCTAAGTGTCCGTTCAAGGCAGATGTCCGGATATCGGAGGTGTCCGTTAGGGGAGGTTCGATTGTAGAACAAAATTAATTTGGTCTTTGAGATAGCTGTGTTTTTGCTGTATTTCACGAGCATTTATTAGTGAAATACCCCTTTGGTTACTTCTCTCTTCTTTGCCTCACACAAGCACAAGCTGGTACCCAAGCACTCCTCAACTTTGTCGAAATCAGATTAACTCGGCTTGTACATGTGGCAAGTAAAAATTAGTCCGTTCAGATTTCTGCAAATATCCGAGGACTTTGAATTTGACTCGAGCTCTTTTTGGTAGATTTTGACCGGTGCTAACATAGATTGGTATGTGGAAATCTCTTGATTCACTGATGGGATGAAAGGGATGAAATTACAACCATGCGTCATGTAAGCAGCGTGCTCTTTCTGTTGCCAAAGACGATCTCTTGTATAAAGATTGCAAGCACCGACACCCATAATATACCAATACTAGACACCTTCTCCCACGATAGGATCATTCCACCTACAGAGAAACCCACCTCCTTGATAAGTCCTTGTAAGTACATAACATACGACTTGAAATTAAACTTGCTTTTCTTGCAAGGTTTGTTGGTGGTTGGGGGGTCAGTTGAATGTGGCGTGAAGCCCGTGTTTAGAATGCAAGTCGGTGGGTGCCGTGACTCTGAGAAGGTGTCTTCGTCACCGGTTTCCATATCGACCAATCGTACCGGGTTATGAACTCCCAAGAGATTTCGATTTATTCCATTTGATGACGCATCGTCCACAAGAGAGGGCCTAGACTCACTGGCCTGCGATTCGCGCCTCACGGACGCGAGTGACATACGCCTGTCTTGACGCAAAATAAGTCTTTTCCTCTTGAGAGTTTTTAACAAGTTCGTACTGGCTATTAAAACGCTTCGAGACCGGTTCACTTTCAGCTTCTTCATCGCCTCTTGGTATTCATCCATATCTTCTTCCTCTGACTCGCTTTCGTCCGACTCCGGGTGCTCTCCCCAGGACCTCACGACTGACGCGACGTAGGCCTGGTAGTTTTCTGTAGCCCACGCGGCTAGAATCAGCGGTAATATGCTCCATATCGAAGGAACTAGCGCGAACCAAAGATAGATTGCCCGTCGATTGAAAAACAAAAAGTTGTAACCGTTGATAACAAAGGACAGAACTGTTGTCAGGACTAGGTTGCACAACATGAACTAGAAATGGTAAAAAGAAAAACATATACACTCATGTGAGTAAAGATTTCTTCAAGCACCGTGAAATCCTTTAAAGCAAAGCACATTAGGCTGCCCACCCCTGTTACTGCTAATTAGCAGAATAAATAATATAAATGTCTGGTTACCAAGCAAGCGTTTGACGATCTTCTGATGAACTGTGATCTATGCTCAAAGAGTTGAACCGCCTCACGGAACGTTAGTCTGACATGGGGCTCACGAAATTCCCCCTCCACTCCGTCTGAAAACATGAAAACAGAAAAAAATGAAATAACACAAAAACGAAAAGCCTTCAATCACCGGAAGGCTACTATGTTTGTAGTATTATATCAAACACGGGAGACCGTGTTTTACCATTTTTCTGAACACCAAAAGGAAATGATTCGACTCGCACGGAGCGTTGTATTTGAATAAAATAGAGGTGTTTGGGATTATGGTGAAGCAATCTCTCGAATGATTGATCTATCCTCTCAATTGAAAATACAACTAAGAAGGAAACGGGGAAATAAAATCACCAAAATCTATACGCTAAGTAGATCAGATAGCCTAACGTCAACACGGGTTGAAATTCTTTTCACTGTGGTTAGTTTGAGAAACGTGGTCCTATAATTAAGAAGGTTTCATCCTTAAGCCTTGTTAATCATCTTTTTAAATTAAGTGAGGATATAAAGACTTAGATTTGGATTCTTAAGAAAACAGTCAACAGAATTCCTGGGAGGAGATAGAAATTCAACAAAATTTAAAAATTCAACAATATTTCAGCTGAGCTACTAAAGGTGACGGGCCGAATTCAAGCTCCATAATTTGTAACTAATTTTCAGTTCTTTTTGTAATATCTGTTTCTCGATTTATGATGTCCTCAATTTGCACAGTAGTGCTAATTATCAGTGACACTTCTTAAATAATAAAATGATTTTCTTTCGTTTTAATCTTAAAAGCACACCAGTTGCAACAACAAGATTGCTCACAGAATCGCAAAAACGTTACTAGAGCAAAATACTTTTCATAGCCTAAACGATACTAGGATTTAATTATTTACCTCTAAATTCTTTCATTGAGGTCCCAGTGACATACATGACGAACAGAATAATGACAAGGAACAATATATATCCGTAAAGCACGTGAAGTAAGCTGAAAACTCTCACTATGTTAAGGAGTATTGACAGCCACGGTACTTCCAGGTCAAGTTGCACAGCATCATCGATGAAATAACAGACGTATTGACCGCACGCTGCTAATATGCTAGCTGTGGGTAATAACCAGGGCAGTTTCTGTGTAAAGCCAAACAACAAGTCAATGTGCTAGAGAATAAACACAGAAATAAAAAAAATAACGGAATCTGAGTACAGAGTCAACGAGGAAGGGAAAACCCGAGATCTTCCAAATTATTGTGAACTTGGAAATAGCAGCACCTGAAGTAACCAAGGTGCGCGAAGATCTTCCGAGTCTTATATCAGTGTGAACAAGGAATTCGGACGAGCGGATGTAACCGAAGTATCCGAACTACAATCGTGGACAAAAGTTGTAGAGACATATGGAAATTACTATCATATTTTCCCTAGTTGTGAATTCTCCCCTATCCCCTTGTGAAAGACAGCCTCACTTCCCCTTTTTCATTGTTGGAAACAAATAAACATCAACGAAGCGTATTGCAACATTGTTTTGGGGAGGAGAGGTAATGACTAAAGATGAAAAAAGATGTATTATTGTTAGGTTTGCTACTGAATATCTCAATACTTTTGTCCATGATTGTAGATTCTCCAATTTTTATTACGAACTCGCATGAAATAACAAGAGCTGAGGTACCTGAAGCACCCGAAGATTTTCCAAACCTTATTCACAACTAGCCGTAAGAGCTAAGTTCTCAGCCTTACAAGAGTAAATGACGTTAGTAAATCAGGTTAGTTATTGGTGAATAATGTAGAATCAACAAAGTTGACTATCATTTGCAGAAAACAGGGGCGAGTTTAAGTCTAATTGCTTTTGTAGACATTCTAAGGCACAACACATGTGTGCCATTATTTTAATTATGGACCCGAGTTTTTTTGTTTTTGTTTTAGTTTTGAAAGCATATCATGCGAGCGATCGTTCTCTCTTAGCGAACAAACGCGAGTTACAAAAAAAAATCAATTTCGCCAATTCTGCTAATGGAGTTCAATTCTTTCCACGGCTATTTTTAACCGTTCTGAGTAATCTTCGTATTAACAAACTTTGCGCAGGACCGTCTTGAAACAATAACAGCTTTCTTTTCACCTTCTAAACTTTCTCACTGGGATTGATCTGTATACTGCCAAGATAGCCTCAAGTGCTTACATAGCCGCCAGAGGAAAACTGTGAGCTTCGAGGAACAGGTAATGTCCAAGGACAAATATCTGAGCATATTTTCGCGCCAAATGGACGCTATTGTGTTTTTAATTTCCTTCAAATGTTTTTCGCATCACACGCGGTTTTTAAAATTAGGGAATCTCAGGGGGATATTCCCAAATTTTAACTGGGGAATATTCAGTCACGTGACGCGTTCAGACCAATCTCACGCGAGCGAAAATATAAATGACATATTTTTTCTTCATTACTGACCGTCAATGTTTGCACCTGTGTAAACCATAGAGTTTACATTCTGTTCTAATGAAATATGCAATGCATATTCTAATTTAGTGCTATTGAAAATAAGAGTTCAAAGCTCTTTATTGACTAATGCGTAGCTAGCGAGTTCAAACAAACAAAGTTTCATGTTCGAGCGTTATCGTGTAGGCTTCCCAATGATTCCAACTGCTCTTCCAATGAATGATGGTACAATGTGAAAAGCAAATAAAAATTATTGCAAGTTCGAAATTGACTGTTTTTAAACGCACATAAGTCCCATTAACACCCGGCCGGAAAAAATTGAAAACTTCCGAGTACGATAGGCGTACCGTCCACAATAATCCACCACGAAAACGGAACTATTCCCAACCGGGGGGGAATTTTAAAACGCGGACTTTTCGTTTTCATGTGGACGAAATACATTTTGAAAACGGAGCTTTTCGAAAACGATTGCGTGAAGATAATAATGTGATTTCCCTGCGATTGAAAATGCTCAGCGGTGCTGAGCGATGCGTAATGCGATTCCCTTCAAGACAAGCAGTCATTCAAGTAACAACTTCAAGAAAGCACCACACCTTCTCGTGATACTGTCTGTTATGATATACAAGATTGTCGGTTTTAGACTCAGTCGCCTATCAGTGGGTGAGAAACTGTACGCTTTCAAGTTAAAGCTACTGAGCAGATTTTTTTTATTTTACGTGGTGCAGTTTATTATGTTATTATGCTGTTCAAGGTTGTTCTTGTTTTAAGTCTGGGGGATAAACTGTATTCAACTGAAAGCTACTGAGTAGTAATTTATAAAGCACTGATTATTATGCTCTACTATATGAAAAGGTTCTTGAGTTTAAGATCGCCGGAGTTGAAACCCCAGTGAACCTTCGAACGAAAGCTATTGAGCCGAATACGTTAATGTGGTACTGTTTATTGTGCCATGGGAGATTACAAAAATACTTACTGGTGATGGCGTTTCTATGCTTTTTTTGAACTGAAAATAATGCTACTTTCCTAGATAACTTTCTAACCTTAATCAGTTTACAGCATCTTTTGATCAACTATCGCTTGCGCAGCGTGTTAGCAACTCTTTATCGGCCTCTTTTAGTGGAAATGATTTATTAACATTTCTCGATCGGTCTCCAACCGCTAATGAGTTTAATTTAGCAGTGAAGTGGTTCAAAGTCGGCGACAAAGTTGCAAATAGACGCTTGTGAACAAGCAGTAATTAGGAGAATATGAAGTCATCGACAGTTGCTATTTACAGAACAGATGATGCTTTAATGAATCTTGTTCCATTTGCCTGTTTTTGATCTTCGTTTTAGACCCCGTTCCGAGGTCTGGAGTTTCTTCTGAGTCAGAATCGTGTAGAGAACCAAAATCCCCTTCAGATTCAGTTACTCGTAGATATTTTCTCGTAACCTTTCTGTTCCACTCCAGACACCATGTTAATGGTGAAGTTCATACATCGCTCGGTGTTGTCTATGAATCAATTGTAATTTCCGCAGGATATCTTTCAAACCGTGAAGGAACATTATCTTCAAAGAGTAGTCATGTTTAGAAAAACATAACCCCCAAAGTGATAGCAATTTTCTAATACGCCTAACTGAATATTTATGCGCTGTACACGAAAACCTCTGTTATTACTCCGGCTGGAGGCAAGGAGTTATAAAATGGGCTCGATTTCTTTGTCGACACAAATCTGCATTCTTGCGCAATCTTGTTACGTAAACCTAGAGGTCTTTGCTGGCGAGCTTTTCCATGTGTAGGGCTCGTGTCATTGAACTGCATCGTCGTTCAAACTAAAATGACCGGAGTGAACGCACAACATGCGTCTTGTATTTATTGAAGTTTTACCAAAATAAAACGTTTTGCCTTTCAAAATAAAAAAACATTGTTTACCAAGGATTACTGTCTTTTAAAACAATCTGATTCAAGAGGAACAACAACATTGGTAGTGATCCTTATTAAGCACATTATTAGAAAATGGGCTCTTTCCTTGTGAATTTTAAAGGAGGAAGTTTATTCAAATAACTGACGTTAGAGGGGTGTATTGGAAAACAGAACTAGAGGATTCAAAACGTTATCAAGCGAGGCTTAGGCTTTAAGCATTTTTATCAAAAGAGTGCGATTTGTCCTCAGCAAATTTTTGAAACTATAAGCCAAATGACGCCTCACAGCATCATCGATGAAATAACAAACTTCACTAGTCACTAGGCTTCTTGAAAACAAACTGACTGCAAAATACAGGACTTGTTTAGAGAAGGTCATATTTTGATATTATAAATTTCAAATTTTGAATATCGAAACCTCTCGCGGGTTTCCACAAATTCACAGTGGGATAACTTAGATAACCATTGATAGTTTTCGTTTGTTGCGGGTAAACTCGCTGATTGCAGATAAAAATGTTGTTCAAAAAGCCCGCAACTGAAATTTTCGCTTTTGAAAAAATAAACAGCCCTCGCACTTTAAAAACGTTTGCATCTTTCACAAAATATATAGCAAACCAAACAGATATTGTTTTATTCTTAAATACTTTGTTTGAATATTCAAATGACCTACCAGGTAAGGACTTACGAATGAAATTAAAAAGCACAGTTGTGCGGAAACACAGAGTCGGCACTGAAGATAATTTATAAGATTCAGTTATTTGTTTTCAAAAGCACTCACGTTATGATCTGAGTTCAAACAATGCTCGCTGTTTCATCTCGGAGATCCAAATCAAGATTCAACTAAATAAATGTACTTTTAATTTTTGATGTTTATTACTTCATATTAGAACTACGACAGGCAAAAGGGGTTATTTGGAGATCCAATTTAGATCAATTGATGCAAAAAGCCTTTCATTCTCGTCTATCTGATCAAGCTTGATTTTTCAAGATGGGCCTATGTTACAATATATAATTTCGGTGTTTGTTTTTCTTTTCTCTCACTATAGTATACACAGCAGTAATCCTGGGAAGGATGGTTTTAGTTTCCACTGTGAAGAGCATTAATAAATATTTATGCATGGAAATAAATTATATCACCTTGCCCTAAGACCTATACACGGTAAAGTTCAATATTCGTGGTCCAAAAACTCGAGAAAAAAGAGTTACTAATGCATTGTAATAAGACGGAAATATCCGAAATTTGCCTACTATTCCTATTGTTATTGAAATGAGAGTTATTTGAAGACGACCTTTTTGTGAAGACTGAGGTTAATTTTTATTTGACAGCTGCTAGAGAATAGCTTTGGCGAAGACGAACTTCATCGGAAAATCAGCGTGGACAATGAATGGCACAAAACGTTGTCTCTTTCTTTCATATCCGGTAATAATCATGCCAACCAAATGGATTTCGTGTATTCCTCTAATAAAAATTAGTTACAGATCATCAGGATCTTCATCAATAATATTTTACGTTTTGAAATAAAAACACAAAAGATTTAAATACGATGTGAATAAATCTTGCTGAAAGTAAAACGACTATGTGAGAACAAAAAGCCCTCGGAAACGTAAATATTGCAGCCAGAGGAAAGATGAAGTTAAGGCGACACTTTTTAGGGCCGAAATCATATAGTCCGGAAATTCGAAAACGTTGTCGAAACGACTGAGAAACGCTGATGAGCAGAATATAAAACAACAGATGACAAAGTCAACGATCTTGATTTTTCATTTGTGTATGCAGCGATGTTCGAGCGCGATTTGCGCGTCAGATCAAGTTTAAAGTATGTCGGAGTTACAAATAGAGGTTAATAAATCATGACTCACCTTTGTAATGGTACGCGATTTTTCTAGCGTTTCAGAAAAATTCCCATCCACGTTCAAGATCTCTAGACCATCCTCGAGCCATGGGAGTGTATCTCTAATTAGCACGTACGTTCCCGAGCTAAAGGACACGAAGAACAGTCCTATAGCCGTAGCCCACGCCCAACCGAATATGTGCGCCGCTTCGTAAAAATCCAGCGAGAAATGGCACACTAGATTCATGATCCAAAGTACCAAGCCGAAGGTCCCCAATTTTCGATGGTGCTTATTTCGGTGTCCTATAAAAGCCGTCAAAAGATGCACCGGTCCTAGTATTTTGTCCACAATTTCGCGGTTCAGTACCACGGTCCGTGGCGCGTTTCTGTCAGAGAACGCCATTTTCTTCAGCGATCTAAAGTAACTCACTATTGTGCCAAGTGTGGACTTTTCCGCCATGATGTAAGCTGAAAATCTTCCCTTCTTTTGCAGGTAAATGAACCTTTTCTAGAAATTCTAATTGATGAAAGCTTCTGGAACTGGTATGAAGTCATTTGACCTGAAAATAACAAGCAAATTAAGGCTTGTTTTGAACCTCTTGTGGTACCTCAAACAGACAGATGAATTTGTTTTTCGCATGCGTTACACGCACGTCTACTTCGCGTCCCGTCCACGGCTTTTCAGTCAATAAAATCTCGCTTCTACAGGTGAACAAACAGAGTCACTCACGACAGACAGTTTAAATCATGCCCTCTATATTACTTACGAATATACGATTTGCGAATATCTATTCAAGGGTTGCCAGGCATCTAAAACTGGCAACATACATGTAAACTGAATTTTCGCCGAGTTAATGGCTTATCAGTAAAACTGATTTGAATATTTGGTGTTGCTCACATCTTATCTTTCTTCTCGTTAAGGAAAAGAGAGATCCTTGAGAGACGAAAGCAGCATTTTAACATTGTCAAATAAACGAAGATCATTTGCAAGACTGTTTGCCACGCGAGGTTCCTGCGCAAAAAACTAAATCACGATTCGTCTGCTGTTGTTTGGTATTATGTTTTCTTTTCATCCCAGGCAAAATGCACTCGGTTTGCTTCTCTAATTCAAAGACATCGTTTCCTTCAATTTTAAGTTTATAGATTTTTGCTGCCGAAGCTTTCTCGTATTCGATCGCATTTGCATTTGCATGTGTTCGGCCGTCAACAACTAAAGATAACGTACTTTTCACATGCAGATATATATACAGTATCATGATTTCATACCTTGTTATCAAGCAATCCAGGCGCCGCAATACTCTTAAGGTGAAATCATACTCACTCTCTAGATTGCAATTCACTCGACAAAAAAAAAACGTTTTCCTGCGCTAAGCAGCGAACGCAATAAGGCTCGATATCAGGACTTTTTGCATCCTACATAGAGATTCAATTCATTTGAGTTCTCTAATTAAATGAAATTGAAACAGAAGGTACCGTGAATTAGGAAATCCCCTACAGGGCATTGTGTATGAAATACTGCAGTGATGTTTCCCTTCTTTAAATTTGCTTGCAGCGGCGAATTCCCCGGTACCCTGGGACCGCTTCCTGAGTTAGCATTCGCGAAAAAAAAGGCTTTGTTGTCTTGTTACAACTTTCTTCAGCATTGCTCGCAAATTCAAACACCATTTACCAGACATAAATAGTACCTTAAGAACATTGTGTTGGGATGTCCCTCACGCATGCTGTACTGTTTTGATGTCAAAATTAAAAACAAAGTCAAATGTCTTAAGTTGAACATCGTCGAAGGGAAAATGGGCCGATGATGTCATAATGAGATTATCCTTATTCCGATTGGCCAATGTTTCTTTATTTTTGGTTGAATCGATATTAATAAGTTTTTTGATTTATTGATGAACCAGGGATTTAGTTCTTGTCTTCTTATTTGCTTCATTATTTTTTCGTTTCTAGCGCATTTCACGCTTTAATGTGACCTGTTAATGACGCCATTGACTCGACCCAGCTGTTTTCACCATTAATGACTTTTACTCCGGTTTTGTCACCGCTTGAAGTGAAACTCTTCAAATCTTATCGCGCCTAGTGTGTTGTGAAAAGAACAGGAATGACGTGTTTGTTTACGTTGGTTACTAGAAAATACATACCGGTACTACTTCTTTGTCGGTTCATCAACAAACTAGTTCCACTCTTTTCAGAATGTGATACAAACGAAAAATAAAACTGAAACGGTGTACTGTACCGTGGATTCAAGCATTTGGACTTCAGTCCTTTTTTCCTTCCTTCACTGAACGAAATTGCCTAGAGCTTTAATAAAAGATATGTATTTCAATTCTAATCTCTTCAAGTTTTAGAAGTCTTGTCATGGTCTTTATGGTTACCATGACAACAGAAGACACCTGAAATTACGATTCAAAAACGTCCTACTGGCTCAGTGATAAAAGGGCCTTTTTTCCGTATTAAAAAGTTGGATATCCCGATTATGAAATTTTGAAGTAGATTTAAGTACTACAACCTTTTGACAAGGGACAGAAAGAGAATTTGAGACGAAACTAAGGAGAAATAAATCTAGTGGAGTAATAATGGTCATACAAATAATAAATTAAAGGCGCTCGAAGAGCCAAACAAAAGAAGTGAAGTGATTGGCCCTGTAACTTGAAAGGCAATCAGTAGTAAGGAGTTATTCAAGTTCTTCATAAATTACCTTTATGGAAAATCAATAACATG